>VOFF01000997.1_pt1 | contig 175814 bp, 278 predicted proteins | sample 5384061 | NCBI WGS metagenome assembly VOFF01 (sample SAMN12384725, study PRJNA508395) | human gut metagenome | isolation source: healthy gut E | host: Homo sapiens | reverse complement strand
ACAACTTTCGTTGGGATATCTCATCTTGAGGGGCTTCACGCTTAGATGCCTTCAGCGTTTATCCGTCCCTTCCTGCTTGCTATTTGCCATGGCGGGCTAACAGATCAACCAGCGGCCAGTCCATCCCCGGTCCTCGTACTAAGGAACGGCTCCTCTCAAATATCCTACGCCCCAAGCCTGTTATCCCTTAAGTTCAAAGCTTCGCTTGCGCTAACCTCTCCCTTAACCTTCCAGCACCGGGCAGGCGTCAGCCCATATACTTCACCTTTCGGTTTTGCATAGACCTGTGTTTTTTGCTAAACAGTTGCTTGGGCCAATTCTCTGCGGCCACCTCTCAGTGGCACTCCTTCTCGCCAACTTACGGAGTCATTTTGCCGAGTTCCTTAACAATGCTTCTCCCGTCGGCCTTAGGATCTCTCCTCATCCACCTGTGTCGGTTTACGGTACGGGCGCGATACAAACAATAGCGGCTTTTTTCTTGACGCATGGCTCACACTCTTCCCTACTCTTAATTCGGTCCGCATCACGTCTTCGGATTGCCGTGACGGATTTGCCCTACGACTCCTACCTCGCTTGCACCGGGCTTTCCATTCCCGGCTTGTGCTCTCCACACGTGTCCCCACAGTTCTGTTATATCGCGGTACAGGAATTTCAACCTGTTGTCCATCGGTTACGTCTTTCGACCTCGGCCTTAGGCCCCGACTTACCCAGAGCAGATCAGCTTTACTCTGAAACCTTAGATATTCGGCCGCAAGGATTCCCACCTTGCTCTCGCTACTCATTCCGGCATTCTCTCTTCTATACAGTCCACAGCTCCTTATCGGTACTGCTTCTTCCCTTTATACAATGCTCCTCTACCAATGTACAAGTACATTCCTGAGCTTCGGTAGTGTGTTTCAGCCCCGGACATTTTCGGCGCAGGACCTCTCGACCAGTGAGCTATTACGCACTCTTTTGAATGTATGGCTGCTTCTGAGCCAACATCCTAGTTGTCTTCGAAATCCCACATCCTTTTCCACTTAACACACATTTTGGGACCTTAGCTGCAGGTCTGGGCTCTTTCCCTTTTGACTACCCAACTTATCTCGTGCAGTCTGACTCCCATACACCATCTACGCGGCATTCGGAGTTTGATATTCTTCGGTAGCTTTGACGCCCCCTAGGAAATTCAGTGCTCTACCTCCGCAAGACTTGTATGAGGCTAGCCCTAAAGCTATTTCGAGGAGAACCAGCTATCTCCGGGTTCGATTGGAATTTCTCCCCATCCACACCTCATCCCCACCCTTTTCAACGGATGTGGGTTCGGTCCTCCATTGCCTTTTACGGCAACTTCATCCTGGACATGGATAGGTCACCCGGTTTCGGGTCTACTCCGACTGACTCTTCGCCCTATTCAGACTTGGTTTCCCTCGGCTCCATCCCTTAAGGACTTAACCTCGCCAGCCAGCGTAACTCGCCGGACCGTTCTACAAAAAAGTACGCGGTTCCACATTTAAAGTGGTTCCACAGCTTGTAAACATATGGTTTCAGGTTCTTTTTCACTCCCCTCCCGGGGTCCTTTTCACCTTTCCTTCACAGTACTATGCGCTATCGGTCACTAAGGAGTATTTAGCCTTACGGGGTGGTCCCCGCATGTTCAGTCAAGGTTCCACGTGTCTCGACCTACTCTGGATTCCGCCATGCCAATCGACCTTTCACGTACGGGGCTTTCACCCTCTCTGGCCGGTCTTCCCAGGCCGTTCTGTTAGGTCTTTGTGGATCAATTCTGCAGTCCGAACCCCGGAATGCACGCACTCCGGTTTGGGCTCTTCCGCGTTCGCTCGCCGCTACTTACGGAATCACATGTTGTTTTCTCTTCCTCCGGCTACTTAGATGTTTCAGTTCACCGGGTTCCCCCTCCTAACGTTATGTATTGGCGTTAGGATACCTGAGGTTTGCTCAGGTGGGTTTCCCCATTCAGATATCTCCGGATCATTGGATATGTGCTCCTCCCCGCAGCTTTTCGCAGCTTATCACGTCTTTCATCGGCTCTTAGTGCCAAGGCATCCACCATACGCTCTTATTAGCATAACCAACTTGCTCTCATCCACGGGAATGAATGATTGCTTACACATGCATAGCGTTGCATGCGTTGGCTTCTAGGTCAATTTTTTTTTCGTTTTTCTTCGAATTGTGTAGTAATTATTACTCTGTTTATAACAATTACCTCGGATGTCTTGATTAGATATTTAATATCTTATCTATATTTCTTATATGCGGTTTTCAAGGTACATTGCGAAACGAATATTTTCTGCGTTGAATGCTTGCATTCATAAGCTGCGAAATATTCTGTTTCATAGCGTGCCTGCTGCCGCGACCGAAAGAACGAAGTTCTTGAGGTGCAATGTAAGCATTTGACTGTTTTATCACATCAGATAGTTGAATCTTTTCAGCTCTCTGATCACTGGTAAAAAACCAGTTATTTTAACAGCACTGCCCTGCTGATTGGGTTGGCGTTGATAAGTTGTTGCTCATCTTTGCCTGTATCTATAATCAATCTCCCGAACATAATGTGGCGAATCCACAAGGTGTTCTAACATTGATGTTTATTTCTTTTCCAGAAATAAACTTTTTTTTTATAGCCCGGCAGCCACCTACTCTCCCATGCCGTCTCCAGCGTAGTACCATCGGCCGCTTAGGTCTTAACCATCGTGTTCGGGATGGGAACGGGTGTTACCCCTAAGCGCATCGCCACCAGAAATATTTATTAAGCTTTTGACAGCCTTAATAACTAAACAATAGATAACAACCCTTACTTTTATTTCCTTAGAAAGGAGGTGATCCAGCCGCACCTTCCGATACGGCTACCTTGTTACGACTTCACCCCCAGTTATCGGCCCCACCTTCGGCAGCTCCCTCCGTGCGGTTGGGTCACTGACTTCGGGCGTTACTGACTCCCATGGTGTGACGGGCGGTGTGTACAAGACCCGGGAACGTATTCACCGCAGCATTCTGATCTGCGATTACTAGCGATTCCAGCTTCATGTAGTCGAGTTGCAGACTACAATCCGAACTGAGACGTTATTTTTTTTGAGATTTGCTCGGCCTCGCGGCTCTGCTTCCCTTTGTTTACGCCATTGTAGCACGTGTGTAGCCCTGGTCATAAGGGGCATGATGATTTGACGTCATCCCCACCTTCCTCCAGGTTATCCCTGGCAGTCTCTCTAGAGTGCCCATCTTAAATGCTGGCTACTAAAGATAAGGGTTGCGCTCGTTGCGGGACTTAACCCAACATCTCACGACACGAGCTGACGACAACCATGCACCACCTGTCACCGATGTTCCGAAGAAAAACTTCCATTACGAAGCGGTCATCGGGATGTCAAGATCAGGTAAGGTTCTTCGCGTTGCTTCGAATTAAACCACATGCTCCACCGCTTGTGCGGGTCCCCGTCAATTCCTTTGAGTTTCATTCTTGCGAACGTACTCCCCAGGTGGACTGCTTATTGCGTTAGCTGCGGCACCGAATAGCTTTGCTACCCGACACCTAGCAGTCATCGTTTACGGCGTGGACTACCAGGGTATCTAATCCTGTTTGCTCCCCACGCTTTCGAGCCTCAACGTCAGTCACCGTCCAGTAAGCCGCCTTCGCCACTGGTGTTCCTCCTAATATCTACGCATTTCACCGCTACACTAGGAATTCCACTTACCTCTCCGACACTCTAGCTGCACAGTTTCCAAAGCAGTCCACAGGTTGAGCCCATGCCTTTCACTTCAGACTTGCACAGCCGTCTACGCTCCCTTTATACCCAGTAAATCCGGATAACGCTTGCCCCCTACGTATTACCGCGGCTGCTGGCACGTAGTTAGCCGGGGCTTCTTAGTCAGGTACCGTCATTTTCTTCCCTGCTGATAGAGCTTTACATACCGAAATACTTCATCCTTCACGCGGCGTCGCTGCATCAGGCTTTCGCCCATTGTGCAATATTCCCCACTGCTGCCTCCCGTAGGAGTCTGGGCCGTGTCTCAGTCCCAATGTGGCCGGTCACCCTCTCAGGTCGGCTACTGATCGTCGGCTTGGTGGGCCGTTACCCCACCAACTACCTAATCAGACGCGGGTCCATCCCATACCACCGGAGTTTTTACCACTGTACCATGCAGTACTGTGGTCTTATGCGGTATTAGCAGCCATTTCTAACTGTTATCCCCCCTGTATGAGGCAGGTTACCCACGCGTTACTCACCCGTCCGCCGCTCAGTCACCAAATTCTTCATCCGAAGAATCAAACTTAAACGCTTCGCTCGACTTGCATGTGTTAGGCACGCCGCCAGCGTTCATCCTGAGCCAGGATCAAACTCTCGTTTAAAAATCTTAATTCCGATTTGACTCGGACTTAAAATCAAAAGTTCGTTCCAGGTCAAGAAAAAACTACTAGCTTTCTTATCCCTTTTACTGTTTTAAGGTTGACATTGTCATTCAATGTCCGTTCTGAATTTTCTCTTAAAGAATCTTCAGGGTTGTTGTCTATTATTTAATTATCAAGGTTCTTTTTTTTTTGTTGTCGTCTCAGCGACAGCTTATTTATATTATCATATTTGCAATCGCTTGTCAACAACTTTTTTATTTTTCTTTTTTCGCTGTCCGCTTCGATCATCTCTGTCGTTCGAAACAGCTTATCTAGAATATCATTTCTATCGACATTTGTCAACAGGAAATTTCATTTATTTTTTTTTGCGTTCCCATGAGCTCTTAAGCACTTTCCAGTCTTGTCTCACGCGACAGCTTGTATAATATATCATGCCCGTCCAGAATTGTCAATATTGTTTTTATTATTTATTTTATTTGCACAATTTACACAATTTTAGTTATCACATTTCGCTTTACTTGTTCATATTTGCAGTTTGAATTACATTTCCCCCAAATTAATACAAAATTGCAATTAAAGTATCTTATTTTGCGAGAAGAGTTTCCATTAAACGCAGTTTGACACGTAGCATTTCACTAAAATACTACGTGTCAAAGCTTTAAAATTTCACCGCTAATTGCATAATCGGATTATAATCATATATCATTTTTATTATATCATTGTTCTGAATCAGCTCATAGGCTTCTTTTCCAATGCTTGTCATATAGAGCATTGTGATAATAATAAATGCCACCCATACAATGATAAGTGCACAGCCAAGTCCAACAACTCCGCCTGCAAGCCGGTTAATGAATCCCAGCACAGGTAATTCTGCCACAATATCAAGTGCAAATACAATTGCACGCAATATAATGGTCACAATCAAAAAATGTTCCCAGGAATGCAATAATATGAATAATTAGTTTTGACAGGAATTCTCCTACATACTGTGCAAATGTCTGTACTCCCAGTTGTGAATAAATTTCACTGTTATTATTGGTAGACAACTGTGTCTTAAATACTGCTGGAAGATCTGCTTTTTCTATAGCTGCTACCTGAAGATCTCTTGGAATATCCGCCCCCTCAATTGCATTTTTTTGACTTCTTCGCTGACTTCGTCATTATTTACACCGTCTAAAAAATACTGCTGGAAATTCCATACTGTGCCAGTTGTTCTCCTGTAATCTTTCCATTTACAATATCATCTACCGACACACCGTAAGATTGCAATTCTTCTTCACTAATCCCTTGCTGCCTTCAATGCTTTTCGTACACTTTCTGCTGAAATTCCCGTTGAACCATTGTCATCACTGCCTCCAGTCAACTGGGAAGCTGCCGCTTTCGCCATCGTGTTCGTCACCTGACTTTTAATCATGTCATCAATCGGCGTATGCTTTTCTATTGCCGATGAAACATAAGGTGATGCTGCAACTACAATGACAATTGTTAAAATCGTAGTCGCAAGTGACACAGCGATACGAATCGCTCCCCGGTAGATTCCAATCAAAAATCCCAGTAGAAATACTCCTGCTACTGCTATCGTTAACCAATTCCACTCCATACCTTCTCCTTATTTTACAAGACGGACATTCTCCATGCCGTTTGCATTTATCACAATGTATTTATTAACTCCCATAGTTGGAAAAATTTCACGAATATTCGTTTCTATCTCTCCTTCAAATTTCTGTATTCCGCTTTTCAGGAAAATACTGCAGTTATTTCCATCATACATAATCACCTGGCCGCCGCTTAATTTTACATTTCCATAATCCCCGGTAAAATCTTTTGACAATGTCTGCTTTCCCGACGTATTGTAAAGCCGGAGTTCATAACCGCCTTTTCCTTCATTTTTCAAGACCAGACCAATATATTTGTTATCATGAAATACGCTTTTTTATCTCTTTGTCTATCTTAATCTGACTAGTCTCTTTCGGAACACTTTCGCCTTGATATATTGTCAGCATATTATCTCCGACTACTGCTGAAATCTTCTGGTTCATAAAAAATCCTTCTGCCATCAGTGTTCCTTTATATTCTTCCTGTGTAACCTGATGATCCGTCTCCTGTTCCCCTGCACTGCCAAAATTATAGTAAACTACCCTTGATGTCACACTGCCGTCCTGCGTATACAAATATGTGACCTGCATCACTTCTGCATCTGATGAAATAGCAACATCCATCGGGTACCCTGTTCCGGCCAGCGATGTCTTATGCTCCACTAGGATATTTCCTGCAGTATCATAACAGACGATTTTAGGTGATGAACTGTCTTTCAGCACCGCACACACAATTCCCTGACTGGATACTGTCGCTTTTTCTATCGGAAGCGTTGTATGGATCTCGCCCTTTACACCGTCTTTTTTGAAAAATGACAACGTCATTACCACCTTTGTCAAAAATTATTGCACAATCATCTCCTGCTACAACAGTCGGAGTCTTAATCTGATAAGCCTGGTTCCATTTCTCTTCCCCCTGCTGACTCAAATATGCCATTCCATCTCTACTGTAACGAAGCACACCTTCTGAAAATTCCTTTGTAATTGCTGTCCGTACTTCCTGCCTCCGGATAAGTGTTCGCCACCCGCACATTCGTATACGTCTGTAAATGTATAAATAAATAGATTCCTACAGAAGCTGCCACAATCAAAATGACTACTACCAGAATTCTTATTCTGATTTTTCTTTTTATGCGCCTTCACCTGTTCCTCCAGTTGCGCCATCTGTGTTTCTTCATCTTCTGTATTGTCCATGATCCGCCTGACCAGTTTGTCCACATCTTCCGAGTCCCGCACCACCCGCAGATCTTTATTCTTTCGATTCAATATTCAGATTCCCTTCATATTTATTATTTCTCCCTATTGTACCACACTCCGAGCTATGGTAACAATAGCTTTTGCCCGATGAAAATCAGGTTCCCGTCTGACAGCCCGTTCATTTTACAAATTGCCTCTACATGGCCGGTATCTCCATATGTCTTCTTACTGATGCTTGCCAATGTATCTCCTTTTTTTTCACAGTATAATAGTCCGACTGACTGAGTTGTTCCTGTACGGTCGACACTTCCGGAACCGTTCCTTCTGATTTTGCGTCGTTTGATTTTTTTGTATCACTGGAAGCTTTTACGGAACCGCTGGCTGCAACCGTCTCACTATTCTGATTTCCCTTTGTTTCCTCTTGATTTTGCCCTTCAGACTGCGCATTAATTTGATTTTCATTTTCTCCATTCACACGCTGGTCGTTCACCTGAGCATTATCATCCACCTTTGCCTCTGTTCCTTTCGCACTTGCGAGCTGCTCAAGTGACTGCTGTACAGATTCCATGCGTTCAAAATTATTCATCATTGAGACACCTATTGCCAGTACCACCACCACAAGAAGCGCACTGGTCGCATATAATAATTTTGAACTCTGACTCTGCTCCTTAATCTCCATGCTCTGCCTCACCGCACTACGAAAATCCTTTGTAGCGCGATCCTCAACCATTTCACTGGGTGTCACGCCATTCTGCCTGCGTGTGTTAATCATGTAATTCTGCATTTGTGGATTTTTTTCATAATAAATGTAATGACCGCCGATCTGCATCAGCTCATTATATTTATAAGCAAAATACATCTCGTCACTTGACGAAGCATCTTTCCATATAAAAAAATCGTATTTTCCTGATCATACATTTTCCGGTGCAGCTCCTGCGCTCCCCGATTCATGCTCATTGGATGTCCTGTCTCCAAAAGACACCAGCCAATTAATTTCTGATCTTTGAAATACTCTTTTTGTTTCCTTCTCTATTTTTTCCCAAATTTCTTCGGAAATCTTTAAATTTGTTCCTTCAACTTCTACATCTTCTGCCCGGATCGCTCCTGATATATACACAACCACCTTGTCCTCACATTTTGTGATCTCCCCGGTCAATGCCGCTGCTACAGGTTTCTCCATTGCTTTTTCCTGCAATTGCCCAAGAAATGTGTCTACATAATCCTCCACATAAATCTTTGGCTCATCACAGACATTTCCAATCTGTCTTACATTTTTTCGGAAGCTGCCGTTCCATATACTCTCACCTCATTAAACATATTTGCCTCTATGGCGGTGTTAATGATAACACAGAAAATATGCATAATTTATCAATCGGTGAGGCCTGTCCCGAAACTTTACGGCATCACGCCCCTACTTTCGACGTCCTGTCTCCAGAAGACTGCAATACTTGTCAGTAAGGGTCGTAACCCAGCCTTCTCTCGTTCTCGGAAATGTCCGAAATGTCACCGGCCACATGTGTGTCCGGATAATATCTACTTCAATCTGATTTAATGGGAAATATTTCTTCGCATTTCGGTATGCTTTTTCCGGATGCTTCAGACCATGAAACCGCTCCCCCGTCTGGGCAGCATGCGTGTGCCAGTCACAAAGGAACAAATCATGGATCATACCTGCCCGCGCCGCAGATCTCGCATCCAGATGAAACATTTTACAGAGACAGTAATTGCAATAAGCCACCCTGAGACAATGTTTATAGCAGTTTGTTTTCCCATGCTGCGGATATTTTTTCATTTCCAGCACGACCGGATGCTCCGCCAGGTCCTGTATTGACTTGTAAAATTCTCGTTTAGCGGTATATTTATTTTTTTGACATGTATATGCCTCCCATTTGTTTATCCTCATCATAGCACTCTGCATTTTTCCTGTAAATCACTGTCCCTGCAAAAAAACATTGGATTTTCTTTACCATCTCCTGCCAAGTAAAAGAGGGGTCATCGCACTGGCTTAGTTCGTGCGATGCCCCTCCCCGATTACCTTCTTCTATTTTCTATAATAATGTTCAAATTTGTAACTGTTAAAAGGAGTTTCACATGCATTTCCAAATGCAATATGCATTTCTCCTCAGTTAAATCGAACACCATTGTCGCCAACGTTTTATTCCATGGTTTTTCTGGATAAGGATGTGAGCAAATACTGTTAGGAAATCTCTCATGACTTCTAAAAAATTCTTTTGCAAGCTCTACATCTATATTTCCAATATTTTCTTTTACCTGCTTATTCATCACTTCATAGCGGTCTACCGTAGTTAGTGAACATGTATATTCTTCCTCATCTTCTGCAAATAAATTGTGGTTCGTATGCACCAGATAAACATCATCAGATTTTACATATACTCTATTAGGGAAACATTCTACGCAAGCTATTTTCCCACTAGAATCTGCCACACTGAACTGATTTGGAATATCGTGAGGAACTTCTTGCAAATATTTAATTGCTTCATCGACTGTTTTTAACTCTAAAAGATGACGAATAATAACATTTGTTGGAACTCCATTTCCAGTAACTCCATTGTCAATATATGTCCACATTATACACAGACCATCATTATTGATTCCCATATATGCTGGAATTCCAGGATGCGTATAGGTAAGTACCTCCTTTTTACCTTCCTGATGATGTACTACCACATCCAACTGATATAACCATTCCCTAAAACACTCATCATTTGTCTGGCCTACAATTACTTTGCCGTCTTTTGTTGCACATGGTGCCGCCAAAAACGCTGTACATTTGTCGCTCACCTGATCTCTTGCAAATGATTTTTTTCATAAGCGGTCGTCAACGCAAGAATCTGGTCAAATTCCATCTCAGCTCCTTCAGCCAGACCTCTCATTTCTTCCAGTACCTCTGGTGCCCATTTTTCAATCATTGGAACATACCGTTCTGCCATCTTTTCCCCATTTTTTATAATCGAACTGCTCTTTATTCTTATAATATTCTGTCTGATTTATATAATTTGTAATAATCTGTTCTTTCATCTGCACACCAAACTGATATCCTCGTTCCCGTGCAGTTCCTTTCACTTTCACATATCTTTGATACATTCTCTATTCTCCATTTCCTATTTTACAAGTCCCAAATAAGATGAAATCATAATAATAATTGCTGCAACAACTAACAATGGTACCAATATCTTTAAAACTTCTTTCAAATATGTCGGATATGGAACATTTGTCAGCTCCAGCACTCCCATTTTTGTCGCATCCGGATATACTCCACTAGCCATAAAGTTCACGCCTACCGTAAATGCTGATACAAGCATCATCTGTCCACCTTCTGCCCCGATTGAAGTACCTGCAAATAATGCCATCGCAATTGCTCCAAGAATCGGCATCATCATACCTGCCATTCCACTTGTACTCTGAATGAAAAGTGCTGCAATAACAAACACAATGATTGCTCCGATAGCAAATCCCCATGCTGGAATATTAGCCAGAGCATTTCTGATCCAGTATACAAATGTGATACTCATTCCTGAACTGCTGTCTCCCATGATCAAGGAAATACCTCTTGATACAGAAATTACAAATGTAAGACTGATTAATTCAGAATCGCCTCTTACAAATTCTGAAACGAACTCATCCTGGCTCATTTTATTAATCACTGCTACAATCACTGAACCAATCAAAAATACAATTGAAAATTCATCAAAATACCAGTCACCAAGATATGTAAATCCTGCTGTGCCAAGTAAATGTCCAATAAATGGAACGTGTTCTCCCAACCATGAAGCTGGGGCATTTACTACGTCATACATCGTATGATCTCCAACTGGTATTGAACTCCATGGAATATAGCCAAGCACAATTACAAGAATCATGATTCCAAATACTATCAATGACCACACACGTCTCTTATTCAGTTCCGGGAATTGCGAAATATCTGATTTTGCTGATAATGTATTTATATTATCTAAACCATATAATGCTGATTTTGTTTTGTCCTTTTTCACTTTTTCTGCATAACGGATAATCAAAAATGCTCCAACTATATAAAGAACCACAAACAATAATATTCTCATTGCAATTCCAGTTCCAAGTGACAGATTTGGATTACCAATTGCAGCAACTGCTGCTCCTGTTGAATATGGATTAACTACACTCGCCATGTTACCAATTACTGCTCCACCAAATAAAACAAATACGCCTGTAAGAACATCATATCCAGCTGTAACGCACAGCGGAATCAGTACCAATGCATATGGCGGAAGTTCTTCCCATGATCCATATACCGTTCCCATCAACGCAAACACTAACAACAATATTAAAATTAATTTTTACCACTGAACTTTCGTAAAAGAGCACCCACACCATCCTCCATGGCTCCTGCACAATTTAATATTGCCAAAAAATGCACCTGATATAAGAATTGAAAAGTTAACGTCCGCTCCGTTTGCAAATCCTTTAATCGGTGCCATAAATACATCCCAGATTCCAACTGGAGCTGTTCCTGTACCCCTTACCACATCTCCGTTTTCATCAAATGATGCATTATAACAAATTACATTTTCCCCCTGTCTTTTCATCTGTTGTCATAACAGATGTAGGAATGAACCAAGTTAATATCGCAACAAAAACCAATACAATAAACAATAAGATCAATGCACTGGGCATTTTAAATTTTTTCTTGCTCATCTTTTTTTCCCATCCTTCTTTTGATATTTTATAACCGGTTATTTTTATATAAAAATTATAAAATTTATTTGTCTCTACCGTCAACAAACAGAAATTCCGAAAAAGATACGAACCCGACAAAAACTATATTTTTGTCGAGTTCGTATACTTTTTCTCTAATATTGTCCATTCCTTCAATAATTTCAAACAATAGTACAATTATTTCCTGATATGGAATAGAAGTCTCGCCAATAATCCATCTTCTTAATACTTCCACTACTTCATCTACCATACATCTGACTATTAACTTTTGTTTTTTTCACAATTTTGTTCTTCCGCTCCATCGTCTATAAACATTTTTATCCACTCTTTGATGCATTTTTCCTTTAAGTATCCATTTTTCAGTAAAACCAGGTAACTTTCCTGATGCTTATCAACATAAGATACCAAATCCCGGACTTGCCCAAGCACAATTCCCGTTGCATTTTCCAGCCGGAAAAAGACTTATTTTTTCAGCGTAATCATCTTCTATATCTTCCATTACATCAAAAATATCCATATAATGTGAATAAAATGTCGAACGGTTTATATCTGCAGCCTTACACAATCTTGTCACTGAAACTGCTTCCAATGGCTCTTTCATCAATATCTCCACCAAAGTAGTTTTTTATCATTCGCTTTGACATAATTGCTCTGCGATTTTCTCTCATGCGTACCACTTCCCATTTATTTATTATTTATCGGATATTTTCTGAATCTGTACTTCTTATAATCTGTTTCACATGGATTTCCAAATGCTACATGCATTTCCCCACAAGTAAGATCCTGTACAACCGCTGCCAGCACTCTATTCCACGGTCTTTCCGGCGAAAGATGTGCACAGATGCTATTCGGGAAATTTTCATGGCTTCTCAAAAAATTTTGAGCCATTTCAATATCTATATTGCCAAGATTTTTCTTTATCTGATTTTCCATTTCCGTATACTGTGTCTTTGTTGCTATCGAACGGGTATAATCTGTTTCCTCTTTGCCAAAAACAATGTGATTTGTATGAACCAGATACTTTTCGTCCCGTCCCACATATACTTTATTGGGGAAACATTCCACGCTCACTATCTTTCCACTTTTATCTGCAAGACCAAATTCATTTGGCACATCGTGCGGAACCTTTTTTAAAAATTCAACGGCTTCCTCCACATTTGCACACTCGAGCAAATGGCGTATGATTGCATTAGTAGGTACTCCATCTCCAGTTCTTCCATTGTCAACATACTCCCATAACACTGCTAAACCCTGATTATTGATACCTGTATATGCTGGAACTCCAGGATGCGTATATATCAAAGACTCTTTTCCATTATCTACATGATGAATCACTGTATCTAATTCATTCATCCATTCCAATATACATTCTTCATTCGTCTGCCCCACAATCACCTTCTGGGCATAGGTTGCTTTTTGGAGCCAGTAAAAATGACGTACATTTTTCGCTAATCATGTCTCTGGAGAAAGATTTTTTCATATGCAGTTGTTAAGGCCAGAATCTGTTCCAGTTCCATCTGTGCCCCTTCTGCCATTCCTTTTATTTCCTCCATAACTTCTGGGGTCCACTTCTCCATAGCTGGGATATAACGTTTTGCCATATCTCCCCATTTTCGATAATTAAAATCTTCTTTATCTCTATAATATTTGGTCTGGTTTTGATAATTAATACTTATTTGATTCTTAAGTTCTTTCCCAATCTGTACACCTCTGGAATAAGCATTTCCTTCCACAACAACATATTTTTTATACATTCTGATTTCCTTTCAAAAAAAAGTGCGATTCTAATTAAGAAACGCACTTTTTTCACATGTTATTTGTCTATCTTTGCAGTTTTCTGCATTTACTATTTATCTTACTCGCCAAAAACAGCCTTGTAATCTGCCTGGAATTTTGCGATTCCCTGATCTGTTAATGGATGATGTGTCATCTGCTCGATTACCTTGTAAGGTACTGTAGCAATATCTGCTCCGGCAAGCGCACACTCTGTAACGTGCATTGGGTTACGTACACTTGCTGCAATGATCTCTGTATCGATTCCTGCAACTTCGAAATCTGTGCAATCTCTGCAATAAGATCTGTTCCTCTTACGGAGATATCATCCAGACGTCCTAAGAATGGAGATACATATGTAGCTCCTGCTCTTGCAGCCAGAAGTGCCTGATTAGCAGAGAATACAAGTGTAACATTCGTCTTGATTCCCTCAGCTGTAAGAACTTTAACTGCCTTAAGTCCCTCTACTGTCATTGGAATCTTAACTACCATGTTCGGATGAATCTTTGCGATTGCTCTTCCTTCCTCGATCATTCCCTCAGCATCAACAGTTGTAGCTTTAACCTCACCGCTGATTGGTCCATCAACGATAGATGCAATCTCTGCGATAACTTCTTCAAATACTCTTCCCTCTTTTGCAATCAGGGATGGGTTTGTTGTTACTCCACAGATAACTCCCATGTCATTTGCCTTTTTTAATATCTTCTACGTTCGCTGTGTCAATGAAAAATTTCATTTTTTCTGTTCCTCCTTTAATCTATGAACTCATTGTTCATTCTTACTGCCCACCTAAGCAAATTATAGACCAGTTGCCTGCATATATCAAGATATATTTTGTCAAGTAGTAAAACTGCACAAATCAATTGGGGACAGGTGTGAGAGGAGAAAAAGGCGAAAATACGCGGTAGTTGAAAAAATTGGGGACGGGGTTTTTTAGAAAAACCCCGTCCCCAATTTTTTTTTTTAGCACTTTTCACAATTGTGTGCGTCCTTCTAATGCGCGCAATAATGTTACTTCATCAATATATTCCAGATCTCCGCCTACCGGCACGCCGCTAGCAATGCGGCTGACTTTGACTCCGGTGGGTTTTATCAGCTTGCTGATATACATCGCGGTCGTCTCGCCTTCCAGGCTTGAATTTGTCGCAATGATGACTTCTTCTACATCGCCTTCCAGGCGCCGGATCAGTTCTTTCAGCTTGATGTCTCCCGGACCGATGCCAAGCATCGGGGAGATTGCGCCGTGAAGTACGTGGTAGACGCCGTTGTATTTTCCTGTCTTTTCGTAAGCTGCCAGGTCTCTTGTATTCTCTACAACCATAATTGTCTTATGATCGCGATTTAAATTACTACAGATCGGGCAGAGTTCCTGATCCGTCAGGGTGCAGCATTCTTTGCAGTAACGTACATTTTCTCTTGCCTCGACCATAGTGTCTGCCAGACGTTTCACTTCTTCTTTCGGCATATGTATCAGATGAAATGCCAGTCTGGATGCTGACTTTGCACCAATGCCCGGCAATCTGGACAGCTCGTCAATCAATTTGCTGATCTGGTTACTATAGTAATCCATTCATGCCTCCTGTGAATTTGGACATACTTGCTGCAGATGCTTCATCTACTTTGTCAAGTGCCTCGTTGACTGCTGCCACAAGCAGATCTTCCAGCATCTCTACATCATCCGGATCTACAACTTCTTCATCCAGTTTTACTTTTTACAAGTTTTTTGGATCCTGATACTGTGACTTCTACCGCTCCGCCGCCGGCTGTAGCTGTAAACTCTTTTGTTTCCATCTCTTTTGCCTGTTCTTCCATCTGACGCTGCATCTTTTGAGCCTGCTTCATTAAGTTTGCCATGTTCCCCCGGCATTCCGCCTCCTGAAATCCACCTCTTTTTTGCCATAATTAATCATCCTCCACTACAATATCCATATTGATTAGTTTTTCTATATCTACAAAACTGTCCTCAAATCTCCGTCCTTCTTCTACCTGACGGACATCGATGTCCAGTTTTTTTTCCGATTTTACTCTCAATCAGATTTCTGATTTCTTCTTTATGTTCTTCTGTTCCTACTACCCCGGCTCCTACTGCATCCGGCAATACGATCAGAAGTCTGTTTCCTTCTCCTGCACTTAGTCTTGCCTGCTTCAGATAATTCCGCAGCATTGGCGATGCATCAGATGTGAGTTTACGGAAATCTTTTGCCACTTGTTTTACATCTTCATTCAGAGCTTCCGGAAGTTCCGGTTTTTCTTCGGTTCCTGTTCTGCTCCTTCCGGTCCATTTACATAGACAATACGTTCTCTCGCCGCATTTTCCATAAAATCACCGTTTTCCAGCTTTTTTCTATTGCCCGCAGGCGGTCAAGCAATGTATCTGGATTTGTCTCCATTGCCGGACGACACAATTTAATCAGTGCTACCTCCAGCATGACCCTCTTCTGGGTTGAATATTTTAACTGACTGGTCAGATCTGAAAATACGCGGATATACCGGATCAATGCATCATCCTCGATCATCTGAGCCTCTTCTTTCAGCCGTGCCAGATTCTCGCTGGATACATCTAACACATCTTCCATATCATCAGAGCTTCTCACTAGCAGAAGGTTCCTGAGATACCACGTAAAATCTGCTGACAGCTGCGACAGTTCTCTTCCCTGCATGACCAGCTCATCTACGATTTCAATGACACTGTGTACATCTCTATCCAGAATCTTACGAAGCAGTCGGCTGAATACTTCCGTGTCCACCGCCCCCAGTACTTCCAGCACATGGTCGTATGTCAGCTTCTGTCCGATGTAAAATGCAGCACACTGATCCAAGAGACTTAATGCATCACGCATGGAACCGTCTCCCCATACGTGCAATATATCGGACTGCCTTTTCTTCTACATCCCATCCTTCTTTATTAATCAATTCCTGCAATCTTGCTGAAATAGTCTCGATGGAAATGCGTTTAAAATCATATCTCTGACACCGGCTTAAAATCGTGACTGGAATCTTATGCGCCTCTGTAGTTGCCAGTATAAATATGACATACTCCGGCGGCTCTTCCAGCGTCTTCAAAAGTGCATTAAAGGCCCCGATAGACAGCATATGCACCTCATCAATGATATACACTTTATAACGTCCTTCTGTTGGACGGTAGGCGACCTCTTCCCGGATTTCACGAATGTTATCGACACCATTGTTGGAAGCCGCATCGATTTCAATCACATTCATGGAATTGCCTGCGGCAATCGCCTTTACAAACTGCACACTCTCCACACGGGCTTCCGTCTACCGGGTGTTCACAGTTAACTGCTTTTTTTGCAAATATCTTGGCAACCGTTGTTTTTCCGGTTCCCCTTGTTCCACAGAACAGGTATGCGTGTCCGATACGATCTGCTTCAATCTGATTCTTAAGCGTCCGCACAATTGCATCCTGTCCCTTTACATCTTCAAATTCATTTGGCCGGAATTTCCGGTATAAAGCCATATATGACATGGTTATTATTCATCTCCAAAACTAATTCCGGTGATCTTTGCCTGTCTAATGATCTCAGACTTCGGATCAACATATTTTAACTTTCCTGCTACTTCACTAAGCGGAACACGAACAATCTTATCATTCTTTACGGACATCATACAACCATAATTTTCATCTAAGATCGCGCGGGCAGCTTCTGCGCCGAGTCTTGTTGACAATACACGGTCAAATGGACACGGGGATCCACCTCTTTGTGTGTGTCCGGGAATTGCGATACGCACTTCCTGCTGAGTTCTCTTCTGAACTTTTTCTGCCATCTCATAAGCTACAGAAGGATATTTCTTCTTTGCTTTTTTCTCTTTTAATTCTTTCTTTGAAAGCTTCGCGTCTTCCTTGGAAATAGCTCCTTCTGCCACTGCGATAATGGTAAACTTTTTTACCTGATTTGGCACGCTTGTCTATTGCCTCTGCAATCACATCCATGTCATAAGGAATCTCCGGAAGCAGAATAATGTCGGCACCGCCTGCAATTCCTGCGTGCAGCGTTACCCAGCCAACTTTATGTCCCATGATCTCAATAATAAATACACGGTTGTGGGAAGTTGCTGTTGTATGGATACGATCGATCGTATCTGTTGCGACTTCAACCGCACTGTGGAATCCAAATGTCATATCTGTTCCCCACAGATCGTTGTCGATCGTCTTCGGCAGCGTCACAACATTTAAGCCTTCCTCACGCAGAAGGTTTGCTGTCTTATGAGTTCCATTTCCACCAAGGATCACAAGACAGTCAAGACTTAACTTATGATAAGTATGCTTCATAGCTTCTACTTTGTCCAGCCCATTTTCATCCGGTACGCGCATTAGTTTGAACGGCTGTCTTGAAGTTCCAAGGATTGTTCCTCCGACTGTTAAAATTCCTGAGAAATCTTCAGCTTTAAGCATTCTGAAGTTCGAGTAGATCAAACCTTTATATCCCTCTTCAAATCCATAAATCTCCACGTCTTTACGTGCCTGAAACAGTCCTTTCACCACGCCGCGCATTGCTGCATTCAGTGCCTGACAGTCTCCACCACTTGTCAACATTCCGATTCTAAGCATCTGTTTTTCCTCCTGCATCTCGTGTCATTATCTTAAAGTCATCTAATAATTCCTGTCTATGGAATCATATCTGCTCACAGCAGCAGTTGCTGTAACCAGTATCAAACAGCTTTGCTATCTATTATTTCGTCAGTACTTCTACACTCTTTTCTTTTACAAGTACCATGTACTCTACCTGGGCTGACAATCCGTCATCATCTGTATATACGGTCCAGCCGTTATCCTCATCTACATAAAATTCCGGAGAACCCTGATTGATCATCGGCTCGATCGTGAACATCATACCAGGAACCAGAACCATCTCACTGCCCTTCGGAGTAACATAACTTACGAATGGCTCTTCGTGGAATTCCAGACCGATTCCATGGCCGCCGATCTCCTCTACGACAGAATATCCATTTTTTCTTTGCATGCGTGTTAATCGCATATGCAATATCTCCCAGATGCCCCCATGGCTTTGCTGCCTTTAGGCCACGCTCTACACACTCCTGTGTTACACGCACGATCCGTTCTGCTCTTTCGGACACATTTCCAATCTTGAACATACGAGAAGCATCTGAATAATATCCATTTAAAATGGTTGATACGTCTACATTGATAATATCCCCTTCTACAAGGATTTCATTCTCACTTGGAATTCCGTGGCATACAACATTATTGATCGACGTGCAGACACTCTTTGGAAATCCTTCATATCCAAGCGGTGCCGGAATTCCTCCGTGTTCTGTCGTGAAATCATATACAAGCTTATCGATCTGCGCTGTGCTCATACCAGCTTTGATATGTGCAGCCACATGATCCAGTACCGCTGTGTTGAGGTCAGCGCTCTTTCTGATTTCGGCAATCTGCTCCGGTGTCTTAAGAAGTGACCGGTCCGGAACAATCTGTCCTTTTTCTGCAAGCGCCCAAAGTTTTACGTCTAACCTATCCATAATTAACGTCCATCTCCTTCAAAACAAGTGCGGAGTACGCACCCATGTTTACAACTATCTCTCCATCTTCTACTATATACTCTTCGTACTCAGTTGTGTAGCCCTCATGATAAGAATACATCAGCCTTCTCATACGTCCACGCATCGGGATTTCTGCCTGCCATACAGGAACCGTTACTTCCTCCAGAGCATCACTGTTATTAATGATTACAACAATCCGCTGGTTCTGATCTGTTCTTGCATAAGCCAATACATTTTCCCGCCACTCAAGCATCTGAACAGAACCTTCCCTGAACACCGGGTATCGCTTGTGGATCCGGATCATTTCTCTGTGAAATGCAATCAGCTCCTGATCTTCATGCCCCCACGGATACGTACGTCGGTTGTCTGATCCGTAAATCCGCACACGCCGGCCTCGTCGCCATAATAAACAGTTGGTGCGCCCGGCCACGTCATCTGCATAACGACCGCCTCACGCATAACTGCCACATTGACATTTTCATTGGCTGCTTCTGCCCCCAGTTCCTGCACACGGCCGACTCTGTGATTGGTTCTGGTCAGGAATCTGGAATGGTCATGATTTGACAATTCATTCATGGAAACCTGCAGGGACGGCGTCATCATATTGCTCATGTGATGACATATCGCATTTACAAATGCGTCGGCGTTGCCTCTTAAGTCTTCTCTTGCCTCGTCACTGTGCTTCTCCATACCTGTCAGGAACCAGGTCAGCGGCTCCATAAATGCGTCATAGTTCATGACTGTATCCCATTCATCACCTTTCAGCCACTCGCTTGGATCTCCGTAATGCTCCGCCAGGATCAGTGCTTCCGGATTTGCTTCTTTTACAACTTTACGGAACTTTTTCCAGAATTCGTGATTGTACTCGTTACTTCTTCCAAGATCCGCTGCCACATCCAAACGCCAGCCATCCGCATTGTACGGCGGTGACACCCATTTCTTCGCAATCTCAAAAATATAAGCTTCCAGTTTCGGTGAATCTTCGTAGTTCAGCTTCGGCAGTGTATCATGTCCCCACCATCCGTCATATGAACCATTGTATGGCCAGCGTTCCCGCTCTTCCTGAAAGAACCGGAAATAGCTGCGATACGGGCTGTCTGCGCTGACATATGCTCCCGGCTCATACCCTTCCTGTTTCTCGTAAATGCGCTCTCTGTCCAGCCATTTATTGAAGGATCCACAGTGATTGAACACTCCATCCAGAATCACCTTCATGCCGCGCCGATGCACCTCTTCCACAAACTGAACAAAAAATTCATTGCTGGCTTCCAGATTCTTTTTTTGTCCGTCACTCGTTTTTGATATTTCGTGGCATTGGCATTTTCATGATCGCCCTCTGCCAGTATATTTCCGCCGTCTTCAACAATTACTCCATAATGAGGATCAATGTAATCATAATCCTGAATGTCGTATTTGTGATTGGAAGGAGATACAAAAATTGGATTAAAGTATAACACTTCTACTCCAAGATCCTGTAAATAGTCCAGTTTATCCCAGACTCCTTTTAAATCTCCACCATAGAATTCCCGCACATCCATGGTTGCCGGATAGCGGTTCCAGTCTGTAACTTTTCTACTGTAGTCTCCGATATAGTAATATTCCCGGTCTTCCACATCATTGTCATGGTCACCGTTGCAGAAACGATCTATAAATATCTGATACATGACTGCACCTTTCGCCCACTTCGGTGTACGAAAATCCGGACAGACTACATAATCATAGTCTGACACCACTCGCTCTGACACTCCGCACCGGTTATAATAGCATACTTCACTGCCGCTTCGGATCTCAAAATAATACCGGAACGGCTCCTCGCCCAGCTGTCTTTTTATCTCATAATAGTCAAATACTTCGCCCGTCTGTGCCTTCTCCATCTCATACCGGATTTTCTCGTGAACAAGGCAGACATGTTCTGCATCGTCCTTAGCGGTACGGAACCGGAACACAACTTCTTCGTTGCGCTCCGGTTCGGACGGATTCACATACTGCGAAGTACCGTCGCAAAATAATGCTTTCTTATTCATCTATGCTTCATCTCCAAACAACGCTTCAAACTCTTCTCTGGAAATCTTTTCTTTTTCCAAAAGCAGTTCTGCACATGCATGAAGTACATGATCGTACTCATGAATAATGCTCTTCGCCTTTGCATAGCACTCATCTATGATCCGTTTTTACTTCCTGATCGATCACACCGGCAACATTCTCACCGTAACCCCTGGAAGCATGGGCAAGATCTCTTCCGATGAAAACTTCATCGCTGTCATCGTCGTAATTGATCAGTCCGACTTTCTCAGACATACCGAACTTCGTAACCATGGATTTCGCAATACCAGTCGCCTGTTTAATATCCTGGGAAGCTCCTGTCGTAATATCATCAAAAATGATTTCTTCCGCAACACGTCCGCCAAGTGCTACCGTAATATCCTGAAGCATCTTTCCTTTTGTATTAAACATCTCATCCTTTTCCGGAAGCGGCATCGTATATCCGCCCGCACTTCCCGTCGGGATGATTGAAACGGTGTGTACAGGTCCCACATCTGGGAGGACATGGAACAGGATCGCATGCCCTGCTTCGTGGAATGCTGTGATTCTTCTTCTTTTTCGGAAATAACGCGGCTCTTCTTCTCCGCACCGATTCCAACTTTGACAAATGCTTTTTTTATGTCTTCCTGTTTTAAGAAGAGGCGTCCTGCTTTTTGCTGCCAGAATTGCCGCTTCATTTAATAAGTTCTCAAGATCTGCTCCTGCAAATCCTGCAGTTGTCTGCGCGATCTGTTTCAGATCGATCTCCTCACTGAGCGGTTTCCCCTTTGCGTGAACTTTTAAAATTTCTTCTCTTCCCTGTACATCCGGTCTTCCGACTACGACTTTACGGTCAAAACGTCCCGGACGAAGAATTGCCGGATCAAGGATATCTACTCGGTTGGTAGCAGCCATAACGATGATGCCTTCATTGACACCAAAGCCATCCATCTCTACCAGTAACTGGTTCAGTGTCTGCTCTCTCTCGTCATGTCCGCCGCCCATTCCGGTTCCACGGCGTCTTGCAACTGCATCGATCTCATCGATAAAGATGATACAAGGTGCATTCTTCTTAGCCTCCTCGAACAGGTCTCTGACACGGGATGCACCGACACCGACAAACATTTCCACAAAATCAGAACCGGAAATCGTGAAGAACGGAACGCCCGCTTCACCGGCAACCGCCTTGGCAAGAAGGGTCTTACCAGTTCCTGGAGGTCCTACAAGGATAACTCCTTTCGGGATACGTGCTCCAACCTGGATATATTTCTTCGGAGACTCTTTCAGGAAATCAACGATCTCCTCCAGTTCCTCTTTTTCTTCTTTCAGTCCTGCAACATGATCAAATGTAACCTTCTTGTCGCTGTCTGTGCTTAACTTTGCACGGCTCTTTCCAAAATCATGGCTTTGCTTCCGGCATTTCCTCCCGACGGTTTCATCATCATAAAAATGAACATCACACCTGCAAGTGTAAGAAGCACCGGCAGAATTGTTGTTGAAAACAATGTGTCCTGCGGAACATCTGCCATATCATAGTCCAGCTTATTCTCTTTCAGATAATCCTGCACTTCATTAATATCTGAAACATACAGATACCGCACCTGCTTACCGTCTTTATCTTCTTTTTCAGTTTGATTTCCACATGTCCGGTCGGCACATTTTTATTCTGAATCACAGAAATGCTGTCTACATTGTCTCCTGTAACCAATGTCTGAAACTCACTCCAGGTAAGTCTGTCACTCTGGTTCTCGAACATGTTCGTAAACCAGAGCACTGCAAACAAAAATACAACAAGAACTAAAAGACCGGCTCCGCTGATTCCTTTATTTTTTTTCTAGTGTCCAAGCTTTTTTCTTGCTCCCTTCTACTCCACACCTTCTACAACTCCGATGTAAGGAAGGTTCCGGTATTTCTGTGCGTAATCCAGACCGTAGCCCACAACAAATTCATCTGGAATGTTAAATCCGACATAATCAACCTTCACGTCTTTGACACGTCTTTCCGGTTTATCTAATAATGTACAAAGTCTCAGGCTCTTTGGTCCACGTTTTTTAAGAATTTCAATCAGATAAGAAAATGTTCTGCCGGAATCAATGATATCCTCCACGATCAGAACATCTTTCCCGTCCAGTGTCTCATCAAGGTCTTTTGCAATCTTAACTACACCGCTTGAAGCTGTTCCGTCACCATAACTGCTGACACTCATAAAGTCCATGGACACCGGAACGGTAATTCTCTTTGCCAGTTCGCACATAAAGAATACGCCACCTTTTAATACACAGATGAGATGCACTTCTTTTCCTTCATAATCTTTACTGATCTGCTCTCCAAGATCACGGATCCTCTTATCAACTTCTTCTTCCTCAACTAATACTCTTACTGTCTCTGCCATAATTTTCTCCTTTGCAAAAGTGAATTTCTAAAATCTTTTTTTTGTAGATTCTGTAATCTGATAACGCTGGCTCTGTCTGTGACCGACCACCCACATAATATCGTGCCCATCTGCCACCAGCCAGACTTTCTCTCGCTCTTCCTGCGAAATTTTCTCATTAATAAAATACTTTTTCAGCCTTTGCGTTCCTCCATTTTTATTAATTGCAAGGACATCTCCGGCCTGTCTGTGTCTGATTTCCACAGTGTTATTAATTATATCATAATCGAACCATTTCGTGTAGGTTTTTTTCGGGAAATGCTTTCATTCCAGGCGGTCTTTCGAAAATGCGGAACTGAAACAAAGCCTCTGGATTTTCTATATTTTCCTCATTCAAATGGTTTGGAGCAATCATTTTTGTAGAAATGACTGGTTTCTTTTCAAACTTCACTCCTCCATAAATGCGGCTCGCCGCCACAGCATAAGGCAAATCTATTTTCCGTCCCACCTGCCGGTTCAAAAGCTCCTCTACCGCCTGTACATGTACTGCACTGATATCTTTCTCGTGCCCCGCAGCTTCACAGATGATCCGGTGGATCACATAACTTTTAACGGTACCGGGACTTTGTCATATTCATTTTTTTATTCAGAATCAGACTAATAGCTCCTGTAGCAAGATTTGTTTCTTTCCGACATGATTGTGGCTCTATCTGCAACACTTTTTTCTTATACTCCTCAATCTGCATATCCACATAACTCCAAAGTTCACGCATGCTCTGAGCTGTTCTGGAAATGTGCCAGACTGCCTGTTCATTTATTTCCTCCAGTTGTGGAATAACCTGATTACGAAGCTTATTTCTTGCATAAACATTTTCTGCATTCGTCTCGTCTGTACAATAAGATATTCCCACTTTTTCTAGATATGATTCAATCTCATTTCTTCCTATATTAAGAAGTGGACGAATCAAAATCCGGACACCGGCGCAATCCCGCCAAGTCCCCGGACATCTGTTCCCCGGCACAAATGAAATAACACGGTCTCGGCCTCATCATTTCTGTGGTGTGCCAGCGCAATTTTCCCAAAAACCTTGCGCGCTCTCTTGTCCCGCCATTGGCACACTCAGCATGGTGGGACTGGATATCACCATATTGAGCATTGTCACATGGAACATCACTATACTGGTTTCTTACTTCCAGAAATGCCTCTCTCCTGGCCTTTCTGCCCGCTTCCTCTTCAGACATATTCCAGCATTTTGCAAGTTCTCTTATATTCTTATGATAAACAACAAGCGGAACATTCCACGCATCACAAATTTTCCGCACATAACGCTCGTCTGCGTCAGCACTGTCTCCGCGAAGGCCATGATGTACATGCACCGCCGTAATTTCCAATGTTCCATCTCCGCTTTTTGTCGTTCATCCCGAAGCTTTGTAAGCACAAAAAGCAGGCATACGGAATCTGCACCTCCCGATACGCCTACAATTACTCTGTCCTTTTTCTCCAGCATATGCTGTTCTTCTACATAAGCTTTTTACTCTCTGATACATCTGCTTTATCCTGTTAGGACGACTCTCTAATCATCTGCCCAAACATTTCCTCGCTTATTTGTTATTCAAGAATGGCTTTGATTTCTGCCCAAATATGAGCCTAAAAGTGAAGTGTAAGCTTCACAAGATGCTTCACACTATACTTCACAATATGCTCCACAATATGCGAATCGTGGGCAATATCTGATATCAATATATAAAATTTGCCCGCAAATTGCAAGTTTTCCATATATTTTCTCTATTTCACTATTTACATATGGACCATATTCCTTTTTTTTTATTCTTAGAGGCAAATACTTCAACTACAATGATATTCTAAAGCTTCCATATTCCTGTCACAAGAATTGTCATATCATCAAGAGGCGCTGCGCCTGCATATTCCATGACCCGGTTCAAAATGTGATGTGCCATTTCTCCCGGATTCTGGGACTCCACCTGACAAATGAATTCTTCCATGAGGCTGTCCTGTTTCCCCGTCGGCAAGGTGTCCAATACACCGTCTGTCACCATAACAAGAAAGTCTCCATCTTCAAGTTGTCGCCGCTCCGGTTCTATATCAATCCTTGCCAGCGCACCAATCGGAAGGGAAATAGAATGCACTTCCTCCACCTCATCTTTTCGTTTTATATATGTAGTGGCTGCTCCTGCTTTTACTATCTCACAGCTTGCATCGTACAGATCAATAATCGCCACATCAATCGTGGAAAACATTACTTCTTCCCGACCGGTCACGAGGGCTGTATTCATAATCTGAACTGCCGTTTTTACCGGGAATCCAGCGTTTAAAAGCTCTTCTAACATTTCCACTACCATCGTACTCTCCCGAAATGCGCGCTCACCCGAACCCATACCGTCTGACAGTGCCACACCTTTTTTCTTCCTCCCGGCAAGTCCGAGGTCAAAAATGTATCTCCGGAAATTTTCTCGCTGCCTTTTCCTATTTTGGCCACACCCTGGATCGTGTGAAATCTTGCTCCTTCCACACAGGCAACTGTGCAGTACTCGTCCCCGATAATTGGGCGTTCTCCCTCCCGGGAACCATGATCCGGCCTGCCATTTTCCCAACTTCTGACGCCAGTTCTTTCATAGCGACAATATGCCCCTTTGGACGCCTTTAACGTCAAATGTATCTCATATTTTCCCTGGGCGGTCATATAAAAGACCGAGGACAAAATCTTGATTCCGGACTTTTTAACTGATTTCGGATTTTCTTTTTTCAAATGCTCATCTTCAAATATCCCGGCATCCAGTTCGTGAGTCGTATAGCACAAAGTCTTCGCCAGGTCATTTAACTGCGCAGCAAAGCCCTCCCGGTTCTGTACCATTTTATTATTCCATATCAACTTCTGTCTCACATTTTCATAATTTTCCAGCGTCTCCCGCAAAAATCTTGGTGCCAAAAGGCACTGCTTCATAAGCCTGCGTTTTAATTCCACATTTAGCTCGGCACCGTAGTCCTGAACCGCACACAGAATTTCCCGCATCATATGATACGTTTGCTGCCGTCTCTCTCCCAGACATTTTTCTCGATTTTCACACTCCCGGCACACCTTCTGAGTCACACGCTCAAAAATGTCGTCATTTTCCTCATTTGTAAATGTAGCGCGATAATCCTCCAGCTTTGAAAATGTATCTGACAGCTTCTTTAAAGATCCTGCAAACTTGTCTACTTGAATCACATACGGATTCGTGAAAATCTGTGCTCCCCCGCTCTTTCAATTCCTGCATAAAAATCTCCCCTTACTAATTCTTCTATCTCAGCTTTCGTATTCCCGCTCCGCTTTTTTTTCAAGAATGCCGAGGCATTCTTGTTGCGAGGTGCGTGTCATGCAATTGTATGACTTACTTCTACTGCGCACCTCTGCAAGTCTACACTCCGTTTCGGTCGGCGCAAAACCATTGTCCACCGGACAATGTGCGCCCTGCCGGTGGCTTTTTATATAATAGGAAATGCAATTCCCTATTATGATCAGGGGTGTCAAAAGGTCACTGACCTTTGATATATATTTGTACCTTGAAAACTTAACACGATATATGAAATCATATCGATATCTGGTAAATTCAAGAATGCCTCGGCATTCTTGCTGCGAGGTGCGCATCATGCAATTGCATGACTTACTTCTACTGCGCACCTCTGAAAGTCTACACTCCGTTTCGGTCGGCGCAAAACCATTGTCCACCGGACAATGTGCGCCCTGCCGGTGGCTATATCAGCCGGGGGATTGACTCCCACCACTGATACCAGCTTGTTTCTCACCACCTATAGAGGTGGGAGTCATCTCCCAGCTGATATATACGCTGATAATCAGTTTATGAAAGACTATCTGGAACAACAGAATACTTTTGATGAAGGAGCTTTTATTGTTGCAGATGGTGCTTATAGCGGTGAAGAAAATTCGCAGATAGCAGCATTGGATTTTCAAAAGCTATTGGATTATATCAATAGCTTGAATAATTGCGCTCAAAAAATAGAAACGGCATAAAACAACCAAGAAAGTCATCTGCAATATCGTTAGTCCACAAGTCTAAGGCAAAACTCAAACGCAATTCGTGTTAAATTTTCAAGGTACAAATAAAATCATATATTAATTAACGTGTCTTTTGACACCCTAATCCTATTATACAAAAAAAGCTTCGGGCTTTCGCCCAAAGCTTTTTCATTCGTTACTTTGCTTTTAATATGATCTCATTTTCATTCACCAGACCAAGCTTTTCCTTCGCAATCTCTTCCACATACTCGTCAGTTCCAACGTATGCTTCCATATCGTCTATCTCCTGTGATCTGGCTTTCTCTTCATCTATCTGTTTCTTAAGCTCCGTCTCCTGAGCCAAATAACTTTTTCTCCTTCGCCCGAAGAGAAATTCCACCGACCACTACAAGTGCTGTCATCAAAAAAATTACACCTGTAATTACAAGCACACTCAACTTGTGTTGATTCGTCCGCCTCCTGGACCTTCTCTTACGGCTATTACGCCTCGTATCTTTCATATTAATACTCACCCTTGTCTTCGGTTCCCACACCGATTTATACTTTTTATAATAATAACTTTTTTTCCCTGAAATTTATCAAGTTTTACGGGTGTAGATTTTTTACACATTTTTTAACTTTATGCAAAAGCCATGACATCAAGCACGCTCCAACTACAACACCTAGTATATAATACCAGCGCACACTACCACTACTAGTGTGGTAAATTTGCACAAACAGATACATTTCCACAAAAATCCAGTAAAACAAGTCCTCTATTCCGACTGCGAGAAACGAATGTTTCACAATATCCCGAAGCATTCCAGGCATCTGTATGTTCCTCTTAAAAATAATCCAGATGAAAATGCAGTCAGAAAAATTAATAATTCTTTTTTTCAATCCCAATCATTGACTTTCCTGCAACTTTCCGCACACATTAACGAAACAAACGTGCAAATAAATTCTCTCCCTGTTTTTGTTCTGCATGCACATCCGAATAAGCAATACTGTCAATATTTCCGGACAGATCCACTTCTCCTTTTTCCAGACTCAGCCGGTTTACATGAAGGTCCGTCCCTTCACCATCAACATTCCCTGCTCCGTTTCCAGTAGAACTTCATTCAAATCAAAAGATAATACATCCTTCACACCCGTCACCAGACTTGCGGTCCGGTTATTCAAAACCAGTTTATGCCCCCGCATAGCTGGTTTTGATACATTCTCTCATCCATGCACATCACAACCTTTCTTAGTAATCATATGAAAGGTACCCTGCATTTATTACAGATATTTGAACAAGTCTTTCGCCTCTTCCTTCTTCGTCGTCTCCTGAATATCCAGGACTTCGACTTTCACAGTTCTTGTACCAAACTGAATTTCAATAATATCTCCAACTTTAACCTTGACCGAAGCCTTCGCAACACTACCATTGACCAGCACTCGCCCAGCATCACAAGCTTCATTCGCAACCGTTCTGCGCTTGATTAAACGCGACACCTTCAAAAATTTATCTAATCTCATAATATTTCTCCATTTTCTTCCTAATTGGGGACGGGGTTTTTTCAAAAAAACCCGTCCCCAATTAAATTGTACGCTTCTTACACAAATTTCCATATACCAAAAAGAACGAGGAGCCAACAACTCCCCCGCCCGTACACTTATCTAGAACTAATCCATTACTCGTTAACAGCATCTTTTAATGCTTTACCAGCTTTGAACTTTGGTGCTTTGCAAGCTGCAATCTTCATTGTCTCCCCTGTGACGGATTTCTTCCCTCTCTTGCAGCTCTCTCGCTTGTCTCGAATGTTCCGAATCCAACTAACTGAATCTTATGACCTTTCTTAAGTTCTTCTGTAACAACATCGATAAAAGCTTTTAAAGCTTTTTCAGAATCTTTCTTAGAAATCTCTGCTTTGTCAGCAATAGCTGCTACTAATTCTGTTTTGTTCATGGATAATTTCCTCCTCCTGTTTATCTAGGCACCCTGCCTCTAGATATTGTTATACCTGTTTTCCCTATATTTGTCAAGGATATTTACCCTTTTTACCGCGTATTTATAGGCTTTTTAGGCATTTTTAAGATTTAAATCCGAGCATCAAAAAGTGATTTAAAAAATGTTCTTTTTTTCCTTCATTTGTCTGACTGCCATCTGCATTTTTTCAACATTTTTTATTGATATCCATGCTTTATTTGAATGATAATATGAATTTGCAACTTTAAAAATTTTTCTGGATACATCAATCTATTTTTCAAATACTCCAATTCATTTTTTTCCCCAACGGTATAATTGCTGAATATGCATTGAGTATTCCATCGCTGATCCATTCTTTGAAACCTTGTTTTTCCATTGCCTTTCTTAAGAAATAATACAAATCCTCTACTTGAACATTCTTTTAAAATGATCAAAATTCACCGTGTAAACATTTAACTTTCTATGCCCATAATTATCTTTTTTCAGAAGTCGCATCAAACAAAATATTGTGGTAATTGTATTCACCATGTACCATATATCCTGCATCAATGCTTTGTTGATAAAGCTGTTTATATCCCGAAGCTTTCAGGCTTTTAACCGCTGCGTCTGCCCATGCTTCCATCTGATCAAAATACTCCAGGAACAAATATTCAAACTCCCCTTTCGGAGAAACATTTCTGATGTATGCCCGCACTTTACGTAATTCTCGATTATGTCTTATATACCCCTCCTCCAAATTCTCCGCTTCCGACACATTTTCCATTATTTTTTTTCATCAACAAATGTATCTTCGCCAAATTACCTGATGCCTCAAAAGTTCTGCCGCTCTTCTTACATCGCATTCCCGCCCCGGCGGCATTCGTCTAAGCATGTAAATACTTCCATCAAACCCCTTTGTTACATAATCTCCTTCCCGGTTTTTCACTGGCATATCTATAGTTTGATAACCATAATCCATAAAATACTCATACAATTCGATAAGCGCAGGAAGCCTCTTTTCAGATACCCCTACCTCTCTCATTAAAAACACACCCTTTATCTGTGCTGCATAAAATAGCACCCCTGGTCTTCCGGGTGCTATTTACGGCAATTTCATATTGTTCTAATATATTATCCCGTTCATAATCTTGCATATTCAGCCCCCCTGCACTCTACTACATATTCTCTATCCTATGAAAACAATTGCGAAAATATGCAAATGGGGACGGGGTTTTTTAAAAACCCCGTCCCCATTTGAACTTCAACCTGTCCCTTTTAAATTGTAGCTTTTTTCAGTAAAATTTCTTTCTGATTCAATTCTGGATCTTCTATAACCATTTCCAGTAATCGATTCAATATTTCACCAATTTCTTTTCCTGGCTTAATTCCAATAGCTATCAAATCGCTACCACTTACAGCCAGTTCTTTCAATGAAACACATTGCTTCGCCTCTTTAATTTTTGCATACAGTATTTCTATATCATCTAGATTTTTAGTTTTCGTTCCCGCAAATATGTACTCTGTGCTAACACATCCGCACGTCTCACTTCCATATAATATTCGAAAATGTCTTCGCCAATCTTATTCATGGCTCTCCTTACATTTTTCGCTTCTGCCGGCATACGATAATCATGATAAAGCACCAGCCTTGCAACAGTTCGAATTGTCTCATTATCAAATTTTAATCTTTTTAAAATTTCTTTGGCAATATGTTCACTACCAATTGCATGTTTTTTAAAATGTGCCTGTCCCGTCTCGTCCATAGTCTTGTACTCAGGTTTCCCCATGTCATGAAGCAACATTGTAATACGTAATATTCTATCCGGACGCACCCTCATTAATGCATGTAATGTATGCTCCCCTACATTGTACATATGGTGTGGCGTCTCCTGTTCCGTCTTCATAAGAAGATCAAATTCCGGCAAAAACTGCTTTGTAATTCCAAGTTCATAAGCTGTCCGTAACATATCCGGTCTATCAGAAACTAACGTTTTTACCAATTCCACCTGAATTCGCTCTGCACTAATTTTCCGAAGCGTTGGAGCCAGCTCTTTCATAGCCATTCTCGCCTCGTCATCAATTTCAAATCCAAGCTGTGCCGCAAACCGTATTCCTCTTAATATACGCAAAGCATCTTCCGAAAATCTTGCCGTTGCATCTCCCACACAGCGAATAACTCCTTTTTTTTCAAATCTTCCATTCCGCCAAAAAATATCTACAAGTCCATCTGCATCATTATATGCCATCGCATTGATTGTAAAATCTCGCCGGAGAAGATCCTCTTTTAACGACCTAGTAAATGTAACCTCCTTCGGATGTCTGTTATCTTCATATTTTCCATCAATTCGATAGGTCGTCACCTCGTATCCTTCATGATCGAGCAATACTGTAATTGTTCCATGCTCAATCCCTGTATCAAATGTCTTATCAAACAATGTTTTTGTTTCCTGAGGCATCGCAGAAGTTGTAATATCCCAATCTTGAGGAATTCGTCCCAATACGGAATCCCGTACACATCCTCCGACCGCATAAGCCTCATAACCATGTGTCTGAAGCGTCTCTATAATCTTTTTCACATTCTCAGGTAATACAATCTTCCGGTTTTCCATTCTCATATGCCTCCTTATTAATCTGTATTATTATAACACACTTTCAATTGGGGACGTGTTTTTTTCAAAAAACTCCGTCCCCAATTGAATCTTATCCTGTCCCCTTTTGAATTGTGTAAAGTTCACCTTCAATTTGTTTTCTAATCCTCTTTACATAACTTTTTTGAGACTCTAGCTTTTCTTTTTACTGCATTTTCGAATTGCACTCTACTTTCTACGAACTGTAAAATCTCCAATCCTTGAAGTTGTCTTTGTTCTTGCATATTCCAAAGTATTTCCCACGCCAATTCTACATACTGCCTATACTCTTCCTCTTCTGTATCTAAAAACACATTTTCATCCTTTTCCTGATGAAATGTTCCAATTGATGTCCCATCTTTAAATTTTTCCTCATATAACTTTAATGCTTTTTCACATAATACTTCTCTATTCTTTCTTTTCCCAGTATATTCCCTCATGCTGCTATGTTCATATTGCATTATGTTACTACATATTTTTTTGCTTTTTACTGGATTCATATGAATATAACGCAAGCAGCTCAAAAATACCTTTCATCTTCTATACACTGCGTATTATATCGATTTTCAAATACATAACCAGTACGATTATGCTTATAATTATAATATTTCGCATATCTTCCCAACACTTTTGCCATAAATATTGGCATAATTTCTTTCTCAGCTTTTTGCTAAAAGGTGAAAATGATTTGACATAACACAATATGCATAGATCTCAATATTACAATCTTTTAAATTGTCTTTAAGCAAATTCAAAAACCTGGTTTTTTCGCGTTTTTCACCGAAAATATTTTCCCGATCCAAACCTCTGGATACAATATGATAAAAAACCCGTTGCACTTTCACGCCTTGCTCTTCTCGGCATAGGCCTCCTCCTCCCTATCTACTTTTCTTCTATAAATGTTGGCAATTCTCGGCGACACGCCAAATACTGATAATAATGTAGAAATATCATGAATAACAAGAATTGCGTTGTAGAATTAAATTAACACATTTATTTCTATAATGCAAGAAATTTACGAACACAATACCATAAAAATTCAATTGGGGACGGAGGTTTTTTAAAAAAAACTCCGTCCCCAATTGAATTGTGTTTCTTTCTAGTAAGATTTTCCCCAATATGCCATATGTTTTGCTGGTTTTCCGCAATAAATACATTTATCAGAGATCATCGGTTCATCTTCGATCAAACATCTTGTAGCAGCTCCGCCTGTCTCATATTTCACTTCGCCTTCACATACTGGATCTCCACACCAACATGCTTTTTACGAATCCGCGGTTTGCTGCGAATTTTTCTTTTCATCTCGTCCATCGTTACTGCTGTATCGATGTGTGCTTTCAGGAACTCTTCTGCCTTATTGTACATATCCTGCTGGATTGTTTCAAGAATCTCACGAAGTTTTGTTGTTATTTCATCTAAGGACACAACAATCTTCTCGCGGGTATCTCGACGTACTACTACAACCTGATTATTTTCAATGTCTTTTGGTCCGATTTCAATACGTGTTGGGATTCCGAGAATCTCCTGCTCTGAGAATTTCCATCCCGGACTCTTCTCGGAATCATCAATCTTCACTCTGTATCCGGCTTTTTTTTCAGCTCATCAAGCAATTCATTTGCTTTTTCCAGTACTCCTTCTTTGTGCTGCGCGATCGGAATCACTCTACACTCAACCGGCGCAACGTGTGGTGGAAGAACAAGTCCGTCATCATCACCGTGAACCATGATAAGCGCTCCGATACTTCTTGTGGACAATCCCCATGATGTCTCGTAAACATTCTTAAGCTGATTGTCTTTGTCGATATACTGAATTCCAAATGCCTCCGGAAATCCGCTTCCAAAGAAATGGCTTGTTGCGGACTGCAGTGCTTTTCCGTCGTGCATCAGTGCTTCTACTGTATAAGTATCCTGAGCTCCTGCAAATTTCTCGTGTTCTGCCTTTCTTCCTGCTACGAATGGGATAGCCATTGTCTCTTTGTAGAAGTCCTTATAAACTTCCCACATCTGGATTGTTCTTTCTTCTGCTTCTTCATATGTTGCATGAAGTGTATGACCTTCCTGCCATAAGAATTCTCTTGAACGGAGGAACGGACTTGTAGTCTTTTCCCAACTCAGAACGGAGCACCACTGATTCCATACTTTTGGTAAGTCTCTGTAAGACTGTACTGTTCTTGCCCATAAGTCACAGAACAATGTCTCAGATGTAGGTCTTACGCAAAATCTCTCCTGGAGTCTCTCCATTCCACCGTGTGTTACCCATGCTACTTCTGGTGCAAATCCTTCGATATGATCTGCTTCTTTCTCAAGAAGTGCTTCTGGAATCAGGCATGGAAGATATACATTTTCTACACCTGTCTCTTTTAAATCTTCTGTCAAGGTCAGCTTTTATAAGCTCCCAGATTGCAAATCCATTTGGAAGGTAGTTCAAGCATCCTTTTACGCTTGAATAATCACATAACTGTGCTTCTCGCACAACGTCTGTATACCACTGTGCGAAATCTTCATCACGTGATGTGATATTTTTTTTACTAATTTCTTATCCTTTGCCATCACAATTCTCCTTTTTTCTTGTTCTTTTATTTCTGTAAAATTCTGTTCATTTCCATTTCAAAAATGTACTTTTACAGGAAATGTTTTATTTCCGAGGAGTTACTTTTTCTGCCGGGAACTTTTCATATAATTTAATAAAAATGTAATTATCTATTATATAAAAAACCGCCGACTCTTCATCTCCCCATATCAGGGACCGAAAGCTCCGGCGGTACCACCTAAATTAACTGTAGCTATGTTGCAAATATCAGACAGCACAGTTCTCTCCATTCTCCATTAACGCTGGTCAGACGCTGCATTTTCATGCAGAGGCTCCAGGACCGGTTCCATGCAGTTCATAGCAGACACCTCACACCATATAATGTCCTCTCTGAGCCAGCTTACATGTACTAATTCCATTCATCGCCAAAAAGTATATCGATTTGCTCATAATTTTAATCTATCCCATGCACTTTGTCAAGATGTATACTACATAATCCTGCGCGTTGTAATCCTGCGCGTTAATAAATGCCATAAAAAGAGAGAAGATTTTGAATGAACAACTTCTCTTTTTTCTCGGTTGAATTACCGTTTGTGATTGTGATTCAATCACCCTTTACGTTGGTGATTTATTATATCATGTTTTCGGAATTTTTGATATTTTGCAACAAATTGTTGCTTTTTTATTCATATAAATGTTCTCTATAAACAATTTATATTCCCATTTTGGCAGCTTCAACTTGATTATTTCGACAGCTTCAACTTGCTTGTTTCGGTAGCTGCGTCTTATCTGTCTCTATAATCACATCTGTCTCTATAATCACATCTGTCTCTATAATCACATCTGTCTCTATAATCACATCTGTCTCTCTAATCACGTCCATCTCTCACCAAGTGACACTCTGTTTATTTCCGATTTATTTCCGTTCAGCCGTGAGTTCCTTTGATCTCACGATTCACCCTGTCTCTTAACTGAATCAGATACATATCGGATTTTGGATAGCGCTTGAATGTCAATGGCTCTGGCAGATTCCCTTCAATCAGCTCCATAACATGCTCTCTACTTGTCAAAGATTCCAGTAATTTCAGTGCTCGCAGATCTGTCATAGCTTCGTCCTGTACCATCATACGAAGCGACTCTTCTGGCTGTCCATTTTCACCTGGATATACAAGGAATGGATCTCCTGACGGAAATGCTCCGGCCGCATCTGTCACTTCATATGGATTGATATGTTCAATGGAATACTGGCTGTTATAAAAATTATATCCCCAATGCAATACTCCAATAATTTTATATTTATACAGCTGCACACCGTAAATACGATTTCTTGCAGACGGCATAGACATAAATCGGTTGCTCACTTCATAAAACTGACCGGTACAATAATAAGTCCACATATCTGTCAGCCCATTTCCAAAAACTCTTCAATTTCATTATTTCCCGGAACCGGCTTGTCAATTAGCCCGTGACGGTAAAATTCATAACTGGATAATGCATCAAATGTGTGAAATCCGTCCAGCATATTTCCAAGAGATTCTTTTGCAGCCTTATAAGACTCCAAATGTTCTTCTCTTGGCTCATCTGAAATGTGAAAAATAAGTCACATCTGCAATTTCCCATTTTTCTTAGCTTTGCTGTCAACTGTGGGAGAAAACTCTCAAGGAATTTTGTATATTCCCCGACCGCCGGTGTATGCCAGCCAAAAATCTTCTCTTTCTTTCCATTTACAGTTGCAACAACCTTCGGTGCATATTTTGCTCCCCATTGCGAGAACAAATGTGACATTTCAAAATACTCGATTCCACATTTCTTACAGAGATCGATCCAGCGCTTCAGCTTCTCAAATCCAAATACGTACTCTCCATCTTTTACTTCTACGTCAATCAACTGACAAGTCGTTCTCTCAAGTCCAATTGCAGTATCAAGCGGCGAAGTGAATAACGGGGTCAGCATCATATTACAATCACGTTTTACATATTCCTGGAAGTAATTTTCCAGAAGCTTCCAGTGTTCCTCTGAAAACACTTCTACATGATAATAATCCGCCAGGCAATCTGCATGCATCCATTCTGTGTGCATAATATCCAGTTTCGGAAGTTCCGTTCCGATAACTGTCACTTTCTGTTTTGCACTACATACAACTTCACCTTCTTTGATAAGCTGAAGCTCTATCTCATACTCTCCCGCCGGAATCTCATTTGTAATATCCATATCCACCCAAAGGCTGCGCCACTGGCGTGAATAGACAATCACTTTTCCGTCCTTTAAATCTTTAAGAAGATCCGGATACAATCCAGAAGTCGTCTTCAGATAATTATCATCTACAATTCCATTTGTCGCACGTCCGACCGGAACCATCTCCACCGTCCTCACATGAACATGCTCTGCAAGCTCAGAAACTACGCGCACATCTAATCGCTCACGCATTACAAAATCACCGGTATATGCCACCTGAAATGATACCGTCTCTCCCCACAGACCACTTAACATCTGACATTCCATACGGTATACCGGAGTCTCATCTGGGAATACCTTTTCCAGAGAACTCAGTGGTTTCATTTCATATTTGATTACTTTCTGGTCAAAAATACTCATATTTTATTTTCCCCCTCTATCCTTTGATTCCACTCAACGTCATTCCTTCTTTTTTGAATTTACTCTGCATAAATACATAGAAAATAAATGGTGGCAGGAAATTGATAACTGCACATGCCATAGTCAGACCTACATCTGTATTATACAATGTCTTCATCATACCAAGTGCCAATGGCAACGTCTTCATTTCCTGTTTTGAACAAGACACCATCGGCCATAAAAAGTTGTTCCATGCTCCGACAAATGTAAAAATAGACAGGGCTATAATAGATGATTTCACCATCGGCAATACCACTTTAAAGAAAATACGCAAACGTCCGCAGCCATCTATTTTAGCCGCATTGATCAGGTCATCCGGAATATCCAGAATGGCCTGCCGCATAATAAATACGCCAAATGCTGTTGGCAATGGCAGGATCAGCGCTTTAAAAGTGTTTAGCCAACCCAGATTCTTAATAATCAAAAATAACGGAATAATAATAACCTCTGACGGAACGACCATTGTCATGATTAAAAAGATGAACAACTTATCATTTCCTTTAAAATCCATCTTTGCAAATGCATACCCTGCCAGTGAACATACTGTTACCGTAAGAATTACACCGACAACTGCAACAAACACGCTGTTAAATACATAATTTGGAAAATTAGCCAGGGAAAAAATTTTCTGATACTGCATCAGTGTCAGCTTTTCCAATGAAAAATCAAAATCATAAGCATTCGTTGTTGATTTAAAAGACATCATTACCATATAAACAAATGGAATCACACTGATAAATATAATAATCAACATAAATATATATATGAAGATCTTATTAATTACTTTTTTCATCCTATATTTCCCCCCTTTTTATATATCTCTGATGCTTCACGCTTCATCATTCCACGCTGCAACATTGCTATAACCAGAATTACAACAAATAATATATTGGAAACTGCCATTGCATATCCCGCGGAGCTGGAACCTGCAAAAAGCACAATGAATATGCATAAATCACCAATGTTGTAGATGCATTATTCGGTCCGCCACCCGTCATTGTGTAAATCAAATCAAAGCACTGTAATGATGAGGTAATTGATAAGAACACTGCTAATATAATCGTCGGTTTCAACATTGGCAATGTTATCCGAAAAAAATCTTGTCACTGTTCCCGCACCGTCTACTTTTGCAGCTTCATAAAAATGACTCTGAAATCCCAAGTAACCCTGAAGAATAAATAACTACATAATACCCTAACATTTTCCAAATGGCCACTGCTGCAACAACCGCCAGTGCTGTCTTAGCATTTCCAAGCAACATAGATGCCTTGATCCCAAACAAGCCAAAAAAAATGTTTCTACTGCCGGAATTTTTCCGTTCAGCAATTCTCTCCAGATAACACCTGTTGCGGCAGTGGAACAAAGTACCGGAATGAAAATAACACTATTTGCAATCTTGCCAATTAACATATGGCGATGACTAACCAAAAATACAGAAACTATGAGGGATAAAATCATTTGTAACGGCACGATCATAACCATTAATTTTAATGTGTTAAAAAGTGCTTTCATAAATTTTGTATCTGTTACCAGCCGCTCATAGTTCTTCAATCCATAAAATGTTGGCGGTGTCATGATATTATATCTTGTAAAACTAAGTACAATGATATGATGACTGACACAATAACAAAGCCGATCAGGATTACTGTAATCGGCGTAATATAAGCATATGGTGCCAGATTTGCTATTTTCTTTTTATTCATAATCGTCCTTTCATCTTATTGCGCAATCATCAATAGTGCAAAAAAGATGCCTGCAAAACTTGCAGGCATCGACTATTATGCATTTATTTTTTTATTTATTTGCCCAATATTCATCTAACAGTCCGTTTGCATAATCTTCAGCCTCTTTCAGACCTTTATCAACGCTTGTCTCTCCGCTCATAATTCCCTGGAAATCAGCTGCAAGCTGGTTCAGGATCTGTGTTCCACAAGGACCAACCTGAATTCCATGCCATTTGTCTTTATCCTCTGTATAGATTTTCTCCATCTTCTCATCACCTACATATGGCTCACTCTCTGTAAGTGCAGCTCCCGGGCATTTTGCATGATATGCTGTCATGAACTCAGAACCTGTTACATATTTGATGAAGTCCATAGCAAGGTCTTTATCCTCACATGCAGACATCAGTGTCAGACAATCTGTTGCTCCAAATGTTCCAAAGTCTTTGTTCTTCAGTGAAGTAACAAAATTCCAGTTCAGATCCGGATATGTTTCTGCAAATGTTGTTCCATCTGTCTGTGAAGAACGTGTAATTCCGAATGCTGCTTTTCCGGCACCGAATACATTTGAAAATGCATCAGACCATGACAGTGACATAAAGTCCTCATTCATGTAAGATGTAAGTCCTTTTAACCATGTAACTGCTTCTTTTCCAGCCTCGTCAGCAAAGCTTACAGATTTCAGGTCATCATTATAAACCTGTCCACCGTTCTGCCATAATGCGCTGTAGTAGTATGCATTCAGAATCTGCATTGCTCCGATATCACTTGTATTCATTCCACAAACAAAACCATACTGGTCAACTTTTCCATCTCCGTCAGTATCTTTTTTTTGTAGCTTCCTGACAGATTCTTGCAAAGTCATCCCATGTCTCAGGTGCTTTCTCTCCAAGTGCATTTAAAATATCTTCATTGTAGTATAACACGAATGGAACTCCTGTTACTAATGGCCAGCCATACTGTCCATCCATCATATATCCATTAGAAAGATATTTGTACTCTTTCTTATCTTCATCTGTAACGTAAGAAGACATATCCTCTACTGCACCTGCATCGATGTATGTTGGGAACATCTCGTTGTACATATATCCAACGTCCGGACCTTCTCCTGAATTCAGAGCTGTTGTATAAGTCTCTTCGTACTTGTCCCATGGGATAACTGTAAGATTTACTTTACAATCATTTTCTTTCTCCCAGTCTTTTAAAAAGATCTCCCCAGTTCTTTTCTGTTGCATCATCAAGCGGTGGAACCCATACTTCTAATGTCTTCTCGCCAGATTTGCTGTCAGATTTTTTTGCTGTCGCTCTTGCTTCCACAGCCTGTAAACATAGATACAGCCATAGCAGCAACTAACAGCACACTTACAATTTTCTTTTTCATTTTCGTGCTTCTCCTCCATTAATCGTACTTATATTTTTATAAATCATCACTTATAGATTATACATATTATTTTCACTTGCCTCAAATAGAATTTTTAAATAAATGTTTTCTATTTATCTAAAAATTAAATAAATGATTTTTTACAGATTTTTTCGCAAATAACTTGGTTGTTTATCAAAAAACACTTGCATTTTCTATATGTTTTCTGAAATCTTTTCATTATCAATCAACAAGTCTTTATCTTTTATTTATGATTATTCCCCTGCCAATTCCAACTTTTTACCGGCCAGAAGATATTGCTTCAATCCTCGCTGAAGACTATTTTCTTCCAGATATGCATCTTTGTTCTCTCGAATTTCCCCAAATACTCTTTCTTCTGCCTGTGGGAAATCATAATGTACCTCTACAATATGATACATTTTCTGAAAACGAATAATATTACTTGTCTCTGGTAATATCTCTCTCAGTTCCGGACTTAAAAGCCATGAATCGCAAATAAATATCACATCTTCGTTACTAAAAAATTTCTTAGCTGATTCAAAAGATTTTTGACATTCACAGTAATCCAGTTTTTCTCCAGCCGGTATATGAACATTCAACACTTTTTCTCCACTCGGCAAATGGTATTTCTGTGCCAAATTCTGATCCAAAATAAGTGGTTCAAACTGAAGTCTTCCCAGACGGAACAACTCCATTCGAATAGACTTTGCAACCCATTCCACTTCTTGCAGTCCATATACTTTATATTTCCGATAACATTCTTTACACCAAATCGTGATATCAGAAAACGTATCATGAAATATCTCTTCGCTGATATATTTCTCCTTATACTTTTCATAGACTTCACATGCCAGCTTCAGATAGAACCATAAAGCCCATTGAAAATGTTTTTGAGTTTCTCGCCATTTATTTAAAAATATTTCAAAATCATTTTCAAATAAATGTTTCCATTCATAAAACTCCTTCTCAGACAAACTGTACTTTCCTATCTTTTCCCGCACTTCCTCTGGTATTTCTATTCGCAGCATCACTTCCTGTATCGTCATAATTATCCTTTTACAGAACCTCCTACCATGCCAGAAATTAAATACTTTCTGAAAATAATTGCTGTTACTGCAGGTGGTATCAACGATACAATACCTGCTGTTGCAATTAATCCATATTCTACACTGTCTTTTTGTCACAAATTCAGATACAACAATCGCCATAGGTTTTGTATCCATAGATGAGGCTAATATAAGCGGAATCTGAAACTGGCTCCATGTATTCAGGAACATAATCAGTGACACTGACAAAATAATCGGATATGACAATGGCAATATAATTTTAAAAAATGCTTTTCCTCGACTGCAGCCATCAATGTGTGCCGCCTCTTCCAGCTCTTTTGGAATTGTCGAAAAATAATTTATAATCATCCACGTTGCCATCGGCAGATACGAACTTACATAAACCATACTCAGCCAAAATGTATTATCCAGCATATGCCCTGCCGAAAACATTTTATACAGAGGAATAATAGTTGCCATTACCGGAATGACCATCGTAATAAGTAAGGCATTTTTGATAATTTTCCTTCCCGGAAACTCCATTCTGCTTAATGTATATGCACTCACCAAAGCAATTGGCATACCGATACAGATCGTCACAATCACTGCTCGAAGAGAATTTTTTAAACCTGTAAAGTATGCAACACTTCTTCGTCCGCCAGAAAACAAATTCTGAAAATTACTCCATGTAATATGACTCGGTAATAAACGAACTACATTTGAGAACATTTCTGCTTTCGGTGTAATCGCCATAACAAAAGTCCAAACAAATGGTCCTAATGTGAAAACTAAAAAAAAATATCGTTGCAACAATATATCCTGCTTTCTTCACATACTTCATTAATAATCCACCTCCTTGTTCAAATTCCGGAGATAGAATATTCCTAAAAAGTAATGCAAAAAATAAGACAATATACGTCATTGCGCTACCTTTTCCAAAATCCAAAAATGAAAAGGTAGTCAAAAAACTCTCCATTAATATATTTTTCTCCCAAATCTCCATAGCCTGAAAGTGCTACAATTTCATCAAAAACATTTATTGCAGTTACTGATGTTGAAGTAATTCCCAATGCCAAAAATGGTTTCATAAGTGGCATTGTAATACGCCAGAATACCTTCCTTGGCGTTCCTCCATCCATTTTCGCCGCTTCATAAATAGCATCCGGAATTGACTGGCGTCCAGCCAGGCATACCAATGCCATAAACGGCACACTACGCCATACAACTACAATCGAAACAACCAGTAATAACAGCCAGCGCGAACCAAGAAATTGAACCGGTTTACTTACCAGCCCCAGACCAATCAGTATTTTATTTAAAAATCCATATCCTGAAAAAAATACAAATTTCCATAAAAATACCATTTACAAATGGTGGTAATGCCCATGGCAGAATTGCTATTGCAAGTAACATTCCGGCACATTTACATTCTAAATTCAAATATACTGAAACTAAATATCCAATTATCGTTGTAAAAACAATTACAAACACTAAAATAAATAAAGTATTTTGCATACTATATTTAAATGAATCCGACTGTAAAATATCTATATAATTTTTAAATCCGATATAATGAATATTTCCCGGCTCCGTAAGTTTCCATCTTTTTTTCAAACTATACGCAAAAGTTGTAATAATGGGATAAAATACTAATACACCCATGATCAAAATCATGGGTGCAAGTAAAAGATATGGTAAAATCTTTTTTTTTTTTTCATATGTGTATTTCCTATATTTTATTGTTCTTTAAGCAGTTTATCTAATGCTGAAGACATCTCTTCATAGGCTTTCTCCGGTGTCAATTCTCCAAGCGCCATCTTATTAATTGCGTTATACATTGCACTGCTCATTTCTGCGTAATAAGCTGGTACTCCATTCGGGAATGGAGATGCAATTAACTCAGATGCTTCTAACATGGCTCCTGCATTTGCAATTGTTCCATCATCAACCAGTTCTTTTAATACTGAACTGCGTGTTGGAAGGCTTCCAAGTGTTTCATTTAATTCTTTCTGCATATCAGCAGATGTATACCATTCAACAAATTTTTGAGCAGCTTCTTTATTCTCAGATGTAGAAGTAACACCAAGTGCCTCTGGAAGAGCCATTGTTTTTTTCGCTGTTCCGTCTTTACCTGGAGCAAGAATCGGTTCAACCTGTCCTACTACCGCTGAATCATCCGGATTTTGTGTCTTAGATACAAACATTGTTGGTCCCACAAGAAAAACTTGCTGTACCACTGCAAATTCTCATATAAGCCTCCATACCAGAAGCTGTCTTGTCCTCTGGGGCAACCAAATCAGCATCTAAAACTTCCTGATAATAATTTAATGCATCCATAATGGCATCTTTATTAAATGTTCCATCATCATTCCATACAACTCCGTCCATTTGGAATGCTGTCCACATTAATCCTGTTGCAGCTTTCTCTTCTGCATTCATAGACATTGCAAGCGGATAATCAACACCAGATGCTTTTAATGCTTTTGCATCTTCCAAAACTTCTGCATATGTTTTTGGTGCTTCATTTATTCCGGCTTTAGCAAACTGGTCTTTGTTATAATATGCGATACGATAATCATTGGAATATGGAAGTGCTAAAATCTCATCATCTACTGTAAATGTATCTAATGTAAGAAAATCTTCCTTATCTGCATCTGAAATCTTCAGTGGCTCTAACCAGCCAGCTGCCTTGAACTCTCCTACCCAGGACCAGTCCACTTCTACTACATCAGCAACATTTTTTTATTTCCTGTTGCAGCTGTAGCCAGTTTTTCACGGATATCATCCCAGCCCACTTCAGATACTTCAACCTCAATTCCAGTCTCTTTTGTAAATTCATCCAGTTGATCATCAGATGGAATCGCCCAATCAGGCGCCATAAATGTAATGGATTCTCCTTTATCAGACTTTGTGTCACTGCTTCCGGAATCATTCTTTGATCCACAGCCAACAGCCATTGATGCAACCATAGCTGCAACCAATAACATGCTTACAATTTTCTTTTTCATTTTGTGTTTTCCTCCCGTTTTCTCTTAAAAATATTTCATAACTACACATACAGAATAGCATATCTCTCGTCTTTACATCAAATTGATATTTTCGATATATAATCACTTTATATTCACTTTATCTATAATCATTTATTTGAATTTTTATTAATATGAGTATATAGTGCCTATTGCAAAAACGGATAATTTTATCCCTTATATTCCCCGCATGCTCTTGCTGCATACATGAACCAGTCTATCTTCTGTGGATCTGTTGTCTCTGGGATATCACATCCCGTTGCAAGTGTGTATCCTTTCTTTGCCTTACTTCCAATTTCTACACATCGTTTCACATCCGCAAAAATTTCTTCTTTCGTTCCTTTCATGACAATGCTCACTGGATCTACATTTCCTGCAATTGGTACTTCACTGCCAATCTCGTCTGCCGCCTGCTTAATATCTATAATATTATCAAGGCTTAATTCATTTAACTGATATTGTCCAAGATATTTCCAAATACTCCTTGTGTCTCCACACATATGAAGAGATACTTTATGTCCTGTCTTTTTCATATGCATAATCGGTCAGCTCTTTTTTGTATATGGGAAAACGAATTTTTCATACATTTTCGGTCCAATCAATGCTGGATTTGCGACCGGATCTGCCATGGCAATTCAAGTCCATATTGAGCTGCCATATCAATACAGCTTTTCTGACTATCTGTTACAATTCTCATCAGCCGATGAACTTCCTCTCCATATTTCCGGCAATCTCTAAGCAATTTTTCCACCCCTCGAAGCGAAGAAGTAATTGTAAATGGTCCGCCAATGCTTGCCTCAATCGGTACAATTCCCTGCGCCTCTTCGCTCAATATTTTCGCTTCTTCTATAAATACTGCAATTCGAGAATCTCGCTTTGCCTCGACCGGCTCCATCTCATCAAGCTTTTTATAATCAAATATCATTGGGGCATCGGCATATGGAACTCCATTTTCCGGATAGATAAATTTCCCCCCAGCGCTTCCACGATTCCTCTTGTATTCGGTCCGATCACAATTCGGTCATAGCCGTAACGATTAAATACAATTCTCTCTGCCTGTGCCATTTTTTTTACATCGAACCAAAAATCACGAACCCTGATTCCACTCAGATAGCACTTAAACTCGCTGGTAAATGGCATCGCCATCACTCGGTCTGCCCTCTCACCATTTTGAATTGCCTTCTTTCGTTCAATTGGTGTCATCAGATCTTTCTCATTCTTCTCAATTTTCATACCTTTTCTCCGTCCGCTTTTATATTTTCTTAATCATGGACATAGTATAGCATATTTTTACAATAAATCTACTCTTCTTCCTGTCTCCCCGCACTTTATACCACACCTTGTGCTAACACTAGTATTTAAATACTCTATATATTTTGTGTATCATTATCTATTCCAATATCATTTTCATCCACTTTCCTTGTCCCTGCCTCCATTCGCAAATGACCCGAATGCGATTGAAGTGAGGACGTCCAAATTTCAAGATGATCAAAATTGGAATCGGAGTCGCTGATGGGACCATTTACAACTGCTTCCCGGTGTTGTCACCAAAAATCAGTTCCGTGAATTTGTCATTCCATACTATGTAAAAGTTATGGATAAATGGAAATCGGACTTGAATGGGGCAGCCATGGTTCCGGCTTCCACATCTGCGGTGACACTACCAAACTGTTAGAAACCTTCCCTGAAATGGGTATCCGCGGCATCAGTATCGACAGTTCTGTTGATATCGCTTACGCAAAAGAAACAGTCGGCGATAAACTTTCTATTATGGGAAATGTATCCCCTATGGAAATCTTAAACGGTACTCCTGAAAGTATCGAACAGGCTGTTATCGACTGCTTCCGCAAATGCTGGGACAACCCTCGCGGATTCACGATTGCACCTGGATGTGATATTAAAACAGACTGACTGAAAAGGCTGAGCATATAACTCCTATAATAAAATATAAGATTCTTCCTCCCAATACAAGCTTCCCACTCTGAATAATAATTGTCATATATTTCCCCAGAGACTCCTCCAAAAATCAATCAAGATTCCATAGAGCACCCCTGTAAAAAATGAGAAGAAATATACTGGCTTTATCTTTTTCTTAATAATACAAAAAACACAGAATACCATTCCCTGAACCATATATTCCGCTCGTCCAAATGTCAGTCCATCAATCTTTTCACTGATTATATAAGCTGGTGCGACTACCATCGACAGCCCCCAATTCTGATAGTGAAATTAATGCAATACCCAATGACATAAATGTAATTGCAATAAAATAAATAATTTCACTGTACATTTTTCTTTTTTTTCATAAATTTTTCTTCTTTCAAAAAGGCGTATATAGATTTCTCTACATACGCCTTATCCTTCATCTATTACACTTGTTTTTTAGGGTTGTATAACATAATACACCCTACTAAAACAGACAGAATTCCCAGTACACGTATCCACACGACTGTTGTATGGCACGCCATTTCTTTCATTGCACATATATGCAGGCCGCCAATTGATTCAATTGTAGACCAAATACATACAATTCCTGTTACAATTAATAAAAACACTGAAACCTTCTTTTTTTATGATTCCTTCTACTGAAATTGCCATCAAACCAATGCCTAAAATAACTGCTATTATCTTTAAATAATGGCAAGACATGTACATCTCCGTTCCTTGTACCGTTTCAATCATTTTGGTACATGGTTTAGCCCAGCTATGGGTAGATACGATGATTAGTAAACCTATCAGCCCTGGAATTCCTGCGATTTTCTGATTATTCATAACTATTTTACCTGACCTGCATTTACAAAAAGTCTCATCTGCAAGTTCATCTGCTGATTTATTAAGCGTAATGATTCCTAAATCATTCAAATCTTTTGTAACATCAACAAATGAAGCCTTTGCATCTTCATAATTGAATTTATAACGATAGCTTTCTTACAATTTACCATTAAATTCATAATCCTCATCGGCAACATAACCATTTTTCATAACAAAGCTTTGCTGCTTCCACAGGATTTTCAGAGATAAAGTCACATGCCATAGATAAGGCCTTCACATAATTCTTGGCTACTTCTGGATGATCTTCTACCAAGGTGTCACTAAATCCGAACACACAGCAATACTCATCCTTAGTCATTTCATCATCCGACTGATTAAAAATCAGATGATTTCCTTCATACTCAGAAACAATTGTTGCATATGGATCCCATGATACAAATGCTTCAATCTGTCCTTCTTGAAGGGCTGTTGCTAAATCTGCATTATCAAATACCTGTAAGTTTACATCTGTAATATTAATATTATAAGCAGTAAGCATACGTTGAAGTAAAATTGCCGGGTCGGATCCCATTCCTCCTGGAATACCAACATTTTTTACCTTTTAAATCCTTAATACTCTGAATTCCAGATGCATCTGTTGCTACCATATTGATACAACCAAAATGTGCACCACCCACAATTTTCATTTTGTATCCATTTGCAATTCTCTGAACAAATGTTGGTAACAATCCATAGTTAATATCGTTCTTTCCGCCAGCCATCAAATCCCATTGATTTTCTGAATTAACGTACTCATACTTTACTCCACAATCTTCCATATATCCATTGATAATCGCAATAAATACTGGAGCACTGCACAAAGCCGGTCCTTGTGCAATTTGAACTACATAATCGTCCTCTCCAGACTCTGATTTTGCAGTAGTATTCTTATCGCTACCCTCACTCTTACTGCCACAACCAACCGCCATTCCTGCTACCATGCAGGCAACTAAAATAATTGATAAAATTTTCTTCTTCATTCTTTTCCTCCTTTGTAATTGAAAATTTTATTTCTAAACATGCAAGCTTAAACAGCTTAACTTACATGAATAGCCCGTGATATTAACGATAAATACACCCTTCTTCCATTTTATATTTTATTTTTGCTCTTTCAGCCCATTTTAAATCATGCGTCACTAAAACCAATGCCCCTCTGGCTGAACTTCTTTTTTCCAAATATTCTATAATCTGTTCAGCCCAAATATGATCTAAATCATTTGTCGGTTCATCCGCTAAAATAATTTTAGGTTTTCTTACTAAAACCGATGCAATCATTGCGCGCCTTTTCTGTCCACCGCTTAATCTTCCAGGCAAAGATTCTGCAACTTCTTTCAGTCCAAATCTGTCAAGCATCATTTCAACATCTATGCTCTTATCATTTCCAAATTCACGCGCAAACATCAAATTTTCACGTACTGTCAACGCACTCGACATCTGAATATTTTTGAAATAAATATCCAATGTTCTTTCCTCTCCAAGAAGTTAATTCATCGTCGCTCATTAAATATATATCCTCATTTTTCCACAATACTTTTCCTTCTGTCGGGCGCATTAATCCTGCCATAATGTACAAAAGTGTACTTTCCCACTTCCCGATACACCCTCCAGAGCAAATATAGTCACCTGTTTTTATTTCGAAATTAATTCCCTTCAACACAGGTTCGTTTCCTTTGGCATATATTTGGGATATATTCTCTAGCTTTAACATTTTTATTACACATCTCCGTTCGCCATTGTTTCCTGAGGTGAAATTTTTGCCACTTTACGTAATAAGAAAATTACAGTTATTCCAGATATCAATAATGTAAGAACTGCACCTCCACAGAAATGCACTAATACATATTCTCCTGACCATATTGATGTCGGCAACAACATATACTGATGAATCCAGTCTACAACACTTCGTGCACTGACAATCCCCAGAACACTGGCCACAATTCCCGCACTAATTCCTACCATAGTAACTTGACAAATAAAAATCTCATAAATCTCTTTTCTCTTTACTCCAATTGCTTTTAAATATCCTGCCTCTTTAAACTGACTATTTACCAGCAAATTCACTTGTCCAAATAGTGACAAAATTCCAAAATAAAAATTAACATACAAGCACCTAACAATATTTTAAATAAAATTGTAACCTGCTGCTGTAATGTTTGTGTTGTTGATGAAATCAATACTTTTTTAGCTTTAATATCTTTAATAGACTCCATATATTTTTCCGTACTAATCCCATCTTTTAATTTTACAAACGCACAGGTAATACTTGTATCCGGATTATTTCCATCAAAAAAGTTGGTTGGGAAATTGATTTTTGACAATTTTCTTAATTGATCCATCGACATAATAATAGAATCATCTAAATATGTTCCTGTTGTTCTCAAAACGCCTTTTATCTTTACTGGCATATTAAGAATCAACGTATTTTTTTCCCTCAATTTCAACATTGCCACCTACTATAACCTCTTGCGCTTCTAACTGATCTATATTAGCATCTGTTAAATACGAATGAAGAAGCATATCGTTTTCCCCAGTCAACCCCCACTAATCTCATCTCTTTTTGTTGCTGTACAACAGCCTGCGGTTGGTAATGTCTGTAAATAGAACTGACTGGATATTTGCTCTACATAATTATTATTCAACTGATCCAGCACTGATTCATCCATATAAACAGACTGTGCAATTCCAGAATACAGCATTGAAATGTCGCTGATATCAACTTCGTATGGATATACCATAACATCTGCACTAAGCTGACTTTTTACTCAGTTCAATTCCACTATCAATCGCATCATATGTTCCCCATGCTAATACAATAGAAAAAACACTAAGAAAAACACATATTAATAGTGATCCAGTAATTCTCAATCTTCTAGAAACATTTTTTCCAGGCATATTTAAAAATAACATGTTTCATATTGCCACCTTTATATATGCATTTCTTCTAATATTTTTTGTTTTAACTCTACCATTTCAATTGAATTACGATTTCGCGGATAATCTTGATTAATTTCAAAGATTTTGCTAACCTTCGCAGGTCTTCCTGTCATAACTACTACTTTTTGAGATAAAACTACAGCCTCTTCAACATCATGTGTTACCATAATAGCAGTGTAACCAATTGATTTCCATAATTCGATTAACCGGTCTTGCAAAGACACTCGGGTGAATGCATCCAGTGCACCAAACGGTTCATCTAAAAAGCAAAACTTTCGGATGATTAATCAATGCTCTTGCAAATGCAGTTCGCTGCTGCATTCCTCCTGACAAGTGATGTGGCAACGCTTTTTCAAATCCATTCAATCCGACCATATCTATATATTTTTTGAACATTTTCTTTTTTTGTTCTTTATATACTTTTCTAGCCTTCAATCCAAACGCAACATTCTGTTCCACGTTAAGCCATTCAAAAAGTTCCGGATTTTGAAATACTAATCCCCTCTCATAACCAGGACCTTTTATTTCTTCACCGTCTAAATAAAGTTGTCCCTCATCAGGTTTTAATAATCCTGCAATAATTCTTAAAAGTGTTGTTTTTTTCCGCACCCTGACGGTCCCATAAAACTAACAAACTCTCCAGGTTTTATATCTAATGATACATTATCTACTGCATCATTTTCCTCACCTGCCAAGTTTATATATCTTTTTGAGACGTTCTTTATCTCAATATGTCCATATTTCTTTTCATCTACCATCTAATCATACCTTCCTTCCAGCCGAGGAATTTATTGCGTAATGCAAATAATAACTGAATTGTGGAATAGCATAAAATTGCCAAGATTACTAATGCAATCCATACATTTGAATATGCCATAATCTGTTGTTTCCAGTTAATATACCAGCCAATTCCATATTTAGAACCCATCAGTTCTGCCAACATCAAGGAAATAAAACTTGATGTAACTCCTGAAAAAATACCCACAAATATCTGTGGCATTGCTGCTGGTATAGCAATATGAATAATCTGATATGCAGTGCTTGCCCCCCATCGTATCTGCAACATCATAATACCCTTTTTTAACATTCTGAATACCCGACATCGTCTGGACGTTTGTCGGGAACCACATTGTGAGTGCTACAATAAATACACTGGCAGATAACAAATTCGGGAAGACAAGCAGGGCAATCGGAATCCATATTGCAGTTGGCAAAGGTCCTATAAATCTTGAAATCGGCGCAACCCAATAATTAATTGTTTTACTCCACCCCATTAAAATCCCGGTAAAAACTCCTATTGCTCCTCCAAATATAGTTCCTAAGAACAATAATCTAATAGAATATAATGTACATGCCGCAAGCATATTTTTTTTCTGCAATCGCACATGCCAAAAATATTATTTACAGATGGAAAATAAACAGTAGGTAAAACCACTAATTTATCTGTAAGTATTTCGATTAATCCTAAAAACGCTATTGCAACTGAATGAAACTTTATTTTTCCATAATAATGACACCAGTATGTATTACTTATACATGCCCGTATACCCAAAATCAGATAAATCCCTGCGATAATCAACATTAAATATCCAAAATAATGTACACCATTTGTGTTTATCACTTCATTTGTTGGAATTGCAAATTCAATTACTACATCCAATAATGCAATCAACATTGGCAAAAACAATACTACTTTCTTTTTTCATTTTTTCCTCCTGTTACTTCTAACTTTTCCCTTTATCTATCGAATTCCCGTTTCACCGATATGGTAATAGTTTGTATCATAATTTTTCCCCATATGAATATCCGGTGCCTGCATCTTATTCTCTTCAAATGCTTTTTTAATTCTTTCCTTATCTGCATCTCGCTCTAACGGATCTGCTGTATGATAAACTCCTTTGTATTACCTTTTCATATTTATCTCCTGGAATTCCCATAGCCATTTCATCTTTTTTTTTTGCCATTTTGACAAAAAGCGTGTTCCAGAACACATCATGGATGTATTTATTTCATTTGTTACATATGTACATGCTGTTATTTCTGCACACATAGCCTGATTTCCAGCCATTTTAAATCCTTTATATGATCCATAATAATAGCTATAACCCTGAATCAAACGCATGATATTATACGGTGTAGATACAACAATCACTACATCTGGATCTTTTTCCATAAGTTCCAATGGTGATATTTCAATTCCACATGGGCATTTAGGGATTTATTGAAATATTGTCTACAGCTTTTTTGGCAGCCTGTTGGTCTGAGTACATTCTTAATCTCATACAGTCCTCGCCTGACTTATAGGATTCTGTAACCTCATCCATCCCCAATACTCTTGCTGCCGCAAAACAACCTATATTTTCTTTCCTTATCTTAATATCATGTCCCGCCGTTGCACATCTTACAGTCACACAATATGGTATATAATACTTCACCTGCTGCGCTGGACAGGCTTCATATTCTTCCTCATCATAATAAAACTTTACCCCCACAACTTTCCTTTTAGTTCAAGCAAACTATTTATAACTTTTTACCTGTTCCTCTCTTTTTTCTTTACTCATCCCAATAACTCCTTTTTTTCTCTTTAATATGGATTTATTTTCCCCCCATCCTATTTATTTATAAGGATTGTAATTCTTTATTTTCCAGTATAATATAGATACCAAATCTCTTCCAATCGTTTTTATTGATAAATCCTTTTCATTATAGGTTGTTTCTATTTCTCTATTTTTTCAGAAATTGTGAATTTTATTCCTCACTTTTCATTTTATTGTTCTTTCTATTCTCCGTTTTCCATCAAAAATGGAATATAATTCCAACAGGAGGTATATTATATGGACTATTTAGATTTCTTTTCCCAACGCCTAAGTGAACTTCGAACTCAAAAAAGGTGTTTCAGCGCGTGATATGAGTCTTTCTCTTGGACAATGTGAAAGCTACATTAATAAAATAGAGAATCACAAATCTCTCCCTCCATGAATGTATTTTTTTTTACATATGTGATTATCTAGATATACAACCAAAAAAGATTTTTTTGATATATCTATAGAAAGTCCCACGACAACAAATGAGCTTTTAGCAAAAATGATAAAACTAAATCCAAAGCAACAAGAACATATTCTTTTTCTTGTAGATGATATTATTAATGCTTCAAAAAAAAAATAGTTTTTATGTTCTTGACAACCCTGCGTTTTTTTATTTCAATATAAGCATAGGTCAGGACTCTATCCGAATCTTGACCTATGCTTATATTTTTTAATCTAAGAACTATTTTTTATGAAATCACAAAGGAATATGACATGATAAATAACATCAACATTTTATACGAAGATACACAGATTCTGGTCTGTGTCAAACCGGCAGGAGTTGCAACCCAAAGCAAACGCATCGGATTCCCTGACATGGTGAGCCTTTTAAAAAATCATATCAGCATGACTTCTGGTAAATCCGGTGAGCCGTACCTTGCCGTCATTCACAGACTGGATCAGCCGGTAAGTGGAATTCTCGTCTTCGCCAAGGCGCCTGCTGCCGCAAAGGAACTGAACCGGCAGCTTACAACTTCCGGCTTCGGTAAGCATTACTATGCATTAGTTGCGGGAACGCCAGAACCAACATCTGCTGATTTAGAAAACTTCCTTGTAAAAGATGCCAGAACAAATACTTCCAGAATCTGTCAAAAAGGTACTGCAGATGCCAAATTAGCAAAGCTTCATTATGATTTAGTTGATACTACATTTTTTGCTGATATTGCTTCCGCAATTCCTGTCGCGACCAGCCAGCTAAAAATCAAGTTAGATACTGGACGCCATCATCAAATTCGTGTGCAGCTTTCCGGTATGGGCTGCCCGATCATCGGTGACACGAAGTATAACCCCGACTCACCGAAGCTGACCGCGAGGCGCACACCACTGTGTCTTTGTGCATATCAGTTGGAGTTCAGGCACCCTGTCACAAAGAAAGCAATGACATTTTCACTTGATCATTATATATAATATATGATGCCAGGGTCAAAAGGTCTAAATCCACATGAGCTTGCTCATAGGTGGATGAAAGACCTTGGGACCCGCCCCGATATGAGCATAAAAGTGGGATGATAATCCCACGATATGCGAATACCGGAGAGGATTGTGGGAGTGCAACGCACGGAACAATCCGTAGGCATCATAGTTGGGGCTTTTGACCCCGACATCATAATATATCAGACTATATCAGATGTGAGATAGCTGCCACCTCTGATATAGTTTTATTTTTTTCCAAGTATGTGGAGACTATATTAGAAATATTTTTATTTTTTCTATTGCGTTTTATTACAGCACTATGTTACACTACGTCTACATCAAATTTCGGGCAAGATATTTTCATTATGTTTCAATGCCCACAGAAATCCTTAGCCAAGATTTCATTTCTGAATTTCATTTGCTTTTTCAGCAAAGATTACTCAGATTTTTGATGAAGTTACTCGTTCACCGCAGCTTTCAGTGATTCCCGGCACTAATACAGCTACACTTTCACCGGACAAATGATACGGTACTTCTGAATTTAATTACATTTTCTCATCATATAATCTTTATACATTGTTTTTTTATACTCAAAATGTTAAAATATATTCAGATAGTTTCCATATCAGATTCGTCCAGAGAGGAGACCTATGGAAACAAAACAACACACCAACTTCAAATGGGGTACAGAATTCTCACACAAAAAGACAACGCTGCTAAGATTGTATTCGGAGACCCAGTACTCTGCGCTCAATTTCTAAAAGGTTACACGGACATTCCTCTTTTTTTAAGAGATAAAGCCCGAAGATATTGAAAATGTTTCTTCACATTTTTTTGCCTTTATTTCAGGAATCCAGAGACTCAGATACTGTGAATAAAATTCGCATAGGTGATTTCGAAATCTATCTGATTGCACTGATTGAGCATCAATCAGAAAATGATTTTGACATGTCCTTCCGGATACTCCGTTATATCGTATTTATTTGGACAGATTATGCCGCGCAACAGGAAAAAGCTACATAAAGGCATCACAAAATCCAAAGCTTTTCTTTATCCGCCAATCCTGCCCATCGTATATTATGAAGGAACCAGTACATGGTCTGCACCGTTGAACTTTAAGGATCGTGTCTTTTTGAGTGATGTCTTCGGAGATTACATACCAAGTTTTCATTACCTGGTCGTTCCGCTAAACAAATATTCCAAACAGGATCTGATTGAAAAAAAGAATGATGAACTCTCTTTAATCTTTCTTATTAATCAGCTTCAAAATTCCTCTGAATTTCATGCCTTAAAAGATATACCGAAAGAATATACGGAACATCTTACAGAAAACACCCCAGATTATCTATTAAAAATCATTGGGAAAGTAATTGCAGTTCTTCTTCATAAACTGAATATACCTGATGAAGAAGTTTATGAGGTTACAGACCAGATCACAAGGAGGAAATTCAGTATGATGTTTGATAATTTTCAGGCTTACGATGTTCAAGAGACGAGGCGAGTCAGTCGCGAAGAAGGACGGCTTGAGGGACGAATCGAAGGCGAACGTGCCGGTCGAATCGAAGGCGAACGTACCGGTCGAATCGAAGGCGAACAACTTCATTTAATCAAACTGGTTATCAAAAAGATAGAAAAACAATGCTCTGCTGCTCAGATTTCTGAAATTCTCGAAGAACCACTGGATATCATTCAGCAGATCTATGACATTGCCCTCTGTCAGGCACCTGATTACAATGCTGATAAGATTTTAAAAGAACTGAACTCGAAAACTGTTTCGTGATTTAAATCAAATCTACGCGGATTTTCGCACAAGAATATTTTTAATAGCTGAAACAAAGAAGCGGGATATGCCTCCAATTACATATCCCGCTTCTTCGTTTCATTTTCTTTTTTCAATTTTCCTTAAGCTTCTGTTCGTATGTCCTCTATTCACACAAACTAGATAACGGCTTCCTCAGGTGCCTCTTCTAATACTTTTTCGTAATTCTCGAGGATGATGCTTTGAATCTTTTCGCGAGTTCCGGAATTGATTGGATGAGCAATATCTCTGTATTCTCCATCCACTGCCTTTTTACTTGGCATAGCAATAAAAAGTCCTTTTTCCCCCTTCAATAACTTTAATATCATGTACAACGAATTCTTCATCCATCGTGATTGATACTACTGCTTTCAATTTTCTTTCCTTCGCTACTTTTCTTACTCTTACATCTGTTATCTGCATGTTATTGCCCCTTTCTATCTAGGCGCACTGATCTTACAGTGCGTACCTCTCGTTCTTTTCGACAACCACTTTTATCCCGTTTGTTCCAACGTGACGTGTGTTGGCTCTGATTGTATCACGGCTTTCCACGATGCAGTTTTCAATATAGGTATTATCCCCAAGATACACATCATTTAAAATAATAGAATTTTTGATCACACAGTTATTTCCCACAAATACGTGCTTAAATATTACAGACTTCTACACAGTTCCGTTGATAATGCTTCCGCTTCCTACCAGACTGTTCTTGACAGACGCGCCTGGGTTATATTTTGCAGGAGGCAGGTCGCTGACTTTTGAATAGATTTCCGGATCTTGCTTGAAGAAATAATTTCTTACTTCCGGTTTCAAGAAGTCCATATTTGTCTGATAATAAGCATCTACAGTTGCAATATTGCTCAGTAATGATCAATCTTGTAACCATAGATCTTCTTCAGATTCTTATAACGGATCAGAACATCATTGACGAAGTCAAACCTTTCTTCTTCCGCTGCATGCTCAATCAGATCAATCAGTAATCTTCTTCTGATCACATAGATTCCTGTTGAAATCATGTTTGATTTTGTCACCATCGGTTTCTCTTCAAACTCTGTTATACGCATATCGTCATCCATTCGGATGGTTCCGAATCGGCTCACATCATCTGATGGATCCATCTCTTTGCATACTACCGTAACGTCAGCCTTTTTTGTCAATATGATACTGAAGAACTTTACCGTAATCCATTTTATATACCGCATCTCCGGATGCTATGACAACATACGGTTCATGACTCTTTTTTTCAGGAAATCCATATTCTGGTAAATGGCATCGGCGGTTCCCCGATACCAGTATCCATTATCATTTGTAATGGTCGGTGTAAATACGTACAGTCCACCCTGCTTTCTTCCAAAATCCCACCACTTGGAAGAATTCAGATGTTCGTTTAACGAACGTGAGTTATACTGTGTCAATACCGCAACTTTCTGAATATGAGAATTCGTCATATTACTAAGTGCAAAATCAATGGATCGATAGCTTCCTGCAATTGGCATTGCTGCTACTGCTCTTTTGTGAGTCAGCTCTTTCATCCTGTTGTTATTACCGCCTGCCAGAATAAGTCCTACTGCTCTCATGCTCGTCCACCTGCCTTTATCAATGTTTCTCCGCTTTCCAGAACTCCGTCAGGATAATCTTCTTTGTTCGTAATTCCACTGATTGCGGTGTTCTTACCAATCTGTACGTGATCCGGGATTACAGAATTCTCTCCGATCGTTACAAGTCCAAATGAGTAGACTGCCGGTTTTTAATTTATTCGGTTCTTCACTGCCAATTCCAAGAATCGCGCCTTCGCCAATCTTCGTATTCTCAGCTATGATAGATTTATCGATCACACAGCCTTTTCCAATCGTACAATCATGATGATTGAATCTCTCACTACCGCACCTTCTTCAATTGTGACTCCGGCACTGATAACACAATTATGTACCTCTCCATAAATCTCGCAGCCATTGCCGATAATGCTTCGGTCTATCACAGCATTCTCTGCAATGTACTGAGGCGGAAGTATAGCACTGTTAGTGTAAATCTTCCAAAATTCTTCATAAAGGTTAAATTCCGGTATGATATCAATCAGCTCCATATTAGCCTGCCAGTAAGATCCCAGTGTTCCAACATCTTTCCAGTATCCATTGTATTCATAAGCAAACAGGCGCTCACCCTTCTCATGACAATACGGAATGATATGCTTTCCAAAGTCACATCCAGGCTCGTCCTTCAATGCTACAAGAGCTTCTTTTTAATGCTTTCCAGCTAAATATGTAGATTCCCATTGATGCCAGATTACTCTTCGGCTGTGGCGGTTTCTCTTGAAATTCTGTAATCTTACCGCTATCATCGGTGATTACAATTCCAAAACGGCTTGCCTCTTCTATCGGAACCGGCATAGCCGCGATTGTAACATCTGCATTGTTTGCCTTATGATAATCAAGCATCACTTCATAATCCATTTTATAAATGTGATCTCCAGATAAAATTAATACATAATCTGGATGGAACGATTCCATGTATTCCAGATTCTGATAAATGGCATTCGCTGTACCTGTATACCATTCACTGTTTGTACTCTTCTCATATGGAGGAAGAATCGAAACACCACCGATGCTTCGATCCAAATCCCATGGGATACCTATCCCGATATGTGAATTCAAACGTAATGGCTGATACTGTGTCAATACACCTACTGTATCGATGCCTGAATTAATACAGTTACTTAAAGGAAAATCTATGATACGATATTTCCCGCCAAAAGCAACTGCAGGTTTCGCAACTTTTGATGTCAGAACACCAAGTCTGCTGCCTTGTCCTCCTGCCAGGAGCATTGCTATCATTTCCTTTTTTTTCCTCATGTCTTCACCCCTTCTCAGTAGTCTGTGATAAATATTATACCATATATGTTCCATTTCGTGAACATATTTTACAAAACATTTGAATAATTTCTCCGCTTTTTTATGAAAAAATATTACAAAAAATTGCGGGTTGGATTTTTTCTCATATATGTATATAATAATAAGTTAGAAAGAATTATTATTTGATTGTGAAAGTGTGCCGCACAGAGCAATCCAACGATACTACAAACGGGATTTTTCCCAACACAATTTGCCTATATTATTATATATATGAGGAAGGAATCTTAATTATGTATAAAATTAATTTTGACCAGCCAGTACACGTACATTTTATCGGCATCGGCGGTATCAGCATGAGCGGCCTTGCCGAGGTACTTTTTAGAAGAGAACTTTACTGTTTCCGGATCTGACAACAAAGAATCTGCTCTGACAGATCATCTTGAAAAAGCCGGCGCACAGATTTTCTATGGACAGAAAGCTTCTAATATTATAGATGGTATCGATGTAGTTGTATATACGGCTGCAATTCATAAAGACAATGAAGAATATCAGGCTGCAGTTCAAAAAGGACTCCCGATGCTGACACGTGCTGAACTTCTCGGACAGCTTATGACAAACTACGACATTCCGATCGCTGTTTCCGGAACTCACGGAAAAACCACAACAACTTCTATGATTTCACACATTCTTTTGGCCGGAGAGATGGATCCGACTATTTCTGTTGGCGGAATCTTAAAAGCAATCGGTGGAAATATCCGTGTCGGTAATTCCGAGATTTTTGTTACGGAAGCATGCGAATATACAAACAGTTTCCTTAGCTTCTTTCCTAAGATCAGTGTGATTCTGAATATTGACGAAGATCATCTGGACTTCTTCAAGGATCTAGAGGATATCCGCAACTCTTTCCACAGATTTGCAAAGCTGCTTCCAAAAGACGGAACACTTGTTATCAATGGTGACATTGATCGTCTGGATGAGATTACAGGAGATCTTGACTGCAAAATCGTAACTTACGGAACGAATCCTTCCGCAACTTATCATGCTGCAAATGTAACTCATGACGAACTCGGCGAAGCATCCTTTGACCTGGTAAAGAACGGTGAATTTGTAGATCGTATTTCCTTATCTGTAAGTGGAGACCATAATGTATCCAACGCACTGGCCGCACTTGCTGTTGCAGATCTTCTGGATGTAAATGTTTCCGTTGCCAAAAAAGGGGACTGAAAGAATTTCACGGTACAGACCGCCGTTTTGAATACAAGGGCGAGACTAATGGTGTAACGATCATTGATGATTACGCGCATCATCCGACAGAGATTGCTGCAACACTGACTGCTGCGACCCATTATCCGCATCGTGAGATCTGGTGCATTTTCCAGCCTCATACTTATACACGTACAAAAAGCTCTCTTCCCGGAATTCGTTGAGGCACTTTCACATACGGATCATGTGATCATGGCTGATATTTATGCAGCAAGAGAAACCGATACTCTCGGAGTGTCTTCTAAGCAGATTGCAGCTGACTTGAAGGCAAAAAGGGTGCGATGCATACTACTTCCCAAGCTTTGAAGAGATAGAAAATTTCTGTCTGACACATTGTCAAAAAGGGGATGTGTTGATAACTCTGGGCGCCGGAGACGTTGTAAACATTGGAGAACACCTCCTCGGAAAATAGTTATCCACATTTTCCACAGATTTTTATCCACAAAAAACCGATTTTTGCGTCAAAAATTTCTTTTTTAATGGTACTTCCGATGCTATAATAGCTGTGCAATGAAGCGAATGATATTTGAGGAGGACCTGAAAAGGCATGAGAAAATTAACACTTACAAACCACGTGCAGAGTGATACAACTGTACTGGAGAACGAATTTATCGATCATTATATGGCAGAGGCGAACGGGGAATACGTGAAGGTATACCTTATTCTTTTGCGCCATCTGAATGAGCCTTCAGGAACTCTGACAATTTCAAAGATTGCAGATTTATTAGATATTACAGAAAAAGATGTGATCCGTGCATTGAACTACTGGAAAAAGAAAGGGTTACTGGATTATGACATGCCTGTAGACGGAGAGACTCCGGCGATTCCGGCACAGCCGCGTATGACAGAAGAACCATCTGCACCGGAACCGGCTGCTCCTTCTATTCAGCCAGCACCGACAACTACAGATGTATCCAGTATTGAGCAGTACCGCTCTCGTAAAGAGTTCAAAGAACTTCTTTTTGTTGCAGAGCAGTACCTTGGCAAGACGCTGTCCCATTCTGACGTAGAATCTATTACATATTTTTTTTACGAGACTTTACATATGTCTGCAGATCTTATCGAATACCTGATCGAGTACTGTGTAGAGAACGGTCATACAAGCATGCACTATATTCAGAAGGTTGCTCTTTCCTGGTGTGAACGCCACATTAAGACGGTTTCTGAAGCAAAAGCAAGCTCTATGGCATACAATAAGAACTGCTATTCTATTCTCGGAGCTTTCGGCATTAAAGGACGCGCTCCTGCACCGTCTGAGATGGAATACATCAAGCGCTGGACTTCCGAATATGGGTTCTCTCTGGATCTGATCCTGAACGCATGCGCCAGAACTATGAATGCAATTCATCAGCCAAGCTTTGACTATACTGAATCTATTCTGAAAAAATGGCTGGAGCAAAGTGTTAAGAACATTCAGGATATCGAAACTCTGGATGCCGGATTTATCCGTGAAAAAGAAGCCCGTGAAAAAGAACGCCGTGAAAAAGAACTTCAAAGAAAAAGTGCCGCTAAAATCACACCGGCACCAACAAAGTTCAACAACTTCGAGAACCGTTCTTATGATATGAGCGATCTTGAGCGCAAGCTGTTACAGCAATAAACTATATAATAAGGAGCATTTTCGTCCATGGCATTATCAAATTCCCAGTACGATCAATTGATGCGCGATTATGAGCAATTACAACTGGATAACGAGCATGAACTTCGTCTTCGTTTTGATGAAGTTTATGCGAAGATTCCAAAGCTTCGCACAATTGATGACACGATTTCTTCTCTGAGTGTTGAAAAAGCAAAGAGACTGCTGGAAGGAGACGAAGATGCTCTTTTCTTCATTTCATGAAAAGCTCCTGACATTAACTGGCGAAAAAGCAGAAGCTTCTTACGTCTCACGGATTTCCATCTGATTATCTTGAAAAGCATTATCACTGTCCAGACTGTCAGGATACCGGATATATTGGAACACGCAAGTGCCACTGTATGAAAAAGGCAATTATCGAGCTTCTATATAACGACTCGAACTTGAAAGGAATTTTAGAGCAGGAAAATTTTCACACATTTTCTCTGGACTACTATTCCAAAAGCCATATTGATCCGCTGACCGGAAGATCGGCAAGAGACGCCATTGAAACCGCACTTCGTGTCTGTCATCATTTTATTGATACATTTTCCAGTGAATTTCATAATATTCTTTTATATGGAGATACTGGTGTTGGAAAGACATTTCTCACTCACTGTATTGCAAAGGAATTAATGGATCACTCTTATTCAGTTATTTATTTTTCTGCAGCAGGGCTTTTTGATTTTCTTGCTAAGAATACTTTTGGTAAAAGAGATGAGATCGATGAAGATGCGCTCTCCCATATTTGCAGCTGTGACTTGCTAATTATTGATGATCTTGGCACAGAGCTTGCGAATAGCTTTACGGTTTCACAATTATTTGTTATACTTAATGAGCGAATCTTACGAAAGGAAGCGACAATCATATCTACGAACCTGTCGCTCGAAGATATAAAAGCAATTTATTCTGAACGAATTTTTTCACGTATCAGCAGCAGCTATTCTATGCTCCGTCTGACCGGTGACGATATCAGAATTCAAAAAAAATTATTAAACCTAGGAGGTACAAAAGATGTTACGCCGTAACGAACGTAATCTTGACAACATCCCTGCAGGAACACTTGGAATCATCGCAATTGATGGCTGCCAGGCGATGGGAAAGGAAGTCGATCATTTCATCACTACATGGCGCCATGAAGATGGACACAAATTCATGGATGATGTAGTATTCAGTGGATATCAGAGAGATTCTTATCTCGTAAATGCTCATGTACCACGTTTTGGTTCCGGGGAAGCCAAAGGTGTGATTGATGAGTCTGTCCGTGGTATGGATCTTTACATTTTGGTCGATGTCTGCAACTACAGCCAGACATATTCTATGAGTGGAAACACAAATCATATGTCTCCAGATGATCATTATCAGAACTTAAAGAGAATTATCGCTGCTGTCGGTGGTAAAGCAAAACGTATCAACGTAATCATGCCGTTCTTGTATGAGAGCCGGCAGCATAAGAGAAGCTCTCGTGAGTCTCTGGACTGCGCACTCGCACTTCAGGAGCTGACACACATGGGCGTTGATAATATTATTACATTTGATGCACACGACCCTCGTGTACAGAACGCAATCCCGCTTTCCGGATTCGAGACGGTGCGTCCAACTTATCAGTTTGTAAAAGGATTATTAGATCGCTACGATGACTTGATCATCGACAGTGACCACATTATGGCAATCAGCCCAGATGATGTTGCTACAGAGCGTGCTGTATATCTGGCAAACGTTCTGAACCTGGATATGGGTATGTTCTATAAGAGACGTGATTACACACGTGTGGTAAATGGACGCAACCCAATCGTTGCTCATGAGTTCCTGGGATCTTCTGTAGAAGGCAAGGATGTGATAATTCTGGATGATATGATTTCATCAGGAGACAGCATCCTGGATGTGGCAAAACAGTTAAAGAGCCGCAATGCAAAACGTATTTTTTGCCGCTGCTACATTTGGACTTTTTACAAATGGACTGGATAAGTTCGATGAAGCCTATGAAAGTGGTCTGATTGATGGAGTCTTAACAACGAATCTGATTTACCAGACACCGGAACTTCTTTCCAGACCTTATTATATCAACTGTGATATGAGTAAATATGTTGCTCTTATGATTGATACTCTGAACCACGACGGATCTATCAGTGATATTCTGGATCCTAGTGAGAGAATTCAGGTATGCGTTGAGGAATACAAGAAAGCTCACGGTCAGTTATAACAGTTACGTCTGATATAAAAAGCAGATAAGTGAATGTAGTTCAAGAATTTTACATTCATTCATCTGCTTTTTGTCTACTGTAATTTTATATAATTACAATTTTTAACTCCCATTTCGGAAAGTATCTTCATCTCTCTTTTCTGACAGGTGAACAATAATACCTGTTTTCCACTTTTTTGCAAGCCATTCCAGCACACTTTCCAGCCGTTCCTCGTCATAACTTACAAATGTATCATCCAGAATCACCGGAAGTTCTTCTTCTAACAGTACTTCTGATGCTGCCATTCGAAGTGCAAAATATACCTGCTCTGCTGTTCCCTGGCTGACTCTTGCAATATCTACCTTGCGCCCTTCACTCAGTAAGCTGATATTTAATCCTTCTTCTACATTTAATCGGGTATATTTTCCTTCTGTAATAAATTCCATAATCTCTGAAACCCGGTCATTTAATTTTTCCCCGAAGCTTCTTCTGCATCTCTCCAGAAAGTTCCTGAATTTTATCAATCGCAAGCTGTCTTGCCTCCGCCTGGGCATTCAGAATTCTCTCCTCATCACTGATCCCGTCTAACTCTTCCAGGTCTTCCTTTAGATTGGAATAACGTACCCGCTTATCCCCAAGCTCCAACGCATTTCTCTCCAGCTCCCATTTCAGACGGTCTGTAGGAATCTTCTCCTCTTGAGGTGTAATCTCCTCCAAAATTTTTTTCCGGCTCTGTCTTCTCAACTTTTTACTGATCTTCATCCGGTTCCACACATAGATGCTGGAAAGCAATACTAAAATAATTGCGACCAGATAATTCCACGGACGTTTCAAAAAGCCACGCACACAGAACCACTGCCAGTACCGCTGCCAATATTTCCAATGGATGTACTCTCCATTTAGATGGCCGTATCTCATCTATCATGTGTTTGGGTTCTTCTTCATCCTGCTTAAGCAACAGCCTGGATTCTCGCTCCCGCACTTTTCTAAACTCAATCTCTTCTTCCAAATGTGCCTGTTCTTCTTCCAGTTTATGAATATCACGCCACACATAAGACATTTCCTGAGAAATGTGTTCTCTTTATCCTGGCGTTTTTCCATTTGCTTTTGCATCTCATGCAAACTTTCTTTTTTCTGCTCTTTCAAATAATCTATAGCTGCCGCCAGATCAAGTTCCCCATCTCCGGTCGCATAATAATTAGATGCATAATTTTTCAATTCCTCGGAGAGCGTCATTCCAGGCTTTACCCTCATCTGTGCCATAGCCATCGTATCATCATAAATTTGTGGACTCAAATCACCCATGAGCATCTGAAGATCTCCATCTTTCACAGACAATTCTTCTGCATCTTCCAGACAGACAAGCGTCTCATTTTTCCCATACCGGTCAAAATTTCTGGACAGAAGAAATTCCTTATCTCCTGATTCAAATTTCATTTCCCCACAATAATAATTCGGATTTTCCCACGGTTCATATCTGGAAAATGCATCCTGCGCCGCAGCTCTTCCACGCCCTCGTTCCAACCCAAAAAGCATAGCTCTGATAAACGTATAAAGGGTAGACTTTCCAGACTCATTTTCTCCATATATCACATTCATTCCATCTAAGAAATGAATTTCTTTTATTTGTAAACTTTCCAAAGTTCTTAAGTCTCAACTCTTTGATTTTCATATTAGCCTCTTCTTGTCTCCATCAATGCCCGCACTCCCTCACAAAGCACCTGATGTTCCATACTATTCTCAGGATACTGTTCCAGCTCTGCCACAAATGCCCCAAGAATATTTCCCTTATTTGCTTCTTTCAACTTATCGAACTGATACGCCGGTCGTGTCTGATCTGTAATCTCGATCACATTTCCATATGGATCCAGCGTGTCCACGTTGTAAGAAATTTCCGGGTCACGCATTCCGTCCAGAATAATCTTGTAAATATTTTTCTTTCCTTTTTCATCTATAACTTTCGCAACTGTCTCTTTTTAGTTCATGCTCTGTCATAGACGGATTTACTTCGATCGTCTGATGTATGTAAGATCTCATTGCAAATGGTACGAATCTTATCCTGCATCCCTTGGTCGTAATCTCTCCGTAAATGTATCCGTGCGCTCCAGTATCGTTTTTATCGATTGGCTCCAACGCTCCGGCGTAAGCAATTTTATCCGGACAGATAATCTGCGGTTTATGGATGTGCCCCATTGCAATATAATCATAACCAAGCCCCAGCAGATTTTCTTTCTTCTATCGGAATATGGCTGTCATCTCCTCCGTGCGCAAGCAAAATCTCATATGGCTGTCGCCGCTGTGCAAATGCATCACAATAGCATTCCTCTGTAATCTGTTTCGTATCATAGCTCATGCCATAGATTGCCAGACTGTATGCTGGAAATTCCACGCATTGAATCTCCCTGTCCAGAATCATATGCACATTTTTGTTGGCCACTGAAACGTCCGATAATAAGAATCTCTCTTCAGATAATCATGGTTTCCTGCAATGATAACCACCTCAGTCATGGTCAGTTTTGAAAAAAGATAATCCAGTTCTTTTTAGTTCCCGTCTGAGCGGCTGCCTGTGAAACAAGTCGCCTGCGATCAGAAGCATTTCCACATGCTTACTTTCACAGACTTCGAGTACTCGTTCAAGACTGGTCCATATCTCCTTTTCCCGCTTTTTCCTTTCGGGAGCTTCCAATGTACGGATCTGCCCCCAAATGTATGTCTGCGATGTGTATGAATCTCATTTTTTACTTCCCTCTTCATTTTCTTCCAGTTCATTTTCCGACGGCAGTGTCACAATAAATTGCGTATGTAAATCGTCACTTTTCGCCATGATCTGTCCATCATGTAGTTCCACAATCTCTTTTGCAATCGCAAGACCAAGTCCTGCTCCTCCGGTTCCAGTCGACCTGGAATTATCTACCCGGTAAAATTTTTCAAAAATCGTCTGCAGCATATCTCCCGGAATCCGGTCTCCGCTGTTTGTAAATGTAATCTCGATTTTATTATTTTTTTTCATTCTGGCCTGAATCTCAATTTTGGTATTCTCATAACAATATGCAATAGCATTTCTCAAAATATTATCAAAGACACGGGCAAGCTTGTCTGGATCGCCGTAAACTTCCAGATTCTCTTCCACATCCACATCACAAGTAAGCTTTTTTTCTTCTGAAGTACGCCATAAAGTTCGTCTGCAATCTGCTCCAGCATCATAGTCAAGTTGATCTTCACCGACTCCAGCTCGATATTCTGCAAATTGTACCTTGTAATGTCAAAAAACTCATTAATTAATTCACCGAGACGATTGGATTTCTCCAGAGCAATATGAATATATTTCTTTCGCTCCTCCTCCGGCATCTTTGGATATCCGTCCAACATACTTAAGTAAGCCACAATAGAAGTCAATGGTGTCTTTAAATCATGCGCCAGAAACAACACCAGATCATTTTTTCGTTTCTCGCCTTCCACTGACTCCAGCTCCTGCCGTTTCAGGGTAGCTTTAATCTCATTTAATCGAATCTCAATCGGTTTCAATTCTGTGATCAGGTGAATCGGTTCCGTAGATTCCGACAGAATATTTTCAATTCCCTCTCCCACCTGGTCCAGATACTTTGTCATTTTCGAAAGTGCCACATAGAAAAAAAAGAGCAAACAAAAGCAAAAAGCCTACAACCATGAAAAATGTCTTGTTATCTCCTATCAATTTCCAATACAGGCTCCGTGCAGTCGGTTCACTCACTTGCAGTTTCGTCATTATTTTTACAAAATTCCTGGCGAAACTGTCATTATAAATTCCATCGATCACATAATTCAGCAAAAAAAATCCACCCACCAGAACTGTCAGTGCCGTAACAAGCACCGTCTGCAAGAGAATACTGAATTTTAATTTACGATAATTATTCTTCAACCTTATATCCAACTCCCCATACAGTCTTAATGAAATCAGATTTTCCGGTAGGGCCATTCATTTTTTCCCGCAGATGCCGGATATGAACCATGACCGTATTGTTGCTGTTCTTATAGCATTCTTCCTTCCAAACCTTGTGGAATAACTCCTCAGAACTAATAACCTTGCCTCGGTTCTCACAGAGCAGCCACAGAATATCAAACTCACTCGGTGTCAGTGTCAGCGGCACTTCATTGTAAAGTACACTCATGAGACTGCCGGTTCAGGAACAGACCGCCAAAATCAATCACATCCCCCTCGTCCTTCGTACCCTCATTGTACTGCGTATAGCGTCGAATCTGTGCTTTCACCCTGGCAACCAGCTCCAATGGATTGAAAGGCTTCGGTATATAATCATCAGCACCAAGTGTCAGACCCGTGATCTTATCCATATACTCCGTCTTCGCTGTCAGCATGATCACAGGAAATGTATATTTCTCACGAATCTGCTTCAAAATCTGGAATCCGTCCACATCCGGAAGCATGATATCCAGAATCGCAAGATCAATCTTCGTACTGGCAATACAATCAAGCGCTTCCTGACCCGTATAAAATTTCAGCACATTATACTGATCATTCTTCAAGTATAACTCGATAACATCAGCAATCTCTTTCTCATCATCAACCACTAAAATATTCATACAATTCTCCTCTTTTTTTTCAATTGGGGACGGGGTTTTTTCAAAAAAAAACCCCGTCCCCAATTGAACTTTAACCTGTCCCTTTCTGATTGTGTCAAACATTTTCTACAATTTCAGGGGCTATTTTTCTGTTATAACTCGCAGTTATTTACTGTTCTTGGGAATGGTACTACGTCACGGATATTGCCCATTCCTGTCAGATACATGACGCATCTCTCGAATCCAAGTCCGAATCCGGCATGTCTTGTGGATCCGTATTTTCTAACGTCCATGTAGAATCCGTAATCTTCTGTCTTCATTCCGAGTTCTTCCATACGTGTTGCAAGCTTCTCGTAATCGTCTTCTCTCTGGCTTCCTCCGATGATCTCACCGATACCTGGTACGAGGCAATCGACTGCTGCCACGGTCTTTCCATCTGGGTTCTGTTTCATGTAGAATGCTTTGATATCTTTCGGATAATCTGTTACAAATACTGGGCGTTTGTATACTTCCTCTGTCAGATAGCGCTCGTGCTCTGTCTGAAGATCGATTCCCCATGATACTTTGAACTCGAATTTATCGTTGTGCTTCTTTAGAATCTCAATTGCATCTGTGTATGTGATTCGTGCAAATTCAGATGTTGCAACGTTGGTCAGTCGATCGATCAGCCCTTTTGTCTACAAATGAATTGAAGAAGTTCATCTCTTCCGGTGCGTTTTCCATCACATAATTGATGATATATTTTAACATGTCTTCTGCAAGGTCCATGTCGTCCTCCAGATCTGCAAATGCCATCTCAGGCTCTAACATCCAGAACTCTGCCGCATGTCTTGTTGTGTTGGAGTTCTCTGCGCGGAATGTAGGTCCAAATGTATAAACATTTCCAAATGCCTGTGCGTATGTCTTGCATTTAACTGTCCGCTTACGGTAAGGCTTGTCTCTTTTCCGAAGAAATCCTGGGTATAATCTACTGCACCATTCTCTGTCTTCGGTACATTTTCCATGTCCATCGTTGTTACGCGGAACATCTCTCCGGCTCCTTCACAATCACTTCCTGTAATGATCGGTGTATGTACATACACGAATCCTCTCCCTGGAAAAATTTGTGAAGTGCGTATGCCGTCAGGGAACGAACACGGAATACTGCCTGGAATGTGTTTGTTCTCGGTCTTAAATGTGCGATAGTACGAAGGTACTCAAAGCTGTGACGCTTCTTCTGAAGCGGATAATCCGGCGCGGAAGCGCCTTCTACTGTTACAGTCTTCGCCTGAATCTCAAATGGCTGCTTTGCCTGTGGTGTTGCAACCAGTATACCTGTTACAACAACAGCTGCTCCTACATTGAGTTTGGAAATCTCCTCAAAGTTCTCCATATCATCATGATATACGACCTGAAGTGGTGTAAAAAATGTTCCATCATTGATGACAATAAAGCCAAATGCTTTGGAGTCACGGATACTTCTTACCCATCCCCCAACGGTAATTTCTTTATCCAGGTATGCTTCCTGGTTCTTGTATAATTCGCGAATTTCAATTAAATTCATACCAAATACTCCTTCTACTGTCTTAAAAATACTTTCTTCTGACGCCATGCATAGGAAATGCACCTTCCTATTATACAAAGAAATGTGTCAGATGCCATATATCGTTTATTATAGCACAGAAGTTGTGATTACCCAACCCCTGACTCGTGCGATTATTTACAATTCACCGATTATCTCGCAGATTATTTACAATATCTTATTTTACAATACTTACGATTATTTACAATTTATGACTGATTTATGTCTCAATTAGTTATTCACTCCATGATGCGCTACGAAGCTATCACGATCCAGTGCTTTAAATGTATATCCCAGTGACTGATAATGTTCTATAATCTGTGGCAATGCCTCTACGGTCGTCTGTTTTCCATGGGAATCATGACAAAGTAAAATGATATTGTTAGAATCAAAGCTCGTTGCCTGCGCCACCAGTTCTTCGGTCGTTCTCACAGACCCATCGCCGGAACTTCCGTTCCAGTCATAATACTGATATCCACGGTTTTGTACTTCCTGCACAAGCGTGGACATGATTCCTGCTGTATATTTCTTTGATACAGTATTTGATGATCCACCCGGGAAACGGATAAAACATGGTACATAGCCAATCTCTTCCTGTACCATCTGCCCCCAATCTGATCCAGATCCTGAAAATACGCATCAACCGATGCATAAACCTTAGCATAATCATGTGAATATGTATGCATTCCAATTGTATGTCCCTTGTCATACGCAGCCTTTATCATATCTTTGTATTCCGGCATCTCACCTGTCACAAAAAATGTTGCCTTTGCATTATATTTATCCAGAATATCCAGAACTGCCTGTGTATTATCTGATGGTCCGTCATCCAATGTCAGATACACGATTTTCTCATCGGACTGTTCTGTCGTTCCGACTGAAACTCCCGGTTGCACTGCAAAATTACTACGGTCAGGAACTGACGCGTCTCTATCACCAGTCTCTTCTTCTATCTCATTTTCTTTCTGCGCAGCTTGGGGTGTCTGCTCTGTCTTTTTTCGCCTTCTGATTATGAATCTTCGCAGCCTCTTTTACACTTTTATCTCTCTGAATAAAAATTGCCACTGCTGCCATGATCAGCAGTACAAGAATAATCATTTCTATTGCTACTATTTTATTTCTTTTTACCACCCTTGTTTTTCTTTCCGTTATCATTTTTTCCAGTCTTTTCTTCTCTATCTGACATATATCCTCCTATTTTATTTCACAAATCTATTGTTTCAAACTTTTTTGACTCCAATATCATTATATGCGACATAGCCACTTCAATCAAGACTGACCATTTGTATCCCCGGAAATTATACGTTCAAGAACGCCTTCGGAATTGACATCCTACGAAAAATGTATAAAATTGACTTCAGAACCAACTAGTTCTGTTATTTGTAAAAATATTGGGATAAAAGCTCCCCACTATAAAAAATACGACAGGAGGCATCTTATGACATCAACCGCAACATACCCTACTATCTCCAACTGGCTTGACAACCACAGAGATGAACTTATTCAGAAATCATGCTATATCTTCGAACATCCGGAAACAGCTTACAAAGAAAAACTCTCTTCAAAATGTCTTGCGGATTACCTGGAAACACAGGGATTTCAAATAGAATGGAATACTGCTGGAATCGAGACTGCATTTACTGCGGCCTGGACCAATCCTGACATCGATATTACTAAAATCCAGCCATCCGGGAAAAAAAACGTTTCATCTTCTAACGAAGTTCCGATCATTGGTTTTCTCGCTGAATATGATGCTCTTCCGGAAATCGGACACGCATGCGGACACAATCTTCTTGGAACAGCAGTCTGCGCAGCTGCCTGTGCATTGAAAGCAGATTATGAATCCTCTGGTGAACCGATTGTAATTCGTGTTTACGGCTGCCCGGCGGAAGAGATCATGTCCGGAAAAATTATTATGGACGAACAGAATGTGTTCGATGACCTGTCCATCGCAGTGACCTGGCATCCATTCGACCGCAACCGTGTCAGCAATGACATCTGGCAGGCGCAGGACATTAAAAACTATACATTTCACGGAGTCAGCGCACATGCCTCCCGCTCACCGGAAAGCGGTCGCAGCGCCTTAGATGCTGCCGAGCTTATGAATATTGGCGTGAATTATCTCCGCGAACATGTAACAGATGACGTCCGCATGCATTATGCTTACATAGATAATGGTATTCCGGCAAATGTTGTACCTGACTTTGCAAAGACGAATTATTTTATCCGCTCTACCAAAAAAGAAGCCGCACGGAAGATGCAAGCAAACGCGTAGATGCATGTGCAAAAGGTGCAGCTATGATGACCGGAACAACTGTCGATATCGAATTAGTTGGAAGCTGCATGGAAATGAAAGTCAACCGTCCGCTAGTGGAAGTTTACTATGAAGCTATGACTCATATACCGACACCTGAATATACAGATGCAGAACTGGATTTTGCAAAAGACATTTCAGAAAAGGCCGGACTTATGAACAATGGAAAATATTTTGCAGGACTTTATCCGCTGGAGGACACGCCAGTTCCACTTTCCATTGGAACCGATGCCTCCCAGGTCAGCCATACCGTTCCCCTCATCACCATCAGCGCTGCTACTATGTGCCACGGCACCGCACTTCACCACTGGGCAGCCAGAGAACAGGCCGGCATGAGTATTGGGCATAAAGGTATGCTTTATGCAGCCAGATGTATGGCAGAAGGTACAAAATTGTTGCTTTCTAAACCAGAATATTTACAGGCTGTGTGGGATTATCATAATGTTCCTCAAGACTAAATATGCACTTTCTGATAAGTATCTGGCATTATAGAAATTATACTCAGGCAAAAGTGTAAAGAAATTGCAAAAAATTCATATTTGTGTAAAAAAAATTCATTGTAACCCTCCTCCAATAGTGCTAAAATGAAAACTGTTTTTTAGCACTTATAATTGAGGAGGATTTTAATTTACAATGGAAAAGAAAAAAAACGCTTTAAAATGCCACATGCGTATGTCATTATTTTCATAATGACAGTCATCACTGCAATTCTGGCTAACATTATTCCAGCCGGTACATTTGACCGTGTCGAAGACGCTTCCGGTAACTCTGTTGTTGTCGCAGACAGTTTTCATCATGTCGATAAAATCGGCTGCAGCATTTTTGATATGTTCAAATCTTTCCAGATTGGATTTGAAGACAGTGCACAGATTATTTTCTTTATCATCTTTGCATATGCATTTGTATATGTACTTTTTAAAAAATGGTACATTTGACGCACTGGTTGGTTCTGTACTTCGTAAAGTTGGTAACCGTATCGAACTGATCATTCCGGTATGTATGATTTTATTCGGACTTCTCGGTTCCACCATGGGAATGTTTGAAGAGACTTACGGACTGATTCCTGTGTTTATCTCCATCGCCATGGCACTCGGATACGATGCCATCGTCGGCGGCAGTGTCATTTACCTCGGTGTCGCAGTCGGATTTGCCGCTGCAACCATCAACCCATTTACTATTGGTATCGCCCAGGAAGTTGCAGGCGTGAAGATGTTCTCCGGTCTTGGTTACCGTATTCTTTGCTTTGTCGTATTCATGGGCATCAGTATCTGGTATGTATGGCGCTATGCACGTAGAATCCAGAAGGATCCGACCAAATCTTACCTTTACGGAGAAAAGATTGAGACGCTCGAATGTGCTTCCCGTGAGGAAATGATGGAGATCAAGATGACAACCACTCACAAACTGAGCTGTCTGTTATTCGTATTTACAATTGGTATACTTCTTTACGGAACGATCAAACTTGGCTGGTACATCGACGAAATTGCAACCCTGTTTATTATTATGACAATTGTATCCGGACTTGTATCCAGATTTACACCAAGTGAGATTGCAGATATTTTTATCGAAGCAAGTAAGGAAATGATGTATGGTGCACTTCTTGTTGGTATCAGCCGAAGCATCGCTGTTATCATGGAAAATGCACAGATCATTGATACCGTTGTATACTGGCTCGCTACCATGCTCCAGCATTTCCGTGGTATGGCAAGTGCAATGGGTATGTTATTTGCTCAGAACATTATCAACTTCTTTATCCCAAGTGGTGCCGGACAGGCTCTGATCACAATGCCAATCCTTGCCCCAGTCGGAGAAATGGTTGGTGTCAGCCGTCAGGTCAGCGTCCTGGTTTACCAGTTTGGTGACGGATTCTCTAACATTTTCTGGCCAACAAGCGTATTTATGATGTGCGGAATCATGAGACTGCCAATTAACAAATGGTATAGATTCGTAACACCACTGTTCCTGATCATTTTCGCTGCTTCAATCGTATTACTCGGAGCTGCGGTAGTGATAGGATATTAGTTACCGTTAATAGCATAGAGTGAAATAATCTTTCCCAGGCACGCTCTCGCTACCTTCCGCTGGCAGCGGTACATAAGGCGCTAAAGAACACCGCCTAAGTACCGGCCGCGTCAGAGTACCTGTTTCAAGATTATTTCACTCTTTTTTATATTGCAGTAAACCGGAAGTATGAGTGTGAGTGTGGCTGTGCAAAGCTTTCTTTTTAGGGCTTTTGTAAGTTCTGATGAAGAAATGTAAATATAGAATATTTTTTTAAAGGAGATTTATATATAATGAATAAAGAAGAACTTTATCTTGCAGAGGATAATCTTGCTGCTGAGATTGAAGAAATCAGTGAGTTTGTGTTTAATCATGCGGAGCTTGGCAGTGAGGAATTTAAGTCCTGTAAGTATCTTGTTGAGAAATTAAAAGAGCATGGATTTACGGTAACTTGTCCGTATCTGGATCTTGATACTGCTTTTCGTGCAGAACTTTACTGTGGTAAGGGTCCGAAAGTTGCTGTGCTTCCGGAGTATGATGCGCTTCCGGGATATGGTCCGAACAAGGACGAGGTGGCCCACGCGTGCGGACATAACTGGATAGCCGCTTCTACACTCGGTGCTGCCCTGACTCTGGCAAAATTCAAAGATCAGATCAACGGAACGATTGTTGTCATCGGTGCCCCTGCCGAAGAGACAACCGGTGGTAAATGTGATATTGCCAACCGTGGCGGTTATGATGATATCGACGCTGCACTTCAGTTCCACTTAGGCGCTGAAAACAACATGAATATTATGACTCTGGCTATGGATTCTATTGAATTCCGTTTCCAGGGTACCGCCTCCCATGCAGCCGCTTATCCTGAAAAAAGGTGTCAATGCTCTGGACGCTGTAAACCTGATGTTTGCAGGAATCAATGCAATGCGCCAGCAGACAAGAAATGACGCCCGTGTAGCAGGAATCATAACTTCCGGTGGTGCTGCATGTAATATTATTCCTGATTACGCAGCATGCCAATTCTACATTCGTGCAAAAGACCGCGCTTACTTGGAGGAACTGACTCAGAAAGTCATTAATTGTGCAAAAGGCGCAGAACTTATGACTGGTGCAAAACTGGAATACTTCAACTTCGAGAATTCTTATGATGACCTTGTATATCATGATGGACTTCGCGCCCTGATGCGTAAGAACTTAAATGATCTTGGGGTTACAGATTTCGTAGACAGTGATGAAGAAGCAAGTGGATCCAGTGACATTGGAAATGTATCTCATGTATGCCCGACCGTATACTGCGAGTTAGATACCGGTGCAAGACCGAAAGTATTTGCACATCACGAGACATTTCTGAAATATGTACATGGAAAAATGGCACGCCATACACTTCATACCGCCACAAAAGCATTGGCAGCTACCGCGCTGGACGTATTCGAAAATCCGGACATTGTAAAGTAATTAAAGAATCGACTAAAAAAGGTCCACCGGACCTTTTTTGTCGTATGTTAAAACAAAAAAAATCCTGTAGATATTGTATATCGTATACATATCTGCAGGATTTTTATATTTCTTATATTGCTTATATTTCTTATACTTCTTTTTTTTTCTATATCCTTAAAACTCTTCCACCGGCTTCTTATGTATCTTCATATGCAGCTTTCTTACTCCGCTGACAAGCTTTGTCAGATACCGGAACAATGGCTCTGTCGCAATAGAAAATACTACGAACAGCATAATGCATTTTGTGGACATTCCGGTAATCGCGAACAGCTTCGGCAGGAAAATGGAACAGCCTAAAAGTCCAATAACTGAACCTCCCCATACACAGCCACGCAGCCAGTTGAATGGCTCACAGATTTTGAACAGAATCATAAATCCTACAATGGCGAGGAGCATCGTTCCTGCTGTGGAAATGTCTGTCTCTCCCAGTCCAAATGTCTGCCCAAAGACTGCCATGGCAGCTACCGCCAGTACGTCAGTCAGGCCGGCCGGCAGAGCTTTTAACACCACATTTGTCAGGAAATGTCCTTTGATCACATCTTTATTCGGCTGGAATGCCAGGAAGAATCCCGGAATTCCAATGGTGAACATGCTGATCAGTGAAATCTGTGACGGCTGTAATGGATAGCTCATCATAAATACAACCGAGAACAGGGACAACAGGAATGAGAAAATGTTCTTTACCAGGAACAGGCTGGCTGATCGCTGGATATTGTTGACCACTCGCCTTCCTTCTAATACAACTGACGGCATACATGCAAAGTTGGACTCCAACAACACAACCTGCGCCGCCTGGCATGCCGCATCACTTCCCGATGCCATAGCTACGCTGCAATCCGCATCCTTAAGTGCCAGCACATCGTTAACTCCGTCACCGGTCATGGCAACAGTCTTTCCCTGATCTTTCAATGCTTGAACAAACTGACGCTTCTGCCCCGGTGTCACACGCCCAAATACCGTATATTTTGCAATCGCATTTGCAATATCCTCATCTGTCTGAAGTGTCGTCGCATCAACATATTCCTCTGCATTTACAATACCGGCTTCTTTCGCGACCTCTGATACAGTCAGCGGATTATCACCGGAAATAACTTTGACTTCCACGCCCTGCTCTGCAAAGTATGCAAATGTCTCCGGTGCTTCTTTACGGATTGGATTTGCCAGAAGGACATATGCCATCGGCAGAACCTTTCCTGTCAATTTTCCGCCATCTAATGCTGCATCATAAGAGCCAAATACAAGTACACGATACCCTTTTCTTGCATACTCGCTGATATCCGGTTTGTAAGTATCATAATCCTCGCGGAGCACGAACTCCGGAGCTCCGATTACATAAGACTTCTCCCCGAACATGACTCCACTGTATTTTGTCACAGAAGTAAATGGAACAACCTTAGAGGCAGACTGTTCCGTCTTCTTTTTTTAAAATAATCCTTCAACGCCTCCATGGTGCTGTTATCGCTGCTCATGGCTCCCACAAAATCAGACAGAAGACCATTTAACTCCGGCATCTTCTATGCATCATATTCCTTTGTCGGAATCATGTCTTTGACACTCATAGAATTCTCAGTGATCGTTCCTGTCTTATCCACACAAAGCACATTGACGCGAGCCAGCGTCTCAATACTCTTCATATCGTGAAGCAGAACTTTCTTATGAGCCAGTCTCATAGAACTGACAGCCAAGGCCACACTTGCCAGCAGATACAGTCCTTCCGGAATCATACCAAGAACTGCTGCCACCATGGAAACAATACTGTTTCGGAAGCTCTGATCATTAAAGAAAAATCCTTGTACAAACAACGTAATACCAATCGGAATCAACGCAATACCGACAAATTTTACCAACTTATCCAGTGAGCGGATCATTTCCGACTGCTCGCCTTTCTTCATAGCCTTCGCTTCCAATGTCAGCTTGGAAATGTAAGAATCCACTCCGACTTTATCAAGGCGTGCATGGCACTCTCCCGCTACCACAAAACTTCCGGACATAAGCTCCGCTCCCGGAGCTTTCGTAATCTCATCAGATTCACCAGTCAACAGTGATTCATTGACTCGCACTTCGCCGGATACTACAATTGCATCGGCACAGATCTGATTTCCCGCTTTGAATATTACAATATCATCCAGTACCAGTTCTTCTGAATCCACTAACGACTTTTTTCCCGTCACGCACAACACTGGCATGCGGTGCATTTAACATGTTCAGCTTTTCCAATACATTTTTTCGCACGAATCTCCTGCACGATACCAATTAATGTATTAAAAATAATAACTGGAAGAAATGTCAGATCACGAAATGAACCGACAAGACATAACAAAATTGCCAATACAAGAAAAATTAAGTTAAAGTAAGTACAGACATTTTCCCGGATAATTTCTTTCGTGGTCTGTGCCGGTGGTGCGACTGACACATTGCGCCAACCATCATCACGGTGCTGCTCCACCTGAGCCGCCGAAAGTCCCGCTTCGGGATCCGGATTATATCTCGGTGTCTCCCGGCGCTCTATCTCATAATCCTGCGGTTCTTCCAGAACCTCATGCTTTTACGCAATGCCATAAATATTCCTCCTGTGTATCTGAAGCTTCAAGATATCTGCCCGTCATTTTCTGGCAAATCTTAGAATCTATCATACAATATGAAAATTTTTTTCCTTTATGGTATTTATTATACATCGAAACCCTTTCCCAGACTATGAATTCTTTGTTAAAAAATTCTAAGAATTCCTTAAGAAAAGAGCACCCCTGATTACAGTTAGGGACACCCTTAATCGCTGATGGGGGACGTAGTATTTTTGGTATTTTACTACATCCCCAATTAAATTATTGTCTTCGTTTTATTACTTTTAACCTTGTGAATTCTTCTCTTTCTTTTTTCTTCCAGCGCGTTGTTGATGTTGTAGACCAGATTCGTGTACATCGGTATGGTGATATTCTTCAGAGCATTGGCACGTTTCTGTGTCTTTTGATGTTCGTTGCCAGACGATATGCTGAGTTCTCGACTTCAGCCAACTTGATGGTCAGATTCTTTACCTTTCGAATGCCTCCCTGGCGATATCCAGCGATTCTCCTGTATCTCCGAGTGAATAGGTCAGGTCATTCTGCTTTTCATCATATTTGATATGTGGAATCTCTGTTCCCATAATACTTCTGGTCTGTATACGAATGGAATCTTCAATTGGTACAGTAAATGCGAATTCCTGTACCCTGCTGATTCCCATCTCAATATTAGCGCGCTGCAGGCACGCATATGCCTGGGTAAATGTGGAATCTATCTCTTCCTGGATGCCTTTTGCCTCATCGATAAGTCCCATCAGTTCTTTAAGAAGTATATTTCGTTTTTTGTCCATCAGTTCATAGCCCTGATTGGCAAGTGCCAGCGAGTTTTTGGCAAGCATCAGATTTCCCTTGGTCGGAAACTCTCTTGGATCCATAGACTCCCTCCTTTCCCATTTTTGCAATATAGCAATTATAATGCAAGAATTCTGGCATATTTTCCAGATTCCCGCACTTCTAAATCATTTTTACGCTTCATTCTTCTTCGGATAATAGAAATCAATGAGTTTTGTATCGATTCGATCCAGTTCTTCTCTTGGAAGCAGTGCTAACAGCTCCCAGCCAAGATCCAGCGTCTCTTGAATGGTACGGTTCTCTGTTGTTCCTTGACCAATATAACGCTGTTCGAATTCGCGTCCGAACTCCAGATATTTCTTATCCAGTGGTGACAATTCATCTTCACCGATAACGGAAGCCAGGTTTCTTGCCTCTCCTACTTTTGCGTAGGAAGCAAATAACTGGTTCGCCAGCGCCTGGTGATCGTCTCGCGTATAGCCTTCTCCGATTCCGTCTTTCATCAGACGTGACAGTGACGGCAATACATTAATTGGCGGATAAACTGACTGTCCATAAAGATTGCGGTCCAGTACGATCTGACCTTCCGTAATATATCCGGTCAGATCAGGAATCGGGTGCGTGATGTCGTCATTCGGCATGGTCAGGATCGGAAGCTGTGTCACCGATCCATTTGCCCCTTCCACAATTCCGGCACGCTCATAAATTGTTGCCAGTTCACTGTAAAGATAACCTGGATATCCTTTTCGTGACGGAATTTCTCCTCTTGAAGAGGATACCTCACGAAGTGCCTCTGCAAAAGAAGTCATGTCTGTCAGGATTACAAGAATATGCATGTTACACTCAAACGCCAGATATTCTGCCACAGTCAGTGCTACCTTCGGTGTGATCAGACGCTCTACGACAGGGTCATTTGCCAGGTTCAGGAACATACACACATGGTCGGATACTCCGTTCTCATCAAATGTTTTGCGGAAGAAATCTGCCACGTCATGCTTAACTCCCATAGCTCCAAACACAATTGCGAAATCTTCATCAGAATCACCGCCCAGAGAGGCCTGTTTTACAATCTGCGCTGCTAACTGGTCATGTGGAAGTCCGTTTCCTGAGAAAATTGGAAGCTTTTGTCCACGGATCAGTGTTGTCAGACCATCAATGGCTGAAATTCCTGTCTGGATATAGTTTCTGGATACTCACGTCTGACCGGATTAAGCGGAAGTCCGTTGACATCACGTTTATCCTCGGAAATGAGTGGTCCCATATCATCGATCGGCTGTCCGATTCCGTTAAAGGTTCTTCCAAGCATTTCCGGTGATACAGTAACCTCCATCGGACGTCCCATCAATCTCGTATGTGTATTGTCCAGGGACATATTCTCGGTTCCTTCAAATACCTGAATGATTGCTTTGTCCTCATTCAGTTCCACAATACGTCCCATTTTCTTTGTTTTATGATCGACTACAAATTCCACGATTTCATCATAGAATGCGTCCTGAACTCCTTCCAGCACAACCAGAGGGCCTTCAACGCTGCTTAGTCCCAGATATTCTATTGCCATGATCTTGACCTCCTTCTATGCATTTTTTTCAATCACTGTATCGTAGAAACGGTCGATATCTACTTTGTACATATCTAATAATTGTAACTCGCCATTTGGCACATCGTATTTGATAGCGATAACTTTCTCAAAGATACCCTCTGCCTTCAAAACAGACATCGGCATACCTCTTGCCACCAGTTCTCTGCATTTCTTATAGAGATACAGAATAATATCCATCATACCGAACTGCTTCTTTAGATATACACACGTATCGTCTTTGTGAAATGCGTTCTGCTGCAGGAATCCAAGGCGAATCACGCGGGCAATCTCCAATGTCAGCTTCTGATCATCCGGAAGTACATCACTACCGATCAGTTTTACAATCTCCATGAGACTGTTCTCCTGGTTCAGAATATTCATCAGACGGTTCCGATAGTCCACAAACTTTGGAGATACATTATCAGCATACCATGCACTTAAATCCGGTAAGTACTCGCTGTAACTGGTCAGCCAGTGGATAGCCGGGAAATGTCTTGCATATGCCAGAGACTTATCCAGTCCCCAAAAGCAACGGATAAATCGCTTCGTATTCTGTGTGACCGGCTCGGAGAAGTCTCCTCCCTGCGGAGATACTGCACCGATGATCGTTACAGAACCTACAGCTCCATTTAATGTCTGCATCATTCCCGCGCGCTCATAGAACGCAGACAGTCTGGATGCCAGATACGCCGGAAATCCTTCTTCTGCCGGCATCTCTTCCAGACGCCCTGACAGCTCACGCAGAGCCTCTGCCCAACGGGAAGTAGAGTCTGCCATAATCGCCACATCATAGCCCATGTCCCGGTAATACTCCGCCAGTGTCAGTCCTGTATAGATACTTGCTTCACGTGCTGCTACCGGCATATTGGATGTGTTGGCGATCAGTGTTGTTCGGTCCATCAGCGGATTCCCCGTTCTTGGATCCACCAGTTCTGAGAACTCCTCCAGCACCTGGGTCATCTCGTTGCCGCGCTCCCCGCAGCCGATGTAGATAATGATGTCCGCATCGGACCATTTTGCGATCTGATGCTGGCTCATCGTCTTTCCTGTTCCGAATCCTCCCGGAATTGCGGCTGTTCCGCCTTTCGCCAGAGGGAACATAGTATCCATGACACGCTGTCCCGTCACAAGCGGAACTCTTGCAGAATAACGGTGATGCACCGGCCTTGGCACACGGATCGGCCATTTCTGCATCATGGAGAGTTCTTTTCTCTCCCCTTCTGTTGTCTCGATCACAACAAGTGTATCATTGATATGATACTGTCCGTCAGGTACGACACTGACCACGATTCCTTCCACATCCGGCGGAACCATACATTTGTGCACGATCGCATGCGTCTCCGGAACTTCTGCAATGATTGCCCCTCCCTGGAGTGCGTCACCTTCTGCAACCGTCATGTGTGTATCCCACAACTTATCAAGATCCAGAGAATCTACACTGACACCTCTTGTAATAAATGCGCCATTACTTGCCTGCGCAATCTTTTCCAGCGGACGTTCAATTCCGTCGAAAATATTATTGATAATTCCAGGTGCGAGGATAACAGATACTGCATCTCCGGTACCCTCCACAATCTCTCCCGGCTTCAGACCGGAAGTCTCCTCAGACCTGAATCGTTGTCCTGTCCTTGTCCAGAGAAATAACCTCTCCTACCAGACGTTCTTCTCCTACATAGACCATCTCGGACATCTTAAATCCGGTCCTGCCTTTCAGATAAATGACAGGGCCGTTAATTCCATATATTTTTCCAGTATGTTTAGCGTCCACTGCCCATACCTCCTCCAAATGTGACCTTCTGATATTCTCTCTCCAGCGCGCCCTTAAATGCATAATCTACCAGAATATTTCTCTCTGGAATGACTGCACGGATTCCACCGATAAAGTCTTCTTTGCTGATACTCAATGTAAATCCTGTCTCCTCCTCCAGATACGCTTTCTTATCTGCGTCTGTCGGATTAACATAAATCGTCATCTCGCCGCGGTCAGAATATGCTACCGCTTTTTCAATATATTTTACCAGAAGATCCTGATATTTTTCCGTCTTCATATATGCAGACAGTTTTTCTTCGACTTCTTTAAAAAGCTGCTTTTTCAAACGCTTCTGGCAGCTCCAAGCTCTCGCTTAAGTTCCAGCGCAGCCTTTGAATTCGCCATACCAAGCTGCTGCTTCACGCTGGTCTTTTCAGCCTTGATTCTTGTGTCTGCCTGTATCAGTGCCTCTGCTTTATGTTGCTCAAAGACATGGGTAAGCGCCTTCTTATGCTGTTCCACAATCGCATTCCCTTTGCTTCTTGCCTCCTGCATTGCAGATTCCTGCAGTCTTGTTATCTTCTCATCTACTGTCACACAATCACCTGCTTCCTATAGTTTTAATCCTATAGCCTCATTCACATACGATGTGATAAAGTCTTTTTACGTCCGGTTCCGTGTCTGTCCGGAATCTCGATCAAAAGCGGCATGGTCCGCTGTAACTTAATCTCGTTGATAAGATCCGGGAACTCCCGTCCGAACCGCTCAGTCAGCAGAATGACACCAACTTCTTTGTCATTCATGGCATTTTCTAATTCTTCACGCAGTTCGTTTCTTTCATGTACAACGACCCATCTACGCCCGCCAGTCTCAGTCCCGTCAGAGTATCTACATTATCACTGATCAGATACATTTTCATCTTATAATTTACCGAGGATCATGAAGGAGATGATCAATCCATACAGACACACACCTTCTGCCAAACCTACGAAGATCAGTGATTTACCAAGTGCGCTGGAGTCCTCGCTGATTGCTCCAAGAGCAGCACTTGCTGCACTTGCTACGGCAATACCGCCACCGACACAGGAAAGACCGGTTGACAGTGCGGCTGCGATATAACCAAATCCAGTTGCATTTGAAGCGGCTGCTGTTGTCTCTGCAGCGTATACCGGATCTCCGGAAAATAACATGATCGCTGCGATGGCAAATGCTCCAAAATAAAAGACAACATTTGCTCCAAGTGCACGTTTGTAACGTTTCTTACTTCTCTCTCCCTTAAGGAAATATCCAAATGGTACGATAATTCCAAGTACCAGTGCTGCCACCAGTAATAATTTTACAGTTAATGTCATGACTTCATCCTCCTACTCGCTCTGTTTATGAAATGGTTTGAATTCTCTTCCTGTTCCTTTATAAAAACGGCTGAACATTTCATAATATTCCAGACGAAGCACCTGGATACCAACTACCAATCCTTCCAGTCCACAGACTATGATATTACCGATGACAAATATGATCCAGTTCGTGCTTCCCGCACTCGCTCCGGAGAGCATCAGTACAACTTCCATCATCGCTGCATGGCTGACTGCGAAAGCTCCGATACGGACGAAGGAAAGGGTATTGGAGAAGTAGCTTAACATGGTCTCAAACAATTCAAAAAAATGCCTGTACAAAGAACATGACCTTGCCGCCTTCCATTTTCTTATGACGTTTCTCTACCAGATTTCCAAGTGGCTCTTTAAATACAAAGAGGAGCACCGGAATTCCAAGGAAAATCACAAGCATTACATTTCCCGGAGTCTTGTGTCCGGTCATATAAAAAAGACTACTGTCAGTACCAGGAATCCATAAAATACAAGTCCTGCCACACCATTGGTGGAGAATAACATATTTTTTCCTTATCGTGGGCTTTCGCCGAATTGATAATATTGAAGATCATCACCAGAATATTCAGTGCCATACCAAATGCAATGGCAACGACGAATACGGTGTTAAGCTGCCCGATAAACGGCAGATTCGTCATTGCCGATACAGGCCTTAACCAGCGGGCTTCAATAATATCTTCAAATCCAAATACGCTTCCGAACATAAATCCGAAGAACATGGAAAAAAATACCTGCAATGGAAATAATTCCTGCCAGATTGATCTTCTTTGTCAGATACAGGATTCCGCCAATTGCAAAGAGGCAGAAGCCCTGGCCAAGATCTCCGAACATGGCTCCGAATATAAATGTATAGGTCAGTGCCACGAACATGGTCGGGTCCATCTCATCGTGAGCCGGAAGTCCGTACATCTTGATAAACATTTCAAATGGTTTAAATACCTTCGGGTTCTCAAGCTTTGTCGGGGATCACCAAAATACTGGTCACGCTCATCTTCGACCATGATACTGATCTTATCGTCATCCTGGGTCTCAGCAAGAAGCGCATCTACATCCTTTTCACTCATCCAGCCACATAAGATATAGAACTCATCCCTCTCATCCTCACTGGTCACTCTCGCTGCAAGTTTACGGATATCAAAGTTGTCCGCAAGCTCCTGCAGTCTCTTTCTCGCTCCCAGAAGCTTGGCTGCATTACGTTTCATAAGTGCTGTAATCTTATCCTCATCTGCGTCAATATCTTTTTTGCACTGCTTCCATATCCTGATCCAGCTTCTCACACGCTTCTTTAGGAGTTCCGATGTAAGCGTCTGTCACGTCAATTCTCTCAAAGTGCAGTGCCCGGAATGTGTTATCCGCTTTCGCAATATCCGCATTTGCCGCTATGTAACAGCCATAGACAAAACCTTTGTCTTTTCCAGCCTCCAGAAATATGGCATTCAGACTGTCGGCCAGATATTTTTCAAGACGTCTGTAATAGTCAAGCGAAATGCGTCCGAACCGTACCTGCATGTACTGATACTGCAATGCTTTATGAACATCCACTTTCAACGCAGAAAATGGTTTCAGGACATTTTTCCTTTCCAAGCAATTCTTCCTTCTTGAGCTTCAGCCTTTCTCTGTCTTCCACAAGTCCCAGATAATCATGATTCAGATCCCGGATCAGCGCCAGCATATCATCCTTTGATCCTGACAGATCTGCCCGAATTTCCCCGTCCTCCGGCAGAAGCTGTGCGAACTGCTCTGCCTTTGCAAGCGGATCTCTGTACGGATTCACTTCCACGAACGGCATGATATTTTCCGTCGTCTTAAGTTCTGTCACCGCATTTTCAATCTGCATCTCATATTTTGACAGATATTTCTCGCATACCCGGTCGATGTCATCTCTCGGACCGCTGATATTTAAGAATCTCATTTTTTACAATCACTTGCTCTCACCTCCCAAGTATGTCAATATCTCCTGTCTGGTCAGTCCATAACGGATACACTCTAACGCTGTCGTCAGCTTGTCGATTTCCTGCTCCTTCAAGAATAAAAATGCGTGCATCGTTGCATCGGAGTAAGGATCCTTCTGCCTGTCAGATATATAGAGATCCCGTAAAATATCTTTGATACTCTTTTCTATGGACTGCCCCTCTTTCATGTGGACATGTGTTCCATAGTAAGTATTCTCAATCTGCTTTTTCATCTCTTCCACATTCGGTGCTTCCACGATTGCCTTAAATTCTTCCGTACTTAAATGAAAATGATATGGAAGCGTCAGTGCATAGATTTCTGCCGGAAGCATACGATAATACTGCTTCGCACGGTACGCCCATTGAATGTTCATGAGATCCATCTTGATTCCCACATCTCTTGAAAAACGCTCTCTGGATTTTCCGGAGAATACCTTTCTTCCCCGCCTCCAGTAATTAGTAAAATAGTAAAGCTCCAGTGCCTGATCGTAGTCAAATAATGTCGCTGCCCCGGAATCCGGATTGGTTTTAATGCTTCATAATACTCACTGCCCCGTAAGTTATCCACAAGTTCGTCGATATTTGTGGAAGTTATCAACTTATCAATAGAAAGTTTTGAATATTTATCAAAAAATTCCTTCTTATAATCCAGGTCATAAGGCTTGTCATAATGGTTAAATACGATTCTCAGACAATAGTTGATCACACTGACTTCATACTTCTTCCAGTAAATCTTCAGAAATTTCTTCTGGTCGATTCCCGCAAACCGGAAGATTCTTGTGTAATCATTATACAGAGACTGATACAACATCTTCTCAATATCACCTCGATGAAGATGCGCCAGTTCCAACTGATCCATGTAGACTGCGTAGGCCGGTTTCGTCTTCAAAAATTCCACCACCTGCACAACATCCGTAAAACCGGAAATAGTCTCATAGTCAGCCTGTGTAAGAAGCTTTGCCTGCATTGCGCGGATTTTCGTCGTAAGTCCGCTGTATGCCATCACATTGCCCATTGTTCTCTTCCTCGCTATATTTCTTTTTGAAATGTCTGAAATTCTGATACCTGTGGTTTACTCCTCGCTTCACGCTCCCACTGGCATCTTATATTACACTTCTATTATATGACGCAAAATACCTTCTGCATAAACTGCATGAGCCATCTCATATTCCTTTTCCAATGTCTGAACTGCCTCGTGATTCTTCTCACGCTGACTCTTCAGGAGTTCATCGACCTGCCGCTTTCCATCTTCCCGGATTCTGGTAAGTTCTGCCTGCGTCTTCTCATCCAGTTCTTTATCAAACTGATCTCTCTGCGCCTGAATCTCCTGCTCAACCTGACTCTTATCTTCTTCTGCCTTCGCCACAATACTGCGCGCAGTGTTCTCAATATCATCCAGTCTTTCAATCACAGATTTCATAAGCCGCCCCCTTCTTGTTATCTGTCTGACCAAAGCCACATATCATCACAGAACTCTCTAAAAAACTCGCACTTTTTAATGATTTCTCAAAAATATGCTGAAATTCTAACAGTTTTCTATAATATGAAATATTTTAGAAAATAGCTCTAAATCAGAACGTATATATTTAACTATAGTCTCTAAATTGCACAATTGTCAAGTAAGTTGTGCCGATTTTTTGTGTAATTTTTATACACTTCCACCAAAGTGTATGGATATTTCATTAGTAAAAATCACAAGACTATTTTTTATATACTAAACGGTTCATCAATGTTGTATAAAGGAATGTTTTTCATCCTTAAAAATGTTTTTGCTGATTTTGCTACATAACCAACAAACCAACTTACCTTCTTTCTACTCTAATAATTTCTCACATTAAATAAAACGAAGGAAACTCAAATCTGATTGGTTTCCTTCCTCACACTCTTTCATCTCTTATGCTCTTTTTATTTCTTTCTGCTCTTCCTGTATACCAAAAAATTATTTACACAATTTTCTCACTTCTTCCACTGTCTTCTGTGCAATTGACGCAATCTGTTCTTCTGAAATCCCTGCCTTCCACATGGAACGAATCATTTCATTCTGACCTTCTTCTCTTCCAATCCGTTCACCTTCTTCTCTTCCAATCCTGGTCGCATAATGGAGCTGCGCATATTTGTCCCGTTTATACTTCAGTCTCGTCTCATACTCCAGACGTTTCTTTTCGTCCGCGCTGAGTCTTTCCAGTTCCTCATATGCTTCTCCAAAATATTCGTCCTGCTTTGCCATCTCTTTTTAACTCCTTCCGGCTCTTTGCATTAAGGAATCGCATCCTCCTTATGATTCCTTCTTCATTCTGATCTTCCGGTGGCAATTTCCCCAATTCCAACACATGAATCTCCATGACATCTGTATAAATTTCTCCCGTTTTTGTATCACAAAATGTAATCTTCCGATAGCACCTGTCCAGAATTCCATACTTATCATCTTCATACTCTTTTCTGAGTACGGTCGGCAATAATCTGGTCTCCTTGAAATCAATCATATCTTGCGATTATCTTCATCTCCTTTAACAACTGCTCCTGATAATCAGAATCCTCAACGGTCCGTTTTAAATCATCTATTCTTCCAAGTTCTATCAGGCGTTTATTTAATTCATTAATCTGTTTTGCACCTTCTTCTCTTCCAATCCTGGTCGCATAATGGAGCTGTGCATACTTATCCGTTTATACTTCAATCTCGTCTCATACTCCAGACGTTTCTTCTCGTCCGCACTGAGTCTGTCCAGTTCTTCATACGCTTCTCCAAAATACTCGTCCTGCTTTGCCATCTCTTTTAACTCCTTCCGGCTCTTTGCATTGAGAAATCGCATCCACCTTATGATTCCTTCTTCGTTCTGATCTTCCGGTGGTAACTTCCCCAATTCCAACACATGAATCTCCATGACATCTGTATAAATTTCTCCCGTTTTTGTATCACAAAATGTAATCTTCCGATAGCACCTGTTATCCTCCGGGAAATGTACAAAATCTAGAATACTGACATGGATGCATTTCTGAATTTTGTCATAATCATCGCCTTTATGAATCTGATCTGTGACCATCTTGCTCAGATAAAACACAATCCGTTTTTTTCCAGAAATCGAACTCTGCTACCTGCATCTCAAAGTCTATCTGCGTGCCATCATGCATTTCAACCCGCACATCCAGAATTCCATACTTATCATCTTCATACTCTTTTCTGAGTATGGTCGGCAACAGTCTGGTCTCCTTGATTTCTTCTGGTCTTACTCCCAACAATGCTGCAATAATTCCTTTTCGCACCTTTTCATTTCTCATCAGTTCTTTGAAACAAAAATCTACGGTCGGAAGCATGATAAACTCGTCATCTGTACGGTTCTTTTGTACTTTAGTTCCTGTTCTTTTTGACATATACTCTCCTCTCCGACAACTTCCTATAGTCTGAGAAAAGATTATCTATAGATATTTTATCATATATTAATAGTATATTCCAGTTGGAAATGCTAATCTTCAAATAACATCCTGTACCGCACCAGGTTCCCTTCCCAGCCTATATTCACTTGTCACACGTTCATCACTTTGGAATAACACCCGATACTCTGAGCCTCCGAAATGAATGAAATTAAATAGATACCTTTTGCAGATAACAAGAATCGCCATCTGCGTGACGTTAGAATAACACATATATGATAGTTTTGCAATAAATAAATCTGCAACTTTCGCACATAATAAAATCCATCTGCTGGTTTTCCAAACACCGTCCGGCTTTCCGAAAATTTCCGATACGCAAAATCCAGCCAACTGTTACTCAGATAATTGAGGAATTTACAACATTTTGCGAGCATCATTAATCTGTAAGTGCACTGTCTGAGCCGCCCTTTGGCGAGTTTGCACGCACAGATTTAATAGATAGCGCAGCAAAATTTGTAAAAATTCATCATATCTGATGACAGCTGGCTGGATTATTATATTATATCGAATTATTTAACACATTTTTTAGTTCTCAGCTCTGCTCCCATCTTCTTCTGCAGCTTCTTCATAACCTGATTTGCTACATTTTCAATCTCCTGGGAAGTCAGTGTCTTCTCATTAGATCCGATGGTCAGTCTGATTGTCACAGATTTCTTGCCCTGTGGGATTTGTTTTCCACGGTACTCATCTACGAAATCTGCTTTCTTAAGGAACTCGCTGGCTTTCTTCTTGCCAAGAATTGCCTCATGCATATCACTCCATACTGCATTGGAGTCAAAGAGCATGGAAATGTCATATTCGTTCTCCGGATATGCTGCAAGGTGAGTGAATTTATTGGTTCTGGAAATGAGTGGTTTCAGTTTCAGAACATCTAATTCAAAGAGCATTACGGACAAGTTCTTGATTCCGCAGTCCATAGATGCCTTCTTAGCCAGAAGTCCCATATCACCAATCTTCTCATCTCCACGGTAAATGTTGAGCCATACTACATTGTCAGCCCATACTGGTTTCTCTTCTTTTCTGAACTCAAATGCTGCCTGATGTGTATAACGTGGCATATACTCCAGAACACCTTTTGCTTCCTGGAAGAGTTCTTTCACATCTTTCACACTGCTTGCAAATGCTCCGGCAATATGGCGGCGCTGCTCTGGCAGTAACTCAGACTTGTCGTATGGTGAAGTATAGTTCGCATCATGGAATACCTGAGCTTCCTCAAAGATTGAGAAATCATTGAAGTAACGCTCATTCTTTGCAACTGCCTCGCAAATGTTCGGAAGCAGAGAAGCACGCAGGTAACTGAGATCCGGTGCCGGTGGTGTTGAAAGACGAAGCATTCCTTCTGTCGTCTGCATAATTGCATTCAGATATACATCATTTACCCAAGGATATGTGTAGATTTCCTGCATTCCACAACGAATTGCAAGGAACTCTTTCATATTTCTTACAAGATCCTGATCTTTCTGATTGATTGCACTGTCAAATGTTGTTGTAAATGATGTTGGCTCGAAATTGTCGTATCCATACATTCTGGCAACTTCTTCCATTACATCATCTTTAATGGAAATGTCACCTGTAGAACGCCATGTCGGAGCGATAACGTGCATGTCCTCACCATTGATCTGTACATCAAATCCAAGTTTCTCAAGCTTGCCCTGGATCTCATCATTTGTCAGATGCTTTCCAAGTCTCTTCTCAAGCCATACAAGGTTTACATCAATCTCAGCTCTCTTGAGTTTCTTTACATATTTATCACAGTAACCTGTCACTTTTAACTCTGGATACAGCTCTTTGAAATACTGCATGGAAAGTGCAAGTGCCTGGTCGCATCTCTCAGGATCGATAGCTTTTTTTCATATCTTGAAGAAGCTTCTGTACGGTTATCATAACGAAGTGCAGTTCTTCTGATTCCTGCTGCTTCAAAGTTTGCGACCTCAAGAATGACACGCTCTGTCTTAGGCAGGATAGAATCCTTTTGCTCCACCCATAACACCAGCCAGTGCAACAGGTCCCTCGGAATCTGTAATTACAAGGTCATCTGTACAAAGAGAAAGCTCTTTGTCGTTCAGAAGAAGTAACTTCTCATTTTCTGCTGCATGTCTTACAACGATGTGATCAGAAATATTATCTGCGTCAAATGCATGTGTCGGGTTGCCGGTTGCGAGCATCACATAGTTTGTAATGTCAACCAATGCATTGATTGGACGCATACCAACCTTCCAGATTCTACTCTGCATCTGATATGGTGCCTCTTTTTTACATTTACACCAGACATTTCTACTCCGATATATCTTGGACATCTGTCTGGATCAGCAATCTCTACATTAAAATCAGACTGTACATCTGTCTCAAATGGCTTGATCTCAGCTAATGGCAGATTGTATAATGCTGCAATCTCGCGGGCGATACCATAGTGTCCCCACAGATCCGGTCTGTTTGTCATTGATTTGTTATCAATCTCAAGAAGAACATCGTTCAGATCAAGGGCATCTGCCAGAGTTGTTCCTGCCGGTACGTCAAATGCGGACAGGTCAAGAATCTCTGCTTCCTGAGATGCCGGGAAGAGATCTCCCAGTCCGATCTCGTCAGATGCACAGATCATTCCGTAGGAAGCCACGCCGCGAAGTTTAGACTTCTTGATCTCAACAGGCTCTCCCTCTCCATGCCAGCGGACAATTGCTCCCGGGCAGGATACGGCAACACGCATACCTTTTTCCAGATTGATACCACCGCAGACGATGTCTTTGATTTCACCGTCACCGATGTCTACTTTGCAGACACGAAGTTTGTCTGCATTTGGATGTGGCTCGATATCCTCGATCACACCTACTACCATATGGTCAAAACGGTCTGCCAGGTACTCGACGTCCTCAACCTCAACAGTATCCATAGTCAGATCATATGCAAGCTGTTTCATATCCATATCTTCAGGGATATTTACAAAATCTTTAATCCATGATAATGATAATTTCATCTTTATTCTCCTCCGCTTATCTGAACTGTCTCAGGAATCTTAAATCGCCACTGTGGAACAATCTTACGTCATCCACGCCGTAACGCATCATGACCAGTCTGTCCAGACCGATATTTACATAGAAACCTGTGTACTCATCCGGATCTAGTCCTGCTGCACGAAGTACATTTGGATGTGGTGATCCACCCGGCATAACCTCGATCCAGCCCACATGTTTACATACGCTGCAGCCTTTTCCGCCGCACACCTGACACTCCATGTCGATCTCAAATCCTGGCTCTACAAATGGGAAGAAACCGGAACGCATTCTTACCGGAACGTCTCTTCCGAATACTTTACTTAAAATGCTCTGGATCATAACTTTTCCGTCTGTGAACTTGATATCCTTATCCACGATCAGAGCCTCATACTGGAAAAATGCTCTCTCATGATGTGAATCTGTTGTCTCATTACGATATACACGTCCCGGATATACAAAACGATACGGCGGTTTATGTGTCTGCATGTAACGGACACTTCCTCCTGTCAAATGTGGTCTCAGGCAAAGCTTTTCATTTGTGCTTCCACTGTCATGACCCTCCAGCCAGTATGTGTCCATACTCTCTCTTGCCGGATGATTCGGAGGGAAGTTCAGTTTATCAAATGCATATAACTCACTTGTGATGTCATCCTCCTGGAAAATCTCAAATCCCATAGAACGGAATGCATCGTTCAGGTCATAGCACATCTGTGTGATTGGGTGAAGTCCTCCGTTCGGCGGCAGGATTCCCGGTACAGAACAGTCAAAGTCCGGTGAAACCTCAGATGCTTTCAGCTTCAGCTCTGTTCTCTTAGAGTTGATCAGCTCTGTCACCTGATTCTTAGCCTGGTTGAGCACCTTTCCCATCTCCGGGCGAAGCGCTGCGTCAAGCTTCGGCATCTCCTTCATTAACATACTTAACGCACCTTGTTTTCCAACATATGCATTCTTCACATTCTGCAGTTCATTTTCATTTGCTGCTTCAGAAATCTTAGTTTTCACTTCTGATAAAATACTGTTGATTTTATCTTTCATTCTAATTCCCCTTTCTACTACTTTAAGTTCAGCGTCTCTTTTTATTTTAAGTTACTGTTCAGAGCTAACTTTCAAAATATTCCATATTTTGAAATTATGCTTAACTTTGGACGTAAACATTTTATTGAAAATAAAAAAAGCACCGCCACTTGTGATTAACAAGGGACGATGTTACTCGCGGTACCACCCTATTTCAGAGTCCTTATAACTCTGCACTCTTTTATGTGTATTCGATCTGCTACACGAACATCCAACTTAACGCACTTACTTTTGACAAATGCTTTTCATCAGAAGACTCCCATACTGAAATTTCCAAAAGGTTCGCGTGAAATGCTCTCAGCCGGTGACACTTCATCTCTGCTTCACTACATCTTCTGTACTTACATATGTTCATTGCCTATAATCAAAAATATTATTGCATAAATACATACATTTGTCAACGACGTGATTTTCTTGACAGTTTTGAAAAATTTTCTTTTGCCTTTCAAAACTGGAAGGCTGACTTGAAAAAGTAAATTCCAGTGCAAGAGTAAATTCCATCGTGATTTAAATTTTGTTGATTTAACGAGAGATTTTTGAACTAAATCTCTCGTTTTCTGCTATAATTAATGCAACTTATCGAAATTTTCTCGTTTTCAAGGTATGCTAAATGGGCTACTGGAATTCAGTGTGCTAGACTAAATTCCACCAACCATATTTTAAAAATGTGAAAAGTTTATTTCCAGTCCGACAGCAGATTTCGATTAGTTTTATTAACGGTTAAAGCGTATCAGCTTATTTAAACTAATAACAGACTTAATTTTATACCGTCAGAAAATTATAATGAAACTTAGAAAACAACTCAAAATCTCCCGAAAGGAGCCGATGCACATGAAAAAGTCCGCTGACAAACTGGCAATTGCATATGTAATTATACTATCCTTGATTCCGGTACTTGCTCTTCCGAATCTTATATTCCAGAGCCATGTACTCGATGCGATTCCATATGATGCCTCCGCTCTCACTACGGAATTAGGATTTTTTCTGTCAAACCTGCCTGCTATTATTTACATTCTGTTGCACTTTATATTCTTGGGATCCTAAATATCTGGAAATCTTTTTTCTCCTATGAAGAAGACGATTCCACCGCACTTATAAACCGCATGCTCATACATAAGTACGGGCTTGTTGCGTTTTTCCTATACGACTTTATTCTGCTGTTCACCCTATATTTTTTTCGCAGGTGCAGCACTGACATTCATGACCGGCGGTCTGATTATACCACTTATGCTCCCAATCATGAGTGTTATGATATTTTTCACTGTCATCGGATTCTGGCTCACAATCCTTCCGGGCTCATTTTACGCCCTGCAGGTAATCCGCATGACTTATAAAGCCGGAAAAATCAGCCTCGGAACGGCCATCCTGCATGGTATCCTGCAGCTCTTCTTCCTGGCAGATGTCTTAAGCGCCATGTACCTTACAGCCGTAAAATGGAAGCGCGCAAAGAAAAGCTCTATCGTAGTCGGAATTGTATATATTGTATGTGCAATTGGAACCGTTGTATTGGCAGTAGCAACCATTAAAGAATTTCAGGGATTATAATATTTTTCCTATAAAAATGGAACCATATAAACAGGAATACAAAAATATCCTGTTCTTTACTTAAATCTTTTGTATACACTAAATATCTTTTTAAAATATGATTTGAATATTTTTCTGTAAATACGTCTAATGATTTATGCGTTTTATATCCTGATGATTTTACTTCCAAAGGAACTATTTTATTTTTCTTTGCCAGAATAAAATCTATCTCATAATTGTGTTTAGACTGTGTATTCATAATTGTATGATAAAATAATTCATTTCCATTGGCAGCCAGACATTGTGCCACTATATTTTCATACAAATATCCGAGATTTACGCTCAATTTATCATTGAGAAGCTTTTCGTATATTTCATTTTCCGTAAAATCTTTATCTTTAAACATAAGTGTTACGAAATTAGTTTACTCGCTAACAGTATACTTATATTGAACTTTTTATACTATCATGTTATACTACAATTGCTGCCACCCTCCAAGCGAAAGGAGGTGAAGTCTTATGCACGAAACTCTCATCACATTTTTTGTTTCTGTTATGGCAAGTATTGTTAGCTACTTTATTTGCAAATGGCTGGACAGAAACGACAGGCAGTAACAGCCTGAAAGGCGTAAACCACCTTACATAAACGGAATAGAAAACCCCGGAAGTCACACACACTTCCGGGGTTTTCATTTTGCTCATGCCTGAAATTCACCACATTTCTTAGCTGTTATTATCATATGCTTTATTTTCATAAAAAGTCAACCTATAAGTATATATTTCCCATTAGTTTTTCTCTATCCCCACATCACGCCTGCAGTTTTTCTCATTCTGTCATACTCGCTTTTCCTCCTAAGTCCAACATATATAAAATGCTGTCTCTGTCCGTCCTTTTCATAAAATCGATGTGATGCATGTGCAACGGACGGTGTATCCAGTATGATATACTGCACATTTGCCGCTTCTGCAAATTCGAGTAACTTCTTATATAGCAAGCCCGACTTTCTGTGAACGATACTCTTTCTTCACGAAGAATTTCTTCATGATTGCACAGTGGTTATCTTTCTTCATCAGTCCAAGCGTTCCAATTACCCTTCCCTGATCCAGCGCAATCCAGAACTCACCTCCATTTTTCTGATAGGAGTCATGAATTGTAAGCAAATCTGGCTGTTCCTCAAGAGACAGATTAATCTTCGATTCATTATTCTGAATATCTAAAATTAACGAAATAATCTCATCATATTTTCCACTGTATGTTTCAATCTGCATTACAAATCCCTCCCGTCCGTTACTTATTATACTATTTACATTTTTTCTTCCAGTAATAAAAAATCATTACATCTTTTTTTGACAAACTTGTAGATTTTCATTTTTAACCTATACAAACAATTAATTCACTCTTGATTCCATTCAGTTCAATCACGTTGTCCGCCTCCGGCGCATCAAACCGTTCCACCTGCTGCCCGGCTTTTTTTCATAAGAAATGCTTGTTCCAATGCCCTTTGCAACTGCCTGGAAAATCGCCTCTTCTGGAACATGTATTTTTGATGTCGCAGACACCTGATTAATTGCGATCTCGCCGTTCAATGAATCGCACATAATCTCCATGTCAAGATTACAATCAACCTCCACCGAACCGACAACATTTTCCAAAATCAAATTTGTTGTCTTCACACCAAATTCCATATTTTCACATTCTATGGAACGGATTTCTACCGTTTCCGCATGAGCTTCACACTCAATCTTATCTATATACTGCACCGGAATCTGCACGAAAATATCAATTTCACTCTTCGCCATTGCTTCCGTGGCACCATTCTTTCGTTTTACATCTATATCAATTCGTTTCCGGATATCATCAATCTTAACCTTGAAATCATTCTGAAGAGTTGAAAATGTATTGGACCCCAGTCGGACCCGGATTTTCTCGCCCTCATATCCAGCAAGTATAAGCCACTTCGCCCCTTCCAGCTTCATATTTCGATTCATCAATATCATACTCCGTAATACTTTCATACAAGTACTCCGTCTCCACTACCTTTTTTGAATCTCTTTCATTTGAAAGTAGATCGTCTATGGAAATGTCAAACAGCATTGAAATCGCCATTATATTTTCAATATCTGGGATTCCCGCACCCGTTTCCCTTAATTAAAGATATTATTGGGTAAAAAAAGAAAGGTCAGTCAATTTTGCCGATGAAGCGGTAGTAGATTTCTACTTCCTGCTCACGGCTTCCGTCCTCGCCCTTGACAGCTTCGTGGACGGTTATTTTTTCAATTAGAGTGTTCAGAAGTTCGGCGGTCAGCTCCACAGGGTTGACATACTGTTTCATTAGGGCAATCCACTTTTCAGCATCCGCTGCGGTCTGTACGGCGGCTTCCATCGCTTCGTGAAGCTGTCTTATTTTTTTTTTCAAGCTCCTTTTTGCTCGTTCTGGTACTTCTCGGACAGCATATTGAAGTTATACTGGTTATGCGTCCGGCAGACCAGTCCTCATACATTTTGGCAAACAGCCCGTCAACCTCGGCTTTACGCTTCTCTGCCTTTTTCAGCTCCGCAGCCTGCTTTTTCTTCGCAGAGTTTCTTTCCCTGTCGCTGGCATTGAGCAGGCGTTTCAGCAGCTTGTCCTCGTCTTTCTGTGCCAGCATAGACCAGTATTGCAGTCTTACAAGCACATAGGCATACAGTACATCATAGCGGATATAGTGCATGGAACACTGGCGTAATCCCTGTCCGTTCTTGCTGCAATGGTAGTACCCGTATGGGTTCTTATTCTGCTTGTTTTCCCCATAGGCTAAAGACCATCCGCAGACAGTCTGTGTGTCAGTGCTTCTATAAAACCCGATGAAAGAAAACCGCAGAGCGGATTTCTCTTTGCGGCGGGTAACAGGGATAGCCGCTTTAGCGGGCGCAAAGGGTCAACTTGTCGGACAACCGCCCCTCGGAAGCTGATTTTATCTGTTTACGCATTCGTGCTGGCATTTTCCGGCCGTTTCAGTTCGTTTTTTCTTGGAACGCTTGGAAAGATACTTCATCAACGGCTGCCCGGTCATTTAATTCGTGCTGGCACCATTCGTTGTAAGTGATAACCGCCGCTTTGTTGCTCATTCTTGCCATAACCGGCTCCTTTCCCCGTTTCTATCCGACATACGCAGATAGGGGGTTTTTGTGTAGCGTTTCGGTATCATTTTCAAGGATTTTTCCCTCTGTATGCCCCTTTGGAAAGGGCGGCGGTATTGCAGTCAGGGGATAATACTTCACGCTTATTTGTCGCTTCCCGGTACGGTTTCAGAGCCTTTTGCCATCCATTCAAAGAAAGCGATCTTGCTGACCTTGATAAGCCTGCCCCTGCGGAACGCCGGAAAGCTGGGGGTGTGTACCAGCTCATAGGCGCTCGCTCTTGAAATTCCCATAATCCGCTGGATGTCCGCCACATCCAGAACCAGAGGTAAATCCTCGTAGCTGTTCAATCTCTTTTTATCGTTCATTCTGTTCCTCCCATAAATCAAATAGGTTAAAATGCTTCCTGTTGCCGTTCTCCCCCAAAAGCCGTTTTCCTGCCCCATTCCTGCGGTGTTTCCCTGCATTGGTGCGCCGGATTGTTTGTCCTGACGCTGGACAGGAAGAAAATGAAAGAGCGGATTTTGATTGGGGAAGAACAGCAGATCCGCTTCCGGCTGAACGGGAGCCAAAACGCAGAGGTGCTTTGTGATATGACACGCCCACTGGGAACTTTTTTTGATAAACTTTGAGCGTGACACGGACAGGGACTGGAACTTATACGGGCTTTCTCCGCTGCGGCAAGCCCTCCACTCCAACCGATGGAAACAGCCGGAGCTGGAGCAGGCCGCAAGCGAATTTCTCTGGGGAGAAATATCTTAGCAACGACCCTCTGAAAATGTATGTGGCGTTCCGTATCTGGAACAGCTATCTGCTTGCCAGAGAACCCCGTGACCGTAACGCTGCCTGTGACCGCTTCATGGATAAAATGAGCAGCCTGACCGGGGTATTCCATAACGAAACCATGAGCTTTGACAGGGAGACAGGAAAACCGAAACATTTTCAAGCGGGCAGCCTTTATTTCAAAGGCGCACCGTCAGAAGATACCCGGCTTGACCTCTGGTTCCCGGACAACCGGCACACAGAAGAATGTGTGTCTGCCTATGCGTCCCTCTACCCGTTGATTACCTATTATCTGAACAGGCTGAATGACTGGGGGCTTTGCTTCCGGCGGTGCAAGGTCTGTGGAAAATATTTTCTGGCAAAGAGCCAGCGGTATGAGCTGTGCAGCGACAAGTGCCGAAAAGCACAGGCGCTTCAAAACAAAAGGGAATTTGATGAACGAGCCAGAGAAAATAACTATGATTTGCTTTATAAAAATGAATGGGTAAAAAATACCGCAGGCTTTCCGGCTGACCGTCTGGAAAAAATACAGTCTGCCTTTTCCGACTTTAAGAAAGAAGCATTGCAGAGAAAAAGGCTGTAAAAACAGGAACGGCCAGCCCGAAAAGAATTTACGGACTGGCTGTATCAGCAGAGTAATGTAATTGTGGAACTGACTGAATACTAATTTTTCTCGTTGTGAGGTTTCTGTGACATTTTGCTGATACTATAAAAAGAAAAAGGATGTGATACTATGCGAATACTGGTTGTTGAAGATGACCAGCTTTTGAATAAGACATTAAGCTATAATCTGTCGGCTGTCGGATATTCCGTGGATGGAGCTATGTCAAAGGCTGTTGCCATAAGATTTCTTGAAAAACAGGACTATGATTTAATCGTTTTGGATGTCAATCTGCCGGATGGGAACGGATTTGATATATGCCGCGAGGTAAAAGAACGCCGTCCCGATACCGCCGTGATTTTTCTAACCGCAAATGATATGGAAAGCGATATGCTGAAAGGATTTGAATTGGGCGCAGATGATTATGTAACAAAGCCCTTTCCTATCAGCGTGTTCCAAAAAGAAAGTATCTGCTTTACTGAACCGCATTTCAGCACAATCCGGCGGAGATTTCTACGATGATGGGAATTTGTATATCAATTTTTCCGAATTATCAGCGTGTCTTGCAGGACAGCCGATTACCCTTACATCATTGGAATATCGTTTATTAAAAGTGCTGACAAGAAACTCACAAACTGTCCTGACACGTCAGGTATTGCTTGAAAAGCTGTGGGATGCAGATGAAAATTATGTGGATGAACACGCACTTACCACAACGATCAGCCGCATCCGCAGTAAAATTGAAACGAACCGGCATTCCTACATCAAAACCGTTTACGGTATGGGCTATATGTGGATTGGAGGAGCGCAAAAATGATTTCAAAAAAACTCTCCTTAAATAAAGTCTGCATAATACTGGCAACTACCATTTTACTTTTATCCGTGGTCATGTTTTCGGTTCTATATATCCTGACAAAAGAAATGTCTGTGGTATTTTGTAGCATGGCGTTCTGTCTGCTTTTTCTGCTTTGTGTTACTGTTTTTGTGATACTGATACGGCGAAAGCTGACTTTGTTTTCTGAAATACTTTGCTGCACCTTAGACGAAATGATGAATGGAAAAATAGATGTATCACAGGTTGCCGAAGAAGAAAACCTATTTTACAAAATCAATCATCGGCTGGTGCGTCTTTATGAGGTTATGCAGGAAAGCAAAAACAGCGTTGCCAGTGAACGAGCTGACTTACAGGAATTGATTTCCGATATTTCTCATCAGGTAAAGACACCGATAGCAAACTTAAAAATGATAAATGCCACCTTATTAGAACAAGAAGTGCCACAGGATAAACAGCGGAATTTCTACTTGCCAGTGGCACACAGCTTGATAAACTGGATTTCTTAATGCAGGCTATGATAAAAACTTCCCGACTTGAAACTGGCGTTATCTCACTTGAAAAGAAACAGCAGCCTATCTATGATACTCTTGCTATGGCGCTGGGCGGGATTTTTATGAGCGCTGAAAGAAAGCACATACAAGTTGAAGTAAACTGCCCGGAAACATTGGTTGTTTCCCATGACCGCAAATGGACAGCAAAGCCTTATTTAACATATTGGATAATGCAGTTAAGTACACGCCGGAGTACGGTTCTATTCGTGTTTGCGTTGAAAGCTGGGAAATGCACCTGAAAGTCAGCATTACCGATACCGGCAAAGGTATTCCCGAAAACCAGCAAGGAGCAATTTTTAGGCGCTTTTATCGGGAAGAAGATGTCCACGATATAGAGGGAATCGGCATTGGGTTGTATCTTGCAAAGGAAAATTATTAGCTTGCAGAACGGTTATATACAAGTCACTTCCCAAGTAGGAACAGGCTCAACATTCTCCGTTTTTCTTCCCCATGAATAACCTGTTTTTTGAAATGTCACAGGATTGTGACATTTCAGGGCAATTTATTATGCTGGCTGTGACATTTCTGTGAGGTTTGGTCGTTATAATGGATTTATCAAAAAGAAAGGATGGTGTTCTTTATGAGCATTTTGCAAACGACTGAACTAAAAAAATATTATGGCGCAAAACCGAACATTACCAGAGCCTTGGATGGTGTGACCCTCTCCATTGAAAAGGGCGAATTTGTTGCCATCGTAGGAACCTCCGGCAGCGGTAAATCTACACTGCTGAATATGATTGGTGGGTTGGATGTGCCGACCTCTGGCAAGGTTATTGTGGATGGACGTGAACTCTCAACATTGAAAGATGAGCAGCTTACCATCTTCCGTAGGAGAAAGATTGGCTTCATCTTCCAGAATTACAATCTGGTTCCGGTGCTGAATGTCTACGAAAACATCGTGCTGCCTGTGGAGCTGGACGGAAACAAAGTAGACAAGAAGTTTATGAAAGAAGTCGTTCAGATGCTGGGGCTGGAGGATAAGCTGAACAATATGCCCAATAACCTTTCCGGCGGCCAGCAGCAGCGTGTGGCTATCGCCCGCGCTCTGGTGTCAAAGCCCGCTATCGTCCTTGCCGATGAACCCACCGGAAACCTGGACAGCAGGACCAGCGCTGATGTGCTGGGGCTTTTGAAAACCACAAGTCAGAAATTCCACCAAACCCTCGTGATGATTACTCATAATAATGAGATTGCCCAGCTTGCCGACCGTATCATGCGGATTGAGGATGGCAAAATCGTGCAGTAAAGGGGGCGGGACTATGAATGACATTCTATTTGGCAATAATAATACAAAAACCATCAAGCGGCTGTCTAAACAATATTTCAAGAAGAATAAGGTTCGTAATCTGGCGGCGATTCTTGCGATCGTTCTGACAGCATTTTTGTTTACATCCATCACTTCACTGGCATTTAACATGGTATCCTCCATCCAGCTCTCTCTGCAAATGCAGAAAGGCAGCAAGGCGGATGGCACTTTCGGCTATATGACAGAGGAGCAATACGAGCAGCTTGTAAACAGCGATTTTGTGGAGCAGGCAGGTCATCGGCGGACGATTGGATATGCAAGCAACGCCGTGGGTCATTCTGTTGAATTAAACTATGCTGACAGCATACAGCAGGAACTTACATTCTGCGTGCCAACGCATGGTTCAGCGCCGGAAAAAGGCGAATGAAATTGCTACTACCGAACTGGCTTTGAAAGCCCTTGGTGTGGAACCGGAGATCGGAGCAGAAGTTCCTCTGGAATTTGAACTGCGGGGAAAAACCTACCATTATGATATGGTACTTTCCGGTTGGTGGGAAGCAAGCAACGATATGGTCAGCGTGGCGGTTCTCTCAGAGCAGTTTGTAAAAGATAATCCGGATGTGGTGAAAAATACCCGCGCAGTAGATAGAGAAATCTCAGGGGTTACTTTTTCTGACGTTGTGCTGAAAGACAAGACGAACATTCAGGAGCAGATGGATAACTTTGTCTACTCCATCGGCGGCAATCCAAAGGATATGTCTGCTGATAACTTTATCCTCTCTGTTGAAAACCAGATGGGAAAAAGCATGATTTCTTCGGAGTCCATCTTATTTGCCGTAGTATTTGTTCTGATGTTTGTATTGTGTGGCTATCTGCTGATTTATAATATTTTTGATATTTCCGTTATGCAGGATGTCCGGCAATATGGCTTACTACGGATGATTGGTACTTCTACGCGGCAAATTAAAAGCATCGTCAATCGGCAGGCGGTATGGCTGACCCTGATCGGGTTGCCCATTGGTTTAATTGCCGGGTTCTTTGCAGGCCGGGCGCTTCTTCCGGTAGTAATGGAACTTCTTCAGTTATGAGTATTTTACGGCAAGCTTGCAGGCATCGGCATCTCCCTGTTATTTGTTATAGCCGCATTGTTTACAATTTTGACAGTGTTTATCAGTACCCGCAAACCGGCTAAAAAGGCATCAAAAGTATCTCCCATGGAGGCAATTCGTTATACAGAGCAGAATGATTATAAAAAGAAAACGGTTACACGAATCAGTGGCGCAAAGCTCTCTCATATGGCGTTTTCTAACTTAGGACGTAACAGACGCCGTTGTGTATTCATTGTTGTTTCTATGCTTTTGTGTATCGTTCTGTTCAACTCTATTATCATTGTGACACAGAGCATGGATGAAGAAAAGTGGATTACCCGTACAACAAAAACAGATTTCACCGTCTACAATTCGATTGCGATCAATGTTCAGGAGGGCTTTAGACATCACGAAGATGCACTCCCACAGCAAGTAGTAGATATAATCCGTGAGCAGAACGGTCTGGAAGAAGAACGGTATCTTTATCGTAACACCGTAGATGACGGTAACGTGCTTGTGGATTACGGCTTTGAGGGACTGGAGTGTACCTCAACCTATGAAGATCAGGACGGTAGCCTCCGCAAAGCCTTTGGAAATTATAATATGAAGACTGCCCCGGATGCAGAAAATCTTTTCTTTGGAAATGTCTATGGCGCTTCCGAACATTTTTGGTCTGACATGATGATTTATGATGGCGAAACAGATCCTGATGTACTGAAACAGAAAATGCTAACCGGAGAATATGTCATTATCGGAAACCGATTAGACCGACTGAGTGGTGGCCCGAAAACAACATCCCTGTCAGAGCAGTTGCAGATCGGTGATAGCATTTCTTTTTACAGGGATGGTGAGTTAGTCAAAACCTGCACAATTCTGGCAAAAGCCTGCACCGTTGGGACTGAGGACGAAACGCCGTCAACAACTACGGCTATGAGGAATATTGGTGGCGATGCGCCCTTTGTGTATTTACCAGACACCGTATTCAAACAGATTTACACGACCCCGACCCTGTTGAACTATGGATTTAATATGGATGCTTCTCTGCATCCGCAAATGGAGGACTTTCTGAGCAGTTATGTTGAAAAGAACCCCCTCAGTTACCTATACCTCAACAAAATTACTGAAAGAACAATTAAATTCTGTTGCAAGTATGGTTTGGGTTGTAGGCAGTCTGATTGGCTGTATCATGGCATTGGCAGGATTGATTAACTTTACAAATATGATCATCACCAATATTATTACCCGTCGCCATGAGTTTGCGACTATGCAGAGTATCGGTATGACAAATCGCCAGCTTCAAAGGCTGATGGTTTATGAAGGCGTTTACTATGCCGCTGGTGCAGACATCATTGGTGGAGTGGTTGCGCTGCTGCTTGCTGTGACGGTGCTGAAAAATGTCTTGAACTCGCCATCTATGTGGTTCTTCACTATGAATATCACATTGGTTCCTGTTCTGGTCATTGGTGTGCTTTATCTGCTGCTGGCTGCGGTTATTCCGCTGATCGTTCTCCACTTCTTTAACAAGGGAACTGTGGTGGAACGATTGAGGACCTCGGAATAAGAGTAATTTTCTTAATAACCATGTAAAAAACAAATCAAAAAGGTACTTGATATTGCGCTTCATTGCTTTTATCAAGTACCTTTTTTTTTTCATGCAGTATCATATAAGCGTGGATTCGTTATCTTTGGTGTTGTATCTTTAACTATGGGAAACTCCGTCTCCCATTTTGTAACCGCCTGTCTCGATACACCAAGCTTCTCCGCCAACTGCTCCTGTGACATACCAGCCTGCTTGCGAAGCATCTTCAAATTTTCTGCAAAAGTCATATCCACAATCTCCTTGTCTTTTTAGACTCGCAGGGAATCCACAATCCCCAAATGTCCTATAACATAACACAGTATAAAAAACTGCACTTTCCATCACAAGCACACAAAGATGTCATCAAAACATTTTTCTGCTACTTTGCGTAGCATTTCTCTTATTTCCCTATTTTACCACATCCACACAAAAAAAATACAGTCCACTGTTTCTCAGATGATTGATGTAATTTCCAGTATTTTGCGAGCATCATTAAATCTGGAAGTGCGCTGTCTGAGCCGTTCCTCAGGCGAGTTTGCACGTACAGATTTTAATAGATAGCGCAGCAAAATCTGCGAAATTCATCATGTCCGAAAACAATGAACTGTACTTCTTTTTATTGTATCTACATGATGCCCACGGATTGCTCCGTGCTTTGCACTCCCACAATCCTGGCATCATTATATCCTCGTATTCTTCTCCCTTGACACCTTCAACCGGTTCATGGCTCTTGCCAGGGATGCTTTCGTGTGATAGTATTCCTGGATACTCTGCTTCTGACGAAGTTTTTTCTTCCATGACTTCACGCCGTTCTTCTGCTCTTCTGGCGTCAATTTCTTCCGGTTTTTCAGCGGTCTGTACCAGCATGGTAACACGGTTATTAACAACCTCAAGGAATCCGGTTCCAACGGCAAGTGTCTCCCACGTTCCGTCTTCCATCTGCATCTTCGCTTCACCGACTTCGATTGCTATGATCATGTTCTCATGATCTGCCAGAATTCCCATCTGACCGCCGTCGGCTGCAGGTACAATCACCTTCTGGCATCGTCCGTTATACGCCACGCGGTCACTGGCTATGACTTTCAACCAAAATGTTTTCATAGTTTACGCACCTCTTACTCTCCGTCTTTCAGTGTCTTTGCTTTCTCGATAACTTCGTCGATCGTTCCGACATTGAAGAAGGCTGCCTCCGGATATTCATCCATTTCTCCGTCGATGATCATTTTGAATCCACGGATTGTCTCTTTCAGTGGTACATATTTTCCAGGAATTCCTGTAAATGTCTCAGCTACGAAGAATGGCTGTGACAGGAATTTCTGAGTTTTTCTTGCTCTCATAACCGTTGCTTTATCCTCATCGGACAGCTCTTCCATACCCAGAATGGCGATGATGTCCTGCAGTTCCTTGTACTTCTGAAGAATCTCTGTTACCTGGTTGGCTACTTTATAATGCTCTTCACCTACGATGTCTGCCTCCAGGATACGTGAGTTAGACTCCAGCGGATCTACAGCCGGGTAAATTCCCTGCTCAACGACCTTACGTGAAAGTACGGTTGTTGCATCCAGATGGGCAAATGTGGTTGCCGGAGCCGGATCAGTAAGGTCATCCGCCGGTACATAGACTGCCTGAACGGATGTAATAGAACCATTCTTTGTAGAAGTAATACGCTCCTGTAATTCACCCATTTCTGTTGCCAGTGTCGGCTGATAACCTACGGCTGATGGCATACGTCCAAGCAGGGCGGAAACTTCAGATCCAGCCTGTGTAAATCGGAAAATGTTATCAATAAATAGCAGCACGTTCTGATGTTCTTTGTCACGGAAATATTCAGCCATTGTAAGTCCTGTCTCAGCAACACGCATACGTGCTCCTGGTGGTTCATTCATCTGTCCAAATACCAAAGCGGTCTTCTCAAGTACGCCAGATGCTTTCATCTCTGTCCAGAGGTCATTTCCTTCTCTTGAACGTTCTCCTACACCGGTGAAGATGGAATATCCGCCGTGTTCTGTTGCGATATTACTGATCAATTCCTGAATGAGTACGGTCTTACCTACACCGGCACCACCGAAAAGACCAATCTTTCCACCTTTTGCATATGGCGCAAGAAGGTCGATGACCTTGATACCTGTCTCAAGGATCTCGACAGCAGGACTCTGCTCTTCAAATGTAGGCGCCTGTCTGTGGATTTCCCAGCGCTCTGCATCTTTCTCTATTTCTTTTCCATCATCGATGGTCTGACCAAGCACATTGAACAGACGTCCAAGTGTCTGATCTCCAACTGGAACTTTGATACCGCTTCCAGTTGCACGGACTTCCATATCTTTGTGAAGTCCTTCACTTGCAGCCAGCATCAGACAACGTACTTCGCTGTTTCCCAGATGCTGTGCAACTTCCATAATACAAGTCTTGTCTCCGTTATCTACCTCAAGGGCATCTTTGATATTCGGAAGCTCTCCGTCTTCAAATAAAACATCGACAACAGGACCCATGACCTGTACAATTCGTCCTTTATTCATATCTGTTCTCACTTCCTTTTCCGTTTCTGTGCCTTCGCACCTGCGCATACCTCTGTGATCTCCTGCGTAATGGCTGCCTGTCTTGCCCGGTTATAAGCAATAGACAGATCTTTGATAATTGCCTCAGCACTGTCTGTCGCTGACTTCATAGCCGTCATTCTGGCATTATGCTCACTTGCATACGCCTCGACCAGACAACCGTAAATCATTCCGGTTACATAATTCGGTACGATATTGTCCATGACGCTCTCGACAGACGGATATAACTGAATCGCCTCACGCCTTAAATTTGCCGGAATGCTGTCCTCTCCGAATGCACTTCTCTCAAGCGGAAGCAGCTTTACAGTCTCCACCTCAGATACCATAGAATTCTCCATTCGCGTATAGACAACATACACTTCGTCCAGCTCGCCATTATTAAACTGTTCCATCAATGTCTCAGAAATAATTCTGGCTCTGCTCAGGTTCGGTTTCTGCACAGTATATTGGAAATTTTGTTCAATCTCATGTCCCTGACTTACAAAATAATGTCTTCCAAGCTCACCTACGACAAACAATTTGTGGTGTCCCGGCATTTTCATAATTTCCTCTTCTGCTTTTTTCTACATTATGATTGTAAGCTCCTGCCAGTCCTTTATCACCGGTAATAACTACAGATCCGATTTTCCGTTCTTCTTTCGGAATTTCTTCCCTACTGTCAAAATACTGGTTGCTCACTTCCGGCATATGACGCAGGATTCTTGCAATCTCAGCCTGCAATTTATAAAAATACGGCTCTGCATCTGCCAGTTTTTTTCTGGCCTGACGCATTTTTGTAGAAGAGATCAGGTACATGGCATTGGTGATTTTCATCGTATCTTTTACACTGTTAATTCGTGTCTGTATTTCTCTGATATTTGCCATACATTAACACCTGCTCTTTTTTGAATTCCTCTGCAATCTCCACGATCTTCTGGGACAACTCTTTAGACAGATCCTTTGTCTCCTCAATTTCTCTTGCGATTTCCGGATGTGCACTTGCAAAGTAACTTAACATATCCATCTGGAATCCTTTTACTTTTGCAGTTGGAATTCCAAGCATGACTTTATGTCTTGCAGCACAAAGTGTAATAACTTTATCTGCCAGTGACATTGGTTTTCCAAGCGGCTGCTTCAGAAGCTCCATCAGTCCGCTGCCATATTCCAGTTGTTCTTTCGTTGCATCATCAAGGTCTGAACTGAACTGTGTGAAAACTTCCATCTCACGATACTGAGCCAGATCGATACGAAGGCTTCCTGCTGCCTTCTTCATAGCCTTTGTCTGTGCATCTCCACCTACACGAGATACAGACAATCCTACGTTGACCGCCGGACGCATTCCTGAGAAGAACAAACTGCTTTCCAGGAATATCTGTCCATCTGTAATGGAAATAACGTTTGTCGGGATATAAGCAGATACGTCACCCGCCTGTGTCTCGATAATCGGGAGAGCCGTGATAGATCCACCGCCTTTTTTCCTCACTCAGACGGCTGGAACGCTCCAGAAGTCTTGAATGCAGATAGAATACGTCTCCAGGATAAGCCTCACGTCCAGGAGATCTTCCAAAGTAACAGTGACAATGCACGGTACGCAACTGCGTGTTTGGAAAGATCATCATAAACGATCAGTACATCTTTTCCTTTGTACATAAAATACTCTGCCAATGCAGTTCCCGCATAAGGAGCAATGTACTGAAGCGGCGCACAGTCGCTTGCTGTTGATGCTAATACGATGGTGTGATCCATAGCTCCTGATGTCTTAAATGTATTTACAACTTTTGCAACAGTAGAAGCCTTCTGACCGATGGCAACATAGATACAGATCACTCCGTTTCCATTCTGGTTCAAAATTGTATCTGTTGCGATAGATGTCTTACCAGTCTGTCTATCACCGATGATCAGCTCTCTCTGCCCACGTCCGATCGGGAACATGGCATCGATGGAAAGGATTCCTGTTTCCATAGGAACGCTGACGGATTTTCTGTCAATGATTCCAGGTGCTTCATTTTCAATCGGGCGATAATCATCTGCCTCAATCTCTCCGGCACCGTCGATTGGTGCACCAAGGGCATTGATAACTCTTCCGATAAATTTATCTCCTACCGGGATTCCGGCTTTTTTCTTTGTACGTGCAACCTTTGTTCCTTCTTTGATTCCTGTATCTGATCCAAATAAGATACATCCGATCTCGTCTTTCTGGATATCCTGTACCATACCCTTCAGACCATTTTCGAAGGTAACGATCTCGCCGTACATTGCATGATCGATTCCGTAAATGGTAGCGATTCCGTCTCCGACTGTTACAACAGTTCCGACTTCGCTGTCTTTACTGATCTCATCAAAATTCTCTATTTCACTTTTCAGAATTGAAATAATTTCATCTGAATTGATTGAACTCACTTACGTTCACCTCCAGGTCAATTTTTGTTCTAACCGGTTCATTCTTCCACGAATGCTCCAGTCATATTCATCACTGCCCGCTCTCAGGATAAATCCTCCAAGCAGTGACGGGTCTTTTTCGACCTCCAGATTTACCTTCGATTTATGATATTTATCCATAATAAATGTTTTCATCTTCTCTCAGCCTGCTCTTCGTCTGGCTCGTCTACACATATTAAAGTCGCAGTCATAACTTGCTGCTGCTCCTCACAATATTTATCATAGCTTTCGAAAATGTCCCAAAGCATGCCCATTCTCTGGTTCTCGCATGTTACCTTCAGGAAATTACAAATAGATTTTGGAAATATCTGTTCGATAACACTGTATTTGTTCTTTGCCGTAATTACCGGATTTAACAGTACTTCATATACTTCCGGTACCTGACAGAAGATTTCTTTTTGTTTTCTCAATATCTGCTTTCGGAATTTCCAGTTCGTACAGAACTCTTGCATAGCGCTTCGCTGCCGGCTGAACGAACTTTACTGTATTACTCGTCTTTGCCGTCATGAGCGTCACCTACGCTTTCCAAAAACTGATCATAAATCGCCTGATTTCCTTGTTTTCTTGTCTCTTCATCTACAATCTTTCTAGCTGCCTGCATTGCAAGTCCTGCAATCTGTGTTTCAACGCCATCCAGTGCCTGCTTTCGCTCAGTCTCGATGGTCTTTCTGGCACGTTCGATCGTGGCATCTGCTCTTCTGTCCGCATCTGCAAGAATCTCATCTGATTGTCTCTTAGCCTCTACACGGGCATTTTCAACGATTTTAACCGACTCCTCTTTTGCACCGGAAAGAGCTGACTCATACTCTTTTTTCAGAGCCTCTGCCTCTTCCTGTCTGTCACTTGCATTTTTTCAGTCCGTCGGCAATCATCTGCTCACGTTTTTCCATGATCCCCATAACTGGCTTGAACAGGAATTTCTTCAGTAATAGATAAAAGACTACAAGGTTTATTATGGTCCAGAGAAGGCTCAAATCTACTTTTATCACCTTTTCCCACCTGCCTTTCTTCTTTTCTCCTGCTTCTTTACGAACTGCTAATTATTTCAGCATCAGGATAATCAGAAGACCGATGATAAATCCATAAATTGCAGTTGCCTCTGCAAGTGCACAACCAAGAATCAGGTTCTTGCTGATCTTTGACTCAGCCTCTGGCTGTCTTGCGATAGCGTCTACTGCCTTGCTTGTTGCAAGACCAATACCAATACCTGCTCCTAAACCTGTTAAAACTGCGATACCTGCTCCAATTGCTACTAACATAATCTTAATCTCCTTTTTCTTCTTGTCTAAAAATGTTTTCTTAAATCCCTTTTAAGTCTGTTCGTCTTATCTTCCGGCTTTACTCCTGTTCCTCATTCATGAACAGCGCCGTCAGAAATACAAATACATAAGCCTGTAAGAATCCATCAAATATATCAAAATAAAAAACTAAACGGGATTGGTATAATCGCCGGAGCTACTATTTTTAAAAAAGCTCCATGATTACAAATGCTCCCAGCACATTACCGAACAGTCGCATGCACAAGGACAATGGACGGATTACAATCTCCAGTACCATGATCGGTGCGACGAACGGAACCGGCTTTGCAAAATGTTTGACCCAGTGTTTTAATCCGTTTTTATGTATTCCGGAATACTCGATCAGACACATACTCATAACAGCCAGCGCTATTGTGACATTCAGATCCTTTGTCGGCGGTTTAAACCCAAACAATCCAATGATATTGGCAATTCCGATATAGATCAGCACCGTGATCAGATATGGGATATATCTTCGGTTTTCTTTGCCCATAACATCTTCAAAGAAGTCCACTCCTTTTCCGATTGCGGATTCCAATAAAAGCTGAGCTTTCCCCGGATTCTCTACACTGAGATTCCTTACGAATATGACACACAGCAATACAACTACAGCCATAATGATCCATGTGACCGCCACGGACTCACTAATCTTAATTCCCCGAATAACGGAATGGTAAATGCTGTATCACAATTCAGCTCTTCCAACAGACTCTCTGTTAATTTCTCCGTATGACTCCCTCCCTTTCTTCTTCAAATTTCGTGATTACTTTACTCTCCTGTTTTTTAAATGTCAATCATTTCTTTTTTTTTCTTAACAATTACTTTATTTGACAATTTTTTAAGCATATTCTCTTATTTGAGTTTTTTCATTTGTCCAAAATTTAGTCACTTTCCTCCCGTTTTATATACCTTCTCCTTAACATGTTGAAAATTTGCACAAATTATTTGTGTTTTTCAGAAAAATTTTAGTCGTTACGCATATTGCTTTCGGCAATATGATATAGATATGACCGCTATACACCATTGAGTTTGACTTTTTTTGCCAAAGCCTGTAAACTAAGGCAAGGCAAGAATCTCCCGGATTTGGGAAGTTTGCAAATAAAGAAATACAACAAATAAGGAGAGCATATATGCGACTTAGAAATATACCCCGCGCCGAAGGCGTGTTAAAAGAGTGCAGTCAGGTTATCGAGACTCCGGAAGAATTCCGTGATCACTGGGCATCTGATGTATTCCAGAATGACTACCCGGTCCACATTGAAATCGGCATGGGAAAAGGCCGTTTTCTCATGGCACTGGCTCAGAAAAATCCACAGATCAACTACATCGGAATCGAGCGCTACACAAGCGTCCTTCTCCGTGCTGTGGAAAAGTTAAACATATATATAGAAGAAAACGAAAGCACTCTGCCAAACATTCGCTTCATTTGTATGGACGCACAGGACATAGCAAATGTGTTCGCTGAAAATGAAGTTGACCGGATCTATCTGAACTTCTCCGACCCATGGCCGAAAGCCCGCCATGCAAGAAGGCGCCTCACGTCACCGGATTTTTTTTTTTGCACGTTACGACAAGGTGCTTGTCCAGGACGGACAGGTAGAATTCAAGACAGATAACCGTGATCTTTTTTTGATTTTTCCGTTGAGTCTTTAGGGGAATCCGAAACATGGGGCATTTCCGAATGTACTTATGACCTGCACCATGATGAAATTATGAACGTTGGAAATGTTATGACAGAATATGAAGAGAAATTTTCATCCATGGATCACCCGATTTGCAAGCTCATTGCTAAAAGAAGATGTCTGCTATGACTTTCTTAGCGCTACAGCGCATATATTATTAATGAGAAAGCCTTCGGAGTCTGTTCGCCATGAGCCGAAATTGTCATAACAAAAAAAACTTCCGACAAAAGTTTTTTGAATACACTTATCGAAATCGGTGTCTGCACAGGTGGATCAATTGTTTCAGGAAATCCCTGAAAGAAGTATATGATATTCTGAACCACGGTTCTGACTGCCGAAGGCACTGATCAGAAAGGTTGATTTGATGTTACATTTAACTGCAAAAAAATTTTCAAATAGAAGTAAAAGATACCTCTCTCCCGGTCGTCGTTATGTTCTACGCTATCTGGTGCGGGAAATGTGCCATGATGAAGCCGGTCGTGGAGGATATCGAAAAAGAAATACGCCGGAAAGATCAAGTTCTGCGAAGTCGAAATTGAAGAATCTGCAGTACTCGCCGCAGAATACGCCCCGGAAATCGTCCCGACATTTGTTCTCTTCAAAGATAAAAAAGGCAATCAGTGTCATGGGTGGAATGGTGGATGAACACACATTTGAATCAGAATGCTGGAAATCCTGTCTTAGTCCACAGATGTACACAAGCCGTAACAAAATCTTTCGAAATAGTTAAGAATTTTTTACTTTTTACTTTTACACAAGTATGCTATTATTGGGGGTACAGAAAGGAGATGTGGCGTCTGACACCACAGGATAATTATGAGTATGAAAAAATTAAAAAAGGGTTCTGCCGTTTAGCCTGGCAATAATTCTGGCATCTGTAAGCCTGCCGGTAACTGTCCTGGCTGACAGCGCAAAAGTAGTCACTCTCGGAGCGAACTTATCCGACGAGCAGAAAGCTTCTATGTACAAATACTTCGGTACTTCCGCCGATCAGGTAGACACGATCGAAGTCACGAACACAGACGAAAGAAAATATATGGAAGGGATCGCGACCGAATCCCAGATTGGTACAAGAACATATAGCTGTTCTTATGTTGAGCCGACAGACAGCGGCGGAATTCAGGTAAAAGTCGCAAACCTGACATTTGTAACAAGTTCTATGATCGCCAGTACACTTTTTTGACTTCCGGCGTTGAGAACTGTAACGTTGTTGCCGGATCTCCAATTGAAGTATCCGGAACCGGTGCACTGACAGGTATTATGATGGCTTACGAAAAGCCAGTGGAAAAGAACTTTCCGAAGACCAGAAAGCAACTGCAACAGAAGAGCTGGTAACAACCGGTGACCTCGCCAAGGATCTCGGTCAGGATACAGCATCTGATCTGATCAACGATGTCAAAGAATCCGTTATTGAAGACAAACTGACTGATCCGTCCGATATTCAGGACGCGATTTCTGACGCAGCCGATAAGCAGGGAATTACACTGACCGATGACCAGCTTGCGAAAATCACAAGTCTGATGGAATCTATTTCCCAGTACGACTACGCTGTCAAAGCACTGAAAAAGACTCTCGACAACCTGGACGGGAAATCTGGAGGATTCTTCAGCAACTTGTGGTCCTCCATCAAAGGCTTCTTTGGCGGAGATAGTTCTGGCGGTGGAATTATTAACAATACGGATGATGCAGCACTCGGAAATGATGCAATCATCGACAGCACATTAGATGCCGTAAAAAGCAAAGCAAACGATGCCGTAAATCAGGCAAAAGACGAAGGTCTCTGGGATAAAATCGTAGGGTTTTTCAAGGATCTGTTCGGAGGCGATGATACCGGAAACTCCGATAATACAGATAGCACTGACGCAGTCGAAGAAAATACGGACAACAACACCGATACAGGCAGCACCGACAACAATGCTGATAACGACACTTCTACAAACGCAGAATAAAATTAATTCATAACTTTAGCAGGGAGATGGAATACTCAAATTCCATCTCCCTGTTTCTCTTCCACAACTCCCAGCGTAAATCACATAATAAAAGTGGCACCAGGCGGTGATAAAATCATTGAGTGATTCTCGTTATATTTTTTCGAGCTGGCCTCTCTTATTATATATTTTTAAAATTCAAAAACTGCTACCCCATACGGCGGCAATTTGTATCCAAATGAATATGGTCTTCCATCACATTCTTTCTTCACGGCATGATAAATGTTCTGTCTCTTCTCGCCATTTCCGCCATATTTCACATCGTCACTGTTCAGAATCAGCTTATACTGCTTCTTTCTAGGAACTCCTACACGGTAATCTTCTCTTGCCATCGGTGTGAAGTTGATCACGAACAAAAGGTTATGCTTTCCATCTTTAGAATGGCGGATAAAGCTGTAAATGCTTCTGTATGCATCATCTGCATTGACCCACTCGAATCCTTCCCATGACTGATCCAGTTCATAAAGTGCCTGTTTCTTTTTTTATACATGTGGAGTAAATCACGCATCCATGACTGAATTGCCTGATGCTCCGGCTCCTCCAACAGATACCAGTCCAGTTCACGTTCCTCTGACCACTCGCGAAGCTGTGCAAAATCCTGTCCCATGAACAACAATTTCTTTCCGGCGTGTCCCATCATAAATGCATATCCTGCTTTCAGGTTCGCATATTTATCAAATCAAGTCCTGGCATCTTGTTGATCATGGAGCATTTCAGATGGACAACTTCATCATGCGACAGTACGAGAATGTAATCTTCGCTGTACGCATAACTCATGGCAAATGTCATCATATGATGATTGTCTTTTTCTGAAATACGGATCCAATTTCATATACTCCAGGAAATCGTGCATCCACCCCATATTCCACTTAAGGCTAAATCCAAGACCTCCGTCTTCTACATCTCCGGTTACCTTCGGCCATGCCGTAGACTCTTCCGCGATCATAAGTGCTCCCGGATTTCTTCCAAGTACAACTGTGTTCAGATGCTTGAAGAAATCTACTGCCTCCAGGTTCTCATTACCTCCATACTGGTTCGGAACCCATTCTCCGTCTTTCTTTCCATAATCCAGGTACAGCATAGAAGCAACTGCATCAACGCGAAGTCCATCAATATGGAAATGCTCCACCCAGAAAAGTGCATTGGCAATCAGGAAGTTCCTTACCTCATTCTTGCCAAGATCAAATATCTTCGTCCCCCAGTCCGGATGCTCCCCTTTTCTTGGATCTGCATACTCGTAAGTTGCTGTTCCGTCAAACTCGGCAAGTCCATGCTCGTCCTTTGGAAAATGCGCCGGTACCCAGTCCAGGATCACGCCGATTCCATTCCTGTGCAGATAATTGATCATATAGGCAAAATCCTGCGGTGTCCCGTAACGGGAAGTCGGCGCATAATATCCTGTCACCTGATATCCCCCATGATCCATCAAATGGGTGTTCTGCGATTCCCATGATCTCCACATGAGTATATCCCATATCTTTCATATACTTTGTGATTTCTTTTTTGCAAACTCACGATAAGTATAGAATCCCTCGTCCTCTGTGCCTGGGTGTCTCTTCCAGGAACCCATATGAACCTCATATACAGACATTGGTTCTTTTTTGTGGTTCCATTTTTTCCCGTGCAGTCATCCAGGAACTATCGGTCCATTTCAAATTCTCAATATTCGTTATCTTGATGCTGTACCCGGACGAAGTTCTGCATAATTGGCATACGGATCTGCCTTCATATGATACTCCCCTGTAATCGTCTCAATACAGAACTTATACATCATGCCTTCTTTTTACTCCCGGTACAAAGCATGTGTAAATTCCGATATATTCCGCCCTTGTCATAGGGTTTCTTGTGCGATCCCAGTCATTGAATTCCCCCACTACAGACACTGATTTCGCATTCGGTGCCCAGACAGCAAAATAAACTCCTTCCTGCCCTTCGTCGTCCACCATATGTGCACCCAGCTTCTTATAAATTTCGTAGTGATTTCCCTGTCCGAAAAGGTACTGATCTAATTCTCCGATTTCATAAGCTTTCCATTCTTTCTCCATAAACTTCCCTCACATTTCATCCGGATTTCAATATCTTAAGTATACCTTAGCGGAACACAAAATTCAATCTATGTCACTCGATTCCAGACAAAAACAGGGATACAATTTTCTACAATTGTATCCCTGCTTCATCACCCATTCACTATATCATTAAATTTTAAAATCTTCTTCCTTCAGAATAATGCGATCTGACGAATCCGTAGATTTTCCAAATACACGTCTTGCAAGATGCTTTACATTTGCTTTCTGTGAATGTTTAATTGCTTCATCCATGATTTCTTTTACTTCCGCAACTGTAACCGCATGATCTTCACGCTGCATTACATCAATTCGGCTGTAAAGTGCCAGAATTCCCATTTCATCAAGCTTATATCCATTTTCCTTCGCATAAGTCTGACCAAATGTCACCAGTTCATCATTGATAAATACCGGAAGCTCAAGCTTGGATGTGAATTTTCTCTTGAAGTCAGGATTTGCGGTCAATATTCTCTCAAGCGGCTTTCTCTGATCTTCAAGAACAAAGAGAAGCTCTCCGGTCTTTCTTGACATCAATGCATTCAGTTCCTTGATTGTTCTGGAATTCAACTTACCAGCCTTTTCGATGATGATCGCTCCACCGCGAAGCTTCTGGATAATATTGCCAAGTTCCTTCTTATTCAGCGATTCACCTGTAACAATAGCAACTTTACCCTGTTTCAGATTTCTTTGTTTCTGGATTGCTTTTTACAATATCTACTGCAAGTACTGTTTTTCCAGATCCCTTACGGCCAATGATCATTAAGTTACCGGTTCTTGAAGTTCCCTCTCTCTGGGCACGTCTGTCATTATCAAGTACTGCAACAATCTGTTCACTCATTCCGCGGACCGGTACAAAGTAAGAGAATAACTTCTTCTGCTCCTCTGTAAGTCCGGCTTTCAGTCCAATCTCACTGGTTGCACTTAAGTCATATCTTCCTGTTACAACAAATCCGGTATCAAATGGAACTCCACTTCCTTTTGACTTCTTAATTCTGCGCTGAATCTCTTCCTCAGATGGTTCTTCAATTTCCAAGTCTCCTTCAAGTTCTTCCGGATCCGGAATCTCAGGAAGCTCATCTTCAAAGTCATCTTCCTCGAAATCCTCTTCCTCAAAATCATCCTCTTCCTCGAAGTCGTCCTCTTCCTCGAAATCGTCTTCCTCTAAGTCGTCCTCTTCCTCAAAGTCATCCTCTTCGTAATCGTCGTCTTCTACATAATCATCTTCATAGAAGTCATCCTCTTCCTCAAAGTCGTCTTCTTCCTCAAAGTCATCCTCTTCCTCAAAGTCGTCCTCTTCCTCGAAATCATCCTCTTCCTCGAAGTCGTCCTCTTCCTCGAAGTCATCCTCTTCCTCGAAGTCATCCTCTTCCTCGAAGTCGTCCTCTTCCTCGAAATCATCCTCTTCCTCGAAATCGTCTTCGTCCTCAGGATTCATCTTCCGGGAATTCATTCCACTCTGCATCGAATTCCTCTACTTCTTCCTCATCTTCCTCCGGGAATTCATCTGCAAAACCATCTTCGTCAAAATCGTCTTCGTCGAATCCATCTTCCTCTTCAAAATCATCTTCATCCTCGTCTTCGGAATTGTCTTCCGAATCATCCTGGTTTTCTGTTTCCGGAATTTCTTCATCTTCTTGTACTTCTTCGATTTCTTCTACAGCGTCGACTTCATCTTCTGCTTCAAACTCTTCGTCCTCACCCTCAAAGTCTTCGTCTTCAAACTCTTCCTCTTCGAAATCATCTTCATCCTCAGAATCCTCGTCCTCCGTCTCTTCTTCCGAAACTGCTTCAACAATCTCTTCTTCAGGTTCTTCTTCAGACTCTTCAGGTTCTTCCACAATATCGTCCAGCTCTTCTTCTGAAATAAACTGATCTACAATTTCTTCTTCAACAGATTCCCCTTCTGCTTTTTTTGCAAGCTCCAGTTCCTCTTCTATATCAAAATTTTCCTCTTCTTTCTCCTGTGCTGTCACACGGTCTTCCAGCTCTTCCACAAGCTGTCTGATATCATCAGAAAGCAATGCCTTTCTTCTTGCTTCCTCTGCCTCAAGACGAGCCTTCTCTTCCGCTTCACGACGAGCCTTCTCCTCCGCTTCACGACGAGCCTTCTCCTCTGCTTCACGACGAGCTTTCTCTTCCGCTTCACGGCGTGCTTTCTCTTCTGCTTCCTGACGGGCTTTTTCTTCTGCTTTCCGTCTTGCTATTTCTTCTACCTCGCGTCTCTCTGCCTCAAGTCTTTCTGCCTCTCGGCGGGCTTCCAGTGCTTCTCTCTCTTTTTTCTAAGTCGTTCTTCATCGGATGCTTTTTGCTTTGCGATCGCCTCAGCATTTACCTTCTGCTTAGCTTCCCATTCCATCAAGATGTCTTCAATCTTCATCTGACCTTCAATGCGGAGTTCTTCTTCTCGTTCCTCCATCTTCTTCTGGTCTTCCGGATTAATTCCACTCGCCATAGCCACGCCATTAGCCAGTGCTTCTTGAAGTGTCGCACCCTTCACAACTGTCGTAATAGATTTTTTTTGGTCCTTCTGCCGCATGCTGAAGAATTCCTTCTAACTCTCTGACATTCCGAGCTTCTTCCGGAGTTTCTTTTCCGATTGGTTCAATGACTGGTGCTTCTGTTTCTACAACTTCTGGTTCTTCTGAAACAGCTTCTTCCGGCTCCAGGACTGGTTCCTCAGCTAGTGCTTCCGGCTCTTCTGAAACTGGTTCTTCTAAAACCGGTTCTTCTATCGGAACTTCTTTGTCTGCCTTGGCATTTTCTTCCATTGCCTTCAATGCTTCTCCAAGCTCTGCTGTCGGAATTCTTCTCGTTGCATCCAGACCATCCACAGTTTCTGTTGTATTGGCTCCTGATTCCTGCTGTTCTGCCTCCGCAGCTTCTGCTGCTTCCTGCGCTGCTTTAATCTGTTCTTTTGGAATTGATACAGTATCCTGTGGGATACTCTTTACATCCTTAAGGGCAGCTCGCTCAGGTTTTTTATCCACTGCTTTCTTAGGCTCTTTTTTTCGGTACACCTTTATACTCATCGTACTTTTCCTGTTGGAGTGGTGTCAGTGGTTTGTACTTCATCTTCAATTCCATTGCCTGATCTACATATTTTCCTTCGCTGAACCACAAGATCAAATCGTCACATTCTTCCAGGCACTTTGAGGTCATGCCTGCTTCATGATATAGCTTTGCGAGCTCATACGCCCATTTTTCAATATATTCTGCCTTTTTTAAATTCTTCCAGTGCCGAAATCTGTTCTGACAGATCGGACCCTTGTGCCTTCAAAATCCGATATTTCAAAATGAATTGATTCGGATCTCTCGGTGCCAGTTTTACAAATTCTTCATAACAGTCCGAAGCCTCATTCAGATCATTCAGTTTCAGGGCAAGTACTGCCAGACGATACACAACCTTTCTGCTGGACGGTGCTCTGTCAAATGCGATCATAAGCGTATCACGGCTCTTCTGAAACTCCCCCGTTATTCTCGTAGATTTCGCTTACTGTATTTAACATTGCCGGGCTCTTCACCCTTCTCCAGTCAATGGTATCCGCAATCTCCATTGCTTTTTTATATTGCTTTTTTTCCATATATTCGAGCATCTGCTCTGTTTTTACCGATATTCATATTTATCCAATATTCTCACCTCAAATTTTTTTTTGACAATTCTACAGATACAAGTTTATCATACACCAGTCTTATTGTCAAAAACATACGAGATTTTGTTACAAAAATGTTACAAAATGATATCGTCCACTTTTTTGAAATCTTTCAGGCTATACGCTTCTATAATATTTCCCTGGATAACATAAAGCGTATCTTCTATATAAATACCTCTTGTGATCCTCATATTATTTCCATTGATTTCCTCATGCATCGTACATGTAAATCCTTGTTTTTCGTCGTAAGAAAATGTATAGTACTCCCGGCCGCCTTCGCTGTCTGCAGCAAAACCAATCAGATTTTTCTCTGCATCTACTAAAGCTGCCTTATAATCATAAGAAACATCTGTATAGTACACATTTTCAATGACATAAGTCTGCTCCTCTTTCACATTTTCCGGATCAGAAATATCGAACATCGTCAATTTCACGCCATCTGTTGACATAGTCTTTTCATCAACATTCATCCCAATACCCAGAAGCTTATTTTTCCCATACGGATGCAGATAATCTGAAAATCCAGGTATCTTCAACGCTCCTATGATCTTTGGATTTTTCGGATCCGACAGATCAACGGAAAATAACGGATCCGTCTCTTTAAATGTTACAAAGTATCCTGCCTTTCCCCATAAATCTTGCGGAGTACACCCTCTCATCTTCTGCCAGACCTTTGATGGAGCCGGTTTCTTTCAGTTCTTGATTCAAAACATAAACACTGTTCGTGTCGCCATCGGTCACTACAACTCTCAGATATCCATCATATTCATCAATAGAAAATGAATCATTAATATAGCCGTCTATTTTGCACTGTGCCCCAGCCGTCAATTTCCCACTTTCATAAGAAACTTTTCGGATTGTCGTCACATCTTTTCCAGAATATTGCCACACATTTTCATAAAAATAAATATTATCGTTGCTCACATATAAATTGCCACCGTCTGCCAAAAGTGCCTTACTGTGCGCTGTCTCATTTGGATTTTCCAGAGAAACTGATGTGATGATCGAATACATATCTGCCTTTGAAATGGACGGAAGACAAATATCTGTTTCTTTGATCAGATTATCGTTTACAAGTGGTATATAGGACTTCGGATTCTTCGCCGTTATACCATCAAGTGTTACATAATAATCACTGAATAAGTATAAGTATCCATCTGCAATTCTTGAAGAATTGTAATATCCACTCTGACTGACCCTGCCAACTTCTTTTTGGATTTTCCCGGTCTGAAATGTCATAAGTTACTGCGGTCGTATTAGCCCTCTGACCATATCCATAATCATCATCATTCCATTTGCCGCCCACATAACCGTCACACACTGCGATTAATTGATTTCTTTCAATGTCCAGATACATTTCCTGGATTTCAGAAACATCTTCCACTGTTATAGTCGCCGTTTGCTTCATCCGATTATCGCGGGTATCTATAATGGCAATCTGATCGCTCTTATCTTTTAACACGTAAAGGTATGTTCCATCTGTTTTAGCTGTATCCCCCCCTCATCCACACCTTCCTGACGTACATTTGTCTCAGAATAAGAACCGCTTGCCATTCCGGTGTCCGCTGCTGCAGTACTGCTTTCTTCCATATTCTGTGCTGCATCTCCACTTGCCTTACTGTCAGCTGATTCATCGACTCTTATATCATTCAATGATCTTGCCCAGCTTGAAGTGTATGCACTGTCTCTTTCCTGATCTTTCTTATATTTTTTCCAAATATGCATAGACATCCTTATATTCCGCCGCACTTTCTACTTTCGTACTGTCACTGATTGTCACATCACTGCCTGCTATCTTATCATCTCGAGTCGCGTCTTCCATTTTAAAATAATTCTGGCATACCATCACTCCCACGATTAGCACCAGGCATGCTGCTGCCAGCCCACCGATTCTCGCCGGAGTCCACACTTTTTTCTTCTTCCCTGCAAGCTTTGCTTCAATCTGCCTCGGTTCAAGCGCTTTCGGCACCGGAACCTGTTCTGACTTTTCCTTTATTTTCCGAATCATGTCCTGCTCATTCTTATTCATAAAATGTCCTCCCATCCAACACACACTGCATCTTCTCCAGCGCTCGGCTTCGTTTTACCCGGACAGTTCCCGGCTTCAGGCTTAGGGTCTTCCCGATTTCTGTGCTGTTATAACCGCCAAACACTGACAGCCCGACTATCATTTGCTCTTCTTCTGAAAGAATAAAAAAATGCATTTCTCACATCCATCGCAAGTCCCACATCTTCTTCATGAATTCCTTCCACCTGTCCTTCCGGGAAAAAAATCTTCTGTCTGCTGTATTCCTTCTTTCGCCACCTGTTTCAATCTTTTCTTACATATATTTGACAAAATTGTAAAAATCCAGCTCTTGAAAGCTTCTTCTTTTTCGAAGTTTATGTATATGTTCATAAGCAGATAACACTGCCGCACTCACCGCGTCTTCTGCCTCATGCGGATCACGCATCAGACAAAGCGCGTAGCGATAGAGGTCTTGATAGACCTGCTCATATAGCTTTGAAAATGCTTTTTGCATCACATTTCATTCTTTTTCCTCCTCAATTTGTTTTTCTCAAGAAGTTCTCCACACTCCTCCATTGACTTATCCAACTGCCGTTCCCAATACCCAGTGTAAAAAGTATTATTACTTCTTCTACATATAAGAGTCCCAAAATATCCCAAGTGTTACAAAAGGCGTCACTTTTTTTTTCATAAGTGCCGCCTTTTATTTACATTCGTTTATTCAATTATATTACCGCTCAAAAATACTGCGCAAGATAAAATTCAGCATAATTCCCAGTGCAACGGAACATAGAACGTGAATTTTACCTATCGGATTATTTAGCCCTTATAATAATTAATCAGACAACCTTTGAGAATAATCTCTCTTTCTGCGTCTGTCATATCTCCAAGTGTAAATGTGACTTCTTTCAATGTATCTCCGACTACATAAGCTTTGATCTCTGCATCTTTGTTTTCCACTGCTTTTCTGATTTCCGGTACAAAGATATAATCGCCATTTTGAAGCTTAATTTCTTGTCGTCTTCTTTTTGTGATAAATGGAAGCATTCCCCAGTTGATCAAATTGGAGCGATATCTTTTTGTCGCATATTCATTTGCAATATTCGCCCAGCCACCGAGCACCTTCTGACAGGAAGCTGCCTGCTCTCTTGCTGAACCATCACCTGGTTTCACCGCAAAGATCGTACTTCCGACTCCGATATTTCCTTTTCCTGCTTCCGGATATTTCTCCTGGATCTTTGCCATAACCGGTTTTAATTCTTCCAATACCTCTAACGGACATTCGCCTGCTTCGATGGCTTTCTGAGCTTTCTGTACTTCTTTCGCCCGTCCCACATAAGCGGGATCCTTTCTTGAAAGTGTAAACTCAGCCAGTCCAAGTGGATTGGAACGAAAAGAAGAAGTCTCACCGGACGGAATCAGTTCATCCGTCGTAGTAACCGGATCATGAATCTCAGATACCACTTTCAATACCAGATTCTCCGGAAGTGCTGACATTGCCGGCCAGTCTTTGATATTCGGTCCGAACTTGATCTTTGTATCCGGATCAGCCACACCATGACTGTCAAATACACGATTTGCGTAAATCTTCTGGTCAAAGTGGTATTTCTGTCCCTTGTATTCTACGTCCATATCTGTTGCAGGTGTCAGGAAACCTTTATTTGCTGCTGTTGCTGCAATTGAACGGGCATCCATAAGTGCAACGGATGCAATCTGTCCACTCTGAAGCTTGGAACCTTCACGGTTCGGGAAGTTTCTTGTAGAGTGGCGAATAGAAAATGCATTATTTGCCGGTGTATCTCCAGCTCCAAAGCATGGTCCACAGAATGCTGTTTTTTACAATTGTTCCTGCTTCCATAAGATCCGCAACTGCACCGTTTTTCACAAGTTCCATATAGATCGGTGTACTTGCCGGATATACACTCAATGTAAATTCATCTGAGCCAATGTTATTGCCTTTTAAGATATCTGCTGCTGCGCAGATGTTTTCAAATCCACCGCCTGCGCAGCCTGCAATGATTCCCTGTTCTACATAAAGTTTACCATCAATTACTTTATCCTGAAGTGAATAATCCACAGCACCATCCAGGCTCACCAGTGCTTTCTGCTCTACATCGTGAAGCACGTCTTTCAGATTCTTACGTACATCGTCGATTGTATATACATTTGACGGATGGAACGGCATTGCAATCATCGGACGTATCTCGCTTAAGTTCACATAGACCATACCATCATAATATGTAACTGCACCAGGATTCAGTTCTTTGTAATCTGCACTTCTGCCGTGGATCTCATAGAACTCCTTAATCTTATCATCTGTTTTCCAGATAGAGGACAGACATGTTGTCTCCGTTGTCATAACATCGATTCCGATACGGAAATCAGCACTTAACTTCTCCACACCTGGTCCGACAAATTCCATAACTTTATTGTTTACATAACCATTTGCAAATGTTGCGCCGATAATTGCAAGTGCCACGTCCTGTGGTCCGACGCCTTTGACCGGCTCTCCGTCCAGATAAATTCCAATCACACCTGGCATCTTAATATCATATGTCTTATTCAGGAGGTGCTTTACAAGTTCCGGTCCACCTTCACCCATAGCCATCGTTCCAAGTGCTCCATAGCGGGTATGGCTGTCGGATCCAAGGATCATCTTGCCGCCGCCTGCCAGCATCTCACGGGCAAACTGGTGAATAACTGCCTGATGCGGCGGTACATAGACACCGCCGTATTTCTTTGCGCAAGTCAGTCCAAACATGTGGTCATCTTCATTAATCGTTCCGCCGACCGCGCAGAGTGAGTTGTGACAGTTCGTCAATACATATGGAATTGGAAACTTCTCCAGTCCTGAAGCTCTCGCTGTCTGAATAATTCCGACAAATGTAATGTCATGAGATGTCAGCTTATCAAATTTGATCTGCAGTCTCTCCATATTGTCTGATATATTATGAGCCTCTAAAATTCCGTAAGCCATTGTCTGCGTTCTGGCTTCCTCCTTGGATACCTCACGGCCTGTCTTTGCCTTTACTTCTGCTTCGTCCGTAATGATCTCGGTGCCATTTACCAGATACGCACCGCCGTCATATAATTTCAACATGTCTAGTCCTCCTGATTACCTGTAATTATATTCTTCTGAATAATTACGTTTATTTCCAGATTGTATACATGTATATATTAGCACATCGCATGACATATGTCCAACCATTTATTCACCCTTTTTTTCATTCCCTTTTTCTTCAATACCTTCTGATAAATTACACATATCATTCAATTCCTCCCTGATTTTTTCATCTACTGGAATATCTAACTCTTCATAACGAAAGCTTTACCTTTAATTAATTACTGTCTCAAATTTAAAATGTCAAAACGCCTTACATTTTAGCTACTAAAAACACAAAATATTATTTTAAAAATATTAACCAAATACCCTAAAGAGGAAGATTCCACAAATCCTTCTTATGAAATCTTCCCCTTTTGTTACTTAAATCTTTTTTAAAAGTCAGACCTTTTCTTACTTTTTCTTTTTCAACTGCTTTCTTTTAACAGTTTCCACAGGTACTCCTAGTATCTCAGAAACCTTTTCCAAATCACCGATATTTTTATACGCATTACAAATGAGTTGTTCTGTCACTTCTTCTGTTACCTGATCTCTTACCTCTTGAAATTCTTCTGCCATCAATTCTTTTTAATGCTTCACACATACTCGATTTTACCTCCTTCATTGCCTTCCAGTTTGCTCGCGTGATAACTTCCATTGCCGCCTGGTATAATTTAGAGTTTTTTTTTCTTCATATTGTCTCACTAGATTTTCAATTTCCATTCTATCTGTGATGTCATTCCTCAGACTACAGAGCCAGCGGTTTTCCTCTTTATCCAGCTCTTTTGTAATGAGTAACTGTATGGGAAATGCATCTCCTGTTATATAATAGATTCCAGATTCAACACATTCTATTTGCAGTTTGCGAAACTCTTGTAAATGCCGGAGCATTTTCACAGGATAATGATTACAAATAAAAGTAATCGTTAATTCTTCCGGTTTAATTTCACACACATGCTCTGTATCCGACTGATAAAAGCAGCAATAACCATATACTTTATAGAAATCATTGATTGTCAGATAATCGTCCGGGCTTTTATATTCAATAATATTGTGCTTTCGGAATATCCGTCCTATGTTCTTTTGAATCTTTTCTTCACCACGAATTTTAATCACCAATTCATCAATCCGCATTGGCTGTTTCGATAATAAATGTTCCGGTTCAAATGTCATTTTTTTTCAATTTCATTTTCAAATTCAATCTGAATAGATGCTTCAAATGCCGGGTGCCATTCTATGATTTTTCTTTTTTGTCCATCTAATTCTCCTCTCATTATAATTTTTTTTTTGGTACCTGTTTTCAATAGAACTTCCTACGTTTACAAATTACATTTTTCATATCGGGTAATTGTTTCAGAATTCGAAACGCCGAAATGAACACCTTACGGCTTGAATATTCGGAGACTAGACTTTCTCCTGAATTGGACATATCATAGCATACTCTTCTCTAGAAGTAAAGCATTACATAGAAAAAGGTTGAAACCTAGATTCCAACCCTTTTTAATAATATATTTCTTTTATTTTACACCATCACTTTTCGTTTTCCCAATAGTGCCATTTCTTCCACATTTTTTTGTAGCATACAGTATCGTAACTCCGGTTCTCTCCTGTAATTCCACCAGCTCCTGAGTCAACTGATGATGGAATTTGGGACTTACATTGCGAAGCGGCTCATCCATGAGGATTACATCTGGTTCCAAAATCATGGCACGCGCCAGCGCGGTCCGATGTTTCCACAGATCTGACAAGTTTTTTTACTTTTTGCAAATCGGACTTCTACAAGATCTAGAAGTTCCAGAACTTCCAGTGTCCGTTTTCCTATTTCTTTTTCATCTATGCCGCGAAGTCTTAAGCCCAGTTCTACATTTTCCAGAACTGTCATTCGTGGATACACAGTATAATTCTGAAAAATCATAGCAATTCCACGCTCCTCCGGTGGAAGACTGTTGACCAGCTTGTCTCCAATCCATATCTCTCCGTTTTTCACTTCATCAAGACCTGCGATCATACGCATAACAGCACTTTTTCCACTCCCGGATGGGCCAGTCAATATTACAAATTCTCCGTCTTCAATCTGGAAATTTAAATCCTTTACTGCCTCATATCCATTCGGAAATGCGCGATCTACATGTTTTAATGTCAGACTTGCCATCTGATCAGCCCCTTTCTTTGTCTTCCCCTGACTACTGTAATTCAGGCTTTTTATCCATCATTACTTTTTTTACAACAACGCCTGGTAAATGTCTCTTTTCCGACTCCCCGGTCTTTCGCGACCATTTTCATTGCTTCTTTTTTTTCTGAATCCCCTGATCCATATAATAATCCATATGTTCCTGAATGGACATTTCTTCCCATTTCTGGCGTTCTTCTTCTATCTGTTCCTGACGGCTCTTACCCTCAATGACAAGCACGCATTCCCCTTTTGGTTCCTGCTCTTTATAATATTCCACTGCCGCACTGATCGTTGTTGCAAAGACTGTCTCATGCTTTTTCGTAAGCTCCCGGCAAATGCGGATTCTTCTGTCACCCAAGGTCGCAAGCAGAAGCTCTAATGTCCGGACCAGTCTGTGCGGTGCTTCGTAGATAATCATAGTTCTTGTCTCTTCCGTCAGTTCGTTCAGCACTGCCTGTCGTTCTTTTTTATCTGTCGGAAGAAATGCTTCAAACGCGAATCTTCTTGTGGACAATCCGGAAATGGTCAGCGCTGTGATGCAAGCTGCTGCCCCGGAACTGCTGTCACAGTGATTCCTGCTTCCTGACACATTGCCACCAGCTCCTCACCCGGATCAGAAATTCCCGGTGTTCCGGCATCCGTGATCAGTGCAATATCTTCACCATTTTCCAAGTGCTCAATCAACGTATGCGCTTTTGCAATCTTGTTATATTCATGATAACTCGTCATCGGTGTCTGAATATCAAAATGATTCAAAAGCTTAATGCTATTGCGGGTATCCTCTGCTGCGATCAGATCAACTTCTTTTAAAATACGGACACAGCGAAATGTCATGTCCTCCAGGTTACCGATCGGAGTTGCACACAGATATAATGTTCCTGACATATAATTCTCCTTTTATTTCATCCCGTACAATTTCAGTACTTCTTCCGTATACTCCCCGTCTTTCGTGTAGACTATGAGCGGCGGGTCTACGGCGAGGCGTGGTTTTCCGCCCTTGAGGCCTTCGATAAGAACCATGTTTGGCTCTTTGTCTGCATATGGGTGGACGAGACGCATGCGTTTCGGCTCGATTCCGTAATTGCACATTTTTGTAAAGATTTCCGGCAGGCGGAAAGGACGATGCACCATGTAGAAACGTCCTTTCATTTTCAGTACTTTTGCACTTTCTCGCAGAAGATCATCTAATGTGCATAACGCTTCATGTCTTGCGATATACAAAGCCTCGTTATCATTTTTTCAGGCCGTGTTCTCCAATCATATACGGTGGATTGGATACAATGACTTCATACGAATCATTTCCAAATATGTGACTTGCCTCTTTGATATCACCGGTAACGATATCTATCTTGTTCTCCAGCCCGTTGTGTGCCACGCTTCTTCTTGCCATATCAGCACTTTCTTCCTGAACTTCCAGACCTGTATAATGAAGTCCTGGATTCTTTGCTTCCAGTAAAATCGGAAGAATTCCGGTTCCGGTCCCAAGATCCAGTGCACGTTCCCCACGTTTTACTTTTTTGCATAGGAAGACAGAAGCACGGCGTCCATGCCAAAAGCAGAACCGACCGGGCTTCTGTATAATCTCATAGCCCTTCACCTGGAGATCATCCAGGCGTTCATCGGGCTTCTTATTAGTCATCATTTAACTTGGAGGCGCCATTTTTTTCTCCTCCAGGGCTTTTAACTGTGCAAACTCCTCTTTCGAAAGCTTTGCATCTTTTTTCTTCTTTCTTGATTTGAATCTCAGCTCACCTGCCGGATATTCACGGATTTCTTTTTCATCGTTATCCAGCGTCACAATAACCTTTACAATCTGACGCAGTACGTGAACGGCCTGAACTTCACCATGAAGTCCTTCCGGCGTCGTCACATGATCTCCAACTCCCGGAAGCTGACGGTTCAGCTCTTCATAAGTCTCTTCTTCATTTGTGAGACAGCACATCAATCTTCCACAGACTCCTGATATCTTTGTAGGATTCAGAGAAAGATTCTGCTCCTTCGCCATCTTGATCGATACTGGTGCGAACTCAGACAAATACGTGTGACAGCAAAGTGGTCTTCCACAGATACCAATGCCTCCACGAATCTTCGTCTCATCACGGACACCAATCTGACGAAGCTCAATACGTGTACGGAACACGCTTGCAAGATCTTTTACCAGTTCACGGAAATCAATTCGTCCGTCCGCCGTAAAATAAAACAATACTTTATTATTATCAAATGTATACTCCGCATCTATAAGCTTCATTTCCAGACCGTGTTTACGAATCTTCTCTAAGCAGATGTTAAATGCTTCCTTTTCTTTTTCTCTATTTTTCTCTTCTTTTTTTTGTAATCCTCTTCGTTTGCCATTCGAATCACAGATTTTAAAGGCTGTGTGATCTTGTCGTCTTCTACTTCTTTCGGACCTGTCACAACCTTTCCGAACTCAACACCGCGAGCCGTCTCTACGATGACACGGTCTTGGGGTTTAATCTCTAATTTCCCCGGTGAGAAAAAGTAGATCTTTCCCGCCTGACGGAATCTTACTCCGATTACTTTTGTCATAAATCTAGTTCTCCTTTATCGTCAGGAACAAAAGCTCCATTACAAGTTCAAAATTAACATTTGCTTTCAATCTTGCTTTTGCTTTGTCAAGGCTGTCCAGAATCGTCTCAATTCCTTCATAAGAACTGCGTCTTGCCTGCTCACGCATGCAGTCGATCTGATCTTTGAATACAACCTTATCCAGTTCCTTTGTCGCTTTATATAACAAGACATCTCTGTACCATACCATGATCAGGTCAAGATAGTCGTTGATTTCAACTTTATAAAGAGTGCAGCGTTTCACTGCCTCCACAAGCTCACTGATATCCATCTCATTTATATGGCGCATCAGGTTCAGGACTTCGTCCTTGAGCTCATTAAAATGCTCGGAACCTGCCAGTTTGATAGCTTTCCCAAGGTTTCCCTGTGCAAATGCAGCGCAGACTTCAGCCTTGTAATCTGGTACTTCCATTCTCTCCATGAGATATTTTTTAATCAGTGCATCTTTGATGTAGCGAAGTTTTAACATGACACATCTGGAATTAATTGTCGGAAGCAATACGTCTGCATTTTCCGTCAGCAGAATAAATACTGCATACTGTGGCGGTTCTTCAATCGTCTTTTTAATAACGCATTCTGTGCCTGTACCGTCATAATATCAGCTTCCGGAATAATATAAACTTTATACGGACCCTGATATGGCTTGATCGCAACTGTATTATTGATCTGTGTGCGAACATCATCGACTCCGATGGATCCCGGCTTCTCATGTGTCACCCAAATAATATCCGGATGGTTATTCGATTCTGCTTGTACACAGGAATGACATTTATTACATGGTTCCGGTCCATGTTCTTCACATAAAAGTGCCATGGCAAATAACTTTGCCAGCATCTTCTTTCCGGTTCCGCGCTCGCCATTCACAATGTACGCCTGTGATACCCGATTCTCGGCAACTGCATTCTGCAAATATTGAATTACATCTCTGTGTCCTACTACATCTTTAAAACTTCCCATATCGTATGTCCTCTATAATTTCATCTAAGCATCTTTTTGGTCATCATTGTAATAACGCTTTTTATTCCCGCAGCTCTCAGATGCTCCTCGGAAAAATCTTCCGTATCTGCGAGAAATCTTCTGCACATCTCCGCGTAACGTGGCACTTCCTGCTGCCGCTCTCTCGTAAGTGCACGGTTCAGCCGCTCGCCGTCCTCTACTTCGATGTACACCGGAACAAGATACGCCGCTCCGTAATATTTCTTTAACTTTCCATAGGACTCCAGCGTTCCGATCATCAGATAGTCGGATTCTGCCAGATTGACCTGTCCATCTTCTATTGTAGCATATTTCCATGCTCCGTGAACAGTATTATAAGTACGAAGTTCAACAACCTTTCCCTGTCTCTCGAAAATATGCATCTGTTCATCTGTCACAAAATGGTATTCGACGCCTTCTCTTTCACCTTCCCGCTTCGGTCTGGTCGTGTAAAGCGTCACTGTCTGAAGCATCGGCAACTCTTGCTTGATCTTCCGGAATAATGTATCTTTTCCAGATGAACTCTTGCCCATTATATAATATATCTTACCCATGCGTCCATACCTCTATGTATCCTTCTTTTTTTTCTACTCCCTGTATCTCATATGTTCTTTCCATATACCATTGAAAATGTTCCCGGATCTGCGCTGTGATCCGTTCCCCCGGCACCAGCATCGGGATCCCCGGTGGATAGAGATACGCGTACTCCGCGGAAATGTAGCCTTCGCTCTGTGTCAATGGCACAACCTGAAACCCATCTGCCCCTGCGTCTTTCATGCTGATGACCTGCGCCGGTGAATAGATTACTTCCGCCTGTGGCAGATGTCCCGGTTCTATATCATAATTTTTTTCTTTCCTTTTTGCGACTTTTTTTGATTTCTTCCGGCACTATGTCTGAATCTACAGTGTTATAAGCCCCCTGTAAAGGTTTATATTTCTTATCCAACTCATAAATTGCTTTTTATAAGCCGTTTCATTCCTTCATCGGTATCCCCGACCGAAGTCATGGCAATCACATAAGTCCCCGCGGCCATCTCCATTTGCAGGTGGTACTGATTTAATAAATCTTCCTGCAATTGAATACCTGTTGCTTCTGCACCATATGTATCCGCAAGTCCTTTCGTAAGTCCTGCTACTGATAATACAAGCTTTGACTTATCATAATGTTTGGTCTCTGCCAGCCGGATATGTTCACATTTTCCAAGTTCTTCTCTACATCTCTTCAAACGCTCCACATACGGGTCAAAAAACTTCCTCGCAGTGATGATCCAGCATCTCCATGCACTGATCGATTCCCGCCATCAGAATATAAGACGGACTGCTGCTCTGTAACATATGCAGATATCGTCTCACCTTTTCCCGGTTCACCAGATTTCCATTCATGTGGAGAAGCGCTGTCTGGGTAAATGCCGGAAGTGTCTTGTGAACACTGTGGATTACCATGTCTGCGCCTTTTTGATTTGCATTTTCCGGGAAATAGGGATGAAAACCAAAATGAGCCCCGTGTGCTTCATCCACGATCAGCGGCAGTCCTTTTTTCATGTGCGGCCTTTGCTATCTCGGCCACATCCGACACAATTCCATCGTAAGTCGGAGATACCATCATGACTGCTCGGATCTGTGGATACCGATTAAGGGCCCTCCTCACATCCTCTGCGGATATCTCAATATTCAACTGTAACTCTGAATCAAACCTGGGATAGAGATACACCGGATTCAACTCATTCATGTAGATTGCATGATAGACCGATTTGTGACAATTGCGCGCCACAAGAATCTGATCTCCTTTATTCGTCACACCCGCGATAGCACTCAGAATTCCAACTGTACTTCCATTTACCAGAAAATGTGTCTCATCTGCATGATAGATTCTGGCTGCCCGTTCCTGAGCCTCTTTCAGGATTCCTTCTGCATGGTGAAGATCATCAAATCCTTCAATCTCTGTAATATCTACAGTATAAGGATCCGCATCCCAGGACATATGCATCTTACGCTTATGTCCCGGCATGTGAAATCCATAATAGTCCGAATCGCTATACGCTTTTAATTTTTCGTATATCGTTGCGATTCTTATAATCTCTTAAGAAGTTCTTCTCTTTCTTTTTCGTATCCTGGTTTTCCAAGAAGTGCGAACATGTTCTTCTTATAGCTCTCCACACCTGGCTGGTTAAATGGATTCACGCCCAGGATATATCCGCTGACACCGCAGGCGAACTCGTACATATAGAATAACTGTCCAAGTGACTTCTCGTCCTGCGCCGGAATTGTCACTTTCAGATTCGGAACCTGTCCGTCTGTATGTGCAAGAATCGTACCATTCATAGCACTCTTATTTACAAAATCCATTGTCTTGCCTGCAAGGTAGTTCAGTCCGTCCAGATCCACCGGCTCCTCACCGATTGTGATCTGCTCTGTCGGCTCTTCCACTTCCATAACAGTCTCGAACATAATTCTGCTTCCATCCTGAATGAACTGTCCCATAGAGTGAAGATCTGTTGTAAGGTCTACAGATGCAGGGAAGATTCCTTTCTTATCCTTGCCTTCACTCTCTCCGAAGAGCTGCTTCCACCACTCAGATACATAGTGAAGGCTTGGCTCATAATTTGCCATGATCTCAACCGCTTTTTCCTTTACGGAGCAGAATGTTACGTGTTGCTGCATAGAGCATTGCGTCATTTTCCTCAAATGGATTCTCAAGTGCGAATTTTCTTCCTTCTGCTGCACCTTCCATCAGCTTGTCAATATCTGCTCCGCTGACTGCGATCGGAAGAAGTCCAACAGCTGTCAGTACAGAGAAACGTCCTCCAACATCGTCCGGTACTACGAACTCTTCGTATCCTTCCTCATCAGCAAGTCCTTTCAGAGCTCCACGAGCTTTGTCTGTTGTTGCATAGATTCTCTTAGCAGCCTCAACTTTGCCATACTTCTTCTCCAGCATCTCCTTGAAAATACGGAATGCGATTGCAGGCTCTGTTGTTGTTCCGGATTTGGAAATGATATTAACTGAGAAATCTCTGTCTCCAATCACTTCAATCAGATGTTTCAGATATGTACTGCTGATGCTGTTACCGGCAAAATAAATCTCCGGAGCTTTGCGGATCTCTTTTGATACTACATTATAAAAAGCTGTGTCCAAGAAATTCGATTGCTGCTCTTGCGCCAAGATAAGATCCTCCGATACCGATTACTACCAGCACCTCTGAATCTGACTGGATCTTTGCAGCGGCTTTCTTTGATTCTCTCGAACTCCTCTTTATCATAATCAACTGGAAGATCGATCCAGCCAAGGAAATCATTTCCTGCTCCCTCCCTTCCCAGGAGTTCAGCTTTTGCAGCCTCGGTAATCTTCTTCATAGATTCCATCTCATGTGCGCTGATAAACGCATCTGCCTTTGAATAATCAAATGTTACTTTACTTCCCATTGGACTCGTCCTCCTTATGCTACCTGTTACGTTCTAGTTCTTGTCTCGAAGAAATCTGTATAATTTTCTTCTTATAAATGTGACAGCTCACAGACAGTCCTTGTTTCACAAAACTAACTTTGAGCCGTTATCTATATTTTAACAAATCAGTCTCTTATTATCAAGCCATAAACTCCTCCAGGATTTCTCGGATACGCTGATTTCTGTTTGCCTCGTCCTGCGCCTTTGTCTCTTCCGATTCTATTGTTTTTCTTTTTTTTCTGTTTTACCTGGTTTTTGCGATATAGCTGTCTTTTTGACTTTCCGGTCATCTTCCACCTGCAGCGGTTCTGTCTTATACATCGCACAAAGCAGACTGTCCATAGATCCAGGAAATTCCTGCTTTGGTTCCTGCTTCTTCTGATTCATAGATTCACCTGGCAAGTTATCCCCCTCTGCCCTTCCTGCATTTTCTGGCATTCTGGTATTCTTCACAATTCCTGTATCTTCTGGCATTCTGGTATTCTCACCCATTCTCTCTTCTTCTGGCATTCTGGTATTCTCACCCATTCTCTCTCCTTCTGTCATTCTGGTATTCTTCGTCATTCCTGCATTTTCTTGTGTTCTGGCACTCTCCGCTATTCTCGCTTCTTCTGATCTTGCCTCTTCTGCCAGAACTTCTTTCTTGTATGTTTTTTCATAGCGATGCTGATAAATATTTTCCAAGTAATCTACCATATAATTTCGTACTGCCTCCAGCCGGTACTCCTCATCCGTCAGCATATGTACCAAGAATACGATTAACGCCAGCGCCACGCCGGTTCCGCCGATCATAGCTGTCTGCTCTGTCGCCCCTTTAATCCGATAACTTATGATTGCACCGACTCCGCCAAGAATCAGACAAAGTCCGGCACCTGCCATCTGTAACCGCCGCCATGCATGGAGCCTGACTCCACCAACCCGGTATTCATAGAGATACTTGTCCACAAATACGCCTACGTTTTCCACCTTTTCACTGATCATACAGGTGTGCTCGAATTTCGCCCGCACAAGCCGCATCAACGGATGATTACTCTTCCCCATACTTTCCGCTGCTGCCACCAACTTCCTAAGTGTTCTTCCAACGACCACCTTTGACACAACTCCGGCAAATGCACTCATTCCCATCAGTACATAGATCACATGTCTGTCTAACATTAATTCTAACATGATAAAAGCCCTCCTTTTGGCACCAATTATAATGGATTTTCCAAAAGAAGGGCGAAAAACAACGTTCCCCATAAAGCGACATCTGCACACCGCAGATTATGGTATTTTTTCTTATATTTTATCGAATCTTTTATTCTCTGGTTTTAAATCATCGGGAGCAATTCCTTTACAAGCGCCACGCTGTGGGCAATTGCCTGTTTTTTCAAACTCTGGATAGTCCATCGTTGCACTGTTGTCAGCTTTGTCAGAAATTGCTCGAATGATGACATACGAAACTTTGTTAAGGTAAGCGGCGTGCGCGATTCCCGCGCCCTCCATCTCTGTACAGAGAGCCTGAAAATTCTCCACGATACGTGCTTTCACTTCTCCGGAAGAAATGAACTGATCTCCACTTGCGACCCTTCCTGTAAATGTATGGATCTGCGGATTTGCTTTTTTCATTTGCCTTCACTGCAAGCTCTACCAGATGCGGATCTGCCGGGAATGTGCGTGTATCCATTCTTGGCACCTGCCCGATTGCATCTCCAAATATGGTTGCGTCCATATCATGATGTACCGCATCTGTAGAAATCACCATATCACCAATGTCAATTCTTGCATCCAGGGATCCTGCAATACCTGTATTGATCAGCGTATCTACGCCAAATTTATCCACCAGGATCTGCGCGCAGATTGCCGCATTAACTTTACCGATTCCACTTCTTACAACAACCGTGTCCTTCCCACAAAGAGTTCCTTTATAAAATGTCATGGAAGCAAACTCTGTCACTTTAGCATCTGCCATCTCACTTTTCAAAGCTGCAACTTCCTCTTCCATTGCTCCAATAATACCTATCATCCGATTTTTCCTCCTGCTATGCATTTTTTTACTGTGCGGTTCCCGCACATTTCCTTTATCCGACTGCCTTTTTTCGCTATCATTACAAACATTTTCCTGTTATCCTGTACATTATCCCCTACCCCATGCACAAATGTCAAGCATTGATGCGCTTTACTGTACCTGTGTATTCCTCTATGTACTCTTTTTTCGAACATATTATTGGAAATCTTAATTTTTTTTCTTTACAAGCAGATTCTTCTCTGTTAGAATGGCTTCTGATATTCATATATCTGGTATAACATATAGGAGGGTTTTAAACATGGATTATAAAACACACGGTGTCTGTTCCAGCATGATTCACGTAGAGCTGGACGGCGATAAAATTAAAGACGTAGATTTTGTAGGTGGCTGCAACGGTAATCTTCAGGGAATCTCAAGCCTTGTAAAAGGAATGAAAGTGGACGACGCCATCGAAAGACTTTCCGGAATCAAATGCGGTTCCAAAGCAACTTCCTGCCCGGATCAGCTTGCCAAAGCACTCCGCGAAGCAATCGCTCAGTAAATTGATTCATTTACTATAATATGCAAATTTGATTGACAGGCAAAAGGACAGAAGGTTTTATTTTCTGTCCTTTTTGTAACTATTCTTCGCTAAATTCACTTTCTCAAAATGTCTGGAATCTCTCTAGAAATCTTTTGGTTCTTTCATTTTGAGGATTTGAAAAAAAATCTTCTCTGGAGTTCCTTCCTCTATAATTCTGCCGTCGTCCATAAATACGATCCTGTCAGCAATTTCCTTTGCGAAGCTCATTTCATGCGTAACAATAATCATCGTACGCTTATGTTCATTCGCCAGATTTCTCAATATGTCCAAGATTCCAAGTACAAGCTCCGGATCCAAAGAAGATGTCGGTTCATCCAGTAAAATTAATTTGGGATTCACTGCCATTGCCCTTGCAATTCCTACTCGCTGCTGTTGTCCTCCTGATAATCTCGACGGATATTCATTAACTTTATCCAACAATCCTACCTGATCCAGATATTGCAAAGCCTTTTCTTTTGCTATTTCTTTTTCGATTTTCTGGACAGATGTCATTGGCAACATAACTTTTTCAATTACTGTCTTATTTTTAAATATATTGTAATTCTGAAATACCATCGAAGTTTTTAATCTTAGCTGTTTAATTTCTTTTTCTGTACATTTTTCAGCATCTACTTTTACATTATCAATTTCAATAATCCCCTTCTCTGGTCGTTCAATATAATTAATGCACCTTAAAAAAAGTTGACTTTCCCATTCCAGACGGTCCGATTATTACAATAACTTCTCCCGTATCAGCCTGAAAATCAATTCCTTTCAGAACAGCCAATTCTCCAAAGCTTTTATGTAAATCCGTTACTTTAATCATTCCAGTTCTCCATTTTTCAATTGTTCATATACACTTGGACGCACATAAGGTTTGCCCAATTTTCCATAATGCACATTCTTATCGACAGCAACTCCCAATTCCATAGGATCATCGAGTCTTTCGCTAATCTGATCTTTCTGAGTCGGATAATCAATATAATTCATAGTTTGTATAATACCTTCCGTCAACGGCTCAAATTGTTGAATTGGAAGACCAACTCCCATTTCATCGTCTTCCCAAGCGCACATCTTTCTCGTACCTGCACATAAAAAACAGAAAAAAATTCATATCATTTTTTTTTCAAATGGACCAGCTGTCAGATCTGCACACACACCTTGATTGCCAGCCATATATAAATTCTTAGGAATTCCCCATTTATACGTATACCCTTGAACAACACGCATTAATTGATATGCATTGACCATAAATATAGCAACATCTGCATCTTCTAATTGCTCTAATGGACCAAGTTGAACTCCATATATTTTTTTTGTTTTATCCTTGAAATATCTTTTTGTTACATCTTTTTTGCAACCGCCCTGCTTTCATAAAGATTTAAGCTATAATACCTCTGTCCAGATTCTACGCACTCCATTTCCTCATCGAGCCCCAGCGCTTCCAACGCACATCTGCATCCAAAATTTTCTAATTTTGCTTTAAAGCAATTATCCTCCATTGCATGCTTTACCATCATACAATAACTTGTTTTTCTACCATATTCCTCCACAGCCAACTTATCATACTCTTGTTTAAAGTAGAGAAATCGTACACCTATAATCTTTTCTCCGAAGTCCCAATGCTTTTGTCATTCTATTTACATCTCTGTTTTTCATACCGTCTTTCTCCTATAAATATTTGCAAATCTTTGATTCCATATAACGCAACAGCCGATCTATCACAACTAAAACTACCCAGTATACAACTCCCACAGATATATACGCCTCGAAGAAGTTTAAAGATGAAGCTGCTAAAATTTTGGCCTGTGCAAGTATATCTACAACCCCTATCGTAAATCCTATCGCAGTATTTTTTTATCATGGAAATAAATGAATTCCCCAATGACGGAAATGCTGCTACAAACGCCTGTGGCAAAATCACTTCTTTGTAGGCACTCACTGGGCTTAATCCAATAGACAAAGCTGCTTCTCTCTGTCCTTTATCCACAGCCAGTAATCCCCCTCGGATAACCTCTGAAATAAATGCTGCAGAATTCATCGCTATGGTAATGACCAAAACAGTTCCCCCGACCAGATTTCTCATAACAGGAAATATTTGTGGCAGTCCAAAATAGAAAATAAACTTGAGTAATATATGGAGTTGATCTGAAGTAAGAAATATATAGTCCCGCCAATGTTCTTAATATTTTAAATCTGGAGGTAAAACAAATTTCCAAAAAAGTCCTAATACAAAAAAAGCTATTGCAAACGCGACACATCCTAAACATAATGTATACGGTATCTTTAACATCAGTTTCGGAAATATTGAAACAAAAAAAATTGTGTATCAAAATCCATTTCTATCTCCTTTGCCAAGAAAAGGCAGTCTTCATGACTGCCTTTTCTAAATTCATTATCTATTCAGTAATTTCCTCTTTTTTGAAATGTCTCTACCGAAATATTTCTCTGATAACTCTGACATTGTTCCATCATCCTGCATTTCTTCAATTGCTTTATTCACTGCATTTATCATATCTGGATCAACATCTTTTGCAAATGGAAATGCATTTTTGTCAATTAGAATTGGATCGCCAATTAATTTGAAATCATACTCACCTTTTTCATTAATCTGATCAAAAGATAATACTGTAATCGGGAATGCATCATAATGTCCAACTTTTAACTCATCATAAATATTTCCCTCTGTTGTAACAAGCTCCATTTTCTTATCATCTGGAAAAGTATCATTTATTTTGTTCAATGCTGCTTCAAGAACTGTTCCAAACTCAATACATATCTTTCTTCCCTGCATGTCTTCAATAGAAGTTGCCGGATCATCACCTCTAACTGCTAATTTAATTGCATTATATCCATAAACATCACTAAATGTATATTTCTTTTTCTTTTCATCTGTTACAGAAACCTGACCGGCAATTGTATCATATTTTCCAGAATCTAGTCCTTCAAACATTGCTGAATAATCACCCACAACCTCAAATTTGATCTCATAACCAGATCTCTTTCCGATTTCTTCCATAACATCATGTTCAAAACCAGTTAACTCTCCGTTGTCATCCGTGTAAATGATTGGATAAAAAGAACCATTTGCAGCAACTGTTATCACTTTATCTTTTTCATCAGTAGATGAATCGGCCTCCTTATCTGCTTTTTTTGATCCACACGCTGTAACCATCCCCACACACATTGCAGCGCATAGTAAAATACTAATAACTTTTTTCTTCATAACACCTTTCCTCCTGTGTAATTATTACAGTAACAATAACATTTACCCTCCCCCTGTCCAATTTATATATTTTATATATGTGTTTGTTTATTCCTTTTATCTATAATCAATTGATAAGATTCTTAAAATCTCAGGCTCTCTCAATTCTGTCTTAGACAATATATGATTAACCGTGTACTACCTTCTCCTGGATTTTAATTCTTATTAATCAGAAAAGGACACGCAGCTTTTAATAGCTTGCGTGTCCTAAAACTAAACTTACCTAAACTTACTTCTCTTGATTGTTATAATATTTTTTCTTTTAAATTTTCTTTGAACTGTCTCCAGTTCCTTCGCCCTTCCAAAGCCCTGCGAACCAACGTAAGGGCCATGAAATATGTAGATTGCTGTGGAAGAGCGTCTAATTGTTTCAATATTCAGTTGTTATAAAATTTCTAAAGTATTATGATCCAACCTACTAACTTTACCCGAAATTTGTTTTTAATTTGTTTTTTCCCATCATTATAATGGCCTTGCCCACTAATCTGATTGTAATTATAAATTTGTTAAATTCTTCTTTCTTTTCTACAAAATCTTACTTATGGTTCCTCAATGTAAACTCCATCTGTGAAACTGCTTCCCATATCATTACCAGCAGAATGAATACAGCGAACACGATAATAGTAATCTCCTTCTACATCTAAATACTTTTTAGATGAAACTCGGTCTGTATTTTCATTGAATTTCTGCCATGTATCATAAAAAGACCACTCCGTATCTTCTTCTTTTTTTGCACGTTCAATGATAACACCTATTCCTATTCTCGGCACTTCACGTTCTGCAAGCGTTGTGCCTCCAGCGTAAATCTCTCCAGGACCCATCCGAACAATTTTAGAATATCCAGTTAAAGATCCTCGCCTCTGGCAGTTTTTTTTTCTTATAACCAATGGATTCTGCATCTGTTGTAAGTTGGGATCCGTCGATCACCTTTACACTCGATGCCGCCTGTGTATCCGTCGATACTCCAAAACTTAATCCTAAAGCCATAGCAAATACGCAGCATATGGACATACATCGCTTCATTTATCTACCTCCCATCTCTCTCTGACGCCACTGAAAAAGTGGTCGTAAAATCATATATCTGATATAATTAAGGTATCATAATTGTCGGAGGTTGAAATGTTATCATCCCAACTTAAACTTAGCCTTAGTTATTATTCAGATTTATATGACATGATTGTTCCAAAAGATCATATTCTAAGAAAAATCAGGGAATTGGTCGATTTTTCTTTTATATATGATGAATTAAAAAATAAATATTGCCTTGATAATGGACGTAATGCAAAAAATCCTATATTGCTATTTAAATATCTGCTTTTAAAATATCTTTATAACCTTTCTGATAATGGTGTTGTTGAAAGATCACGATATGATATGTCTTTTAAATACTTTCTGGAATTAACGCCAGAAGAAGAGGTTATCCATCCCAGTCTTTTAACCAAATTCAGAAAGCAGCGTTTAAAAGATGAAAATATACTTGATCTGCTCATAAATAAAAAGTGTAGAACTTGCCATAAATCAAGGTGTTTTAAAAAAGCAACACTATAATTGTTGACTCAACTCATACAGAAGCCCGTTATCATAAAACTACTCAGAGAGAAATGTTGAAAAAAGCCTCTACTTCTTTAAAAGTAGCTTTAAAAGATTCTGATAAAGACATTTATCTGCCAGATGAACCTGAAAAACGAGCTTCTTTAGATGAGTATAATGAATACTGTCATGAATTATTAAACACAGTTCAGGAAAGTCCGTATTCAGAACTGCCAACGATTAAAGAAGAATCTTCTATGTTATCCGAAATTTTGGATAATCAGATTGATTGTTATGATCAATCCATTGATCCGGATGCCCGGATTGGCCATAAAACGGTCAATTCTTCTTTTTACGGATACAAAACTCATTTGGCCATGACAGATGAACGGATTATCACTGTAGCAACAATCACATCCGGCGAAGCATTTGATGGTCAGGAACTTCCAGTACTGGTTCAAAAAAGTAAAGCAGCAGGTGCAACCGTTAATGAAGTAATAGCAGATACCGCATATTCCACACTGGAAAATTTAAAAAAGATGCACAAAGCAATGACTATAAATTAATTTCAAAGCTTAACCCGAGCATCATAAAAGGGACTCGTTCAGAGGACGGCTTTATCTTTAATAAAGATGCGGATACCATGCAGTGCCCAGCGGGGCATTTGGCTATAAAATATCGAATTGACAAACGTAGTAATCAGAAAAAAGAATACACGTATCAAATATTTTTTCGATATTAATAAATGCCATGTCTGTCCTTATCGTAATGGCTGCTATAAAGAAAATGCAAAAACCAAAACGTATAGTATCACTATTAAATCGGATTATCATAAAAATCAAGAAGCGTTTCAAAAAAAACACAATATTTCAAGGAACGTTTCAAAACCCGCTATATGATAGAGGCAAAAAATAGTGAATTAAAAAATATACACGGATATAGTCGTTGTGATGCTGCTGGACTATCAAACATGCAACTTCAAGGAGCAGTATCAATATTTGCAGTCAATTTAAAACGAATTTTAAAACTAAAGGGAGAAGTCTGCCCAAATGAGAAAAATAGGAAAATTCATCTCTCAAAAGGGTAGATTTTGCATCCCTCAAAACACTATTTTAGCAATATTTTATTATCAAGGAACATTTTGGCATATATTTGACGCCCTGTGATACTAAACTTACCACTTTTTCAGTGGCGTCCTCTCTATTTAGGGTTCCCTATATAATAGACACATGAGATAAGAAAAAACTGACGCATTTTTTTACATAAAATATAAATTTTTTAAAATATTTTCTATTTCTTCTTTGTTTAACTCTCCTGTTAAACTATAATGCAACTTCTGATATTCAAACTCTGCCACATATCTATTTCTTTCTGTTTCTGGCGTTTCATAACAAGTCACTTCAATATCAACATTATTTACTTTATAATAACAATGCTCCACTTGCTTATCCTCGTTATCATACCCCCATGACACTTGGCCATAAGCAGAGCTAACAAAGTATTCTATTTTTTTTTCCCCTTGTATTGATAATCTAATTCAGCTACTTGAATACCTTTATCTAGTTCCATTTTTTTAAATTTCATTCCATCAGGTATCCATGTAATTCTTACCGGCCCCAAACCAAACTCTTCAGCTATCTTCTCATAGGCCTTCTCTTCATCTTCTTCCTCAATAATCTTATTTTTATCGCTGGAATTGACTTTGGATACTTGTCTACCACCTACGGAGCTTTTTACAAACTGCAGCATTCTCTCTGGTCCGCCAATGCTTGTCATTCCAACTGCCATTACAAGGATCAGCACTGCTGCCAGCGCTACAATTCTGCGGATATTGCGTTTCTTCCGGCGCATTGTATAGATTTTCTTCTCCTCGCTCTGATTCTTTATCATCTCACGTCCAAGGCGAAGTGCTTCCTGGTCTTCTTCTGAGAGTTTCGCATACGCATCTGTCCGTTTCATATCTTCAGAACGCTTTTCACGCTCACGGATTTTTTGATCCAGTACATTTTTCATGCGGAGCTTCAGCTCATCTGGAATCTCTTCATTATCGTTAAGTCCGACTTCTTCTTCAATCTGTTTCGCTTCTCTATTCAATTGATCTTTTTAGGATTTCTTTCAACTGATCTTTTTTTTCACTCATAATCTACCTCTTAACGAAATCTATCCTCTCTTTCTCTTGACCAAATCTCCCGGGAACGTATAATATAATTATATGCCAAAGTTGAAAATCTTTCCCTGTTTCGTACAGTATATACGAAGCAGAATAATCCGTACGGCATTCTTATTGTAACATATATTATCGAAAGGAGCTTTTTATGAAACGTATTATCTTAACCGGCGGCGGTACTGCCGGTCATGTTACACCTAACATTGCCCTGTTACCACGTCTTAAAGAATTACAATACGACATCCACTATATCGGCTCATATAACGGAATTGAAAAGGAACTTATCTCTCAATTCGGTATACCATATCATGGCATCTCAACCGGTAAACTCAGACGTTATTTCAGCGTCCAGAACTTCACAGATCCATTCCGTGTTATCAAGGGAATGGGTGAAGCACGTAAACTGATTAAGATTCTGGAGCCTGATGTTATATTTTCCAAGGGAGGGTTTGTCTCTGTACCAGTAGTCCTTGCCGGTAAGGGACAACATGTACCAGTAATTATCCACGAATCTGATATGACACCCGGTCTTGCCAACAAGATTTCCATCCCTTCTGCAACGAAGGTCTGCTGCAACTTCCCGGAGACATTATCTTCTCTCCCGGCAGGCAAGGCTGTTCTCACCGGATCTCCGATCCGTCAGGAACTTTTTAAGCGGAGATAAGTACCGCGCCAGAGAATTTCTTCACTTTACTTCCGACAAACCGGTCATTCTGGTTGTCGGCGGAAGCCTCGGTGCCGTTGCCGTGAACAATGCCATCCGTGCGATTCTCCCGGAGCTTCTGAAAAACTTCCAGGTCATTCACTTATGTGGCCGTGGCAAGCTCGATCCTTCTTTGAACGGAACGGAAGGCTACGCACAGTTCGAATATATCAAAGAAGAATTACGTGACCTCTTCGCACTGACCGACATTGTAATCTCCAGAGCCGGAGCCAATGCTATCTGCGAGCTTCTTGCCCTGCACAAACCAAATCTTCTGATTCCGCTGTCTGCCAATGCAAGCCGTGGTGATCAGATTCTCAACGCCCGTTCTTTCGAGCGTCAGGGATTCAGTATGGTGCTCGAGGAAGAGGAACTTACGAACGAAACACTTCTCAGTGCAGTTCATGATCTCTATGATAACCGCGAGAAATACATCGATGCAATGAAGCATTCTTCCCAGCAGGATTCTATCGATACCATCATTGATCTGATCGAATCGGTAACCGCTTAGATACTTACAAAACCATCTGATTCTGACGCAGATATCTGATAGAAGAAAACAGGTGTCATATCCGGCACCTGTTTTTTATTTGCCATCCAGTTGGTGAAACTGTTCTTCGTAGTACTTCTTAATCCATTGCTTTGCCCTGTATAATGTACTATACAGCGTATCCACAGATATCCCCATTTTCTCTGCAACTTCTTTTTTTTGTGGTTTATCCAAAGTATATGAAACGGTAACTGCCTCATACCATCTTGAATTTTTCTCATATAGATCTGCAAAAAGATCGTATCGTGTAGCTCGCGGCATTCTTTCTGGCGAAATACTTCTATGAGTTGAGCATCCAGTCCTTCTGACGAATATGGCACCTCCTGCTCCGGAACCTCTTCCATCGGTGTCTCCCATTTACTGTCTCTTAGATAGTTCTTTGCCATATTCTTTGCGGTAGTGATCAGCCATGCAGGCACGGACTCCATACATATATCTCCCAGGTTGTCGTATAATTTCAGGAAAACTTCCTGCACAATCTCTTCTGCCACATAGTGATCTTCGACGTAGTACAATGCCGTTCGGTACACTTTACTTACATTTTTCTTTGTAAAGCCTGTCGATTTCAGCTTTCTTTACATCTTCAGATTCCACCATTTAATTTCCATCACTTTCAAGTTTATAATTTAGACAGAATATCCTGCTTATCCTCTTCGGTAAGCTCGCCCATCTTCCAGCCAAGTCCAACTTCGTCACCTTTATAACGCGGAATCATATGTAAATGGAAATGGAATACAGTCTGTCCTGCTGCTTCGTTATTATTCTGCACGATATTGTACCCGTCACAGTGTAAGATGCCTGTAAGCTTTGTGATCATTTTCTTAGCCAGCACCATAACTTTTGCAGCCTTATCATCGTCCAACTCATACAAATTGGCATAGTGTTCTTTTTGGAATAATCAGTGCATGTCCTTTCGAAGCCGGGCTGGCATCCAGAATCACGCGGAAATCTTCATCTTCATACAATGTTGCTGTAGGAATTTCTCCATTTGCCAGTTTACAAAAAATGCAGTTATCATCTTTCATTTTCATGTCCTTCTTTCCTTTAAAAAGTCATTTTAAAAATTGTTGATTATTTTATCCGCCAATGCTACACTATGAAAAAATAAATTCATAAAGGGCGGTAATCATTATGTTCACAGAATCTGATTATGAAAAATTACACCAGATCATGGCAGAAAGTCCTGAGAAAGAAGAGCTTCTCACCAGACTTCTTCACTCCCACCGTATGGATATCAGTACCATCAGCCATGAGATTCGCAACCCGCTGACTCTTATATACAGTACCTTACAGATGATCGAAGCATCCAATCCGGAAGTTCTGAATATCCGGCACTGGTCAGACTTACATAGCGACATCGAATATATGAAACAACTACTGGAAGAGCTATCAGCATACAACAACGGTCAACGTCTGTCACCTTCTTCGACAGATTTCGACATCTTCCTCAAGAAAATTTCCTTATCCTTTGCTTCCTCCATCATTGAAACCGATATTGAATTTATCTCCCGGATAGAGCCGGGACTCCCTGTTATGTCTGCAGATCCCATCAAACTTCGGGAAGTTCTTCTGAATCTTCTTGGAAATGCGCGTGATGCAGTACTGATTCAACAATCTACATGCTCTAATCATCTTGATTCTGCCTGTAATTGTGAAAGTAACAGATCTTTGGATACCAGCAAAGCACTTACTTATTCTCCGCAAATTCACTTTCACGCATGGAAAGAGCATTCAAATCTGATTATCTCCGTCTCCGATAACGGCTGTGGTATTGCACCAGAACATCTATCTTCAATCTTCGAACCATTTGTCACGTACAAATCGTCCGGAACAGGCTTAGGCCTGCCACTTTCCCGCCGAATTATCGAAGCACATGGTGGAACACTGACTGTCCACTCAGAACCAGATTTGCCGTGCCAGCTAAAAACTACATTCACCCTTACAATTCCAATCCCTTAAAAACATTTTTAATAATGTTTCGGCTTATGTTTCCAATATGTGAGTACCGCCAGTAAAAATCCGGATACCAGCCCGCCAATGTGGGCTGCGTTATCCACCCCCTTGTGCGGTGAATCCATAATAGAGACTTAAGCCTGCCATCAGAACAAGTCCTCTTGTTGAAATCTCTCCGACTCGTCCATGATTACGGATTGCAACATAAAGAAGTGCTCCCACAATCCCAAAGATTGCTCCGGAAGCACCCGCTGATACCGCATAGCTTCCCTGACTCACATCAAACCATGCCGATACGAGATTTCCCATCAACCCGCTTCCAAGATAAATGAGCAGAAAATGGATCTTTCCGATCTCTGGTTCCAGGCTGTAACCGATGACCAGCAGCATCACCATATTGTTCATCAGATGACTGAATCCAAAATGCAAAAACATACTGGTAATCAGTGTATAATATCGTTCTCCGTTCATGAGATATGGAACATACATTGCTCCGTGTTCCATCATAAATGCGGAATCCTCAGTCATACCCATAAAAGACAGTCCGAGGAAGATCAGAACATTCGCCGTTGCGATTGCAATTGTACAAATTGGTAATTTCTTGTAATTTCTCATAGGAAAATTCTCTCATTAATTTTCTGTAATGTCAACGTTATTCTGCAAGATTTTACTCATCAAACTCTACAATCAGATAGTATCCTCTGTCCGTATGTTGTATTTCTTTGATCACTCCCTGTCTTGCATGAATACGCTCAGATGTCTTGTAAATTCCGGACATTGCAACTGCTGGTTCCACTACATAAGTAAACAGGTTCGTATTCGGACTTCTCTCTGTTACTTCCACCTGCTGGCCTTCTTCCACCAGCCCTTGTCTTTCCATTTTAAACCGTTCCTGTCTCACGACAAACCGCCTCCTGTCTCTGATATTCCAGCCGGGATTTTTTCCGGCATCATTCCTGTCAGTACAGTATAACACTAGAGATCTTCTTCTTCAATATACAGCCCGTCCCAGTCTCCCCACTTTGGTTTTCTACGTCTGTGAAGAAAAACGCTTCATCGGTGTCCACAGGTTTTCTGTCTCACGGAGTATCGTACTTCCCATTTCCTGGCTTGCGATCCAGTCATGTTCTGTCCGGTCAAAATATGTGCTTCCTTCCTTTTTCTTCCTCTGTTCCCAAATCTGTATTTTTATCCTCTGCCAAAACATTTTCTTCCTCTTCTTTTTACACACTCCTTTATAATCTGTTCCAGACTGTAATTTTCTTTCATAGTCTCTTTATGCAAAAGGAACACGATCTGGACACATTCTTTATCCTGATAATCTGCACATTTCACCAGATATTCGCTCAGATGATGAAATCCTTCCCACAGACTTTTTTTTCTTTCGGTGGATAATAACAAAAATAATACTTTTTCTTCTGTGTAAAAAAATATACTCCGGATCCATCAGAATACAATTCACATTGAGAAGATACCTTTCTACTTCTTTCACGACACGCAAAATAGATTTTAGCAATATTTTTTTTTATTTCTTCTCCACTCATCGTATGCTTTTCATAGAGCGCTTTCATGGACACTTTTCCACTCACATCATAATCATAACAGCTTTTGTCATCCATTCCCCCCGTCCATGCATTTCCAGCAGTCCTTCCACCTGATTTTCTTCCAGCATTTTATTTTGATAGTCCTCTGTATAAGGGACTGACTCTTCTATCGTAATCTTACGTTCCATTGACGAACTCCTTTATTTTCTTAATATCCCGAAGCTTTTCTCCGGTTCTGTAATTGCCGCACGTTTTTCCACACTGACTTTCATCTTCCTCCATGTTCCCTGTGCCCGGACACAGACTTCATCTCCTTCCACCGTAACCTGTCCCTGGATTGTAGATAATAGGATACACTTTCCATTCACGCGACTTTGAAAAAGTGTTTCCAGTTCCGCCGCATCTGTCCCGCTTTTTATCTCCAGTTCCGGTCTGTGAACCCGGTTTTTCTCTCGCCTTATTGCTTCCAACTACCGCTGTCTCATAAGCTGCTCCCGCAATTATATTCTTGTCATGATAATAAAAAATGCATAGATACTGCTCATGACCAGAAGCATAATGATTGGCGTTAAAAAAGACATCTCTACTGTATAACCTCTCACACTACACCGCCTCTCTGCTCTGCCAGCATCAGAATATATCCAAGAGTCAAAAATGGGAAAAATGGCATTGTCTTCACTCGTCCGCGAAATGCCAATATCACCGAACAGACTCCACTTGTAAAAAAATGCTGCTGCCAGCACTCCCACAACTTTCCAAAACCCCAGATATCCTCCAAGAATCATAATTGCCACGCTGTCCCCATAACCGATTGCTTCTTCTGTCACTTTACTGACAAGAAGGAACAGCACTCCCACTCCGATTCCTGCACAGATTCCAGCAAGATCATCTACATTCGTCTGTTCCATCTTTTCTAGGAACACTCTGATCTGATAAAAATCCACTATTTTCCAGAAGACTGTCAATATTCCCCACAACGTCAGAACTTTTCTGGAAACTTTTTATTTCTAATATCTGACACAGACAGCCCGGTTAAGATTACTAGCACAAATATATCGACCATTCTATTTATATTTCCCACATCTTTGTACCTCTTCCCATTCTACTTGTCATTCCTGGCATTCTACTTTCCACCACATTTTGAGCATGCGCGCTTTCCCGGTACTTCAGAAATTCTCGCTGTATATACGGTACGCTTTAATCCGCTGCATGTCAGTGAATTATGATACCGGTCACCCTGATCCGTAATATACACACTTCCACCTATACTGCTGCCATGAACACATTTCTCACAGGCATGATACTTTCCTCCGCTTTCATTGCGAAGGCTATTAAGTTCCGATGACGCCGCCGCATGGATCGACAGGTCCAGATGCGTACAATGTGGATTTTGTGATAGACAACTCCTGTATCCGTTACATATACAATCTGATCATCTTCTTCACCAAACCCTCCTGCCTCATAGCCGGTCCATGCCTTGATCCTCATAGTTTCCTTATAAGAAATCGGCGCTATAGAAAAGCCCGGAACCGGAATCCGCACCTGATAAGATGCCTGAATTTCTCCAATTCCGTAAACGGCGACAAATAAGATTGATTGCAATTGATTCCTGAGCTGCCACCTTCTACAATACTTCTCTCTAACCGTTCTGCTCCAATAGAATTTACAACATCACGTTCCAGATTTGACGGAATCACTGCCGGGACTTCTACTGTCTGCACTGCAAGCTTCTTTCCCGCTTCCTAAAGTCCGCTTCGCACAGCCGTCTGCACGGATAACAGCTCCAGCAGTAATACCAATGCCAGCGTCGCAAAAAAGAAGATTGGTACTGCCATGGCAGCCTCCACGGTAATGCTTCCTTTTTTTCGGGTGGATGCAGATGCCCTTCCTGTATGCTTGGATTTGTATATGCTGGATAATAAAGGGATATCTTTATCTGAGTTCATCGAATCTTTCTCCTTTCATTTTTTATGTTTTCAGTTAGCAGAAATTTTATAACTCCCGGTAGGGGGGAAGGACATCTGCACCCACCCGTTATCAATTCATTTCGTTATTGATTCATTTCGTTATTGATTCATTTCGTTTTTAATTGTATCCAAAATATGTCGGAAAAAATCGTACATGATCCCACGACGCAGATTGCATGTGCTGTGAAATTCTACTCTGCTGATGCAGGCATCTGCCCGAAAAAATGTCTGTCCATATCGTATCTTTAAATTTTGTTCCACCATATCTAATGTACGCATCCCAACTTCATCCTGGGATTTCAGGAACAACAGCATGCGAAGGTATTCCCGATAAGCAAGTCCGCTTTCCATATCTTTACCACTATCTGCTGCCACATTTTCTCCTGCACTGCCAAGCTGCATCAGTCCGGAAAGGCTTAGTTTCCAATCCTCTGCGTTCTTTACAAGTGGTACTTTTCCTCCACTTATCAGCATTCTAATATCCATGATTGCTTCACCATAAGCCCATGCAAGTAAAATTCCTGCGCGGCACCCTCTGCCAGTTCCGGAAGTCCGATCACCGTACATAATGTAAGCGCTGCCGCCTCGGCTTCTGCTTTCTTTTCCGGATCCGTCTGGATATATGCATAATCCGGCACAAATCGGACCATAAGAAGCTTACTGGCAACCGTCTCCAAATTTTCTCTGTCGCTGGCATGGCCTTCCAGAATATATTCCAGTTCATAGTCCAGACTCCCCGCACCTGCCATGTCACCAAGATTCCCATTGCCGAAGTCTTCATTAGCAGAATCTCCTCTGACAAAATCTCCACCGACAGAATCTCCACTGTTATAATTTCCACTGCCAGATTGCAGGCTATCTGAAGCCATCTTGAAATGTTCCAGCACGTACTCTCCAAACAGTAATTTACTGATTGTACTTCCCGATCCTGCTACATCTGAGAAATCTCCATATCCCTGATTTCGTTTTCTATGAGATACCATTTCCGATAACGTAATGCTTTTCTTTGACATTACACGTCCCTTTGGCATAATCAGATCTACAAGAGGCATGCTTTTTTAATTTCGCCACATGCGATAAGGGATTCTCTTCCTCTGAAATTCCTCCTTCTGCGACAACAGCTCCTGTAATTCCTGTTCCGTTTTTGCCCCGTCCCTTTCATAATTTTGTAAAGCCTCCTCTCCTGCTTTCCATGTATCTGTCTGTCCAACCAGTTTCTTCACCTTATCCAGTCCGTATTTATTTTCCATATATGCCGTCACCTGCTCGTAAAATGCACTGGCACCTTGGTCCGTCAATAGCTGAATTCTTTTAATTTCCTGATCCATCCCGCTTGCTCCGTAATAGGCCAGCCGTTCCTTTAACAATTCTTCACTGTAACTGCCCGTCTCATAACTTCCTTCCAGCGCAAAAATTCCGTAGACTTCCCAGAGTTCCTTCTGATACTCTGCAAATATACTTTCCACCGCCCGTGTCATATCTGCTCTTCTGTAATTTTTTACATTCTGTAAAGAGGCACTTTCCAGCATTGCTCCGGCAAATGAAATAAGTAAAATAAATACCAGACTTAAATACACTGTGACTTCCCCCTTTAAATACCGCTGCTCTCGCTTGTAATCTTCTCGAAAATCGTCTCGACCAGACTTGTGAGCTGAGATTTGAATATAACGACAAGCGAAATCAGTACAACCAAAATTAAGATAATTTCCACAACTCCGACTCCGTCTTTGTTTTCCAATATTTCTCTCACTCTGTGTTTTAAATACCAAACTCTCCACATAATTAATCCTCCCGCTTTCTCTATTCTTGCTTCTCTACACCCGCTTTTCTATTCCGTCATATCTTCTGTGGCATATTTTTATATTTTTACAATGCCTACATTTGTACGGTAAAAAATGCCGGGACTACAACAATCACAAGCACCTCTGCCAGCATCAGAAACATCGGAAGTAATAGCTTTGTTCCTGCTTCTTCCCCGAACCGTCTTGCTCTTGCTTTTCGCTCTTCAAAAGACTGGATTGCTTCCAGCCGAAGCAGGTCATTTAGACCTTTTGTACCTTTTCTCAGGTTTTGTGACAGCAATGCACCAAATCTCATATATTCCTGTGTCCCGCATCTTCTTCCGAATTTCTCATAACATTCTGCTTCCGGAACACCGCCATCCATCTGTCGGCATGTATACTTCATTTCTTCATAAACTGCACGCTTCCCTTGCTGCTTTATCCGCGAATCGTAATCATTTACAATCTTTCTCCATGCTTTGCGGACCGTCATTCCTGCGCCTAAAAGTAATGTCAGCTTACTGATGACTTCCGGATAATCCAGACACATCTGTTTTTTTGTCTTGCCTGTTTTTCTTTTATCTCGTTCTGCTTATCCAGCGCAAAAAACAGCACGGAAATCACAACTGCAGCCACCATAATTACTGCACCTCTCCAGTTCATTACCGTATAAAAATGTATTTCCTGTCCGTCCACCTGTTTCGGCAATGTTAACGTCCCGGATTCTCTGGTATCCTGATCTTTTTCTGCCACTGTCCGGCGCACCTTTTCTAATAACGCTCCATCACTTCCGGTCATTCGTGGATAGACCATTGCCATACATTCATACAGTACCTGTTTTCTACATCTTCCCGATACGTCAATATGGCTGTCAGCTTCACCGGTGTCCCTTCACTTACAAGCTTATCTTCCTTTAATTTTCCGTAAATATTGATCACATCATAGCGGTCAAGCTTCCATGTAACGTCGATCGCCTTTCCTGGAATCTCGGTCAGAAGATTCAAATCCCGGTCCACATGATCCAGACTTACATTCTCCCCCAGAATCAACGAATCCATTTTCTTTACTGCCTGCTTTAATACCTGACTGATTTCCTGTTCTCCATAGACCTGCTCTGTTACTTCGATCGGAATTTCCCCAATACTCGGTCTTTTCCCTCTACACGCAGTTCTTCCGTCTTCTTCCCTTTGCCATAAGTTTTTCTTGTGATCTCCTCTACATTTTTTCTGTAGGCACCATTGTAATCCCAGATAAGAGCTGCAACGCCCACCGAAAACACCACTAACATGATCCCGATACTCAGACTTCGATCTCGATGATCTTTCGCCCAAGCTCGTATGCGCCCAAATATATGATCAGACATCCTGTCATCACTCCTCTTCCTGCTATATTTCCGTAAAGATTTCCCATAAATTCCGGAAAACTGACAGTCATATAAAGTACAATTCCAAAAGGAATGACCGACATCACCTGAAATTCATATTTTTTCGCCGCCAGCATTGTATCAATTTCCCGTTTTACATCAATTTTGTCTCCAATCTGATCCGCTGTATTGCGGATAATAGACATCAGATTTCCTCCGCTTCTCTTGGCCGTGACAAAGACTCCGGCAAAGCTTTCCACATCTGGAAGCTTTGTTCTCTCGGCCAGTTCTTCTACTGCTTCTGTATATAACGTTATTATCTTGCCATTCCACAGTTGCAAAAAGAAAGAGAGCCTTTCACAGCCCTCTTTCATATTGACTTTCTCATTCATTTGTCATACTTCAACAGTTTGGCAACCAATGTCTCTAAACTTTTTTTGCCATTCCACAGTTGCAAAAAAGAAAAGAGAGCCTTTCACAGCCCAAAATGGGACAAAAAACTTTTTCCCAAAAATCTGGTATTGCACCAAATGCCATCCCAATTATTATCATTCGACCACATTCTCTTGCAGATTCCAATGCAAATCCATAACTCAAAACACCTGTCAGAATAAATATAATTGATAAAAAGTAAAGCAAAATATTTCCCAATATCATCGGAATTTTTAATAACCAGTGAATCAATGTCATTACTGCAAGAATTAAATATAAAAACACTTTTATTATGTACTTAACCAACATTTTTAATCCCTCCCTTTTTTGTCTTTCCGGACAGCAAGAATCTTGCCATCCGGACTTCCTTTTTTTTGCTATCCGGACTTCCACTTTTTTGCTATCCGGGCTGCAAAATTCTTGCTATCCAATGCAGTTCATTATCCTTTTGTGTATATCATTTCCGTCAAAATCATCTCTTCTGCATCATGACAAAGGATATTCATCCTCCTTGTCCATTCCATGTTGTCTTGCCTTTTTAATTCCTCTGTAATTCCTTCTTTCTCCATCATCTGTTTTACTAATTGTTCTTCTCTATCCCTTGCTTCTGCATCAATCTGATTCAAATGCTCGACAAGTTTTCCTTGTAACAACAATATTTGATATTTTGCCTTTCTGTGTTCCTGTAAATAGCTTTTACGAAGCATCCCATATTTCCCATAAGTTGGTTCGATATCTGTAAGTACCAATTCCGGCAAATAATAATCTCCACATAACATATAAGTAAGTCCATTTTTCTCATCATAAATTTCGTTCTGCATAAAATATTCTCCTTTTCTTCCTATAATTGGTCGTACATCTTCAACAGTGTTCCCTTTTTCATTTGACTATATTTCACCTGTAATTCTTCATATTTTTTCTGAAGACTTTCATATTCGTTTTTCGGAACACTATCGGATAGTTTCTGTTCTAAACTCTTAATCCGTGCTTCCTGTGCTTTTGCAATAGCAGCGCTTTTAGGATTTTGCAATATCATTCCCTGTTGTTTTTCCTTCAATTCCATCATGACCTGTTTCACATTCGGATTATTATAGAAAAAACCTCTGGAAAGTCCTGTTAGTTTTGTAAGTTCAGCAACTGAAATTTTTATATTTTTTCTATACATTGTTTCAATAGCTGTTATTGCTGTTTCCGTCATTTCCGCACTTTTTTCTTTTGCCAGTGCTACCATTTTATCGTGTTTCTGCATTTTCCTTTTCCCTCCTGTATTGTGCTAATAATTCATTCATTTCATCTCGTACAGCCTTTGTATCCTCCGCTAATGCTTCGTTTCTTAACCGCCGATAATGTGGTATGGTTCGTGTATCCTTATGCCCCAACAGCCTTGCAATGCTATCATCATCTAATTTCATTTCTGTAAGTTTTACTCCAAAAGTATGTCTAAAACGATGTGTACGAAACTCAAAATAATTTCCCTTATCATCCCTGATATCATTTTCATAAATCATGATATTTACATGATATTTCAGCATTGAATCTGTATACAATTTTCCATTATCTTGCAGAAAAATATATTCTGAATCTGGATGCTCCTTTTCTGAAACTTCTATTGCTTTTCTAATCAATTCTACCAGCTGATCGCTAACTGGTCTTTTATATTTCCTTGTTTTCTGCTGGATAATAGTTATAAAATAATGTCCAGATTTCTCAGATAAGCAATCCCTTCGCAAAGTCAACGTATCCTCTATTCTTGTACCGAGCATCTGATGTATTATTAAACATCTGCCTAACTGGGGCTTTAATTTTGTTAATGCACAATTAAATCTTCTGATTTCTGCATCTGAATACGCTTCTGGTAAAGCGTTGTCATATGCTCTGCAATCACTGGATAAAAAAAGGTTGCATATATTTCCTATTTCCAGTTCACGCCCTATTTCATCCAACAGATTATCCAAAACCGACAGCTCTGTCGTGTAACTGACTGATGTAAGACCGGTATCCGTTTTTATATAAACCAGATAATCTTCTATCATATCCCTGCTAATTTCTGTAAAATGCTTTACTTCTGGAAACCGATCATACATGAAGCTAGCAAACCGACGGAATCCACGCAATTCACCTTTTATACTACCCATTGCTTTTGTCTGGCAGTGGCTATACAATATTCTCTTTATTATCTCTTTAAATTCTTTCTGCCTGATCTCACGAAAATCTAATCTATATCTTCCACGAATCGGATTACTCCTTGGCACAATATCCAACTTTCTCATATCCCATACATCTTTTTCATTTTCTGGAATATCAGCTGTTTTACACTTCGCAACATACTCATAATACATTTTCAGAAAAGAAACCTGAGCGCTACTTTGTTGTTCAACACTCCGCCTATCTGGTCTACTTCTTCTGACGCACAGTGCTAATCCTTTTTATATAAAAATGCTTTATAGCTTCTCTCCAGTTCTTCCCATTTTTTATCAGTGATGCTACTACAACTTGTACACTTCTCATTCAGAAATTCTTTCAACAGATCAAATCTGTAAATATCATTTACTGCTGTTGATAATGATAAACGTCTACATCTATCATCAATATACCCATAAATCTCATCCTGTATCTTTTCATTATGAATCTCTGATACATAGTACACCCTGTTTTCCTTCCATTTCAGACTAGCCAACTGTTTTTCTGTAGCTTGTTGATAACAGTCATAAGAAATCAAATTAATATTACCTTTCATCATCTTCTACTCCTTTCAATTTAAATGACTGATTTTTTTTGAAAAATATTTATCTTCAGCCGATACAATACGTTCCGGCATGAAATCAATGTACTGTTTTGTCATATTCTCACTTGAATGTCCTAGATAATCTCGTACTCCTTGTATAGAAACTCCATTTCCGTACATTGAAGTTGCAAGGTTATGTCTGTAATCGTGTGCTCTAAAGATATAATCTCCGCAGGCAATCCCACGGGCCTTACACTCCCGAATCATCTGATTTGAAAATGTCTGTCCATTAAATGCACCACCCTTTTTATTTTTGAATAAATACTCCCCATTTTTTATTCCGTACTTTTTTTCATAATCGTTCACCAGTCCAACCAATAAACTAGGAACAGGAATGACTTTTTCTCTCCGCATTTTGCTTTGATATATACGCATCCAATTCTCATTGCCTTGTGAATAAAAGGCTCCCGATTTTATTGTACAAACCTCGCTTTTCCTAATTCCTGTGCAAAACAAAATCAAATACATCAACTGTAAATGCTCTGGGAATGCCGGCAGCTCCTTAATTAGATGAGCAATTGTTTTTTCTGGAACACTTCTTTCATTGTGTTCCGAAAAACCTTTTTTTAAAAATCGTTCCGGATAAAACTTCAACACTTCAATATTTTTCATTTTCAAAAACTGTAGAAATGTATGCATATGTGTGATATGTCGGTTAAAAGTAGAATACTTAATATCGGACTTATCCAAAACAGACACATAATCCGCTATATCTTGCATCTCCAGTTCAGTTACTTTTTTACTCTGTCCATCCAGATATTTTAAAAATTGTGAAATAAAACTTATTGTATTTCGGATATTTGATAAAGACAGATCAGATATCCCGACCAAATATTTTGCGTATAATTGTAAATACCAACGATTTTCTTTTTCGTAAATATTAATAAATGAAAGGCTTTTAACAGGTGAACTGGCATTGATTCTCGATTTATCAAACTGAAACCTATCCATATACCAGATACACGCTCGCCAATTTGTCTCTGGATCTGTTAGAAATAACGTTCTTCTCGCAAACTCAACAATCTTAGAAGCCTGTTTTTTTATAATTTCCGGCTCATTATTTAAATACAGATAAAATCTGTTTTCGTCTGCCTGTTCCATTTCTTCAATATCATCTATTCCGTACTTATCGCAAAACCGTATAAGTGCTTTTAATGGTTCTAAAAAATATCTTCGATGTCTTTGTGCCTTATCCATATTCAGAATTTCACACAGCAATATTTTTGTCTGTTGCACCAACTGTGATGAATGTATCCTCGTTAAGTCCCATAACAAATCATTCTTATCGACCACCTGACGGAAAGATTGTGCTTTCTTCTTATTGGGGATATACAGCAAAAACAATTTGTCTTGCTTAAAAAACTCCTGTTCTACAGAGAAGGGATTTCCATGTGAATAGACATCCGGTATATTTTCTATTTTTAAACGATCAAATAAGCTCATTAATTCCACTTTATATTTTTCTGAAATATCCTCTTTTTCAAGAGAATCCATATACATTTTTCTCGTTTCATAGTTAATATCTGCAGTACACTGTATATCTGTATACTGGAAAAATTTGTATAACCGGTTATAATATTTTGCTTCTCCATTCGTAACCAAAGATATTTCTTCCTTTAATTTCTCAGATATTTTTTCCTGATATAACTTCGGAACAATTTTTAATACTGCCAAGGTAATCCCTCCTTCCTTTTACAGAAAATCTGCAATTTGGTATAAATCTTCATTATTTGAGTAGTATTGATCTGTTGCTTCTATCAATCGTTCATTATTTTCACCCAAGTATTTAATGGTAGTTTCAACTTTCTTATGCCCCAGGGCAAAACGAATGTCATTCAAATCCCATCCTTCTTTTCTTCTTTCCTCCGCAAAATAGTGTCGGAGCTGATGCGGATGGGAATTGATATCCGTTTTTTTGGATAGCCTTTTCAACATGCTATACACAGAATCCGCATCTAATGGCTCCCCTTTGTTTTTTCCAGTCAATTTTGTAAATAGATACTCCGAGTTCATCAGACTTTTCCGATTATCAGAAATGTACTTAACCAAGAACTCAAAAGTTGTATTACTTAACAAAGCAATTCTATATTCTGCATTTTTTGCTCTTGCCAAGTTGGTATTGGATTCACGATACCTTACCCGAACCGTCCTTCTTTCAAAATCAATATCTTCGGTATAATGGATTCCTAGAATTTCCCCTAATCTAAGACCGGTTTCTGCCATCATTGCTATCAGCAATCGATCTCTATCATTCGTACAGGCATTTATCAGCTCCTGTATTTCTTCGGATGTTATTTCTTCCAGATTAGGTTCTTCTTCTTTGAAGAAACCTTTAAACGAATTCACTGCATTTTGATGATTTACTCCCATACTGTCAAAATACGATACTTTTTTTACTCGTAAGACTTTAAGCATTGGTAAAACATCTTCCAGTGCCAAAAACTGGTAGTATCTGAAGACTGCACCAAGATACATATTGCAGGTCTTATTGCTCGTCTGTGTATTATGCTCAGTATGCTTTCCACTCTTAACCCAATACAAGAAATCAATAAAATGTTTATTCTGCTCTGAATAGGATAGCAATGTAATCTCATCCAATCCTATCGTTTGCTCCTGCAGATAATTGTAATAATATGAAAGTGCGAAGGCTGCGGATTTTACAGTATTCGGAGAAGCATTAATCTGATCCAGATGCTTCAAATACTTTGATGGAAGGATTTCAATTTCTTCAATATCAGAAATAATCAAAAAACGTGGTCTATTATCTTTCAAAACCGAAACAACCCTATATTTCAATCCACAGCCCTCCTTCCTTTCTTTTCATTGATTTATTTGACTTCTTTGACTTCTTGATTTACATTATACGCAAAGATATCAAAATGTCAATTACGTTTTTGACTTCTTTGACTTTTATAAAGGACATCAATAAAGCATTTTTTGATTTCTTTATGTTTTAAATTGATTTTTAGGGATATAATTGATAAGATAAAATACAAGAAGTCAATTTATACAAAGTCAAAGAAGTCAAGAGGAGATTTGAATGAACGAATTTATATCAAATTCAGGCACACTAATAAATCCTGACAGCGTTTACGATCAGGAAAGATTCATCAATATACTTCAAATCATTTTACAGAAAAAAACACAAAAAGAATTATCTGAACAAACAGGCTTAAATAATGCAACCATTTCACGAATGCTCAACGGTGCCCGATCTGGAAGACCATATAAAAGCACTATTGATAAAATTGCAAAAGCCATTGATGATCCAGAACTTATCCAAGAATTATATGATGCAACGGGATATTCTTCTAAGAAAAATACGGGAACGAAAAAAGATAATTGCAGACAATGGATTTTCTTTGGATCTCTCTACTGTTCAGGTGCATGAAAAGTTTTTTTCTACCTTAATGCGTGGACTTTCCATGATGACAAGTCTTCATAAAATTGAATGGACAATAAAATCTGGAACGCCCAGATCATACAATTATTTAATTAAATTAAAAGAGGGAAATATAGATTATTGGTATATTAGATATGTAGATAGAATTACTTCTGATGAAGAAAGGAAAAAAGCCTTAACTGCCATTTATGGAGAATTTGCAAAATTGAAATTGGGCGGAAAAATCAAAGTTTCTTGCGCCACTCCTTCTTACGAAGATTATGATTATTTTATTACAATTCCGCCATATCAATTAAATACAAATGCTTCTATTATACATTTTGATTCTGAACTCGAAAGATTTGCAGACGAAACCTTTTTAGAGACAGCTTTACCACTTAAAGAAAATATTCCTGTTAAGGATTTTTGTAATCTTACCGAATCACTGATACTATAACTTTTTGATTTTATCACAGAGAGAGTTACTTATGGCTCTCTCTTTTTTTACACTTCCTCCTCCCACGTTCCAACTCATTATGGCTAATCATTTTCTAAAGTAAGTATCGCCTAGAGTAACTCAAAATTCCATTTCTGGATTATGATTCTCTGACAAACTTAATGGAGATTACGATTCCCCATACCCTCAATATCACAAAATATCAAATTTTGCTATTAGCTCATAATAAATTTTCGCAGCTATCTGTTTTTGCACTCATAGTTATCAAAAAGCTTTTTATAACCATCTGCTTCTACCAGTAACAAAATGTCAATAGTTTTTTAATCACTTTTTCAAAAAGGCAAAAAAAAATAGAACGTATAGATTATTTCCATACGCTCTATCTCACATTTCATATTAAATTTGTCATTTTCCTGTACTTATAATTTTTCATCAAAGAGGTTGCATCATTTCAAGGATAATGCCATCCGGGTCTCTGAAATAAAACGCTCTGCTTTCCCCAAATCCATCTGCCCTAAAATCGAAATACTGCGGTTCAGATAAGCACTCCACATGATTTTCAATAAGGGTTTTATAGACAAAATCAATGTCATCCGTATAGAAACATACTTCCGAGATGGATGTCGTAAACAAATCTGATTGTTCTTTATGGATTTTGCTGTCTACAAACTGAATCAATTCGACCGGTGGTGCTTCAATAGTCTTGGAGCCATTCAAATAAGCAACTCTTGCTTTGCAATTTGCTCTACGGAACATTTTATCTGTCTCTTCGTCTTCCATAAAGATTTCACCCTGAAATTTAAGCCCAAGGATGTCTCTGTAGAAAGCAACCGAGCGATCCAAGTCAGAAACCGTCAATCCAACATGATAAATTCTTCCGATCATATATATATTCCTCCGTTACTCACATGATATCATATTTTTTCTTCAATTACATCCACCTAATTTTAATACACTGCCTGTCGACTTGCTTCTGTAACCAGCATCCAGTTAATCTTCTCCTGCATTGTTTCCTTTGCATTTTCATTGAAATGATAACGGACAACATAGACTGTCTGCCCGATTTTCTTTGTAAATGTGTTCCCCTCTGTTTTTGTATTCATCATTTTTTCCATAATCATTTTTCCTTTCTTTTGAAGCCCCGGCAGAGAGTCATTCCATTGTTCTCTGTCAGGACACTATTCTTTAAATCAGGCCCAAAATGGGCACTTCCAGTTTCGTAGGCTACCTATATATAGCCTTTTCATTTTTGCTTGCAAAAAGCCTTGTGATCACAGCACTTTTTTAACGTAAAAATCATTTTAATATGATACAGTCAACGACAAGAAGCATACCTAACAAATGTCATTGTCTATCACTTCTGTTTTCTCTGCCGATATTGCTCTGGTTAATGCCTAATATTCTTCCCTGCCAGGCAAGACGATAAGTACGGCGTTTGCTTCTATCGTGTTTCCAAATACTTTCTTCCATCATACGATGGTTCTTCATCAAGTTCCAGTCCGTGACGTTTACAGATATCTAAAAACATTGTCCGGCAGGCAGAATCGGCTGCAGATTCAAAATTTTATTATTCAAAAATAAATAAAAATGGATTCCACCAAAATACCCATCACCAAAAATGTACTGGACACTTCTATTCATTATATTTGCACCAACAACTTGAAGTTATCTTCCTGCTTACGACTTTCCAACAACATAAACTCCAAATATCATTTTGATAATATAAAGATACTTCTTTCTTACCCCAGAGCAAGATCCACCTGTGTTTAACAATATTGTCTTTCATCACAATGTTCTTTCATCAGGTTTTTATCTTGCTGGGGATTCCCCAAACCCATTCTTTCTATTTATGCCGAGGTCTTAGTACACACTAGAGCAAGATCCACCCCGGTAATACCATATCGCTATTTTAGCAATACGGCATTTTTCGGATGTTGGAATCTTGCTGAGGATTGTGCTCCCCAGTTCCTCACATTCAGCATAAATATATAATTGGTTCCTCGAATTTCTCCGGTCACAACACAGGAATATAAAATAGACTAAATATCTCTATATCCCTGTGAAATCACTATGTGATTTTAAAAAGAGCAAGGACAGGAAGTGTGGATACACTTCCGCAAAATTGCCAATTTCGAGCCATATCCAAAATTGAAAAATACATAAAAATCAAAAATCCGATACTTTCCTCAATATCCAAATTTATAATTTTTTACAGATTATCAAAAAACCAATATGAAAATTTTACAAATTTTGTAATACTTGTAAAATTCCCATATTGGTTTTCATTCATCTTTTATGGATTTGGAATATTCTATGTTTTCAAATATTTTACTTTGAGCAAAAAACAGCTCTATAAACTTTTATCATTGCATTTTCTGGTATAATTTCATCAACTCTCCCACACAATCTGCTTCCGTCATTTTTTGTACTAAAGCCATACGCAGCCATAACAGCTTTATCATTTGCAGTATGTGCTCGCCGTAACTCGGCTGGCATTGTTAAAGGATCATATAAAGCCGCAAGATTACTATTAGGATATAATGTTCTTGCTTTCAAAATTTCCTGTGCCGATTTTTCAATTTGTTCCCGATTCTTCTCCGTTACTACAGGCCACGGGAAATTGTTATACACTATTGTGTTTGAATAACTATAATCACTTTTTAATCTTCCACACACTGCTCGCATCCATGCCATATGAACATTCGACATCAATACACCAAATTCATAAAATGATGCATTTGGCATAGTGAATAATTTGTCTCCCGGAATAATTTCACCATCTAAATAATCCATTGGAATATATCTACGATTCTGAGAAGAAACTTTGGGAATCGCAATATATTGATTTTTATGTTCAAGTATTGATGCAAATAAAGTTGGATTCTCAGCCGCTTTTTTGTGTTCGCTCTTGTACTACTAAGTCTAAATTCACGTACTTTATTCACCCGTTCTAATATCATCGGACATTTTTTTTAATAATCCAGGATCAGCTCCAACAAGCCAAATACAATATCTCGGCTTTCGATCAATAAAATCTTTTCCCATCATATAATGTCTAAAAAACGGAGAAGCTTGTGGTTCTTTTTTCCAAAAACTCTTCCTTTTCCTCTTCCGTCAATATTAAAAATCCACCATCAATTGCTTGCCCACCTAATGCTATTTCAGGAACATTACACAATGGTTTCATTCTTTTTTCAATGAATATATTTTCTGCATCAAGCAAATATCCATTAATATTATTCGCCGGAATTGCGTTCTCACCTGAATAAATTATTTTCTGCTTATTATTTACAGCTCTGCTAAAGCCAACAATTACACAATGAACATGCGCTTTTATTGACGCTTCACTATCCCATATAAATGTTCTGTATGCAAAATCAATATGTACACCTGATTCAAAAAGCGGTTTCCAGAGAATCGAAACACTTTCTCCCTGTGTAATTGAATTAGTTGATACCAATGCTGCTCTGATATTATAATTTCCCATATAGTCAACTGCTTTTTTATACCAGCAACTAACATAATCAAGATTTCCTATACTCTTCCATCCTTCAAATATCTTCTCAACATCTTCCTTCTGCTCCGACGCCATCCAACGTGCTCCTACAAATGGCGGATTTCCCATTATAAACGATAATTTTTCTGCAGGAATTACATCATTCCAATCAATTCTTAATGCATTTCCTTCTGTGATATTTACATACGTTTTCAACGGAAGAAAATCATCATTAAAACCATACACAATATTTTTCGTTTCTTCCAACATTTGAGATTCTGCAATCCATAAAGCCGTTTTTGCAACTGTAACTGCAAAATCGTTAATCTCTATTCCATAAAATTGCTGAATAGAAACTTTAATTGGATTATTTACTTCTCCTAATGTCATCTGTCCGCCAACTTTTTCTCTTATCACTTCATTCTCCAAACGTCGAAGTGACAAATAAGTCTCTGTAAGGAAATTTCCTGAACCACAAGCAGGATCAAAAAATGTAAGTGATGCCAATTTATTTTGGAATTCTTCCAATTTTTTATCTCTGGTACGCTTCACTTGAATTGCTCTAATACTATCAAATTCCTTTTTGCAAATCTTCCAAAAAAAGCGGACTAATAACTTTATGAATATTTTCTATAGATGTATAATGCATTCCGCCGGAACGTCTGGTTTCTGGATTCAGTGTAGATTCAAATACTGCGCCGAATATAGTTGGAGAAATGTCTCTCCAATTAAAGTCTTCTGACGCTTTTGTAAGAAGTAATTCTTTAATTTCCTCTGTAAAAGGTGGTATCTCAATAGTTTCATCAGCAAATAACCCACCATTTACATATGGAGAACTGAGCAAGATCTTCCTCCAAATACTCGTCCCGATCTGATATCGGCGTATCCAATACTTTAAATAATTCTATTAATGCTCTTCGGCAATCCCTTACTTCATATGTTTCCAAATAATCATGGAACATATTTCTCTTACCCAAAATTCCAGCATCTTCAGCATACAAGCAAAAAACAATTCGCACACATAAAGCATTCAGGCTCTTTAGTTTATGCTCTCTTTTTTTCTTTCTGCTCAAATGTTTCATCTTTTTCTTTAATATTCGGTATACGATATTGTTTTAAAAAACGCATCATAAAGAAGCCCAACAATATCTCCTGCTTTTTTATTGATACTTCCATTTCATGCGATATTGTCTTTACTTCCTTTTTTTCACCAAGAAGTCCAACAATGGATATTTGCTTTTGTAATTCATCTAAAGCAATCTTTGTCGGTTCTGGCTGTTTCTGGTTCATATCATAAATCCAAATTTCAGCAAAATTTGACGTAACAATCCACCGAGCTCTTTCATCAAAAGTCAGCTTTCCATTATATCTGTCTGCCTGTTCAAATGGAGTAAGATCAACATCTCCTGAATTCCTGATTTTCTGATCCAATGCTTTTTCCAAGACTCTTCTGTTCAATAATTACTCGTGTTTCAGGAATATATACATCAATACGTTTTGTATTTCCATCAATTACAACTTTCTTTTCAAAGTTCAAACGTTCTGTCACATTATCCATTCCCAAAACGTTCGTCAATAAATCAATCCAATAAGAACGTCCATCTTCATCTTCTTTCCCTTTTCCCATCCATCGGTTTACAAATTGACGGGCAGCCTCTCTTTGTTCTGCATCTGTCATGCTTTTTCCTCCTAAATAATCGTACATTCACAAATCTTTCTCCGACTATTTTTACATATCATATCCACAGTATATCATAAAATTATTACAGAACAGCATTCATATATCATTATCCGTATTGTGTCTGCACACAAGGAACTTCTACCGCCAAATCATAATAATATTGATACATGATCATGTTATCTTTTGCTTTATACACTCTCTGAGCTTCTTTCATCAAGTTATTCCAAATATCTTTCCATTCACTAGGAGCCGAATCTAAAAACCACATATTATTAAATGACATTTCTATCGTCCCCCATAAATCATCTTCTTTACGCTCAGTTTTTATATTCATCTGCATATTTCGTGCAATTTCCAATGCATCTTTTTGTAAAAAGTGAATTTCACTACTTTTTTGAGAATCTGGAACTTTCTTAAAACGACGCATATGAGCTTCTGCCTTTTTAATAATTGTTTCCAATTGTTCATCATGCCATTTTTTATCCTCTAGTATCTCTTCTTCTGACATTTGCGCTTTTTCTTCATTAATTTCTCTTTGCATTTCTTCCAATTCACGCTGTGCAATATCATAATATTTCTTTTCAATCACCATAATCTCCCAACTCCATAAAAAAAGAAACAGTCAACATTTTCGTTACAACTGTTTCCTTTATTTTTGAAGTCCCCGGAGCATTTGTATCACTACATTCTGTTCTTTTTCATCAAGATTATTCCAAATATTCAGAACCTCTTGTTGTGATTCTGATAAGCTTACTGGAACATCCATTCCGGCAAAGAATTGTGCCATTGTTACTCCCAGTGCATCACATATCTTTTCTACAGTAGGCATAGTTGGTAAACTTTCTTTAGCAATAATTTTTCCAATCGAAGATTGAGATATACCAGTCAATTGTGACAGCCGATATTTACTCATATCACGTTTTTTACATAAAGCTATAATATTGTCCGCAATATAATCCTCTGTACGCAAGTAAATACACCTCTTTCCGATAGTAGTTACCTTAATTGTAACTAGAAATCCGAAAAAATATTAGAGATGTATCTTGAAAGTATTTACTAAGGGGAAACAGTAGTATTAAAACAAAAAAAATAGAACTATATAAAGTTGTATTCCATTAATGTCAGCTTATTATCTAAATGCTCATATTCTCTTTGTACCTCTTCAATTTTATCATATAGTTTCAGCACTGTCGAACCCTTTATCATTTTATTTTCTTGGCACATCTGCCGGAATTTTTCTTTGTACCCCCGCAGTATTCTTCCTTTTTCCTCTAATTTCTCCAGTGTTTTGATTTCCTCTTTATCTGCCATGTATTTTCCTCCCAAACATAATTTTTAATACATAAATAATAACCTTCTTTTTTTTTTCACTGTTGTTCAATTATAACTCATCGCCTTTTTCTCCCATCAATCGACAATCTTCTTTTTGCATATATACATATGATATACTTCTCTTTATACAACCAATTGCTGTTGTGTAGCTCACCATTTTTTTCTATCTACAACACAAAAAAGTCAAGTTGTGATGGAAAGGAGGTGAGGACATGGAAATAAATTATGCACTTATAGGCAAACGTATAAGAGAAACCCGCAAACAACGAGGATTGTCTGCCGAGGAGCTGGCTGAAATCGCTGATCTTTCTACTGTTTATATAAGCTATATAGAAAATGCCAAGCGTAAACCCAGTTTAGAATCTTTAATCAAAATTAGCAACGCACTTGAAATTACTATTGATGAATTACTCTATGGAAACTTGTTATACAATCCTACGGAATATCAAACTGACATCGATTTATTAATGGCAGATTGTACCAGCACTGAAAAACGTTACATATTCGAGGTTCTTTCAGCCATAAAAAACATTTTACGAATCAATGATTGGCATCTATCCTCAAAACACAATTACGATGCTGATAACCCGAATGATTATTAAATCATTCAATAACAATCAAATATCTATTTCTACATAAACCATCCGTTAATCACTTAACTGATGGTTTATGTCTTTTTCAATCCAAAAATTCTATGATAGTTATATCAACTATAAAGGATGTCGCTATTGATGAAAGAAAGTGAAGAACGAAGCAGTAATATTGATGAACAGAAAGCCAGAATCCGGCAAAGATACAAAGGTATTGATCCAGAAGAACTGGAAGTAATTCCGGCACTTCCACCAGAGGATATTTTTAAAACAGAAAAAAAACTACGAGTAGCTGTATATGCAAGGGTATCTACGGATGATCCACGCCAAACATCCTCATATGAATTGCAGAAAAATCATTATCAGGATGTAGTAAATAAAAATCCGAATTGGATGCTTGTAGAAATATATGCCGACGAAGGCATTTCAGGCACTTCGCTTCAACATAGAGATGCATTCAAAAAAATGATTGAAGATTGTGAAGCCGGAAAAATTGATTTAATCATAACAAAAAGTGTATCTCGATTTGCAAGAAACGTTGTTGACTGTATCCGATATGTACGAGAGCTTTCTTCACTCCGTCCACCCGTCGGTGTATTTTTTGAAACAGAGCATTTAAATACTCTTGATCCCAAAAGCGAAATGATTCTGTCATTCATGTCAACACTTGCGCAGGAAGAAAGTCATACCAAAAGTGAAATTATGAATTCTTCCATTGAAATGCGTTTTCGTCGGGGAATATTCCTTACACCTCCTCTGCTCGGATATGACCAAGACGAAAATGGAGATCTTGTAATCAATCCACATGAAGCTAAAATTGTGCAGCTTATTTTTTATATGTATCTGAATGGAAGCAGTACTCAACAAATTGCTGATTCTTTGACAGAACTCGGTTGTAAAACAAAAAAAAGAATAATGATGTCTGGTCATCCAGTACCATACTACAAATCCTTCAAAATGAACGCCATTGTGGGGATGTTCTGGCGAGAAAAACATGGACTCCTAATTATCTTGACCATAAATCAAGGAAAAACAATCAAGACCGTAATCAATACAGAAAAGTCGGACATCACGAAGCTATTATCTCCCGAGATGATTTCATAGCTGTTCAAAAAATTAATTACAAATGCGAAATATGGAAATAAAGAGATTTTACCAGAATTACATGTGATACAGGAAGGCTCTCTAAGTGGATTTATAAGCATTAATCCAAGATGGTCTGGATTTAAAGCTAGAGACTACTTTGAAGCATCTCAAAGCGTCCTTAAACCGGCAAATATGAATGTACCTGATACAATTACTGCTTCCGCCGGTTCCTTCGATTTAAGAGACTATGAAGTTGCCAGAGGACAATTTTTCTCCTCTGTTGGTCGGATTTCTGTTTCTTTTTTCATATAAACAGATCTCTTTTAACAAAGATGCTATACGGAAATTTCCAAACATAAAATTTGTCGAACTGCTAATACACCCAAGCTCAAAACTACTTGCTATCCGACCATGTTCCTCTGAAACAAAAAATAAAAGTGCAGTGGTCACGTCTCAAAGATGGTCAACTTATTCCAAAACCAATTTCCGGCGCTGCATTTTTGCCAACATTATACGAGATATTTAAATGGGACAAAAAATGCAAATATAGAATATTAGGAGTTGCCCACCAAAAACAATGAAAATGTCCTTATTTTCAACATGGACGATACAGAAATACGAATACCGACAAATACCAACGACGTATCCGCCCCCAATAACAACATGCCTGATACAATATCTGATTCTAAGAGTGTGTTAGCTTATCCTGCCGACTGGATGAATAGCTTCGGTAATAATTACTATACTCAGTCTCAAGCGCCAGAATTAACAGAATTTACAGCGGACAAAAACTGGCAGACTGCTTCAGAAAGTAAACCTTATAAAGAACCCGAGCTACAAACCACTCCCAAAGAAACCATTATACAAAATATAAAGAATATTATTACAGAAATTAAAGGAGACACCCAATGAGCGAGCAACCTATAAATCAATGGAATATGACTACAGAACCTTCTGATATGATGAAAATCAACACACCTATGCCAATAACAGTCGCACCCAGCCCCTCAAATCAAACGGAAGTCATTGACGATGATTCTTTCAGCTATGACGGTTATCAAGTTGTACGTGGCGAATTCTTCGCTCATATTTACGAACCTTCGTTTACGTTTAATAACTACAAGGTATCTGTAAATACCGCCTGCATAAAAAAACTACCCGATGTCGAATATGTGCAAATATTAGTCAATCCCATTGAAAAAAAACTGGCTGTCCGTCCCTGTCGAGAAGAAGAAAAAGACTCTTTTCGTTGGTGTTCCTCTGGAAAAAAGCGTTCGCCAAAACAAATCACCTGTCGAATTTTCTTTGCTAAAGTGATATCTCTCATGGACTGGAATCCTAATTATCGGTACAAGATTCTCGGCAAACTAATTCGTTCTGGCAATGAAATACTGTTCATTTTCGATTTAACTTCACCTGAAATTTTCCTCGTACACTAAAAGACAATGGAACTGTAACCACTGCTAGGACACCTTCTTATCCTGAAGAATGGAAGAATCAGTTCGGTATTCCAGTGGAAGAACATCAAAAATCAATGCAAGTCAATATATTTGAAGGCTACGCAGTATTTGACATACAAGAAAAGAAGAAGGCAACTGATAAATCCATAGAAAAAGCAAAAGAACCATCAACAACAGAAAGTGAGGAAAAATCCTATGAACAACAAACACTCTTCCCATCCACTAATATGTATTGACTTTAAAAAGAATCGTATACGAATCCACCGCAATACACTCCGTCAAATTGGTAACCCAGAATATATTCAACTTCTTGTTAATCCTGATCAAAAAATGATAGGTATAAAAGCTAGTTGTGCAGAGGATAAATTGGCACATAAAGTTAAGGATTATTTTGTCATCAATGGTAACAGTTATGAATTGTACAGCCGAGAATTACTATATTCACTTTCCCAACTTAACCTTTCTTGGGAGAAATTTAACATTTTTCGTTTAGAAGGCAATATTTACCCAGATAAGAAAATAGCTCTATTTTCCATGGATAACATCATCACAAAACTGCCACAAACAGAATTCAAATCAGAAATAATGGGAGATGAGTATGCGCAATTATAGTATATATACATTAAAAACAAAACTAGAATTCACCAATTTGTATCAATATCTCAGTGAAAAAGATTATAAACAACTTGAACAACAGATATTATGTTATTCCTATCACACCCCCATCTGCACATGGAATGGTATTGTCATTAATGGTATAGAAGCGTATGAATTATTTCGTAAACACAGTATTCCTTTCCGAATAAAAAGGCTACATTTTTCCAGTAAAGAAGATGTAATTTCATGGATATGTACTGACCAACTTAAACGAGAGGATTTAACCAATATCAATAAAAAATACCTGATTGGGAAAAAAATATGATGCTGAAAAAATTATAGTTTCAAGACAACTTTCATCTACGAATAAATCTCATATTTCCGGTGCAAGCATCGCAGCAAAAAAATATCCGAAGAATGTAATGTAGCAATGGCTACCGTTTACAAATATTCTGCTTACAGTAGTGCACTAGATATAATTGATGAAAAAGTTCCGGATCTTGTCAAACGAGTTCGTTCTGGTCAGCTCTGGATTTCCCAAACTAATATTATTGAGCTTTCAGGATTACCAAAAGAGCAACTTTTAAGTCTAAATAACTACCTTCTTGCCGAAAAGATAGAACATCTCAGTTATCATGATATGAAAAGGGAATTACTATGGAATAATTACGCCAAACCGATGTTAAAGAAAAGAATCTTCCGTTTCTATTCCTTCAATACGCAACCTGCCACAGTTTGATCCAGATGCGGAAATTGCAAGTCTTACGTTGACGATTCCCTCGTGGAACAGTTCTATCGAAAGAGTATTAAAAGTTTCAGATTTTAAAATTGCATCTGATACAGCAAAATACAAGCTTAAATATCAGCTTATGTGCCTAATATCAACCACAAATAATATTTTAAAAAAAAATTGGAGGAAATATAATTATGGATGGAAATACCGAAGATTTACAAAAGTTTGTTCCCCAAGTGCATTTTGAGCAAATACCTATTAAAAATTTATGTTCAAATCAAGATTACCAACGTAATCTTTCCATCAAACACGTTCAGCGTGCTGCAGCTAATTTTGATCTTTATCAGATAAACCCTGTAAAAAGTAAGTAGACGTGATGGGATAAATTATGTGTTCAACGGACAACACACTATAGAGATTGTTGCTCTCGTCTCTGGATCAAGAGAAACTCCTGTCTGGTGTATGGTTTATGATGATCTTGTTTACACCCAAGAAGCAGATATTTTTGCAAATCAGATGAAATATGTCAAATCGTTATTACCTTATGAAATATTCATGGCTAATATTGAAGCTGGTAATGATAGAGAACTTATTATTCGTGACCTTGTTGAATCATATGATCTCACTATTACTTCTTCCTCTCGCCCCGGAGGTATATGTGCTGTATCCACTTTAATTAATATCTATGAAAAATATGGTTTTCACACTCTTGATCGTGTTTTACGTCTTTGTGTTGCCACATGGGAAGGTGCGCCTATGTCCTTTAGTTCCAATATGCTTAATGCTATTGCCCGTTTGGATAATGCTTATGGAGAAACAATGAAAGATGACACATTTAAAGAAAAAGTTGGGCGTGTCTCTGTCAGAGAAATCAGTCGTACTGCCAGAGAACGTCGTGCCGGTTCATTAGGATTCGCAGAAGCTCTTTTACTAGAATACAATAAAAAATCCAAGTATTCACTTCCTTTTGAGAAATTATACACTCATAAAACACCCAAAAAAAAGAGAACAATCAACTGAAGATGAATCCGGTCAAAGTTCCACTCCAGAAGGTCAGTTAGATTTATTTTCTACGGATCAGGAGAATACTCAGGCTCTGCCAAACGAATAGCGCAGAGCCTTCAGCCTTTATTCTATCCATACTTTCAAAAGAACACCCTGCTTTAAGGCTCTCTTTCATGCAGTCACTATTTTATCTTATCCCAAATTCATCATCCGCTCCATCCGCCACCTTGTATATGAATACCCATTCCAAATATTTGCTTTTACCGGATACTCTTTCCTGTAAACAAATACAGTGTGATATTTAACAAAATGTATTCTACACCAATTATGTATATCTTTCATATATATGTTATTTATACCATTCATCCACTGTTCTAAAGCCCATATGTCTTTATCTGACACTAACTCCATTATGAACAGTACATTATAATATTGAATGACACCTACTCTCTTCCTTTCCTCTATTAACCTTTTACACAATAACCTATACTTAATGTTCATATCGTTCCTATGCCCCTCCCTCTAATCTATATTTTCCATCCTTATATACGTTATATATATAATTATTACTTATGGTTACTATGGGCCCATTTAAAGCGATGGGCCCCAGTACCACATTTACTCTCGACCCGTCCGGAAGTCTTGCGTCCACGATTGAGATGCTTCATTTACGATTCGATTGGATCCTGCAACAATCTGTTGAATGACATCTTCCAGCTTCTCCCCATGAAACAAACCTTTTCCCGGATCTGATCAGTTTTCCTTCCTTCTCCAGAAATATATTCTCAGTCCCGTTAATCATAATCTCCGTGATCTTATCATCTTCCAGAAATTCCTGAAGAAGATCAAATTTCCGGAATGCATTAAATAATTCTCTGCCAAGCTCCGCCTTTTTCCCAAGCGGTATATATTCTCTGCCGGATGCCTCGTCCAGCACGCGGTGAATCAACTCCGTCAGCTCCTCATCCGGAATATCTCTGACAGATCCAGTTCCTCCAGAATCCTCGCATGAAGCTGTTCCGCCTGTATCATGTGCGTTGCTCCTTTCGTATGATCTTACGTCTGACATCCTCGTAGCCCAGAAGTTCCAGTTCTGCCTCGAACTGCGCCACCTTCGCCTCTGCGACCGGCTCATCAATCGTAAGCATGTGAATCTCATTACAGATCCGAAGCACCCGGTAAATGTCCCGAACGCCTTCATCCATATCCAGAATCACGATTTCATAAATACTTTGTTTTATAATTTTCTGTATCAGCCTGATCCACTCTTCCGAGTCAATCTCCTTAATGTCTTCGGATACAGGCATCGGTACTATATAAATCCAGATTTTCCGAGTGTCTCACAATAGTTGTAAGTACCGTTCCGATATTGCTCTGTTCCTGCCTTGCATAGTACAGGACATCTGCCAGTGTCTGTGTTCCTTCCGGAAAATGTCCACCTTCTCCACCGTAAGTTTCCATTCCCAGATACAATACATTTGCCTCCTTTGCCAGTTTTCTTCCAAGCTGGATTGCATAGGTTGTCTTTCCAATTCTTCTCACCGGAGAATATACCCGCAATTACTCTGCAGTTCTTTTTACCGGTAATCTTTAAAAATATCTGCTTCTCGTCTCCTGACATGCTGCACTGACGAATCATTTCCGCCAGGATCTGATCTCCCGGCTGGTATTTGTAGATCGGCACCTCCCGGTTTTCCAACGCCACCTCTCTTTCTGGTGCGATTACAAATACCATACCGGCTTTTACCTGTTTTCTGGAATCTTCCGGATACTCCGAAGATATGAGCAGAAAATCGATCTTCTCTTTCTCCTGTATAGCCAATACATAAGAAAGATCACTGCATGTCCTGACACGGACCGCCAATTCTTTCTGTCTTGTAAGATACTGTGCAAACGCGGAAGCAAATTTTGTCTCTGGATCACAGATTACCAGATTTTTGCTCTCCACATATTATCCCTCCTCTTCTTGTGTGTTCTCTCGTTATCTTCTTAGGAATTCATGACCGGAATAAATGGTCGAATAACATTGAATTACTTTGAATAACTTGAATGGTTATGTCTTGCCAACTAGAATATAACAATCAGATGTCTTGGATTATAGACAGGCTTTCCCCTTTTGTCTATACCTTTTTTTAGAAAATGTAAAAACTTTTGTGCAACATAGATAGATTTGTTTTTATCAACCATTGAAAATCATCTGGAAACAGTTATAATATATCCATAGAATTTTAAAACTTACCGACTTTATCTCACTGGAAAGGAGTCCATATTATGGAGTTCAAATTCTTAAAATTACGCGATTTACAAGGTAAAACTCCTTCATTTCCTGCTGCGGGTGAAGTACACATTATCTATGTGCCGGAACCGGATGACAGCAACTTGCACAAAAAAGCAGGTGCCGGGCGTGCCATGATCAGAGAAATCCTTTCTTATTATCTGTGTATTGAAATGTCAGGCTTCAATCGCTGATGGGACGTTTTTTTCGCGCGGAGGAAAAAAAAAATTTTTGATTACTCTGACGAAGAGCGCGTAAAACATTTTATCCACTATTGACTTTAAAAGAATCCTTCGTAAAGGGACTTGGAACGGGTATGACAACTTCTTTCACTTCTTTTTTTATCTTACGAAGGAATCCGAACGTACATTTTACGTCACTCGGATAAAAAACTCCAGGACGAATATTCATCACGGAGAATCACTTCCATTCAACCTGCGTATTCGGGTCTTTGGATCTAAGTCCGATAGCATTGCTACTCCCATA
>VOFF01000589.1_pt1 | contig 180991 bp, 210 predicted proteins | sample 5384061 | NCBI WGS metagenome assembly VOFF01 (sample SAMN12384725, study PRJNA508395) | human gut metagenome | isolation source: healthy gut E | host: Homo sapiens | reverse complement strand
CGCGAGGCCGACCTCATCGTCGCCGTCGTGGGCGATGTGGTGCAGCTGGTCGGCGAGACCTGTTCCACCGCCACGCTTGAACTGCTCGGCGGCCAGAACGCGCTGCTCGACGCACTCGCCGACGTCTCCCGCGAGACCGGCAAGCCGATGGTCACCGTGCTGGTGAGCTCCAAGCCACAGGTGCTGCCGCGTTCCATCGTGGGCGATTCCGGCGTGCTCGCCGGCCGTTGCAACGATCCGAAGTCCGGCACCGGCTCCATCCTGTGGGCGCCGAACCCGGGCATGCGCGGCGGTCAGGCCATCGCCGAGATCATCCTCGGCGAGGTGAACCCGTCCGGCAGGCTCCCGATCACCTTCCGCGCCACGCGGGCCAGCTGCCGGTCTACTACAACCAGATTCGCGGCCAGCACGGCGACCGGTACGCCGACCTCACCCAGGATCCGGCGTTCGCGTTCGGCGAAGGCGAAGGCTACACGACGTTCGCATACGGTGAGCCGACGATCGTCGGCGGGGCCTCGAACGCGGACGGCACGTTCGCGCAGACCGACACCGTGCACGCCGAGATCGCCCTCACCAACACGGGGCGCCGCGCGGGCACCGAGGTCGTGCAGGCGTACGTGGGCGACGTCGTCACCTCATACAGCTGGGCCGACCGCGAACTCAAGGCGTTCCGCCGCGTCACGCTCGAACCGGGCGAGACCGCGACCGTCGTGTTCGACATTCCGGTCTGCGACTGCACCATCGCCGACGCCGATGCGAACCGCATCGTCGAACCCGGCGAGTTCGACGATGCTCATCGGCCACTCGTCGCGCCGCGACGACCTCAAGCGCACCACCTTCACCGTCGCGTGAATCTGCTCTGCGTGAGATGCTCTCGCGTGAGCCGGTCCCGTGTGAATCGGTTTCGTGTGGGCCTCATATGTTTCCGCCCGCTCCGGTCGTATGCTGGAGCGGGCGGTGTCGTTTTGTGGGAACGGAGCAATGATGCGGAATACTGATGAGAGGGCCATGCCGGAAGACGATGGGCGAATCAACGGAGTGAACCTCGGCGGCTGGCTGGTATTGGAACGGTGGATGACGCCCGGCCTGTTCCGTGCGAGCGGCGAGGAGGACGAGATCTGGCTGCACCGGTCCACGGACCCGGCCGAACTGGAGCGCCTGCTGCGCCGTCACCGCGACACGTACATCACCGAGGACGACTTCCGCGCCATCTCCGCGCACGGGCTGAACCTTGTGCGCATCCCCGTGCCGTTTTTCATCTTCGGTGACGTGCCCGGGCATCCCGGATGCGTCGAATACCTCGACCGTGCGTTCGACTGGGCGGAGAGGGCCGGGCTTAAGGTGCTCATCGACCTGCACACCGTGCCCGGGTCGCAGAACGGGTTCGACAATGGCGGCCTGCACCGGCGTGGTCCGCTGGCATACGACGCCGCGGCAGGTTGCGTTCGCACTGGACGTGCTCGAGGCGTCTCGCGCGACGTTACCGCGACCGCCCTGCGTTGTACGGCATCGAAGTGCTCAACGAGCCGGTCGACCGTCTCACTTATCTCATGTCGCCGTCGAGCTCCCGGGCGAAGGATCCGGGGAGGCGCGGGGGAGCGGCCACGTTCCGATGCGCTTCCTCAAACGGTTCTATCGGGCGGCATACCGATGGCTGCGCCCGGTGCTGGGCGACGGGCCGGTCATCGTGTTCCATGACGGATTCCGCCTGAACCGCTGGCGCGGCTGGTTCGTACGTGAGGGCATGCGCGGCGTCATCATCGACACGCACGCGTATCTCGTCATGTCGGAACGGCCCGAGGTGCTGTTCCGCATACTGCCGGACGCATGGCTTATGCGCTGGTACCGGCTGTTCGCGGCGTGGGGCGCGCGCCGCATCCGCCGTGCCGCGCGCTTTACGCCGGTCATGGTGGGGGAGTGGTGCGTGGCGAACGGCTTGCGGCGCGCATGGGGGAGTGCGGGGCGCAAGGTGAGGTCGCGTCCGTTGATGCGTCTGGTGGTGCGTTCGACGGATATGGTGCGTTCGGTGACGGCGGTGCGGATGTTGGAGACGGCGCATCCGGTGACGTCGGTTCGCGCGCGGGCGACGCCGGGGACGGCGTCCCGTCGCCCGCCGCGCGCCGCCGCGCCGTCTACCTCCGCGTCGCCGCCATGCAGCTCGACGCGTGGAACGTCTCCGCCGGTCAGGTCTACTGGAGCTATCGACTGCGCGGCGGTCGCGGCGAGTTTGACCGTCTCGCGCCTCCCGCGCCCGGTATGGGTGACGGGGACGCCGCCGTGATGGACGACACGCGCCTCGACCCTTGGGATCTGCGGCATGTCTGGCATGCGGATGGATGGGGTGATGGTTCGGGATGACGGTGATTGATGACGCGGTGGCGGAGGTGATGTGCGAGACGCGCGATTTACGGAAGGGTCAGCGGTATCCGTCCCATAAGGGGGAGGGGAACAGCACATCCTCGCAGTCGACCCACATGGCGTTGAGATCGCGACCGGGAGAGCGCAGCCAGCGCAGCTGAATGCCGTCCATCATCGACAGGCCCGCCTGAAGCACGTGCTCCACGTTCGCGCCGTCGGGTACTGACCAGTTGATGTTGAGCGCGTTCGTCACGCTGCGGCGCTCGCGGTCCGCGAAATAGTCGTGCGCCGGATGCTTTGAATCGAGGGCTTCGATCGCGAAACCCTCGACATGCCCGCCAAGCAGATCGCCCTGCTCGAACAGGTCGCCGCCGCGAACAAGAACGTCGTGGTCGTGCTGTCCAACGGATCCGTGATCACCGTGGCCCCGTGGGCCAAGAACGCCAAGGGCATCCTCGAATCCTGGTTGCTCGGCCAGTCCGGTGGCCCGGCGCTCGCCGATGTGATCTTCGGCCAGGTCAGCCCGTCCGGCAAGCTCGCCCAGTCGATTCCGCTGGACATCAGCGATGACCCGAGCATGCTGAACTGGCCGGGCGAGGAAGGCCACGTCGACTACGGCGAGGGCGTGTTCGTCGGTTACCGCTACTACGACACCTACGGCAAGGCTGTCGACTACCCGTTCGGCTACGGCCTGAGCTACGCCACGTTCGAGATCACCGGTGTCGCCGTCGCCAAGACCGGCGCGAACACCGCCACCGTGACCGCCACCGTGACCAACACCTCCGATGTGGATGCCGCCGAAACCGTGCAGGTGTACGTGGCTCCGGGCAAGGCCGACGTGGCCCGCCCGAAGCACGAGCTCAAGGGCTTCACCAAGGTGTTCCTCAAGGCCGGCGAATCCAAGACCGTGACCATCGACCTCGACGAGCGCGCGTTCGCCTACTGGTCCGAAAAAAAAATACAACGACTGGCACGTGGAGGCCGGCGAATATGCCATCGAAGTGGGCGTGAGCTCCCGCGACATTGCCGACACCGTTGCCGTGGCCCTCGATGGCGACGGCAAGACCCAGCCGCTCACCGAATGGTCCACCTACGGCGAGTGGGAGGCCGATCCGTTCGGCGCCAAGATCGTGGCCGCCGTGGCCGCCGCCGGCGAGGCCGGCGAGCTGACGAAGCTGCCCGACAACGCCATGATGCGCATGTTCCTCACCCCATGCCGATCAACTCGCTGCCCACCCTGCTGGGCGAAGGCGGCAAGAAAGATCGCCCAGTTCATGGTTGACGAGTACGCCAAGCTGAGCAAGTAATACTACGCAAACTGCCAGCTCCCTTTTCTGAGATTCAGAGAAGGGAGCCAGTTTGTGTATAGGCCATATGTGGGATTCGTTGTCTCAGGCAACACGCCGATTGTTGTATGTGCAACTGTTGTATATAGGTCTCTTTATCATGAATTGTTGCGTATACAACAATGTGGGGTGAAGGTACAAACGCACACGGCCACGCATGGTACGGAGGACAATGGATCAGCATATTCTCAGCATCGAAATGCGTGCGGTAACCAAAGCCGTCGACCGCTATTTGGGCGAGAGAGCATGCCGCAAACCGCCAGGGGAAACCACCGGCGGCAACGCGCATATCATCATGTTCCTGGCGCGCAACCGCGGTCGTGAGATCTACCAGCACACCATCGAACAGAAATTCTGCATCACCCGGTCCACCGCCTCGCGTGTGCTGGCCCTGATGGAGAAGAAGGGCCTGATCGCCCGTGAATCGGTGGAGCATGACGCGCGCTGCAAGCGCATCGTCCTGACCGACAAGGCGGACGCGATCGTCGCCGATCTCAAGGCGAACGGCGATCGGGTCGAACGGTTGCTGGTCGGCGGCTTCTCCGATGGAGAAGGCCGCTCTGCGCGACTACGTCGCACGCATGCGTGCGAACATCGAGCGCGCACAACGCGAATTTGAACATCAAACACTCCCTCAGTCACCTGTGGTGATGGCTCCCGATCAAGACGGAGCAGAGGTTGCTAACACGAAGGAGGAGAACGAATGAGCGATACCGCAGAGGCAATCGCGCAGGCGCGCAAAGCCGTCGAACCGGACAAGCCCAAACATGTACTGCGCACGTTGGGCCAGTCGATTCGTGAATACAAGAAAAAGCCAGCATCCTGGCTCCGGTGTTCGTGACGGTCGAAGGCATCCTGGAGATCCTGATCCCGACCATCATGGCTTCGCTGATCGATGAGGGTATCACCGGTGGCAGCATGCCGGCCACCGTCAAGTTCGGCGTGATTCTGCTGGTGTGCTCGCTGGTTTCGCTGGGTGCCGGCTTCCTGTCCGGAAAGTACGCGGCCGTGGCCGGCGCGGGCTTCGCCAAGAACCTGCGCAAGGACCAGTTCGAGAAGGTGCAGGGCTTCAGCTTCACCAATATTGACCGGTTCTCCACCGGTTCGATCGTGACCCGACTGACCACCGACGTGACGAACCTGCAGAACGCCTACATGATGATCATTCGTCTGGGCGTGCGTGCCCCGATTATGGTGGTCGTATCCTGGCTGTTCTCGTTCCGTATCTCCCCGTCGATTTCCATGGTGTTCCTGGCCTGCATCCCGATTCTGGCCATCGGCCTGTGCGGTCTGGCCGTGCTCGTGCATCCGGTGTTCGAGCGCGTGTTTCACACCTACGATGCGTTGAACAACGTGGTCGACGAGAACCTGCAGGGCATCCGAGTGGTCAAGTCCTATAACCGCGAATCCTTCGAGGTCTCCAAGTTCGGCCGCATCTCCCAGCGCATCTTCAAGGACTTCACCAAGGCCGAACGCATCATGAGCTTCAACAGCCCGCTGATGATGATCTGCATCTACGGTTCGATGATCCTCATCGCATGGATGGGCGCGCAGCAGATCGTCGCCTCCGGCAACAACCCCGCCGTGGGCCTGACCACCGGCGACCTGACCGCACTGGTCACCTACGCCATGCATCCTATGGCCATGATGATGCTGTCCACGATCTTCGTCATGGTGATTATTTCTCAGGCTTCTGCCGAGCGTATCTGCCAGGTGCTGCAGGAGGAAAGCACGGTGCAGAACCCGGCACAGCCGGTGACTGACATGGCCGACGGCTCCATCGAATTCGACCATGTCACCTTCCGCTACTCCGACAGTTCCGAAAAGCCCGTGCTTGACGACATCAACCTGAAAGATCCGCTCCGGCATGACCGTCGGCATTGTCGGCGGTACTGGTTCGGCAAAGTCGTCTCTGGTACAGCTCGTGCCGCGACTGTACGACGTGAGCTCCGGTTCGCTGAAGGTCGGCGGCGTGGATGTACGCGACTACGATCTCGGGCGCTGCGCGATCAGGTGGCCATGGTGTTGCAGAAGAACGTGCTGTTCTCCGGCACTATTGCCGAAAACCTCAGGTGGGGCAACCCGAACGCCACCGATGAAGAGATTCGCCATGCCGCGCAGCTCGCGCAGGCCGATGGATTCGTTCAGGAATTCCCCGATAAGTACGACACGTACATCGAGCAGGGCGGTACCAATGTGTCCGGCGGACAGCGCCAGCGCCTGTGCATCGCCCGTGCGCTGCTGAAGAAGCCGAAGATTCTGATTCTCGACGATTCGACCAGCGCCGTCGATACCAAGACGGACAAGCTGATCCGTTCCGCGTTCCACAACGAGATTCCGGACACCACGAAGATCATCATCGCCCAGCGCGTGGCCTCCGTGCAGGAATCCGACATGATTCTGGTGATGGATTCCGGCCGCATCATGGCGTCCGGCACACACGACGAACTGCTCGTCACCTGCGATGAATACCGTTCCATCTACGAATCCCAGACCAAGAACCAGGCCCAGCCCGAAGAACTGGCTGCTGCCGAACAGGCTGCTGAGTCATCTACCGCTGAGCCGTCCGAAACCGTGACGGTGACAGTGACCATGCCCACGGCCGATACCAGCGCAGCTGATACCAATGCAGCCGATACCAAGGAAGGAGAAGCACGATGAGCAACGACCAGAGTTTCAAGAACCGCAAGCCCGCCATGGGCAAAGCCGAGCCTGGCACCATCAAGCGCATCTTCAGCTACATCTTCCAGTACAAGTGGCGTGTCATCGCCATCGTGGTGTGCATCTTGGTCGGTGCCGCCGCGCAGGCCGGTTCCGCGCTGTTCCTCCAGTCGTTGATTGATACGTATATTCTGCCGATGGTGGGGGAGTCGAACCCCGACTGGGCCCCCCGCTGCTGCGGGCCATCAGCCTGATGGCGTGCCTGTATGTGGCCGGCATCGTGGCGTCCTGGCTGTGGCAGTGGCTGATCGTCACCGTCGAGCAGGGCACGCTCAAGAAGATTCGTGACGACATGTTCGCCCACCAGCAGAAGCTGCCGATCCGCTACTTCGACAGCCACGAGCACGGCGACATCATGAGCCACTACACGAACGACACCGATACGCTGCGCCAGGCCATCTCGCAGTCGTTCCCGCAGATGTTCTCCTCGATTATCTCCGCGGTCGCGGCGCTGCTGTCCATGCTGTGGCTGTCCATTCCGTTCACCGCGTTCGTAATCGTGTTCACCGTTCTGCTCTACTTCATCGTGCGCAAGATCGTGAGCCGCTCCGGCCGCTACTTTGTCAAGCAGCAGCAGTGGATCGGCGACGTGAACGCCTTCGTGGAGGAATCCGTCAACGGCCAGAAGGTCATCAAGGTCTTCAACCATGAAGACGCCACCCAGAATACCTTCGACGAGAAGAACGAGGAACTCTTCGAGGCGTCCGCCGAAGCGAACACCTGGGGCAACGTCACCATGCCGGTCGTCGGCAACATGGGCTACCTGCTCTACATCCTGCTTGCCATCGTCGGCGCCGCCGTCTCGCTGGCCGGCGTCAACGACATCGGTCTGACCGGCGTCAAGCCGCTCACCCTCGGCACGCTCGTCTCCCCTGCTGACCCTATCCCGCTCGTTCATCAACCCGATCGGTCAGGTCTCTCAGCAGCTGACCATGGTGATGATGGCGCTCGCCGGTGCCTCCCGTATCTTCAAGCTGATGGATGAGCCCATCGAGGAAGACAAAGGGCACCGTGACGCTCGTGAACGTGGAACTTGGCGAGGATGGCCGCACCATGACCGAAGTCGACCACGAGACCGGCCACTGGGCATGGAAGCGCGAGGTCGGCGACGACGGTACGAGGTCTCTGAAGGCCGCAGAAAAGCTCAAGGGCTCGGCCCGCGAGGTGGCGATGAAGGCCAAGGAGCAGGCGATCACCTCGCCCGACGGCCGACTGACCCTGCTGCGCGGCGACGTGCGTTTCACCAACGTGACTTTCGGCTACAACCCGGACAAGCCGGTGCTGCACGACATCACCTGGTTCGCCAAGCCCGGCCAGAAGATCGCGCTCGTCGGCGCCACCGGTGCCGGCAAGACCACCGTGACCAACCTCATCAACCGGTTCTACGACATCCAGCACGGCCAGATCCTGTACGACGGCATCTCCGTGGCCGGCATCAAGAAGCCTGACCTGCGCAGGTCTTTGGGCATCGTGCTGCAGGACGTGAACCTGTTCACCGGCACCGTGATGGACAACATCCGTTACGGCCGCCTGAACGCCACCGATGAGGAATGCATCGAGGCCGCGCGTCTGGTCAATGCGGACAGCTTCATCCGCATGCTGCCCGGGGGATACAACACGGTGCTCGAAGGCGACGGTTCCGGCCTGTCCCAGGGCCAGCGCCAGCTGATCTCCATCGCTCGCGCGGCGGTGGCCGATCCGCCCGCGCTGATCCTTGACGAGGCCACGTCCTCCATCGATACCCGTACCGAGGAGGTCGTGCAGGCCGGCATGGATAACCTGATGAAGGGCCGTACGGTCTTCGTCATCGCCCACCGCCTGTCCACCGTGCGCAATTCCGATGTGATCATGGTGCTCGACCACGGCAACATCATCGAGCGTGGTTCGCATGACGAGCTGATCGCGCAAAAGGGCGAGTACTACCAGCTGTACACCGGTGCAGTGGAACTGGAGTAGCCGGTACGCCTGCAAAAACCGCACCTCGATTATCGGGTTGAAGCAATTCTCATCCGGTGGTTGGGGTGCGGTTTTCTATGTTGAGAGCCGTGTGTTGGCGCAGGATTGCGAATATTGGCGGTATTTGCTGCGCTCATTGCCATTTACTTCTCGTTCCCGGAGTCGGCATGATTATTGCTTCGATTGTATTAAGAGTGGGTTCGGGTGCTGACTTTTCTTGCCTGCTTGTTCATTGCTGGTGTTACCGCTGTATATACGCCAATCTACGACGCTGCGTCAGATCGTTGCCGGTCGAGGAGAATGGTCGTGGCGTAGGAATTCTCGATCGATGATGAACACTTCGGCCTCTATCGGAGTCGGCGTATACTCCAGTCTCATGGCCAGTGACACCATGGGCAAGGGTGGTCTGTTCGGTGTTGGCAGTGGTGTGGAAGCGCAGACCTCCAACATGTTCTGGATTATGTGTGCGGTTTCGGTGTTGTCGATGATTGTACTGTTCGTATTTCGCAAGAGTTTTACGGCAAAACGCAATGTCTGATTGCGCCTGCTGGTGCGGAGCATGTTGATCGAACAGACTACCGCACCAACAGCATCTATCATTCAGAAAGGGAATATCATGCCTGCTATGGATGAAACGCTTGTTTCTCTTGATTGCATTCATGGGGCCGTGTCCGTCGTTGGCTCGATGAATGCCGATTATACCGTCACCACCGAGCGTCTGCCCAAACCGGGGGAGACAGTGCTAGGAGGGCCGTTGCGGGTGCTTCCTGGTGGCAAGGGAATCAGGCTGTTTCGGCCGCTCGTCTTGGAGCCAAAGTCCGATTGTTTGGTGTGCTCGGTTCCGACGCTAATGCGGATTTTTTGCTTGAAGCATTGAACGATACCGGTGTGGACACCAGTTATATTCGGCACGTGGATGGGGCCAGCGGGACCACGGTCATCACCGTAGACGCGGCAGGAGAGAACACGATTGTTTATTCTCCCGGCTCTAACGCTTACGTCAGTGTTGAGTATATTCAATCGATGCGGGATAATCTGACCTCAGCCGATGTACTGGGACTGTGTTTGGAGAGTCCGATGGAAACGGTCACGGCATGCGCTCGCCTCTGCCATGATGCCGGGCTCAAGGTATTGCTCAACGATTCGCCATTCGTTGCTGAACTACCCGCTGAACTTATCGAGGCTTCGGACATTCTGCTGGTCAATGAACATGAAATGGCACAGCTGCTGGACATCGCCGAGCCTGACGATGACGATTGGGATGGACTGGACTGGTCTGATGTGGCGCGGCAGATGCATGACTTCGGCTTTAATCAGGCGGTAATTACGCTTGGCGGGGATGGGTCGGTGGTCATCGATGGTGATGATATCTATCGTATTGCGCCAGTTGCGGTTGCGGCCATCGACACTACCGGGTGCGGAGATGCCTTTATGGGCACGGTTCTGGCCGGACTTGCCTCGGGTCATGCGTTGGCGGACAGTGCGCAGTTGGCCTCGTACGTTTCCGCGTACGCCGCGACTGGGGTCGGTGCGCAAGCCTCTTATGGTACTGCCGCTCAGATTCGTGAGCGGTTTGGTACGAATTGATTACTGAGAAGTGTGGAGTATTGCCGGCCGTGAATTGGTGCAGACCTAACACGTTCATTTAGGCGCTATGCAGTGTCGAATGTTCTCGGCGCGGATTTTACGAAGTATTGTCAGCAAATGCATCAAGGCAATGGCGGCGGTCTGGGCGGGACTACGGCCACGCATAACAGTATCGAGTACTCGAATGAGTCCTATGACGCGAAAACTCGGACCGTGACGATGCATGCCGTTATCGACTGGAGTGATCCGTACCGATTCGGGGATTCGACCGGCAGTTTTACTGCGCCGGACATCACCGTTGTCTTTGACAAGTCCGGGAAAATCCAGCGCATTGACTCCACGGTCGGGGGATTCCCGCCTGCCCGATAATTATCGGAGGGCCTGAAACATGCACGTTCTCATCAGCGCTGCGGATCGACGATGCTGCAACCATACGGCGTCATACCCGCATGACGTGAGTTACACTATGTAGTAAAGTTATTTACTGAAATACTGCGTATTGTTACGTACTGAGGCGTGGAAGGCTCAACTATGGTCACGATGAAGGAAATCGCGCAGAAATCAGGCTTCTCGCAGGCCACGGTATCCCGGCTGCTCAATGGGGACCCGACATTGTCCGTCAAAGAGGAGACGCGACGTCGCATCATCGAGGTCAGCGAGCAGCTTGGCTACGCTACCGGATCACGCCGTATCGCATTGCCACGCCGTGTGGCCGTACTCGACAACGCCACCCGCGAGGAAGAACTGGCGGACGCCTATTTCGATGAACTGCGGTCCGTGCTCGGCGACAATGCCAGAGCCCAGCACATGGAACTCACGTCGTTTTCCCATATCGACGATCGATTGCCAACGCCGGTGATTTCGACGGCTTCATTTCCATCGGACCGTCCGTACTCTCTTCGGATAAACTGTTGAAACTCCATCTGGTATTGCCCTATGGCGTATTCATCGACATCAATCCTGCGCCCAGCCTGTTCGATTCGGTACAACCGGATTTAAGCCAAACCATTTTGGACGCATTGGATGTGTTGGTGTCCTCGGGCAAACGACGCATCGGCTATATCGGCGGTACTGGCTTCACGATGGGTTTGCACGAATACCCGGAAGACAGCCGATTAACCGCATTCCGCAATTGGACCGAGCGTTTGGGGCTGGATGCGGAAGGCCTGATTTACGCGCAAGGCGCGTTCACTGTGGACACCGGGCGCACTCTAGGGGAGAAAGCGGCTAACGATCATCGAGATGACATGCCGGATGCGTTCATCGTGGCTGCGGACACGATTGCAGTCGGCGTACTGCAGGCGTTTACTGCTGCGGGAGTGCTGGTGCCTCGCGATACCAGTGTGATCAGTATCAATAACCAGGCCATCACCCAGTACACTTCGCCGACATTGACCAGTTACGATATCGATCAGAATGAGCTGGCCGATACTGCGATTACGATGCTTGCCGAGGTCATCTCCAGTCGGCGCACGCTGCACCACCACACCTTCATCTCCACCACCCTAGTAGTGCGTGACAGTTTCGTACCAGCACGATAAAGAAGTTCCCTCTGTGCGATAAAGAAGCTCCCTCTGTGGAGGGAGCTTCTTTATCGCTGTTAGAACAGTTCCAGATTCACGTCGAGCGTGTAGGCGCGATCGGCGGGCAGCTGGTACTGCTCATGGACGGGCGCCCCATGAATCGTCGCCGCCCACGCCCATTTGCGCGGCCAACAAGCGCAGGAACGTGTGGCGGACCGGCGGCAACTCGTTCTGGTGGGTCGCCTCTTCCAGCATGAGCGAGCTGTACGGCAACAGGCTCGCCGCGAAATGTTCGCTGCCGGCCTGGCTGATACGCATGCCGTGTCCTTGGGCGTCAAGCACTTCGGCCCAACGCACGTCTTCATGGTTGCCGGTCTCCTGCGGCACCAGATACGGTGCATTGTCTTCGGCCGCGGTGCGCTCGAAAATGCCGAGCTTGCCACCGTGCAGACGGTCGCGATAGGTCTCCTCGGGGGCCAAGGCCGTAGAAGCGCAGGTTCTCGTACTGCTTGGGAAGTGTCCATTCCAATCCGAATGCCGGCAGCGTCGGCGCATCGGTGGCACCGGCATATCGGGCGGTCAGATGTACACGTCCGCTGGCGGCATCCACCTCATAGCGCACTGCAACTTGGCAACTTGGGTTTCGCCCGGTTCGGCCAACGTATGACGAATGCCGCCAACGGGCACCAACCTCGTTGACGGCATTCGTCTTTCCAGGACACCGCAATCGCGGATGCATGCCGTTTACGCGTTGAATACGTATTGGTCAAGGCGGCGCATGGCCTCCTTGACGCGGCTCAAGGGCAATGCGAGATTGACGCGGATGCTGTAGGGGCCTGGAACATGCTGCCGTCCTGCCATGCGACGCCCACATCCCAGCCGCGTTTCTCCAACTCGGGCAGGCTCAGGCCGTGGCGTTCGCACCACTGCTCGCAGTCGAGCAGCAGCATGTAGGTGCCTTCCGGTTTGGCCAAACTCACTCCTTGGAAATGCTTGGTGATGTAGTCGTAGGCGTAATCGACGTTGCCGGTGAGCACCGCCTTCAGTTCGTCGAGCCACTCATGGCCTTCGGGCCGGTAGGCGCCGATCAGCGCGTGCATGGAAAGCACGTTCATGTCGTTGTAGTGGCATTTCGAGCTTTTGGCCACGATGCGGTCCCGGAGTGTGGGATTGTAGATGATGTGGTAGCTTCCCACCAGTCCGGCGAGATTGAAGGTCTTGCTGGGCGCGTAGAACGCCACGGTCCTGTTGCGTGCGTCCTCGCTGACCGATTGGGTGGGGATGTGCTGGTGGTTCCCCAGAGTCAAATCGGACCAAATCTCGTCGGAGATCACCACGCAGTCGTTGGCCCGGTACACCTCCATGGCCTTCTCGATCTCCCAACGCTCCCATACGCGCCCGCAAGGATTGTGGGGACTGCAGAAGACGGCCACGTGGATGTGATGCTCCTTGAGCTTCCTGTCCATATCCTCGTAATCCATGCGCCATACGCCGCGCTCGTCCAGCGTGAGCGGACTGTGGACGATGCGGTAGCCGTTGTTTTCGATGCTCCGGGTGAACCCGATGTAGGTCGGGCTGTGCAGCAGCACGCCGTCGCCGGGGCGGCGAACGCGGTCAGCGCACTGATCACACCGCCCAGGACCCCGTTCTCGTAGCCGATCGCCTCCCGGGTCAATCCGGTGACCCCGTTGCGCGTGGACTGCCAGTCGATGATGGAGCTGTAATAGTCGTCGGTGGGGGGAGAAGTACCCGTAGGCGGGATGCTTCGCCCGTTCGATGATGGCCTGCGGGATCGTGGGCACGGTCGGGAAGTTCATGTCCGCCACCCACATGGGGATGACGTCGAAACCCTCGCGTGGCGGGTCCGGCGCGAATCCCGGGTCGGTGCCCAGTCCGTCGACCGCGATCGAATCCATGCCATGCCTGTTCATGATGGACGTGAAATCATACGTCATTGTCCGACAATCCTTTCTCGGTCCGTGGTGGCCGGTCCCAATCTAAATCGGGCTCCTGACGGTGCCGTGGCCGTGGGCGGCGATTTGACCGCGTGGCGTGTTAGGATATGCACCGTTGTGAGGCAGTGATCCGTTATCAGCGGGGAGTCTTCGGAAGAACGGCGGCAATCGCCCAGTAGAACCGACGGGATCGGCCCGAGACAGCCGAACACAAGCGGTCGCGCAGGCTCGCGGCTCCGAGTGCAACAGTTCGGAGCGGCGCAACCGGTGCGATAAGCGAGGTGGTACCGCGGTGCGGGCGCATACCAGCGCTCGTCATCGTCCTCGTAGGCAGGAACGGCAGACATGGCTGTTCCGGGCGGAACACAGTCGGTTCCGGCTGCGAGGCGATTGACTAATCGGCCCACGGTTCGGTACGTGACATTCGTGAAACCAGCCGGCACACGTCGGCGCCCGGCAATCGCCATCAATGACGCTCCTGTAGGACCAGTGCACAGTACTAACAGGAGATTTACGGTGAGCGAAAACGTATATCCCAAGGCGAGCGAGGGCGGCGAGACCGCGCACGTCGCGCCGACCCCCAGCTTCCCCGACATGGAGGAGACCGTTCTCGACTACTGGGACAAGGACGACACCTTCCAGCAGTCCGTTGAACGCAACCCTTCCGGCGACCACAGCCAGAACGAATTCGTGTTCTTCGATGGCCCGCCGTTCGCCAATGGCCTGCCGCACTACGGCCACCTGCTGACCGGCTACGCCAAGGACGTGATCCCGCGCTACCAGACCATGAAGGGCCGCAAGGTCAACCGCGTGTTCGGCTGGGACACCCACGGCCTGCCCGCCGAGCTTGAGGCGCAGAAGGAGCTCGGCATCGACTCGGTCGACCAGATCGAGAAGATGGGCATCGACAAGTTCAACGACGCCTGCCGCGCTTCCGTGCTGAAGTACACCAACGAATGGCAGAACTACGTGCATCGTCAGGCCCGTTGGGTGGACTTCGAGCACGGCTACAAGACCCTGAACATCCCGTACATGGAATCCGTGATGTGGGCCTTCAAGCAGCTCTACGACAAGGGCCTGGCCTACCAGGGCTACCGCGTGCTGCCGTACTGCCCGAAGGACCGCACGCCGTTGAGTGCGCACGAGCTGCGCATGGACGCCGACGTGTACCAGGACCGCCAGGACACCACCGTGTCCGTGGCCGTGAAGATGCGCGATGAGGACGACGCCTACGCCGTCTTCTGGACCACCACCCCGTGGACCGTGCCCACCAACTTCGCCATCGTGGTCGGCGCCGACATCGACTACGTCGAGGTCCGCCCGACCGAAGGCAAGTTCGCTGGCAAGAAGTTCTACCTCGGCAAGGATTTGCTGCCGCACTATGAGAAGGAACTCGGCGAGAACTACGAGGTCGTGCGCGAGCTCAAGGGCTCCGAGCTGGCAGGCCGACGCTACTACCCGGTCTTCCCGTACTTCGCGGGTGACGAGGCCGAATCCGAAGGCCACGTGCCTGGCCCGAACGGCTACACGATCTTCACCGCCGACTACGTCGACACCGTCGAAGGTACCGGCCTGGTTCACCAGGCTCCCTATGGTGAAGACGATATGAACACGCTGAACGCTAAGGGCATCAAGAGCACCGACGTGCTCGACGATGGCTGCCGCTTCACCGCGCAGTGCCCCGACTACGAGGGTGATTTCGTGTTCGACGCCAACCTGCCGATCCTGCGCAACCTGCGCGCCGGCGACGGCCCGCTCGCCGAGATTCCGGAAGAGCGCCGCGCGATCCTCTTCCAGGAGAAGAGCTACGTGCACTCCTACCCGCACTGCTGGCGTTGCGCCACCCCGCTGATCTACAAGCCGGTCTCCTCCTGGTTCGTGTCCGTGACCAGGATCGAAGCCGCGTCTACTGGAACTCAACCAGCAGATCAACTGGATCCCGGGCAATGTCAAGGACGGTCAGTTCGGCAAGTGGCTCGCCAACGCGCGCGACTGGTCCATCTCCCGCAACCGCTTCTGGGGTTCCCCGATCCCGGTGTGGGTGAGCGACGATCCGAAGTACCCGCGTGTGGACGTCTACGGTTCGCTCGAAGAGCTCAAGGCCGACTTCGGCGACTACCCGCGCGACAAGGACGGCAACATCAACATGCACCGTCCGTGGATCGACAACCTGGTCCGCGTCAACCCGGACGACCCGACCGGCAAGTCGCACATGCACCGTATTTCCGATGTGCTCGACTGCTGGTTCGAGTCCGGTTCCATGTCGTTCGCGCAGTTCCACTACCCGTTCGAGAACAAGGAGAAGTTCGAGCAGCACTTCCCGGCCGACTATATCGTGGAATACATCGGCCAGACCCGCGGCTGGTTCTACCTGCTGCACGTCATGGCGACCGCCCTGTTCGACCGCCCAGCGTTCAAGAACGTGATCTGCCACGGCATCGTGCTCGGCTCCGACGGCCAGAAGATGTCCAAGCACCTGCGCAACTACCCGGACGTGAACGGCGTGTTCGACAAGTACGGTTCCGACGCCATGCGCTGGTTCCTCATGTCTTCGCCGATTCTGCGCGGCGGCAACCTGATCGTCACCGCCGAGGGCATCCGCGACACCGTGCGCCAGGTCATGCTGCCGGTGTGGAGCTCCTACTACTTCTTCACCCTGTACGCCAACGCGGCCAACGGTGGGGCCGGATTCGACGCCCGCCAGCTGCGCGCGGACGAGGTCGCCGGCCTGCCGGAGATGGACCGCTACCTGCTGGCCCGTACCCGTCGTCTGGTGCTGGCCGCCGAGAAGTCGCTGAACGAGTTCGCAATCTCCGACGCCTGCGATGCGGTCTCCGACTTCATCGACGTGCTCACCAACTGGTATATCCGCAACACCCGCGACCGCTTCTGGAACGAGGATGCGTCCGCGTTCAACACGCTGTACACCGTGCTTGAAGCGTTCATGCGCGTGCTTGCGCCGCTGGCCCCGATGGAAGCCGAGTCCGTGTGGCGCGGCCTGACCGGCGGCGAGTCCGTGCACCTGGCCGAATGGCCGTTCGTGGTGGACGAGAAGACCGGTGAAGACACCGAACTCGGCCGCGTGCTGGTCGACGACCCGGCTCTGGTGGATGCGATGGAGAAGGTGCGCGAGGTTGTTTCCGGCACCCTGTCCCTGCGCAAGGCCGCCAAGATCCGCGTGCGCCAGCCGCTTTCCAAGCTCACCGTGGTGGTCGAGAACGTGGACGCCGTCAAGTCATACGACGAGTTGCTGAAGTCTGAATTAAACATTAAGAATATTGAGTTCTCGACTCTGGAAGACGCCGCCGCCCACGGTCTGAAGATTGTTCACGAGCTGCGTGTGAATGCCCGTGCGGCGGGTCCGCGCCTCGGCAAGCAGGTGCAGTTCGCCATCAAGGCCTCCAAGTCCGGCGACTGGCATGTTGATGCCGCGTCCGGTGCACCGGTGGTCTCGATGCCGTCCGGCGACCTTGCGCTGGTCGAAGGCGAGTACGAGCTGATCAACCGCGTGGAAGAGGAGAACGCCACCGAGGCCGCCGCTTCGGTCTCCGCCTCGCTGCCGACCGGTGGCTTCGTAATCCTCGACACCGCGCTGGATGCCGATCTGCTGGCCGAGGGCTACGCCCGCGACGTGATTCGTTCTGTGCAGGACGCACGTAAGGCTGCCGATCTGGACATCGCGGACCGCATCTCGCTGGTGCTGACCGTGCCTGCTGACGACGTGGCCAAGGTCGAGCAGTTCCGCGACCTGATCGCCCACGAGACGCTGGCGACCTCCTTCGAGGTGAAGGAAGGTGCCGAGCTGAGCGTAGAGGTTGTTAAGGCGTGATGCTGATGGGCGGCTGAGCTAAGGTTCTTCAATCGGCTTGAAACGATTGCGGGCATCCGATATACAGTGATTCAATGAACACTGCATGTCGGATGCCCGCATTTTTTCGTGCGTTTATGCGTCTTTTTCGACGCATCCCTATTTTGAAAAAAAATCTAACTTATTCAAGTTTTTCAAAATAGAAGGGAACGGTTATACCTCTCATGGCTTGTAAGGTGTCGCTCCAATCGTCGTTAGCTACACTTATCGCGATAAGTGTGGCTAACAGCGGAAATGGTAGTGTCCAAGTCGCCGGTAGATGTATTGCGTATGTTCGGCCAGCCACTCGTATCCCGTCTACCCTGCTTCATCTAGTGCCGATGCCCGCTTGGGAACAGCGTAAGTTGGGTGAGCTGTCCTCCGAGTTTCAAAGTGGCGACTTCATTTCTGCCGAAGAAATACTTGGATCTGGACCATACCCCGTGTATGGGGGCAACGGTTTACGCGGATACGCAAAACAATACAACCATGACGGTTTTTATGCCCTTATAGGTCGTCAAGGTGCGTTATGCGGGAATGTCAATACTGCAGTGGGAAAGGCCTATTTCACTGAACACGCGGTAGCTGTCAAGGCAAATTTCCTGCATGATACGCGCTTTCTGGCTCATCTTCTGGGGTGTATGGACTTAGGACGATATTCGGGCCAATCTGCTCAGCCGGGTTTAGCCGTGGGAGTGCTCAAGGAAGTTGAGACAACAGTACCTTCAAAGGCCGAACAGCAGGCTATCGGTTCCTTCTTCTCCCGACTTGACTCCCTCATCACCCTTCATCAGCGTAAGCGTCTGTGGTTTGCTAAATAAGGGTGGATAGGGCTCTCATCACGATGTCAACGTCTTTGTTCTCCAATTCACGGATGACATGCAGATATGTTTCCTGCGTTGTGTTCATGCTTGCATGCCCCAGTCTCTTGGACACGCTCGCAATTGAAACGCCAGCAAACAGCAGCAATGAGGCATGGGTATGTCTCAAGCCGTGAATCGAGATCACGGGTACTCCGGCTTGTTTGCAATGCCGGGCCAGAATACCGTTTGCGGTCGAGTTGTACACCTTACCGTTCACGAAGATAGGCTTGTCGTCAGGCAAGTTCTTCAGCAGGACGGACAATTGCATGATGAGTTGCCAATCAAGTTGTACTTTACGCACCGAAGAAGCATTTTTTGTTGGAACAAAGCCACCTCCGTTCTTGTAATTCCAAGTCTTATTGACAGACAAAGTCTGGTGGACGAAATCAAAGTCATCAGGAGTAAGACCCAATGCTTCGGAGAAACGTAAACCGGTTTTTGCCACCAGCAATATCAGCCAGTCCCAGTTAGGTATCGGGTCAAGCTTCAAGTCAGCAAGGACAGCATGAAGTTCGAATTGGTTAAGATATTTCGTCTTCTTTTGTCTCGGCTGCTTCCCTTTGATGATTGCTTTTCGAGTGGGATCTCTTTGAATTAGGCCCTCATCAACAGCATCAAGAATGGCCCCTTTCAGTTGGTGATGAAAAATCCATCGTTGTTTGATGTTCATGATGTTCGGCGTATCCATTGATGAGTTTCTGATAACTCACACGATCGAACTCAGAAAGCTTAAGATCAGGGATAAGCTTTCTCAGCCACGCCTGTGTGAGTTTGTATTTCTTCATCGTCACCTCCCGAATCGCGCCTTCCTTGTAGACGTCGACCCATTGCGAGTAGTAATCGCAGAATGACATTTCTTCGTTTATTGTGTTTATGACCACACGGGGCTCCTTTGCCGAATAGATAGACGCTTACGCTGATGAAGGGTGATGATGGAGTCAAGTCGGGAGAAGAAGGAACCGATAGCCTGCTGTTCGGCCTTTGAAGGTACTGTTGTCTCAACTTCCTTGAGCACTCCCCGACGGCTAAACCCGGCTGAGCAGATTGGCCCGAATATCGTCCAAGTCCATGACACCCCAGAAGATGAGCCAGAAAGCGCGTATCATGCAGGAAATTTGCCTTGACAGCTACCGCGTGTTCAGTGAAATAGGCCTTTCCCACTGCAGTATTGACATTCCCGCATAACGCACCTTGACGACCTATAAGGGCATAAAAACCGTCATGGTTGTATTGTTTTGCGTATCCGGTCGTAAACCGTTGCCCCCATACACCGGGGGAGTATGGTCAGAACCTCGGTGATTTCTTCGGCATCAAATGAAGTCGCCACTTTGAAACTCGGAGGACAGCTCACCCAACTTACGCTGTTCCCAAGCGGAGGCGTATTTCCGTGATGTTTGCCGTATCATTGATAAACGACTGTAACGGAACGAAGGCGGACAATGACAATTCCCAGATATGACGAGTTTTTTTCGTTCCGATGCTTCGCATTCTCTCTGATGGCAAGATTCATGCATCTGGTGAGATGCTAACGTTACTTGCTGATGAGTTTGCAGTGACAGAAGGAGAACGCAGCCGTCTGCTACCTAGCGGCCGTTCGCGTGTCCTCAATGGCCGCATTAGTTGGGCTAGAACGTACCTTAAGAAAGCCGGACTCATAGAAAGTCCCAAACGTGGTACATATCGCATAACGAGACCCGGCAAAGAGGCCCTTGCTTCGGGTGCGCAGATAGATAATGATTATCTGGGACGTTATGAGTCATTCCGGTCTTTCAAGAATCTGAATGGTGATTCTTCGACGCATACGACGGTCGATGGCGGCCTGGAGAAGAAAAGCGAAGCTTATTCGTCCGAGGAAACTCCAGATGAGGCACTTGACCGTGCATTCTCATCAATCAACATGCGGCTTGCCGATGACTTGCTCTCAGAGGTGCTCAAGCTCTCTCCGATTGCGTTTGAACGGTTTGTTCTTGATCTGATGGCAAAAATGGGGTATGGAGCTTTCGACTCCGCAAGCCAGATGACGCCAATCTCGGGGACGAAGGCATAGATGGAATCATCATGGAAGACAAGCTTGGTTTTGATCGATTTATGTTCAGGCCAAACGTTATGCCGAAGATAAATCCGTTGGCAGACCAGATATTCAAGCATTCGTAGGTGCTATTACTGGGCGCGGAGGCAAAGGGCTGTTTGTCACCACTGCAAGATTCACGGAAAAGGCGATTACCTATGCGAAGAGGCAGCACATCATTCTTATTGATGGGCATAAGCTTGCGCAACTGATGATTGAACATGGATTCGGTGTCAGCACGCGGAAGATTTACGAAATCAAAGCCGTGGACAGTGACGTGTTCAATGAATACGTTGATGAAGAGTAATGAAAGAGCTTAGGGAACAAGGAGCATATGAATGAATAAGCAGCAGCTTGCCGCCAAAATCTGGGAATCTGCCAACAAGATGCGTTCCAAGATCGAGGCGAATGAATACAAAGACTATATCCTTGGCTTTATCTTCTATAAGTTCCTTTCAGAGACGGAAGTTGCGCGTCTTCGTGCTGAAGACTGGGGAGATGAAGATCTCAAGGGCTTGGATGAGAATGATGCCGAGACCGTGCAGTATGTACGTGATCTGTGCGGCTACTTTATCTCCTACGACAACCTGTTCTCCACATGGATTGCCAGCCAAAGCGATTTCACCATCGCCGACGTACGTGATGCGCTTTCCGCTTTTGAACGCAACATCGATCCAGCCCGCAAGCGTGTGTTCGCCGGCATCTTCGACACGTTGCAGACTGGTCTATCCAAGCTCGGTACCGATGAGAAAAGCCGTAGCAAGGCCGCTCGCGACCTCATCTACCTCATCAAGGACATTCCGATGGACAGCCGGCAGGATTACGATACCCTCGGCTTCATTTACGAATATCTGATTAGCAACTTCGCTTCCAATGCGGGTAAGAAGGCCGGTGAGTTCTACACGCCGAGCGAAGTTTCTCAGCTCATGAGCGAAATAGTGGCCTGGCATCTTGCTGGTCGTGAAGAAATCAACATTTATGACCCCACAAGTGGCTCAGGCTCGTTGTTGATTCATATTGGTCAAGCTGTGGCCCGCCGCAATGGCAATCCGAATGACATCAAATATTATGCGCAGGAACTCAAGGAGAATACCTACAACCTCACACGCATGAACCTCGTCATGCGCGGTATACTGCCGGACAATATCGTGACCCGCAACGGTGACACATTAAAGAGCGACTGGCCGTGGTTCGATACCGACGAGACCAAGGACGAAACCTATGAGCCGCTGTTTGTAGATGCCGTGGTTTCGAATCCTCCTTACTCCCAGAACTGGGAGCCGCCGGAACCGGGTGAAGATATACGCTTCGAATATGGCATCGCTCCCAAGTCCAAGGCTGATTATGCCTTCTTGCTGCACGATCTCTACCATCTGCGCGACGACGGCATTATGACCATCGTGTTGCCGCACGGCGTGCTGTTCCGTGGTGGTGAAGAGGGCACTATTCGCCGGAATCTAGTGGAGAACCACCATATTCAGGCCATCATCGGACTGCCAGCGAACATCTTCTTTGGCACGGGCATTCCCACTATCGTGATGGTGCTGCGCAAGCACCGCAACGATGACCATGTGCTTGTTGTGGATGCCTCCAAGTATTTCGCTAAGGACGGTAAGAACAACAAGCTGCGTGCGAGCGATATCAAACGCATCGTGGATACGGTGTCGGAGAATCGTGATGTCGATAAGTTCAGTCGTTTGGTCAGCCTTGACGAGATTCGGCAGAACGATTACAACCTCAACATTCCTCGATATGTGGATTCCTCCGAAACCGCCGAAAGTTGGGACGTGTATTCCACTATGTTTGGCGGTATCCCCAAGCAGGACATCGATGCGCTCAACAAGTATTGGAATGTGTTTCCGGGATTGCGCCAACGTCTCTTCGCGGAGGAGAATGGTCATTCGGCTAAGCTCGCTGTGCAAGATGTTCGTGAGGCGGTGAATGCTGATTCTGGTGTGAGTGCCTATATCCAGCGTTATCGTGAGGTTTTCACCGATTATCCCTCATATCTACGTGGCGAACTGGTCGGTAATGCCGTCAACGTGAGCATTGCCGCCGAGGAGGAAGTTCTGGCAAATGACCTGCTGCATCGTTTGGCCGACGTACCACTCGTAGATGCCTATACGGCATATCAGGTGCTTGATGACAGCTGGCAGAAGACCATCGCCAACGACCTTGAAACCATACAGAGCGAAGGCCATGACGCCGTTCGCAAGGTTGACGCCAACATGGTCGTCAAAAAGAAAAGCGGCAAGGATGTCGAAGTGCAGGACGGCTGGGCCGGACATATTCTGCCGTTCGACCTTGTACAAGAAAAAACTGCTGAGTGCTGACCTTGCAGAAATCGGCACATATGAATCCCGATTGACTGAGATTAGCAGCGAAATCGCTGACATTCTTGAAAATCTGGATGAAGACGACAAGAATTCGACCGATGCTGTCAGCGAGGATGGAGATTCTTTCGTTGCCACTGAGTTGAAGAAAGCGGTGAAATCGATTGGGAGGGATCCTGAGACTGATTTTGACCGTGCCCTTGTGAATGCGCAACGGTTGTTTGATGAGGAGCGTGAAGTCAAAAAGAACGTTAAGAATCTCCGCTCAGCGCTTGATGAAAAGACCCGGGCCGTTATTGAAGGATTAAGCGATGAGCAAGCTGATGACTTGCTCGCTGCCAAGTGGGTGGAACCATTGCAGCACAAACTTGAGGAGCTTCCTCAGACGGCTGTTGATGAGTTGATTGCATCGGTGAATGCGTTGAACGATAAGTACTCGACTACCTACTCCGATGTATGCGAGCAAATCGAGCAGGCTGAGGCAGAACTTGGCAATATGCTTGGTCAGCTGACCGGAAATGAGTTCGACATGGCCGGTATTGCTGAGCTGAAGACCCTGTTGGGAGGCGAATGATGACTGAACAGGCGAAAGTTCCTGCGATTCGCTTTGCTGGTTTTACTGACCCTTGGGAACAGCGTAAGTTGGGTGAGCTGTCCTCCGAGTTTCAAAGTGGCGACTTCATTTCTGCCGAAGAAATACTTGGATCTGGACCATACCCCGTGTATGGGGGCAACGGTTTACGCGGATACGCAAAACAATACAACCATGACGGTTTTTTTATGCCCTTATAGGTCGTCAAGGTGCGTTATGCGGGAATGTCAATACTGCAGTGGGAAAGGCCTATTTCACTGAACACGCGGTAGCTGTCAAGGCAAATTTCCTGCATGATACGCGCTTTCTGGCTCATCTTCTGGGGTGTATGGACTTAGGACGATATTCGGGCCAATCTGCTCAGCCGGGTTTAGCCGTGGGAGTGCTCAAGGAAGTTGAGACAACAGTACCTTCAAAGGCCGAACAGCAGGCTATCGGTTCCTTCTTCTCCCGACTTGACTCCCTCATCACCCTTCATCAGCGTAAGTATGACAAGCCGTCATCTTCAAAAATCGATGCTTGAAAAAATGTTCCCGAAGGATGGCGAATCTGTACCCGAAATTCGCTTTGCTGGTTTTACTGACCCTTGGGAACAGCGTAAGTTGGGCGAGCTTCCCGATAAGGTGACAGAAAAAACTTGATGGAAACATCACCGAGGTTCTTACCAACTCTGCAGACCATACGCCCGTGTAATTAATCAAACCGAGTTCTTCGACCACGCTGTCGCCAAGGAATCCAACATTGCTGGTTATTATGTCATTGCTCCAGGGGATTTCGTCAACCCTCGCATCTCCGCAACAGGCCTGTTGGCCCAATCCGTAGGATACGTTGGGAATACACGGAGTTATGTCTCCTCTCTACACTGTATTCAGGCTTACAGATGCAGTCGATGGAACTTATCTCAGCCACTTCTTCAAGACAAATGGCTGGCATGGTTTCATGAAGCTGGAAGGTAATTCGGGAGCCAGATCCAGATAGGTTCTCAATCGGTGATGCGACATTCTTTGAAATGCCAATCCCAGTTCCATCTTCAAGAACAATATGCTATAGGCTTCCTTCTTTTCCCGTCTCGACGACCCTCATCACCCTTCATCAGCGTAAGTTGGAATTGCTGCAGAATATCAAGAAATCCTTGCTTGACAAGATGTTCGTGTGAGGGGGGGGGGCGTAATGGAGACGTTCGATATCGCGAAGCTTGCCTCATATCGCGAGAATAATCGGATTGAGGCGAAGGCAGCAAAGGGCGGTCTCCCGCGCAGTATGTGGGAGACCTATTCCGCCTTCGCCAACACCTATGGCGGCGTCATTCTGCTCGGCGTCAAGGAACGTGAAGACGGTACCTTCGAAACAGTCGGGCTTACGTCAGCCGAGGTGGAGCACCTTCGTCAGGATTTTTGGAATACGGTCAGCAATCGATCCAAAGGTAAGCGCCGTGCTGCCCATCGAATCGGAAGTCGAAGTGCTCGAAGCGGATGATGGCATGGTGGTGGCTATTCATGTTCCGCGTGCTCCACGCGACGAACGTCCCGTGCATATCAACGACAATCTCTTTGAGGGAACCTACCGCCGGCGCGGTGAAGGTGACTATCGTTGCACGCGGCAGGAGATTTCGGCAATGCTCCGAGATCAGGGAACCGAGACGATGGATTCCAAGGTGCTGGACGATCTCACTGTTGCCGATTTCAATGCGGATACGGTGCGGGCGTATCGCACCCGTTTCCGTGCGGCACGTCAGGGCAGTTCCTGGACTGATCTTGATGACGAGCGTTTCCTGCGTGCGGTTGGTGCGGCAATGGTGAGCCGTGAAGATGGTAAGCTCCATCCCACATTCGGCGGTTTGCTCATGTTCGGCAACGACTATGACATCGTGCGCGAATGTCCCCATTACTTTCTTGACTATCAGGAGACCCTAGACCCGGCGATTCGTTGGACCGATCGTGTTCATTCCGGCGATGGCATGTGGTCGGGCAACCTCTTTGATTTCTTTTTCCGTGTGAATCGTAAGCTTGCCGAGTCTCTGAAGACCCCCTTCAAACTTAACGGTATCTTTCGTGTTGACGACACTCCCATGCATAAGGCGGTTCGCGAGGCGCTGGCCAACTGCTTGTTCAACGCCGATTATTATGGCGTGCGTGGAGTGGTGGTCAGACGCACACCCGATAAATTGGTTTTCGAGAATCCTGGTGATATCCGAACGGGCGTTGAGCAAATGCGCCTTGGCGGAGTATCTGATCCGCGCAACGGACTGATTATGAAGATGTTCAGCCTCATCGATGTGGGGGAGCGAGCCGGTACTGGTGTTCCTGATGTGTTTGCCACATGGGCGAATGCAGGACTTCCCGAACCACGGATTGAGGAAAAAAATTCGGCGAGGCTGATCGTACGATACTCACGCTTATGCTGGAATCGGATGCCAAGTCCGCTCACAATGAGCAGATAATTGACAATAATGAGCAGTTAAACGGTCCAAGTGAGCAGATAACTGACAATAATGAGCAGTTAAACGGTCCAAGTGAGCAGATAACCGAGAGACAGCGAACTGTTCTTCGTTTCGTGGAAAGGAATCCCAGTACAACATACGAGGATATGGCTCGTGCTGCGGGAGTTTCATCAGCGACTGTGCGAAGAGATGCTGAAATACTCATTGGGCGTGGATTACTCAAGCGCGTCGGCTCGCGAAAAGCAGGACACTGGGAAGTCCGAGGGAGAGAAGAATCGTGATATTCGATAGCGAATCGGTGTTCGAGGACAACGTCATTACCGTGCTTAAGCAGCATGGATGGAAGGATGGCGTCCTGCGCTATCCAACCGAACAGGATTGCTCGACAATTGGAAAGGCATCCTGTACCGCAACAACAACGACATAGACAGGCTTGGCAAATACCCGCTGACAGACGGGGAAATGGCACAGATAATCGAGCAGATTGAGACCCTACGAACCCCGCTTGCGCTCAATTCGTTCGTCAATGGGCGTACCGTGTCCATCACGCGTGACAACAAAGAAGATGTGGCGCATTTCGGCAAGGAAATCAGCCTCTACATCTATGACCGCAAAGGAAATCGCAGGCGGCAAAAGCACCTATCAGATTGCTCAGCAACCGGTCTATCCCGCCAAGAACAAGATGTTGAACTCGCGGCGCGGCGACCTCGTGCTTCTCATCAATGGCATGCCATTGATTCATATCGAGCTTAAGAAAAGTGGCATACCAGTCAGCCAAGCAACCAATCAGATTGAAAAGTACACACACGAAGGCGTATTCACCGGCCTGTTCCGACTCGTACAGATTTTTGTAGCCATGAACCCCGATGACGCCGTCTACTTCGCCAATCCGGGCGTAGACAAATTCAATCCAAGCTATTACTTCCATTGGGCTGACTACAACAACGAGCCTATCTGCGGCGGGCAAAACCCCGGCAAAGACGAATGGAAGCTGTTCATCGGCGGTACTTCCGGCACTGCGGGGCTGTTGTCCATTCCCATGGCGCATCAGCTCATCGGCTTCTACACCATCGCCGACTCGGCAGACGGATGCCTCAAGGTGCTGCGCAGCTACCAGTACATCGCTGCGAACGCCATCTCTGACGTGGTGCGCAGATGCGATTGGGAACAGCGGCCAACTACTCCGGGACGACCAGGCGGCTATGTATGGCACACTACCGGTTCCGGAAAAACCATGACCAGCTTCAAATCGGCACAACTCATAGCTGATTCGCATGACGCCGATAAAGTCGTGTTCCTTATGGACCGCATCGAGCTAGGCACCCAATCACTGAAGGAATACCGCAGTTTTGCTGACAGTGAGACGGAAGTACAAGGTACTGAGAACACCGGCGTTTTGCGGGACAAACTCAACAGCACCAATGTCAACGACACCCTGATCGTCACCTCAATCCAGAAGATGAGCAACGTGAAAGCAGGGGGAGCGGGGGCGTCACCCAGGCGTGGCTGGATCAGCTGGCTGCACGACGTATCGTTTTTTATTGTGGACGAATGCCATCGTTCCACATTCGGCGACATGTTGCAGGACATCCGTCGTTCCTTCCCGAATGCGCTGTTCTTCGGCTTCACCGGCACACCCATTCTGGATGAGAACCAAAAGAAGAATTCCACCACTGCCATGGTATTCGGCCGCTGTTTGCACCGATACAGCATTGCCGACGGCATTCGCGACCATAATGTGCTCGGGTTCGACCCGTACATGGTGACCACGTACAAGGATTCTGAAGTCAGACGTGCCGTGGCTCTCGACAAGGCGAAGGCGGAGAGTGCGGAAGATGCGCTCGCCGACTCGGTCAAGGCCAAAGTATTCCAGCATTACATGGATAAGTCTGAGGTCCCCATGGGTCCGATGGTTGATGGTGCCGGGAACCGCATCAGTGGCATCGAGGATTTCCTGGGACGAGACCAATATGGTATCGACTCTCCGCACCCGAGTATGGTGGTCTCGGACATTCTTGAACAGTTCCCGGTGCTCAGCCATGCGGGCAAATTCCATGCGATGCTCGCTGCCAGTTCCATTACTGAAGCTGTCAACTATTATCACTTGTTCAAGCAGCAGGCACCCAAGTTGCATGTGACGGCGTTGTTCGATCCCAATATCGACAACAACGAAGGAGCGACAGACAAAAGAGGATGCGCTGACCGAAATCATCACCGATTACAACGAGGCGTTCGGCAAAGAATTCGTCATTCCTACATGGCCGGCGATGAAGAAGGATATTTCTTCGCGACTGTCGCACAAGAGTCCGTATGGTGGTATAGCAACGAACCGCAGCCAGCAGCTTGATTTGCTCATTGTCGTAGACCAGATGCTCACTGGGTTCGACTCGAAATGGGTGAATACGCTGTATCTCGATAAGATTATCGACTACGAAAGCATCATTCAGGCGTTCAGTCGTACGAATCGTCTGTTTGGCCCAGATAAGCCGTTTGGCGTCATCCGCTATTACCGTAAGCCGTACACCATGCATGGTTTCATCGAGGCAGCTGTGAAACTGTATTCGGGTGATCGACCGCTCGACCTGTTCGTACAGAAATTGCCAGCGAATGTGAAATCCATGGATACTCGGTACCGTGAGATTCTCGACGTATTCTCAGACAGCGGAGAATCGGACCTTATGCAGCTGCCGGAGTCGGTAGAGGCTAGACGTAAGTTTGCCAAGGAGTTCGTGGAACTGAATCGGTACCTTGAAGCGGCGAAAGTGCAGGGCTTTGACTGGAGCACCACGGAATACAAGGTCGATAGCACGGATACTGACGATACGAATGAGGACAATGATGAGCATGGCGAGTCTGAAGTGGTGCGTCCTCAAATTGACGAACGTACGTACCTCATTCTTGCGCAACGCTATAAAGAACTGTTCGATGGCAATAGCGATCGCGGTAGTGACCCAGATGATGATGTGAACGATAATCCTGAAGCGCCATATGAACTGGATGGTTACCTCACCGAAATTGATACCGGACTCATCGATACCGATTACATGAATGCCAACTTCGATAAATGGCTGAAGGCGCTCAAGGAGAATAGCCCGGAGTTGGCAGAGATGTCTGCGCAGCTGCACCGGTCCTTTGCCGCGCTCGCGGGATGAACAACGACTCGCTGAACTGTTCCTGCATGACGTGGAGCGTGGCGACGTGGAGGTCGAAGCCGGTATGACGCTACGTGATTACATCACGCGCTATGCTGCACGCGAGAAGAATGAGCAAGTCGACAAACTGGTCGATCGATTGGGTGTCAACAGATCGGTGGTCGAGGAATTCCTTGCCAAACGTATAGACGAGGCGAACATCAACGAGTTCCGGACGTTTCGATGCACTGCGTTCCTCGCTTGACGTGCAACGGGCAAAAGCCTTCTTTGAGCAGCATGATCACAAGGCATTGCCGGTGTTCAAGGTGCGTATGCGCGCCACCAATATGTTGAAGCGTTTCGTACTCATGGGCGGATTCGACATCGATGATACCGACAATACGGATGGACAAAGCGAGACGAAGAACGAGCACTAGACTCATATACAAGAAGGGGTGTTTCCGCTGGCATCAGCGGAAACACCCCTTCTTGGACTAGTCGATATCACTCCGCAGCAATCGCGGCCTTGAGCTCCTCGACCTTGTTGGTCTTCTCCCACGGGAACTCAACGTCGGTACGGCCGAAGTGGCCGTACGCGGCGGTCTTCAAGTAGATCGGGCGCTTCAGGTCGAGCTCGTCGATGATGGCGGCGGGGCGCAGGTCGAAGACCTTGCGCACGGCGGCGGCGATCTGGCCGCGCGTCACACCCTGCTCGGTGCCGAAGGTTTCCACGTTGACGGACACCGGATCGGCAACACCAATAGCGTAGGCGATCTGGATCTCAACCTTGTGGGCCAGACCGGCGGCCACGATGTTCTTGGCAACCCAGCGAGTCGCGTATGCGGCAGAACGGTCGACCTTGGACGGGTCCTTGCCGGAGAACGCGCCACCGCCGTGGTGGGCGGCGCCACCGTAGGTGTCGACGATGATCTTGCGGCCGGTCAGACCGGCGTCGGCCGCCGGGCCGCCCAGGATGAACGAACCGGTCGGGTTGACCAGCTGGCGGTAGTTGTCATGCGGCACCTTGGAACCCAGCACCTCATCAAGCACCGGGTCAATCACGTGCTTCTTCAGCTCAACCGCAAGCCAATCCTGCGTAACCTCAGGATCATGCTGGGTGGAGATCAGCACGGTGTCCAGACGAACGGGCTTATCGTTATCGTCATACTCAATGGTTACCTGGGTCTTGCCGTCCGGGCGCAGGTGCGGCACTTCGCCAGACTTGCGGACCTCGGTCAGATGGAAGGCGAGGCGATGTGCCAAATAGATCGGAAGCGGCATCAGCGTCGGAGTCTCGTCGGTGGCGTAGCCGAACATCACGCCCTGATCGCCGGCACCTTGGGCTTCGTAGCGTTCTTCGCGGCTGGCAGCAGTCTCCTGGGCACCAGTCAGACGGGCGACGCCCTGGTTGATTTCGGCACTCTGCTCGGTGATGGCCACGACCACACCGCAGGAGTCAGCATCGAGGCCGACTTCGGAGGAGGTGTAGCCGATGTTGCGCAGGGTTTCGCGGACCTTGGACTGCACGTCGCAGTACCCCTCGGATGTGACTTCGCCGAAGACCAGGAACACGCCGGTGGCGGCGGAGGTCTCCACGGCCACATGGCTGGACGAATCCTGGGCCAGCAAATCATCAAGAATGGCGTCGGAGATTTGATCGCAGACCTTGTCAGGGTGGCCTTCGGTCACGGATTCGGCGGAAATAAGCCGATGTTCTTCTGTCATATCATCCCTTTCTTCAGGACTTATCGCCCCGCGGGATGCGAGGCACAATGATACGGTGTCAATTTTTACTTGTCACTGTGGAAGCGGGCATAAATAAAGGCTCGTGCCAACCAGCGCGGTGGCGCGAGCCTTACGTCTTATTCGCTCCCGATGTTGAGTTATAGCCGATTGCGATAACTCAGGCAAGCGTGTCGCTCAAAATCAGTTGTGAGAGAACTCTCACACCATCATTCGGCGACGAACTGTCCAAACAATCCAAACGAATTGTCGGAATCGATCAGTTGCCCTCGTTGGCGTCGTCCTCGCCCAAGGTCTCCTCAAGCAGGCCCTCGTCGATTTCGCGGAAGGCGATGGACAGGGGCTTCTCATTGTTCTGGTATTCGACCAGCGGGCCGATGTTCTGCAGCAGGCCCTCGTTGAGCTGCGTGAAGTAGGAGTTGATCTGGCGTGCGCGCTTGGCGGCGAAAAATGGCCAGCGCGTACTTGGAATCGGCGTGCTTCATCAGGTCGTCGATCGGCGGGTTCGCAAGACCGTCGGGTGTCGGGTCAGTACCAAAAGCCATTGTTCTTATCTCCAGACATTGGAAAATCTATCTCAACCGAAGCAAGTGTAGCCGTTTGGGGGGACTTCTGCCGGACCTCCGCCAGACTTCCAGTGGAGGAATGTATTCCAAAAATATGTGTGAGAAACGTTACGTTTTGCAAATTCCATTATTCGACTCTTGACAAGTGGCGTGTCCCTCACAAGGGCTTGAATAGAACCATGACTGAAATGCGATCTGCAAAAATTATGTCAGGGCGCGTCTTTGCAGGCGCCCGAGCCCTCTACCGTGCTGCGGGCGTCAGCGGAGACGACATGGGCAAGAAGCCCATCATCGCCATCGCCAACTCGTTCGATGAGTTCCTGCCCGGCCACGTCCACCTCAACAAGGTCGGCCGCATCGTTTCCGAGGCTATCAAGGAAGCTGGCGGCATCCCGCGCGAGTTCAACACGATGGCCGTGGACGACGGCATCGCCATGGGTCACACCGGCATGCTCTACTCCCTGCCCTCCCGCGACATCATCGCCGACACCGTCGAATACCAGTGCAACGCGCACTGTGCCGACGCACTCATCTGCATCCCGAACTGCGACAAGGTCGTGCCGGGCATGCTGATGGCCGCCCTGCGCCTCAACATCCCGACCGTGTTCGTCTCCGGTGGCCCGATGGAGGCCGGCACCACGGTGCTCGCCGACGGCACCGTCAAGAGCACCGACCTTATCGACGTGATGTACGCCACCGCCGACGACAGCGTCTCCGATGAGGAACTGCTCAACTATGAGAAGACCGTCTGCCCGACCTGCGGCTCCTGCGCCGGCATGTTCACCGCCAACTCGATGAACTGCCTCACCGAGGCCATCGGCCTGGCCCCTGCCCGGCAACGGCACCATCCTCGCCTCCCACTCCTACCGCAAGGACCTGTTCGAGCGTGCCGCCAAGCAGGTCGTCAAGATCGCCCACCAGTACTACGACGATTCCGACGATTCCGTGCTGCCGCGCTCGATCGCCACGAAGGCGGCCTTCGAGAACGCCATGACCATGGATGTGGCCATGGGCGGTTCCACCAACACCGTGCTGCACATCCTCGCCATGGCCCAGTCCGCCGACGTGGACTTCACCCTGGACGACATCGAGCGCATCTCGCACACCGTGCCGTGCATCTGCAAGGCCAGCCCCTCCGGCAAGTGGGAGATCTCCGACGTGCATCGCGCCGGCGGCATCACCGGCATCCTCGGCGAGCTCGACCGCGCCGGCAAGCTGCACACCAACGTGCACTCCATCGACTATCCGACGCTGGAAGCCAAGCTGGCCGATTGGGACATCATGCGCCCGACCTGCACCGAGGAAGCCCAGCAGATGTACAAGGCCGCTCCTGGCCACATCATCTCCCCGGAGCCGTGGACCCACACCACCCTGTTCGATTCGCTCGACCGTGACCGCGCCAACGGCGCCATCCACGACATCAACCACCCGGAGATTCACGAAGGCGGCCTCGCCGTGCTGCGCGGCAACCTGGCCCCCGACGGCTGCGTGGTCAAGACCGCCGGTGTTCCGCCGGAGATCTGGAAGTTCCGCGGACCGGCTCTGGTGGTCGACTCCCAAGAGCAGGCCATCGAGGTCATTCTGAACGACACCCTGAAGCCTGGCATGGCGCTTGTGATTCGTTACGAGGGTCCGAAGGGTGGCCCGGGTATGCAGGAAATGCTGTACCCGACCTCCTTCGTCAAGGGCAAGGGCATCGGCAAACAGGTCGCCATGCTCACCGACGGTCGCTACTCCGGCGGTTCCTCCGGTCTGGCCATCGGCCACATGGCGCCTGAGGCTGCCAACAAGGGCCCGGTGGCGCTCATCAAGAACGGCGACATCATCGATATCGATATCGAAGCCCGTTCCGTGAACGTCGAGCTGACTGACGAGCAGCTGGACGAGCGTCGTCGCGAGCTTGAGGCTGGCGACGGCTACGTGGCTCACCGCAACCGCCACGTCTCCCAGGCGCTGAAGGCGTACGCCGCCTTCGCCCGCTCGGCCGACAAGGGTGCGACGCGTGACCCGGAGCTGATCAACAAGCTCTCCGGTCTCAACTGATCGCCGATTGCATAGCTGAAAGGCCCGGCATCTTCTTTATGAAGATGCCGGGCCTTTACTGTGCTTCGAAGGCGGGAGCGATATTGCTTGTTATCGCACGCAGGCGGCGGGGGAGAGGCGTGCGCCTCGGGCCCAGTCGGCGGCGCGCATGGCCTTCTTGCCTTGCGCCTTGACTTGGGTGAGTTCCAGCGGCGTGCTGCCGGTACCAACCCACACGTTCTTCTTGCCCACCTTCAGCTCGCCGGGCTGAAGCTCGGCCGGAGTGTTGGGATTGGACTGGTCGGCCGGTTGTGCGGCGAGAATATGCAGGGCGAGGGATTTAGCGGTTGACTCGTCATTATCGGCGATTGGCCCCTCCGCAAACAGTTCGGTCCATGCCCCAGGATGTGGCGTGCAGGCGCGAATCTGACGGTCGATGGCCTCGGCCTCGTCCGTCCAACTGATGCGGGCGTCCTTCACCGTGATCTTGTGCGCGTATTCCAGGCTCTCGGCCGGCTGCGCGGTGAATGTGGCGGTGCCTTCACCCACGGCGGCCAGGGCATCCACATACATGGGTGCGCCTTCCTCGGCCAGACGGTCGAGGAGTTCGCCGGAGGTCTCACGGCCGGTCAGCTCGATGGTCAGGGAAGCGATGATCGGGCCATCGTCCAAACCCTCGCCGACCTTGAACACGTCGGCGCCGGTGGTCGGGTCGCCCGCCCAAATCGCACGCTGGGCGGGAGCGGCGCCACGCCACTTCGGCAAGTTGGAGAAATGCAGGTTGTACCAGCCCATGGGCACTGCGTCGAGTACGTTCTTAGGCAGGATATTGCCATAGGCGATGACCGCGGCGATATCCGCATGCAGGTCGTTCAACGCCTCCATGAATTCGGGGAGCGGGGTTTGAGATCGATGACGGGCAACCCGAGCTCCAGAGCCGTCGCCTTGACCGGGCTGGGCGTGAGCTTGCGGCCGCGACCGGTAGGCGCATCGGGGCGGGTAATGACGCCGACCACATCAAAACGTGGATCGGTGGCAAAGGCCTTGAGCGAGGGCACCGCCACGTCGGGGGTGCCGGCGAACACGTTTGAGCATGGTCCTCCTTGAAATGTCGATGCTCACTGCACGGCCGGAATGTTCACGCCATTGGCGATGAGCAGTTCACGCAGCTTGACCGGATCCTGGAAACGTACGCCACGGATGCCGGCCGCATTCGAGCCGACGATGTTCATGGCCTTGTCGTCGATGAACAACGCGCCATCGGCCTTGATGCCGAACTGGTTCAACGCGGCCTCGTAGATTTCCTTGTGTGGCTTGCGCAGCTTGACAAAACCGGAGACGAGCTTGCCATCAAGCTGCTGCAAAATATCGCACTGTTCCTCGGCCACGTGGAACAGACTGGATTCCCAGTTGCTCAGGCCCCACACGCCGATGCCGGCGGCCTTCAGGTCATTGACCAGCACGCGTGCGCCCGGCACGATGCCGGTCAGGGAGTCGCGGAAGTTCTTGATGTAGTAGTCGAGGATGTCCGCCCACTTATCGCCCCTGTCACGGCGCATGATGGCGATGGCCTCGTCGGTGCTGGTGCCGCCGTCCATCAGGTCGTTGACATCGTAGAAGCCGGAGATGTCGTTGTCGAGGAATTCGTCGATGGTCTTCTGGCTGTAGCGGGGGATGAGCACGGCCGCTGGATCCCAGTAAATCAGCACGTTGCCGAAATCGAAGATCACGTCGGTGATCGGCTTGCCGGCGTTCGCGGCGGCCTCGCCGTCCGCGACCAGCACGTCGTAATCCATATCCGGCTCTCCGGGCCAACCCTTCATGGTGTCCTCCTTATAGCGATGTTCGTTCTGTAATCATCGTTTCACGTGTTGGAGACGATTAGGGATCGATCTTTGGGATCTACTCGGAAGCGAAGCTCGCCGGGCTCGCGGGACGCTACATGACGAGAGGTTTCCCGGTGCAGTCGGGCCGCCAGTTCGGCCCGCCGTCTCTGCGGCACGCGGATTACTGCCTTCACCCGGTCGGCCGTGGCTTCGAGCTCCCTGGCATCAACCGTGTCCGGTTGCGCGATCGGCACCGGGCCCAACATGCCGGGCAGCTCGCCGCAGGCCGTCCAATCGCCGCCCAGCGCGCCGATACGCTGCATCAGCGTCATCACCGCATCACGGCGTCCCCATACGCAGGCGGCGGCCACGGCCGGCGGCATACCGGTCTCCACACGCCCTCGAGATCCTTGGCTGCAAGAATCCTCGAATCCCAGAGCATCAGCGATTGGGCGATGGCCGGGTCGGTTTCGCCGAGAATCAACGCCTGGCCGCCACGGGAACGCGGCGCGCACAACGACATCGCACGCATCCACGCGGTCAATGTATCCAACCGAGCATCCACGCCCAACGCATACAAGCTGGTCCAAGCGTCGAGCACGGCCACGGCACGATACTCATGGCCAGCCGATCCCTGTTCGGCACTGACCGGACGCACGCGCGGTTCGAAAACCGGGAGTGGCGATGACAATCATCGGCTGGCAAGCTACATCGCGCACCAGACCCTGCGTCTTGCTGGACAAAACTACTGGCACGCCACGGAACAATCCGGCCAGCTCCGCCGCAGTGCCGGCAGCCCCCACACGCACCACGCGCATACGTTCATGCCCACAGCCCGGGCACTTCCAGTTGATGGCGGCAGCCCCACACCAGCGGCATCGCGGTGTAGAATCCCGACGGTCGGCCGGCAGTTGCAACGGTCCGGAACACTTGGCACAACGCACCTGACGATGGCATTTCGCACAGCTCAAGGTCTCACTGACATTGTCTTGCGGAATGGATAGCAGCACGGGGCCACTTTCCAAAGCCTTAGATAGCACGCGGACGGCCGTATGCGGCACGCGCGCCCCGATGGACGGGTCAGCGAGACGCGCAAGCTCATCGCGATTGAGCCAACGCACCCAAGGCGTCGCATCCTTCAGTGGCGAGGCGAGCGGATGAATCGCGGTGGAATAGCCGCTCACCGGAGTTTCCACCGTACCTGGACCGGTGTTTTCCCACTGACTTTGCGGAGTGCGCGCATTGGCCATGGCCACGAACACGCCGCCATGGGACTTGGCGCGCAACCGCATCACGCCGCGAGCCTGTGGATACGGCATCATACCGTCCATGTTCTGATAGGCGGCATCCTCCAGAATGGCGAACAGTGCCGGGCCTTCAACCGGCGCATACATCACCGCGCGGGTGCCGATCACCACCTTCACCTGGCCCAACGCCACAGCCAGATACGTGCGGTACCGGTCGGCCGCAGGCATGGTCTCCGCATTGAGCACGGCGACATCGCCCATCCATCCGCCGGTTGGAGCCGGGGCAAATGGTTTGAGTCCATAATTGCGTAGCATATGCATCAGGTCTTCGACCTCGCGCATGGTGGGCAATTCAACTACGGCAGCCTTACCGGCACTCAACGCAGTGGCCACCATCCATGCCATGTTCCGTTGCCACTCCTGTGCACCGGGCAACGAATCAAACACAAAAGATTGGAAACGTTGACCGGTAAGCGCGTCATGAAGCACATTGACATCGGCGTAATTGGCGGTCAGACGACGATACCCCCTGCGCAGCTCCCTCCGAAACGGTGCTAGCAACGGCAAAGGTAGAGCCAGCAGGTTTGGTCCCATCGGGATTGGTGCCACGCCCGGCAAAACCGCCTTGCGTATTATCCGGCAATGAGCCGCCGACCGGCCGACGGAACGACGCGGCCAACCGCTGCTCGGTCTCCACCTTGGCCACGCGCGGTGGCACGGCGAAACGCAGAATATTGGCCCGTGTGCCGACATAGGCTTTGGCAACCAGACCGATATCCTCGCGCATCGAAGCGGGAACCAGTACATCGGGGCTTAGCACTCGCTCGATATAGCGAATCGAAGAGCGCGGCGTATCACTGGTATCGGTGCGTGCCCAAATCACACCGCTGACCCTCTGACCGCCAAACCGCACGCGCACCAGCACACCCGGTTGTGCGGCCTCGCTGTCTTTTTTCATCAATGAAGTAATCGAATGTCTGACCGAGGTGGAGCGCCTGCACATCCAGCACGACTTGCGCTATGGGATGCTGCTCGGCCGGCGTATGCTCCGCAGGCGCACGTTTACGACGCTTGCGGGGAGCCAGCCCCGCAAGCGTCAACTGTTCTGCGCCTGAAGTAGTCATGGCTCAACTATAAGTGCCGGAGCCGAGGTCGGTAAAATTTTACCGGCGCAGGTAATCGAGTACGTGGGTTAGGTCGCGGTCGTTGATGGCTTTGTCGGCGGCGAGCTGGGTCTTTGGCTTGGCACAGAACGCGAGACCCAGACCGGCGGCCTGAATCATCGGAATATCGTTGGCGCCATCGCCCACAGCCACGGTCTGGCTCATCGGAATACCCAAACGGTCCGCCCATGTCTGCAAGGCGTGTAACTTCACAGTCTTGCTCACGATTTCGCCGAGCACCTTGCCGGTCAAGCACCCATCGGCAACCTCAAGCCGGTTGGCAATCCAATAGTCGATATGGCCCTCGGCCGCCAACATGTCAACCACTTCATGGAAGCCTCCGGACACCACGCCGATCTTCCAACCGTGTTCATGCAGCGTGTCGATAAGCTCCAGTGCACCCTTGGTGAAATGCAGCTTGTCATGCACCGTGTCGAACACGGAGATCGGCAGGCCCTCCAACAGGGCCACTCGTGCGCGCAGCGCATCGCAGAATCCAGTTCGCCGCGCATGGCGCGTGCGGTCACTCCGGCAATCTCCTCACCGCAGCCAGCCACCACGCCCAACTCGTCGATAACCTCTTCGTCAATGAGCGTGGAGTCCACATCCATAACCAGCAGGCCGGGCTTGCTCAGCGTCGGCACAGAAACCGCAGAATCAGCCGGGCTCCCAACTTCGCTCTCGGCGGACTTGTCAACAAAATGCACATCTTCTTGCGTCATGCTTCTGATTCTGGGAAAACCTTGGGACAATGCCCTCTATGAGTTTTTTCCATGGCAGCCGCCACTATTCTTGCAACCGACCCCACACCCATCTGCACCACCACCGAACCCGGCCTGATCGGCACCATCACCGACTGGCTGATCATGCTGATGGAAACCATCGGCGGTATCGGCGTGGCCTTGGCCATCGCCCTCGAATCCATCTTCCCGCCCATCCCGTCCGAAGTCATCCTTCCGCTCTCCGGCTTCACCGCCGCACGCGGCACCCTGAGTCTGCCGGGCGCAATCATCTGGGCCACCATCGGCTCCGTACTGGGTGCCTGGACCTTGTACGGCATCTCCCGCTGGGTGGGCCTGCATCGCATCAATCTCGCGGCAGACAAAATCCCCGGCGTCAGCCGCAAAGACGTGAGCAAAGCCAACGACTGGTTCACCAAATACGGCACATGGTCGGTGCTCATCGGCCGCGTGATTCCCGTGGTACGCTCGCTGATTTCGATTCCCGCCGGATTCAACCGCATGAACTTCCTGCACTTCACCGGCTGGACCCTGCTCGGCTCGGCCGTGTGGAACACCATCCTCGTTTCCGCCGGTTACCTGCTCGGCGACCAGTGGTGCTCGATTCAAGGCGCGCTCGGCGTGTTCGAGGACGTGGTCATCGCGGCCGTGATTGTGGTCATCGTATGGTTCGTGGTGCGAAAAGTGCGTACTGTTATACGTAACAGGAAATCCGCCGACGGCAACGAATAGGGTCTGCCGACTGCCATAAGTTGCCGAAAATCCCGGATAGAAGGGAAGCGAAGAACCCGCATGAGCGACACCGAAGATCTCGCCGCGCTGAACGATCGCCTGATGGCCAAGAACCATGCGCTCGCCGAAGCGCTGAGCCGCGCCGGCAAGGAACTGACCAAGGCGAAGTCACAGCTCGCCCAGCTCGCTCAGCCGCCGCTCACCTTCGCCACCATGGTCAAGGTCGATTCCACCCGCACCGATGAAGACGGCATCCAGCACGCGTCGGCCGAAGTCATTTCCGGCACCCGCCGCATGGTGGTGCCTGTGGCCTCCAACGTCAACGCCGCCCGCCTGACCGCCGGGGCCACCGTGATGCTCAACGAGAAGCTCGTGCTGGTCGAGCAGCGCGATGCTGACACCGTGGGCCAGATTCGCAGTGTCAAGCAGGTACTTGACGACGGTCGACTGATCGTTACCGACGCCTCCGGCAATCCCGTGCTCATCCGCCGTTCCGGCGCGCTCGCGTATGCGGGCATCAATCAGGGCGACCGCATTATCGTCGATCCGTCCGTCCGCCTCGCCATCGAAGCGCTGCCCGCCGAGGGCGACAAGGATCTGGTGCTGGAGGAGACCCCGGACGTCACGTTCGCCGACATCGGCGGCTTGGATAGTGAGATTGGTCGTATCAGGGACGCCGTCCAACTGCCGTTCCAGCATCGTGCGCTGTTTGAGCGCTACGATTTGAAGCCGCCGAAGGGCGTGCTGCTGTACGGCCCGCCCGGCAACGGCAAGACGATGATTGCCAAGGCCGTGGCGAACGCCCTGTGCGAGGGTGGTTACGATTCGAATGGCGACGGCTCGATCAGCCCGGCCGAAACCCATGTCAAGGGCGTGTTCCTGTCCGTCAAGGGCCCGGAACTGCTCAACAAATACGTCGGTGAATCCGAACGGCTGATTCGCCTGATCTTCCAGCGTGCCCGTGAACGCGCCGCGGACGGCAATCCGGTGGTTGTGTTCATCGACGAGATGGATTCGCTGCTGCGCACCCGCGGCTCCGGCGTCTCCTCCGATGTGGAGACCACGATTGTGCCCCCAGTTCCTCTCCGAACTCGACGGCGTGGAATCACTCGACAATGTGATGGTGATCGGCGCATCCAACCGTGTGGACATGATCGATCCGGCTGTGTTGCGACCGGGGCGTCTCGACGTCAAGATTCGCGTTGGTCGGCCCAAAGCCAATCAGGCCATCGCCATCGTGGACCATTACCTCACCGACGACCTGCCTCTGGAAGATGGCGTCGACGCGCACGCCTTGTCCGCCGTGCTGGTGCATGACATCTACGGAGCCTCCGAACGCCGCCATCTGTGCGACGTGCAGGAGGAGAACGGCCAGTGGCATGCGTTGTTCCTGGCCGATGTGGTCTCCGGCGCGATGCTCAAGAACATCGTGGACCGGGCCAAGACCCGAGCGGTCAAGGAATCCATCGAAACCGGCTTGGACGTGGCACTCACCGTGCCGCTGCTCGCTGCCGCCGTGGAAGACGAATACCGCGAGACCCGCGATTCCATGGCCGACGTGGACCCCGAACAATGGTCGCGCATCAACGGCATGGACCCGATCCGCCGCATCCGCACCGCCGAATAGCTCAAGCTCAAGGAGCACTACATGACCGTTAAACGAGTGATGGGCACCGAAACCGAATACGCGGTATCCCTGAACACCCCGGACCGCTACAACCCGGTGCAACTGTCCTTCGACGTGGTGAACGGCGCCGCGGACAGCCACAGCAAATCCATCCGCTGGGACTACCGGCAGGAGGACCCGGTCAACGACGCGCGCGGCACCCGTCTCGAACGCGCCGCCGCCCGCCCGGACATGCTCACCGACGCCCCGCAGCTCAACATCACCAACGTGATCGCCCCCAACGGCGGCCGCGTCTATGTGGACCACGCCCACCCCGAATACTCGGCGCCGGAAACCACCGACCCGTTCGAAGCGGTCCGATACGACCACGCCGGAGACCTCATCATGCAGGCCGCCACCGAACACGCCCGCACACAGACCGGCACCCCCATTGCCCTGCATCGCAACAATGTGGATGGCAAGGGCTCCTGCTGGGGCACGCACGAGAACTATATGATGGCCCGCGCGGTGCCATTCGACTTGGTCACACGCCTGATGACCCTCCACTTCGTCACCCGCCAGATCTACGCCGGCTCCGGCCGCGTAGGGATTGGCGAGAACAGCGAGATCCCGGGCTACCAGCTCAGCCAGCGCGCCGACTACATCCACGCCAAAGTCGGCCTGCAAACCACCTTCGAACGCCCGATTATCAACACGCGCGACGAATCCCACTCCACCGACGAATACCGCCGCCTGCACGTCATCGTCGGCGACGCCAATCGCATGGAGGTGCCGCAGGCACTGAAACTCGGCACCACGAGCATGCTGCTGTGGCTGCTCGAACATGCGGACGAGGCCGGATTCGACCTGAACGCCTTCCTCGACGAACTCGAACTGGCCGACCCGGTCGAAGCCATGCACACCGTCTCCCCACGACCTGACGCTGGGGGCAATCTTGCCGCTGGCCAACGGCGGCGAAACCAACGCATGGCTTATCCAGCTCAAACTGCGCCAAGCCGTCTACCAGGTTGCCGCACTGGTCGAAGGTACCGACACCGCCGGCGAACCCGCCTGGCCGGACAAATCCACCACATCCATTATGGCGATGTGGCAGCAGGCGCTCATCGACTGCGCCTCCATCCGTCACACCGCCGGCGATGACGAACGTCTGGCCATGACCGGCGAGGCCAGCCGCATCGAATGGCTGCTCAAATGGCAGCTGCTCGAAAAAAACTGCGCCGCAAAATCACCACAACGTCCGCACCCGGCGTGGCCAACGGATGGAATGATCCGCGACTGAAGGTCATCGACCTGAAATGGGCGGCGCTCGACCCCGCGGACAGCATCTTCACCAAACTCGAACCCCGCACCGAACGGGTGGTGAGCGCCGCCGACATCGCACGCGCCACCACCGAACCGCCGGAAGACACCCGCGCCTGGCTCAGGGCAAAACTCGTGGCGCAATTCGGCGATGAGGTGGCCGCCGCCAGCTGGTCCCGACTCACTGTTCGCGACCCGCGCGCCGCAGACGAGGGCGAGGCGGTCGAATTCTACGGCAATGCCGGCCATATGGCCGCTACCGACCATCACCTGTTCTCCCTCGACATCTCCGATCCGCTCGCCTTCACCAAGGCGCACTGCGAAACCGAACTCAATTCAGCCGAACACGCCATCGATCTGCTGAAGTCGCTGGCCATCAACGCCGAACGATAGACTTGGTAGCTATGGAAGAAACACGCGAAGAGACCCCACAGGACCTGCGCAACCTTGCGCTCAAAGTCGCCGGCCTGCTCGAAGAAGCCGGCCAGCATGCCCTCCACGACCAACTCAATCCGCGTAACCTCGCCCAGCCGAGCACCGAGAACGCGGACCGTGGCCCCCGCTACAAGCTTGAAGTGGACAACAAGATCATGCGCTTCATGAGCGCCAGAATCGCCGACATCGCCCACTTCGACGGCTTCTGGACCACCCGCCCCGCCGAAAGCCGCCCTGGCCAGCGTTACTGGTACATCGGCAAGATCGACGGTGTGATCAACTACGTACGTCGCATGAGCGAATGGACGGTGACCGCCGCCCTGTTCGAATTCGGCCCGGACAACGAGCCCAAGCCGATCATCGGCATCGTGCACGCCCCGGCCCTCGGCCTGACCTACCTGGCCGCCAGGGGAGCGGGTGCCGTGCGCATCCACAAAACCGCGGTCGGCGAGAAGCGCGACAAGGTCGTGCCGTCGATGACCTCCTCGCTGGATGGTTCTGTGCTGAGCTACGGCATGTCCTTCATCCCCAGCGAATCGCAGCGTGCGCTCGACGTGGCCTCCTCGCTCGCCGGACGCCCGGCCGACATCAAGCGCGTGGGCCCCGTCTCGCTCGACCTGTGCAAAGTGGCCGACGGCACCTATGACGCCTACTTCGAGCCGATGCTGCACGTGTGGGATATCGCGGGCATCGCCGCCGGCACCGTAGTGGTCTGGGAGGCACAGGGCACGCTGAGCCGTTGGGACGGCGAACGCATCCACTGGCGTCACGATAACGATGTAGTGGCCTCCAATGGACTCATCATCCGCGAACTGCAGCATTACCTGCAGCAGTATCCGTGGCTCGACTCCATCAACCAGCGATAATTTTTGACTCCTCCGGCTCCCCCTCGGGTGAGGGGGAGCCGTCGGCCGAAGGCTGACTGAGGGGAGTTTGACAGCCCAAAAAGAAGACAACATGCCACAACAATTCGAACAACCTCAAGCACAGCAGGCCGCGTCTCAGGAAGACGACGCCCTCGCCACCACGCAGGCCGCCGCCCAAACCGAGTCCACCGACCAAGCCGACGTATTGGACGACATCCTCGACGACATCGAATCCGCCTTGGAAACCAACGCCGAGGAATACGTCAACAGCTTCGTGCAAAAAGGCGGCGAGTGATGCCCCAACTGCGTGACAGCGGCACCCGCTCCCTGCACGCCACGGAACCCGTACCATCCGCCGAGATGGACGGGTTCTGCCGTATTTTCGGCGTCGAAACCGAATACGGCGTGGCGGTCACCGGTGCCGAACGCCCCGTGGACGCCGGCCAGGTGGCGATGACCATGTTCCAGCCCATCGTCTCCCGTTCCCGCTCCACCAACACGTATCTGGCCAATGGCTCACGTCTGTATCTGGACGTCGGATCCCACCCCGAATACGCCACCGCCGAAGCGCGCGACCCGCGCGAGGCCCTGGCCCAGGACCTCGCCGGCGAACACGTGATGCGCAACCTAGCCCTGAAGGCCCAGCGCAAGCTGCGCGAATCCTACGGCGCACACGCCACGATCCATGTGTTCAAAAACAACGTCGACTCCGCCGGCCACGCCTTCGGCTGCCACGAAAACTACCTGGTCCGCCGCTTCGTGCCGTTGGAGACCATCGAACACCAGCTGCTGCCGTTCCTCATCACCCGCCAGCTGTACACCGGTGCCGGCCGCATGACCCCGGACGGCTTCCAGATCACCCAGCGCGCGGACTTCCTGGACGAGGCCGTCTCCTCGGCCACCACCCGCTCCCGCCCGATGGTCAACACGCGCGACGAACCGCACGCCGACCCCGACTCCTTCCGCCGGCTGCATGTGATCATCGGCGACTCGAACCGTTCGCAATGGTCCACATGGATGAAGCTTGCCGTCACGCACCTTGTGCTGTGCGCGATCGAAGACGCCTTCCGCCATGGCGTTCCGTCCGGATTCGAGCAGTATGCCTTTGCTGATCCGGCTGCCGCCAATCGCACGGTCAGTCGATTCCTTGATAATCCGCGCGCCGAACTGACGCTCGAATCAGGCGAATCCGTATCCGCACTGGGTCTGCAGCGCCGGTATTATGCGGCGGTCAAGGCCTTCATAGAAACCCATGGCGATGCGCTGGCAAGTTCGCTGCCGGCCACCACGATCGACACGATTATGGGGGAGTGGAGCCGCGTTCTGACGCGCTGGAGCGTGGTGCATACGATGCGCTCGCCGACCGCGTGGACTGGGCCGCCAAGAAGCGTCTGTTCGACGCGCTCAAACGCCGTCGCCCGGACGTCACCTTCGCCCAGATGGAACAGCTTGAGCTCGACTACCACGACATCGCCAACGGTCGCCTGTACGGTTCGCTCGTAGCCCGCAACCAGATGCGTGAGCTGCTGACAGGAGACAACGTGGAATACGCCGTGCACAATCCGCCGACCGACACCCGTGCCGCCCTGCGTGGCCGGTTCGTGGACGCGGCCCTGAACGCCGGCGCCCAATTCTCCGCCGACTGGACCCATCTGACCGTGACGGCTCCCGAGCGCCGCGAAGCCGTGCTCCTCGACCCCTTCGAGTCCGAGCCCACCCTGGGATTCGAGCAGCTTATGGAAGCGCTGAACTAGTCCGAATAATACGGTTGGACAACACGTCACAGCACCACAACAAAAAGACCCCGACCATCTCGGTCGGGGTCTTTGTCGTCAGTAATGCTCGAAGTAATCGCTACGAGCAGAAGGTCACTCGGTGACGGCCTTCTTCAGCAGGGAGCCAGCGGAGATACGAACGCCGTAGGAAGCCGGAATGTCAATCTGCTCGCCAGTGCGCGGGTTGCGGCCGGTGCGAGCGGCGCGCTTGACGCGCTCAGCGGAGAACAGGCCGGTGAGCTTCAGGCCTTCGCCGGACTTCATGGCCTCGACGAACACATCCTGGAAGGCGTTAACAGCAGCCTCGGCCTGAGCCTTGGTCAGGTTGGACTTCTGGGCGATCTTCGAGACGAGATCAGACTTGTTGTATGCCATAAAGCATCCTTCTTGGTTCAGGGGACAAGCACTTTTGCTTAGTCCATGTTGTCATCAATGATACTAGCGCATGTTTCTGCGAAAACCCGCGTTTTATAAGGGTTTTCACATCTATTTCCCCTGAAGGGGGTATGAAAATAGACGAATCAGACAAGATTATGCTTGTCAAGCCACTTCATGGCCGCCGCGCCCAGCGGAATGCGCAGCCAATAGAACACCACGCGGTGCAGCAAAGTGGCGGACAGGGCCACGCCCTGAGGCACGCCGACCGCCACGAACGCGAAGGTCAGCGCCGCTTCCACACCGCCCAAACCACCGGGGGTGGGCACTGCGGAACCCAATGCATAGGCCAGCAGGAAGACGAACGTCGTTTCAATCGGATTCGATGAATAGCCGAATGCTTGCAGGGCCGCCCAGAAAGCGAGCCCAGTGGTCGCGTTCTGGAACAGCGCGCCCAGGCAGCTGACTGTGAGCTGTCGGGGCTGGGAAAGCACGTCCAGCAGCTGGTTGATATACGTCTTGGCCAGCGGCATAAGACGACGGGTCACCCAGTGGCGCAACGGCGGAATCATCATCGCAATGGACAGCACCACAACCACCACGCCCAGCACAAGGACCAACGTATTCGTCGGTATCGCGCCGGAGAACATATTGCGGCCGGTGAACAGGCCAATCAACACCAGCATGGAGAAGTACACGGCGTAATACACCACGAGCGTGGCGCTCATGATTGCGGTGGCCGGGGTGTTGCGATAGCCGGATTTGCGCAGGAACTGCAGGTTGACGAACGAGGGGCCCACGCCGGCTGGCATGGACACTGTGGCAAAGCCGCCGGCAACCTGACTCATGAACACGCCCGTATTATCTCGTCTGTTGCGATCCATGAGAGCGCCGAGCGAAATCGACGAGCCGATCCAGCCGCAGGCACCGAACGCGAGCGTCACCACCGCCATCAACGGGTTGGCGTTGGTCAGCGCGGTGATGATCTCCTCGGGCTTCAGCTGGGTGAAGACCACGACCACAGCCACGATGACCAGCAGCATGGTGATCATCGAACGCCAGGAGAAGCGGGCCAGCGTCACCGGCTCGGCGGATTCCACCGTCTCCTCGTCAGCCAGCGCGGTGATACGACTCCTCAGGCCCTTGAGCAGCTGCTTGTCCCAGGATTCCAGCGCGCGCGTGGGGGGGGGACCGCGACTTTCTGAATGAACGGGGCCAAGGTGGTCAACGTCGTGTCTCCCCAAGCTTCGCGGGCGGCCGCGACCGCCGGTTTCACGCCGATCAGTGCGGCGAACAACGCGAGTAGCTGAACCTTGTCAAGCGCGGTGTTGGCCGGGCCGGAAGCGCTGTCGCCATTCAGCCAGCCGGCGATAACCGCAGTGCCATCTTCGAGCCGGGCGAGCGTATCAGGCGTGATGCGTCGGTGCGTATAGCCACGGCGATTCGCCACGGACAGATATCGCATATAGCTACGGCGTCCGCCTGGGTAAGCGTGTTCAGGTTGGCGGGCAACTCGATGGTGTGCGCATCCAGCACCAGAATCGCGGACTCGTCCGTATCGGCGATGCCGTATGGGAGGGCGCGGGCAGTTTGATATTGTGCAGGCCGAGCAGCATGGCAAAGTGATGCTGAACGGCGTCGCGCACGGAACGATCGCGTCGAATGGACACGCTGGTAAAACGCACCCAATCCCAGAGTTGCTTCAGATAGCCGACGGTATGGGTTTGCGCGTCGATGACGGAAACGATAAAACGACGGTTATTCGCGGTCTTCACATCGTAGATGCGCGAACCTTCCGCCAAATCGTCATCCAACGTGGCAGACAATGAGCCATGGCTGATTCCGGGCTCCTGATGCCGGATGAGTGAGGTGGTTTCCAATCCGATGCTTGAGAGCACTGCGACGAGATCTTTGCCCCACACGCCTTTATTCTGCGTGCCGACCACGAATCGGATAAGCATGCCCACCGTGCGACCGGCGGCCATCGAAACCAGCATGCCGGTAACCGAATGCCACGAAAGCACCACCATCACCGCGGCGATGGCATACAGGATATTCCAACTCCATTTGACCGTGGAGCGGGTACGGCGTGGCCCGGCGGCGGTCAGGAAGGACGCCATGCCGGCGTAGATGTCGGGCAACAGCCCGGAGCCGTATGAGGTGGCGGCTGAGACCAGTGCCATTGGCAGGGTGAAATCGTTCAGACTGCTGATTGCCGTCGATATGACCCACACAATGCCGTATCCGGCAAACATGGCCAGCGCGGACACCGCAGCTTGCAGCCATTCGCGGGCCAAGAGCAACTGAGCGAGCACGATAACTACGATGACCGTGGTGGCCAGCTGCGTCAGTACGGTGGAGGGGAAAGCAGCCAGCCAGTTGATGGCTTGGGCGGCGGTATGCGCGTCGGATTCGACGCCGCGCGTCATGCCGCCCAGATACACGGCGAACACCATGACCACGGCGGCCATCAATAGCGACAGACCGGCTCGGGTCAGGTCGCCGAAGTCGCGCGTGCGGCGCGGAGCGATGTCGTCGATGTATGGTCCGGAATCGTTGCTGTCGTCGGTTGCCGGGCTGTCCGGTCCGCTGACAGCAAAACTGGCCGACCGGCCGTCACCAGAGGCGATCGGCCGGTCGGTAGTGGAGGAGGTCGCCTTGTCCGGGCGATCTTCCGTAGTGGACTGATCCTGTTCAGTAGTCATGAAATGGTTACCTGACGCCTGTCCTTGTTCGGTTCAGTTTGCGGTTCGGTTTGTGACTCAGCGCAGTAGTGTGGTGGATGCGAGGGATTCGAGGGGCTCGAGGGACTCAAGAGACTCGAGAGACTCGCATCGCGCCTATCTCAGCGGCCGAAAGCGACGAGCTGGCTGGCCACACCGGTGTAGGTGGCGGGGGTCAGAGCCTTCAAGCGAGCGGCGGTTTCCGGGTCGAAGGACTGCTGGTCGATGAACTGCTCGACCTGTTCCTTGTTGATGGTGTGGCCGCGCATAAGCTCCTTGACCTTCTCGTACGGCTTATCCATGCCCGGCAGGCCCTTTGAGCTCGCAGGCGCGCATGGCGGTCTGGATCGGCTCGCCAAGCACCTCCCAGTTCTCATCCAGCTCACGCTCGATGACGTGGGTGTTCGGGTGGATGGACTCAAGGCCGCCCATGAGGTTGGTCAGGGCGAGCAAGGAGTAGCCGAGCGCGGAACCGATGTTGCGCTGGGTGGTCGAATCGGTCAGATCGCGCTGCCAACGGGATTCCACCAGCGTGGCGGAGAGGGTGTCGAGCAGCGAGCAGCTGATTTCGAAGTTGGCTTCGGCGTTCTCGAAACGAATCGGGTTGACCTTGTGCGGCATGGTGGAGGAACCAGTGGCACCCTTGACCGGCACCTGGGCGAACACTCCACGGGAGATGTACATCCACACGTCCACACACAGGTTGTGCATGATGCGGTTGGCGTGGGAGACGGTGGAGTACAGCTCGGCCTGCCAGTCGTGGCTTTCGATCTGCGTGGTCAGCGGGTTCCAGGTCAGGCCCATGCGGTTCGTGACGAACTCGCGGGAGACAGCGATCCAGTCGACATCCGGGCATGCGGCCAAGTGGGCACCGAACGTGCCGGTCGCGCCGTTGATCTTGCCCAAGTACTCCTGGTTTTCGATGTGCTTGAGCTGACGGTTCAGACGGTAGACGTAGACGGCGAGCTCCTTGCCGAGCGTGGTCGGCGTGGCCGGCTGGCCGTGGGTGAGAGAGAGCAGCGGCATATCCTTGAATTCCTCGGCCTTGCCGGCGAGGTGGTCGATGATGCGCTTGAACCCGGGGTCCACACGTTTTCCATCGCGTTCTTGACGCAACGGGCGATGGAGAGGTTGTTGATGTCTTCGGACGTGCAGGCGAAGTGTACGAGGGTCTTCAGCTCGTCGTTGATGTTGGTCAGCTCGGCCGGAGCCTTGTCGATCTGATCATCGATGTAGTACTCCACGGCCTTCACATCGTGGTGGGTGATGGCCTCATGAGCCGTGCTGCTTGATGCCTTCGGCGCCGAAGTCCTCGGGAATGGCGCGCAGGAAGGCCTGCTCTTCGGCAGTGAACGGCTTGACGCCGTCAACGATCGGCTGGTTGCCGTTGCCCTCAAAGCCGTTGGCCAGAAGAATCATCCATTCGACTTCGACACGCATGCGTTCGCGGTTCAGGGCAGGTTCGCTCATGTATTCGACGAGCGGGGCGGTGGCCTTGTGATAACGGCCGTCGAGCGGGGTCAATGCGATTGCGGGGGAAATATCGGTAAGCTTCATAACCTCCAAGGGTACTTCCAGCCGTGAACCGAGCGGCTATACTGTGGTGCGGCGTTCCCGCCCGAGCCGCACAGGTCAAGGAACGCCCGTGGTTCGATTACTGTGTGCGGCCTTTAAGGCTAGGGAGATCACCATGCCTGCAACCACCATTCATACTCTTCCGAAACGTCCGATTGCCGTATCGTCACTGAAATGGCAGCCGTTGGATATCGCGGTCGGTGCCACGCTGGGTGCGGCCTGCGGCGTGATCTTCTGGGGATTCAACTTCGCGTACATGCCGATCTCTTCGGTATTCGGCGCGATTCTGCCCGGTTTCGCCAGCATCGTGCACGCCGTCTGGTACTTCTCCGGTACGCTGGCGGTGCTGATTCTGCGCAAACCCGGAGCGGCGCTGTACGTGAACCTTATCGGCACGCTGGTCGAAACGGTGATTGGTAGCCAGTTCGATTTGGGCTTCGTGATTATCTCGGCGCTGTTGCAAGGTGTTTTCGCTGAGATTCCGTTCGCCTTGACCCGTTACCGCATGTTCAATCTGCCGATTTCCATTGCATCCGGTGCGTTGGTCGCCTTGGAATACGGCACATATCTGATGCTGTTTCGTTACGTGGGTGTGTCATTCGTCAGCCCGCGTGGCATTGTGCACATGATTTCCGAGGTCACCGGCGGCGTGCTTATCAGCGGCGTGATGGCCTGGTATCTGATGCTGGCCATCGCCAAAACCGGTGTGCTCGACCGCCTCGCATCCGGCCGCGCACTCATCGAGCGACGCGCCTGACACTCTTTGCGCGCCACTTTCCCGGGAATGTTGCGCTGATAGAGGGGGGTTTCGGGCATGCTGGCGCAACAATCCCGGGAAAGTGGCGCTAGCCGCGTCTCTGCGGTGATTGCATTGTGGGGTAGCCGATTGATGCTAAGCATTGACAAGTTGATGTGCCCGTTGCCGTGAGACCCCGAGTATATCGCCTATTTGCTGTAGGGCGAGACCCATGCCATGTAGTTCTTGTGCTGCGGCGCGAGTTTCCCGCGCTGCGTTCGATCTGCATTCCGCTTCTTCCTTGCGCAGTCGCCGAGCTTCATCAAGATGCTCCTGCACGGATTGCGGCAGCTTTGTCTCTACGGTGAGTGCGAAATCAGCATCTTGTGTCATGACGGTGATAAGGTCGCGTGCCATACTTTCAATCTCTGCTGTTGTTCTTGCCTGCGTGAAACCGATACCGGGAATCTCAAGAATCCAGTATTTTTCGCCAGGACGAACGATGACCTGATATGTTTTCACTGCTGATACCAGCCTTTCCCGAGTTTGGCTTCTGCTTCCTTAGCAAATGATGTTCGCGAGGTTGTTGTCGATTTCGTTATGACGTGGGATGGGGAATCATAAGTCCATCGAGTTGGAATATCTCATGACTCCCTCCTTGCCTGATACTTTCAAACGTGACATTCTTGCGTTCTGCCGCTTGCTTCATCAGTTTGATGAGCCATCTCCTACTCGTCATTATATTGTTAACTCCTTTCTTGACAACTCTGTCAAGTGTGGTATTTACTTTTAACCGCCGAACGTGCTGAACTCGGTGGTTCGCTCGCTAGGGGCAATGGTCGCGGACTGGGTCATGCGGCCTTGGTAGTAGCGGGTTTCCTTGAGCTCTCCGTTGATAACTTCCTGGAAATGGGCTTCGTGGCGTTGCACGGCGGGGGAGCCGAGGTCGGTGGCGTTCTGATAGGCGGCCTGATGGTATTTGATCCAGTGCGACAACTCCCTGCCGTTGGTCGAACCAGCCACGGGTGCGGCGTCATATGGGGTCAGACCGGTGATGGGCGTTGCGCCGGGAGTGCATGAGCCGTCCGAATGCACTGTGGATGGTGTTGCCGCGGGCGCGGGCGATACATGCCCTTGTACGGTGAGCCAGTTATCGGTGACCGGGTTGGCGGCACCATCCAGTGCGGCGACCAGTTCATCATCGATTTCCACGCTGGTGACCCACGTGCGTTGCGGAATCGGATGATTGGCCACCGGCGATCCGGCTGTCACCACATGCTCGATGGTATATTCCTCCGCCCAATCCGAGGCAAGCGTGGCGGCAACGATACCACCCTGGGAATGGCCGATCAGCGCCACGGGCTCATCCTTGCCGATGCCTGCCTGACGCATCGCCTCGGCAACCATGCGAGCGCTGTCCGCTTTCCTGCGGCGCTCCTGATCGGCGCTCATCAGTTCCACGTTCTGCGCCCAGCCAAATGGTGAGTCAGGCTGTCCATCGGTACCCGGGATGGTGACCAGCCAGGAGTTGGTTCCATCAGATCGTTCATAGCGTTGAATGGCGATGGTCCCATATTCGAGTCCGCTGTTCAGCTCGATTTTGCCGAGCCGCTCTTCGGCGAGCCTGCGCAGATTCTCCATTGACTCGGCCACCGATCCGCTTGCGCGGACAACGTCGGCATTCGCCTGCACCTCGCGCACGTCCAGATGATTGCCTTGACGACGTCTTTCGCCGGGCCGGAGAAATTGGCGATTTTCCCCGCAGCCTTGTTGACCTCATCGGTGTGCGCAATGCTCTTGCCGATAGGTACGCCGCCAATGATTCCGCCCGCGCCGCTAAGCACTCCTTCCTGGAACGGATAGGTGAACGTGGACATCCATGCCGGGTTCGGTTTGCCGTCAATAGTCCAGCCGGCCAGAAAGCCGCCCGCCGCCACAGCGGCAACACCCGACCGCGGCATATCCCGGTTTGGCCTGTGTGCCGGCCTGCAATAATTCGGTAAACATGCGCCGAGCCGTCATCTCCGCCTGAGAATACAGAGAGTGTGCGCGAATCAGCAGATCGGCCGCGCCACGCGATCATCGCTCAACCGCTGACATGCCGTTGCATGGTCATAACACCGATTGCCCAGCGCGGCATATGGTGCAGTGACATGGCCGGGAACAACGGCGCTCGTTGATCGCCCGACTGCAAGGTAACGCACATCGGCGCACTATGCCGATGTGACTGCAACTGTAATGCGGCCGATTCCCAAGCCGTGGCTATGGCCGCAAATCCTGCCGCCTCGTCATCGAGAGCCTTGGCTATGGCGGCATATTCTTCAAGAGTGGCTGGCGCATATCCCACTCCGCCGTAAATGGACGATTCCACTTGCCAGTAATCGTGCTCGCTCATGACGACCCCCAAGCCAATCGGTGCGTGGTCTCCATGTCTTGCGCGAGACTGGCCGAATACTGTGCGGTGCGACTGAGCCGCGATCGGAATAGATCGGCGGCTTTACCGGTCCACACGATGTTGCTGGAGCGGTTCACGGCCACCGCCGTCTGGTCCGATTGCGCCAGTGTGGCCGCACGCTGGACGGACACGAGGTCGCGACTACGCTGTACCGCCGCATGGCAAGGGCAAGTGCCGTAATCGAACGGCGTCACCGTATTGCCGGCAAAGCCGCCGGTGGGATCGATGGGTGCTGGGTTGCTGGTGTAGGTATTCATATATCCAGCTAAAAGGACAAGACTCATGCTTGTCCAGCCGGAACGACCAATGTGGTTCTAGCTTGCCGATTTTGGGTGAAGTTATCCCCAAGTGTTGTGCATAGTCGTAACGATTATCCACAAATAGCCTGTTTGGGCACACCTTGGATCAGCCATGGCCCATCGAAAATTGGATAAATGCCAAAGCCGACAGCCGAAACCGGGAAACAGCCGCGATAAAGCCATGACCCGTGAGGGTGTGAGAAAAAAAGAACAACTGTGAACGACTGCTTACCACGGCTTGGTAGCCCCGGTACCCTTTTGTTCTGCGTCGCTTTCTGCTCGGATTGGGTGGTGTTCGACTGGGTATCGGTGGATTGCTGATTGGCCTTCATCAGCTCCTCGACCTGCTTCTTCTGTTCGTCGGTCAACGCGCCGCCCTTTTTGGCATTGGATGAAGAATTCTCGGATTGCTGTGCCGACTGGGCTTGCCCGGAATCGGAACCGCTGTTCTGCGCCTCGGCCTGTTTCAGGGTGATCTTTGTCAGCTCGGAAGAAATCGAAGCATTGGTGTCGATGGCGTCCTTGACTTGCGGCAACAGAAGCGTGCGCATTCGCCCGGCCTCGTTGAATTGCGCGTCGGTCTGCTGCTGTTGCGCCTTGAGCGTGGTGATATCCGTGGACTCGTCCTGAGCCGCTTTGATATTGGCGTTCAATGATGCGGTGGCCTGATTGAACGTAATCGAAGCGGACAGGTTTACTGCCGCCACGCCGGCAACCAGCAACAGCAATACGGTGCCACAAGCCAGGACGATACGTGTCCAAAGCGGACATTTCGCCCGCATCCGAGTATTCGCCGAGCCATCGTTCTTGTGGATTTCGTTACTGTTTCTCACAGCAGTCTCCTTGAGGTTGCGATCCATGCACCGACTTCCGTGGCAAGCAATATCGCCAACGCAATGGCCAACGGCCATACCACCGGCGTGGTGCGTGTGCGTTCCTTGACCGTGGTGGTCATGCGCCACTGCTTCGACGACTTGGCCGAAACCGAATCCGCCAAAGTCTGTGAAGCGTTCACGGCCACATACGTGCCACTGATCTCGTCGGCAATGTCTTTAAGGTTCTTCTCATCCATCTTGGAGATGCCGGGTTCGCCGGTATCCGGGTCGACCACCCAGTGGTCCGTGGTGTTGGAATCGCCGGCACTGACGCCATCGGCGATGACGGGAATCTTGCCGCCCTCGGTCGAGCCGACGCCCACGGTAAACCCATCATTGAGATACTGGCGCAGTGACGAGAACGTACGACGCGTCACATTCGAGGTCTGTTCGCCGTCAGTGATGAGGTACAGCACAATCGCATCATCCGGGTGCGCTTCACGAATCGACTTCGCGGTCAGCAGCAATTGATCGATCGGAGCATCCAGACTGGAGCCCGCTGACACGGATGTGGCTTCCACCGCCAACGTGTTGGCCCAATTATCGATGGCCGGCGCATCCGGGGTCAGCGGCACATCAAGCGTTCCCGAAGCACCGAACCGTAACGCCGCGAAACTGGCGTCCGGATAAGCGGCGGTCACATCATGCACGGCCTGACGTGCGGCATCGATGCGGGTAATGGTCTTCTCGGACCCGTATGTGGCATCGGCCACCGCCATCGACCCGGTGGTATCCACCGCCACGATGACGTCGGTGGCATTGATGGCCTGTGAGGTGGTAGACGATACCACGCTGGGAGTCAGTACCATCACCGCGACGATGAGCAGCATTAGCGTACGTCGTATGCAAGCCCACGCGGTCTCGTCACTGGAAGCACGGCGACGAACAAACAATACGATTTCGAGAATGGCCAGTACGGCGAGCCCGGCCGCCAGCAGTCCGCCGGCGACCCAGCCCAAGGCGGGGGAGAAGGTGAATCCGTTCATCGCCTCAACCTCCATGCACATACGATCCAGATAATGAGTATCACGGCCAGAGCAAGCGTCCACAGACCGGGAGCGTCCACCATTGAGGATTTCGCCTTGTTCTCCACATCCGTATCTCTACGTGACTGAATATCCCGTACCAGCTCATCTATCGACGCGCCATTCGATTGGGTGAGGAAGATGCCTCCATGCGACTCGATCGCGGACTTCATATCCGTTGTGGTTTGGTCCGATTCACTGGCTTTCGGCCCGGAATACAGGCCGTCCACGGTGATTTTGGTCTGCTGGGTCAAATCCAACGCTTCGGTCAGCGAATAGGTGGGCTTGCCCGACACGACGTTGTCGGTGGCCAGCACGATGGATGCCGCACGCTGACGGTCGGCATTCGCATGATTGGCTTCGCCATAAGCGAAACCGGGGAGCATCGCCGCGCAAGACACCACGCCGTCGCCAATCAAGGAGGTGGCGTCCTTGCGGTTCTGCGTGCCTTCGAGCCAATTGGCGATGTCCTGATATTCGGCATCGGACATCTTATCGATGTCATCCTGCGACTCGACGCCTTTCAGCGCCTTGCTGGCGGAGGTCAACTGTTTGGTGACCAGTTCGTAGTCGTCGGTCAGCGGGAACACCGTGCGTGAGGTCGAGTTGAAGATACTCAAACCGATACGTTCCCCCTTGAAATGCTTGACCAGTTCCAAATAGGTGTCGATGACCTCGCGATCATAGGGGAGCGTGGACCCCGACACATCCAGACACAGGACGATATCTCGGCTGGAAGCGCGTTCGTCACCGGCATCCACTTGGCTGGGGCGAGCCACCAGCACAATGGCCAGCGCCAGCGCAAGCACCAGCACGCTGATGGCGAGACGGCCCAAAGCGCGCCATTGACGGAACAGGCGGGAAGCGTGCTCGGTATTGAGATCGTCGTCCATCGAGAATACAGGGGTGTCGTCGGCGGCGTTACGGCGGGCGAACACGACAATCAGCACGATAATCGCCAGCGTCGCCAAGACGCCGGCCAGAGCGGCCCAAGGCCAATGCCATGCCAGCATCATGAACGCCACCTTTCCACCAGATTCGCCACCCACTCGGCGGCCTGCTGCACGCTGGTCGTCTGGGCGATTCGGTTGCGGGCATCATCGGCAAATTCCGGTGGATACAACGCGCCAATGGTCTGCTTCAATGCGTCCAATCCTTGGCGATTCGCGGGCGTGCGATTCAGGTACGCCAAATCGGTCAGCGTACTGGAACTAAGCTCCTTGCCTGATGCGGCACCGGCGAAATCACGGGCGATGACGGACAATTCGACGAAAGCCTCATGCCGGGGCAGTGCTCCGGATTCATGACGGGCCACCACATCGTCGATGCGGGCACGCCACTCGGCCTTGGAGCTGGCATTGCTATGAGCGCCACGCGCGCGGTCGCTGTTCCGAGGTTTGCGTGCGGGGCGAGACAGCATGATGATCAACGCGATCAGACCTACCGCCAGCAACAGGCATGCGACGATGGCCACCACCAGGGGAGTGGTCAAGGCCAACGACTCCACGGGCCTGAGATCGCCGGGATCAGTGGCGAGCGGGATGATGGGGAACATGCTGTGCATCATAGATCACCAGCCAAAGTCAGTCCGACCAGTTCGGGTGCAGTACCCAGTCTATTGCGTGTGGTGCGGGCCAATGCCCGGGACACCAGGGCGACGAAACGATCGAACATGGATTCGCTGGATGCGGATCGAATGATATGGGAACCGGCACGGGTGAGCTCCTGTTCCAAAGCCGCGGCCATATACGCGCGATGAGTATCGACCTCGGCCGCTGCCTTGACGTTGCGCAGGAATGCCGGCACACGCCGTGCACTCAAGCCGTCGGTGGGAGCGTGGCGGGATGAGACGGCCTTGAACGGATTCATCGTCGCCACATCGATCAGCACCATCGGATGGGTGCGGGTAATACGACGGATTGTGGTGATATGCCGCTCCTCCATCGCATGCTCATCGGTGGCCAATACGATCAATGCCTCGCGATCCTTGATACGGCGCGCATATTCCAGCAGCGCGTCGATATTACGGTGATGATCCCAATCACGGTCAAGCGCCTTGTCCAGCGTGCGTTCGAACTGCGCGAACCCACCGTTGAACGGTACGCGGGTGATGCTGGACTCATCGCCGAACACCAGCGAAATATCGTCCGACCGGCGCAACGACAGTGCGGCGAACATACGCAGCGCATTGGCGGCAACCTGCCATGCGCGTTCTCCGGAAGGGCATACGCCAGTCATCTCCAGGCCCACGTCCATCAGCAACCAGACCCGTGACGTCGACAGGCGCTCACGCTCGACCACCATGGGGCGGCCTTTGGCGGGCGCTGGTCTTCCAATCGATAAGACGGGATTCGTCGCCTGGCTCATAGGCATGCACATCCATCGCATCGCCGCTGCCGCCGCGACGCCCGGATGCGTGTTCGCCCTCCAGCGCGCCCAAAGCCTTCCTTACGGTAGGCAGGCTCAGCTGAGTGCCAAGGGCCTCGATTTTCTTGCGAACGGAATCGGAACTCACGGAACAGGAACCGTTTCGACGATCTTGTCGACGATCTGATCGCTGACCACGCCATCGGCCAGTGCCTCGAACGTCAGCATAATACGGTGGCGCAGCACCTCATGAGCGAACGCCTTGAGGTCCTCGGGTACCACATAGTCGCGCCCGGACAGCAACGCCTTCGCCTGGCCGATACGGGTCAAGGCGATGGTGGCGCGCGGCGAGGCGCCCAAACGCACCAAGGATGACAGTCCCTTGATGGGGCGGGAGCCGGCACCTCGTGACGTGGCGGTGATATCGACCGCATAACGCATGATCGCGTCGGAACATGCACGCGGCGTGCCGCCTTGCGCAAAAAATCAACGTCGGACACGGAAATGCGTTCGCCGGTGATGGTGTCGGGGCCGATCATGTCGGAGCCGCGGCGGGTGAGCATGGCCAGCATCCGAGCCTCTTCGTCGGGCGAAGGATAGGTCATGACGGCCTTCATCATGAAACGATCCATCTGGGCTTCGGGCAGGTTGAACGTGCCCTCCTCCTCGATCGGATTCTCGGTGGCGATCACCGCCATGAACGGCTTGGGCAAGGCGATACGCTGCCCGCCGATGGTCGTGGCACCCTCGGCCATGGCCTCAAGCATGGCGGACTGGGTTTTGGCATTCGAACGGTTGATCTCGTCCAGCAGTACGAAATTGGCGTGAATCGGACCGATCTGCGTGGTGAACTTCTGCGACGCAAAATCGAACCTGCGTGCCCACCAGATCAGATGGCATGAGATCGGGGAGTGCACTGCACGCGCTTGAACGAGCCGGATACGCAGGTGGCGAGCGTCTGGGCGGCCGTGGTCTTGGCCAAGCCCGGCACGGATTCGATAAGAATATGCCCGCCGGCCACCAAGGTCACGATAAGCGATTCGCGTAGATTATCCTGACCCACCAGTGTCTGGGCGAACCTCGCCCGAATGGCGTCGGCCAGGATACGTGCGCGTTTGGCGTCATCGGCACCAGCGGAGCCGACACGCCGGGCGCGGGAACGGCGACCGGTCGTGCGGCGGTGGTCGGCGAAGGTATGTTCGGTTGCGTGGGGAACAAAGTCATGCCCCCCACTGTAACTACTCACAATGACTGTTGGCCTGCCTAAAGAGTCCAATCCACCGGGTCGGCACCCATGGTGACTAGGGCTTGATTGGCTCTGGAGAATGGTTTGGAGCCGAAGAATCCGCGGGAAGCGGACAGCGGACTCGGATGAGGTGATTTGATAATGAAGGCATTGGTCAGCAATGGCTCGAGGCTTTGCGCATTACGCCCCCAGAGAATCGCCACCAACGGCTTGGGCGTGCCGTCGGCGTCCGTGCGCGCGTTCAACGCACGAATCGCGGCCTCGGTGACTTCCTCCCAGCCTTTGCCCTGATGTGAATTTGGCCGTCCGACGCCGACAGTCAGACATCTGTTGAGCAACATCACCCCACGTTCCGTCCACGGTGTCAGATCGCCGTTGGTGGGCATGGGCACCCCAAGGTCGTCAACCAATTCCTTATAAATATTGATCAGGCTTTTCGGCAGCGGGTGAACATTTGGCGCCACGCAGAAGCTCAAACCCACCGGGTGACCCGGGGTCGGGTAGGGGTCCTGGCCGACAATCAGCACCTTTGATGGAATCGAACGGGATGGTGAACGCGCGCAGAATATTGTAGCTTGCCGGCAGCCACGGGCGCCCGGCGGCGTTTTCCGCACGAAGAAAATCGCCCATATGGTGGATGGTGGGCTCCACGTCGGCCAAGGCATGGGCCCACCCCTGGCTCTACCAGTTCGCTCAATGGTTTGATCATGACTCACCACTGTAGTCAAACGTGCATATCCGGTGCATGGGGCGTGGTGTGGTGGACTGATGAGTTGTTTGCCGATTACACTCATGGGTAGTTTTGATAGGAAGAAAGGGCGATTATGGCACGCGACACGATGACCTACGAATCCTATGAACCGGATTCCTTCGACAATCCTCCGAAGGGACCGGTGGGAGTTCACCGTGGCGCTCGTTCGGTAATGGCCCGCCTCTGCCCGTTCATCGTCGTTATTCTGGTGGCCGCGCTGTGCGGTGTCGGGGCCTGGGCATGGATTTCCGGAGAATACAAGAATGTAGTGGGAGGATCGTCCCAGACGGCGACCACGTCCAAGTCCGATTCGTCCAGCAAGGCTGAGACCAAGAACAGCACCAAGGATGATTCCTCGTCCACTTCGACCGATTCGTCCAAGGACTCGACTTCGGATTCGGCAAAGTCCGATACCGACAGTGACACGACATCCTCGAATGAGAATCAAAACTCCGATCAGCAGTCTCAGCAGTCCGAAGCCATCGCGACTGTGAATAAGGCCACGCAGGTGCGTGTGGTCAACGCCACAGGAATCCAAGGATATGCGGGTCAGCAGGCCGATGTGCTGCAGACCGCCGGTTACACCAGTGTCGAGGCGACCAATCCGAGCGGCACATTGCCGGCTTCTTCCGTGGTGTGGTATCAGAATGAGACCGATAAGGCCACCGCTGAGGATGATGGCGACCACGCTTGGCATTTCGGCTGTGGAGCAGGTGCAAGGACTCGCCGTTCCCATTACGGTGGTGTTGCTCAACAACTAGCGTTGTTGATGCGCCCCTGATATCGGCGAGAAATACATCGAAAACTGTGAGCGTTCTCACGCCTATGGAATAATTCGTACCGAAAATGTGCCACTGCGGTTGAGATTGTTCCCTCGTCACTGTACAATCGTCATCTAGTCGCGAGGTAGGGGGAGCGCGATGCGGTTCTTTCTACGTTCCCTATAGGTTTTGTGTCGCGACGTCCAAGGGAACAAAGGAAAGACCAGATATGGCACAAGGTACCGTGAAGTTCTTCCTTGCCAAGAAGGGGTTCGGGTTTATCCAGCCGGACGACGGCGGCGAGGACGTTTTCGTGCACTACGCGGAAATCAAGGACGACGGCAGCACCAATAAGTTCAAAATGCTGTACGAAGGCGATCGCGTGGAGTATACGCCCGCTTCGTCCGGCAAAGGCACGCAGGCAAAGGATGTTGTCAAGCTGTCTTCGGGTGAAGCCCGCTCCGAGTGAGCAACACGCACGCAAGGATGTGCATTGAAGGCCCTGACCGTTTCGACGGTTGGGGCTTTTTCATGCCCAAAGCGCAATCGCCGCCGATGGTGTTGGCACTCGGCGGGCGCGAGTGCTAATGTCTGGGTTAGCACTCGGAGGTCGAGAGTGATAATCGGCAGCTGACGGCTGGTCGTCACGACTCGACGCTTGCGAGTGATAACCGGTATACCTAGCCATTTGGAGGAATACGCAACCATGGCAAAGATCATCTCTTATGATGAGGAAGCCCGTCAGGGCATGCTGGAGGGCCTTGACAAGCTCGCCAACACCGTCAAGGTCACTCTGGGCCCGAAGGGCCGCAACGTCGTGCTCGACAAGACCTACGGCGCTCCGACCATCACCAACGATGGCGTGTCCATCGCCAAGGAAATCGACCTTGAAGACCCGTACGAGCGCATCGGCGCCGAGCTGGTCAAGGAAGTCGCCAAGAAGACCGACGACGTCGCCGGTGACGGCACCACCACTGCAACCGTGCTTGCTCAGTCCCTGGTTCACGAGGGTCTGAAGAACGTGGTCGCCGGCTCCAACCCGATCGCCCTGCGTCGCGGCATCGAGAAGGCCACCGAGGTCATCGTCAAGGAACTCGTCGCTGCCGCCAAGGACGTCGAGACCAAGGACCAGATCGCTGCTACCGCCACCATCTCCGCCGCTGACCCTGAGGTCGGCGAGAAGATCGCTGAGGCTCTGGACAAGGTCGGCCAGGACGGCGTTGTGACCGTTGAAGACAACAACCGCTTCGGCCTGGACCTCGACTTCACCGAGGGCATGCGTTTTGACAAGGGCTACATCGCCCCGTACTTCGTCACCAACGCTGACGACCAGACCGCAGTGCTCGAAGATCCGTACATTCTGCTGACCTCCGGCAAGGTCTCATCCCAGCAGGACATCGTGCACGTGGCCGAGCTGGTCATGAAGACCGGCAAGCCGCTGCTGATCATCGCTGAGGACGTCGACGGCGAAGCACTGCCGACCTTGATCCTGAACAACATCCGTGGCACCTTCAAGTCCTGCGCCGTCAAGGCCCCGGGCTTTGGCGACCGTCGCAAGGCCATGCTGCAGGATATGGCCATCCTGACCGGTGCTCAGGTTGTCTCCGACGAACTGGGCCTGAAGCTCGAGTCCGTCGACACCTCCGTGCTCGGCCACGCCAAGAAGGTCATCGTCTCCAAGGACGAGACCACCATCGTTCAGGGCGCTGGCTCCAAGGAAGACATCGACGCTCGCGTGGCCCAGATCCGCGCTGAGATCGAGAACACCGACTCCGATTACGACCGTGAGAAGCTGCAGGAGCGTCTGGCCAAGCTGGCTGGCGGCGTGGCTGTCATCAAGGTCGGCGCTGCCACCGAGGTCGAGGCCAAGGCGCGCAAGCACCGCATCGAAGATGCCGTGCGTAACGCCAAGGCCGCCATCGAGGAAGGCCTGCTGCCTGGCGGTGGCGTGGCCCTCGTTCAGGCTGCTGCCAAGGCCGAGAAGACCGAGGCCGTCACCTCCCCTGACCGGCGAAGAGGCTACCGGTGCCGCCATCGTGTTCCGCGCCATCGAGGCCCCGATCAAGCAGATCGCCGAGAACGCCGGCGTGTCCGGTGACGTGGTCATCAACACCGTCCGCTCCCTGCCTGATGGCGAAGGCTTCAACGCCGCCACCGACACCTACGAAGACCTGCTGGCCGCCGGTGTGACCGACCCGGTCAAGGTGACCCGCTCCGCTCTGCAGAACGCCGCCTCCATCGCTGGTCTGTTCCTGACCACCGAGGCCGTCGTTGCCAACAAGCCGGAGCCGAAGTCTGCTGCCCCGGCCGCCGGTGCCGACATGGGCTACTGATCCGCAAACGATCGCTAGCTGATTGAGCTGAAAGGGGACTCCTTCGGGAGTCCCTTTTTGTATTCTGGCTCCCCTCTTTGAGGGGAGCCAAGAAACTAGCTGGCAAACAGGCGCGAAGCTTGGATTTCGGCGTCAGCGTACACGGTGGAGGCTTGCGTCAGCGAGCGTTGGATGGACTCGAGTGAGGCCTCCATCTGCTGTTGGGCCGCACGCCACTGTTCGGCTACCGCGGTGAACTGGGTGGCCGCCGAACCTCGCCATGCGTCCTGCAAGGCATTGAGATTGGTGTACATGCCGCCCACGGCCTGCCTGATTTGCGAGATCGAAGTGGCCACTGCGGCCGAGGATGATTGATTCGCTCGGAATCTACCTGATATTGGGGCATCGTTGCTCCTTTTCTAGAGGGTTAATGGTATGTATGGCGGCCGATTGCCAATACCGGCCGTTAAGGTGGAGGATATGTCAACAACGAATCGGGAAGACGGAAAAACAACTATTGTGGTCCTAGCTTCGGAGCCGTCCTATTCGGCCTTCGGGAATATGGTCCGAAAATGGCTTGTTTGCGCCATTTGCGCCCTTGCTGCAGTAGCGATGAACGCAATGTGATAACTGCAAATGCCTATGGGGATAACTCGAGCGACAGCTCTGACAGCTCCAGCAGCAGCACCGACAGCGGCGTGACCATCACCGAGAACATCACGGATACGGAAAAATCTCCTGGGCTCCCATGCGGCCGAAGTCACGGATGCCATCGCCAAAACCGAGAAGGAAACCGGTGTACACGTGCATCTGCTGTATCTTTCCAGTTTCAATAGTCAACAGAAACCGGGAGACTGGGCGGCAACCGTGATGGAGTCCATGAATCCCAAGCCGAACACAGTGATGCTTGCCGTGGCCTCGAATGACGGCAACCTGGTGGTCGTCGTGTCCAAGAACTCCGATAAGTGGCTTCTCGATAACAAAACCGTCGATAAGCTATCCGAAAGCCGCACAGCAGCCGTTACTGGAAAACCCGCCGAGCTGGTCTGGCGCGGCAACGGCAATGATGGATCAAATCGTGAAATCCAAAAAAGCCTCCACCTCATCGTCCACGGTGATCGTAGGCATAATCATCATGGGTGTGGTATTGGTGGCGCTGGTCATCATCATCGTGGTCATGGTGGTGATTCATCGGCGCAAGGAGATCAAGAAGGATTCCAAGGCCGAACTCCAAGATGACATTCAGGAAACGCCCAGAAGAGCGCGACACTCTAGGAAGCATGAGTAAGCCTATTGAAGCATCGATTGTTGTTGTCGACGACGAGCCGTCCATCCGAGAACTGCTGGTCGCTTCCCTGCACTTCGCCGGATTCGAGGTAAACACCGCCGCTTCCGGTTCCGAAGCCATTGAGGTTATCGAAAAAGTGCAGCCTGACCTCATCGTGTTGGACGTCATGCTGCCTGACATCGATGGATTCACCGTCACCCGTCGCATCCGCCAGGAAGGCATTAACGCCCCTGTGCTGTTTCTCACCGCTCGTGACGACACCCAAGACAAGATCATGGGCCTGACCGTCGGCGGTGACGATTACGTCACCAAGCCGTTCAGCCTCGAGGAAGTCGTGGCTCGCATCCGCGCCATTCTGCGCCGTACCCGCGAACAGGTGGAAGACGATCCGATTATTCGCGTCGCCGACTTGGAAATCAACGAGGACTCCCACGACGTGACCCGTGCAGGGCAGCCGGTTGACCTGAGCCCTACCGAATACAAGCTGCTGCGCTACCTGATGGACAACGAGGGCCGAGTACTGTCCAAGGCACAGATTCTCGACCATGTCTGGCAATACGACTGGGGCGGCGACGCAGCCATCGTCGAATCGTACATCTCTACCTGCGCAAGAAAGTCGACGGCATCGAGGTCGACGACGGCGAAGGCGGCAAGCGCAAAGGTGACTCCGCTGATCGAAACCAAGCGCGGCATCGGATACATGATTCGCGAACCGAAGAACTAATCGCCTCCATCCATAACGTATCGCAATCTCATGAGTATCCCCGATAAGCAGTCAGGCGGCGTACCGCCGAGCAGCACGCCGAACGCCGCCCCGAACACGAATCCCATGCCTGCAATGTCGCCGTTCGCCGCCCATTTCAAGAGCAGCGCGAGCGTAAGAAAAAAACATGCTGATGCGGCATATCGACCGTATCTCGTTGAGCAGCAAGCTGGTGGCCTGCACCATCGCCGTGCTGCTCATCGGGCGTGTCGGTGATTTCCTTCTCCATCCGCGCGTTGGTGAACAACTACATGCTGCAGAAAACCGACACCCAGTTAAGCTCGCAAAGCCAACTGGTGGTCAACAATATCGATCTGCTGTCAAAAAATGACTCATCGGGGCCGAACTCGTACTTTCTGCAGATTCAATACACCGACGGAACCAAAGACAAAGAAGGCAATCCTCTGGTCGTGACCCCGCTGATGCCGCAGATGCAGGACGGTATCGTATCGGTGCCGATTCTGCCTACCTATGGCGATACCAATGGCATCACGCTCGGTCAGGCATTCACTACGCAGGCGGTGGCCAAGCAGATCATCACGGTGCAGTCCGACAGTGCGGACAGCCAGAACGATCCGGCCAACGGAAACTCCAATTCCTCTGACACCATCACCAAGGTACTGGCCAACCCCACTGCCAATGCCAACCATGCCGCCATCGTCACGGCGAGGGCACCATGGCGTATTCTGCCGGTGACCTTCCAGCAAAACGGCAAGGACCGTGCCGTGGTGTACATCGGCTTGTCGCTGGCCGACCAAATCGACACCGTCAACACACTCACCCGATACTGCATTGTGGTCGGCATCGCCGTGGTGCTGCTCGGCGGCTCCCTGTCCACGCTGATCATCCAGCACACGATGACGCCGCTGAAGCGCATCGAGAAGACCGCCGCGAAAATTGCAGCCGGCGACCTGAGCCAACGTATTCCTTCCGCGCCGGAAAACACCGAGGTCGGCTCTCTGGCCGCCTCGCTGAATTCCATGCTAACCCGAATAGAATCCAGTTTCCATGAGCAGTAGGAGACCACCGACAAGATGAAACGGTTCGTCTCCGACGCCAGCCATGAGCTGCGCACCCCGTTGGCCGCCATCCATGGCTATGCGGGAGCTGTATAAGATGCAGCGCGATATGCCTGGTGCCTTGGAGCGTGCGGACGAGTCCATCGAACATATCGAACGGTCCAGCCAGCGCATGACTGTTCTTGTTGAGGATCTGCTGTCTTTGGCCCGTCTCGATGAGGGGCGCGGCATCGATATGACCGGCACGGTGAAACTCTCGTCGCTGGTCACCGACGCCGTCGACGATTTGCATGCGCTCGACCCGGACCGTGCCGTTCGCCGCATGCAGATTTCCCTCGAACCGGCGCGCGATTTGAACCATCCCGCCGAATTCAGCCTTGCCGAAGGCGATTGGCCTGAGGTCGTACTGCCCGGTGATGCCTCTCGACTGCGCCAGGTGGTGACCAACATCGTGGGCAACATCCACCGCTACACGCCTGCCGATTCGCCCGCTGAAGCCGCGCTCGGTGTGATGCCGGCCGCCATCGATCCAAGACAGCTCGCCCGCATGCCCGCCAGCGACGCGTCAATGCGGCGGTTCATCGACGCTGCCGAAGTAGGTGCCTCGATGCAGACCGGCTATCGATATGCCGTATTGCGTTTCGTGGACCATGGCCCCGGCGTGCCGCCTGAATCGCGCTCGAAGATTTTCGAACGCTTCTACACCGCGGACCCGTCCCGTGCCCGCGAAAAGGGCGGTACTGGTTTGGGCATGGCCATCGCGCAATCCGTGGTCAAAGCACATCACGGCTTTATCTGCGCCACCGGCACCGATGGGGGAGGCCTGACCTTCACCGTGGTGCTGCCGATTGAGCAGATCGCCGCTCCTGAGCCCAAGCAGTCCACCGGCAAAACCAAGGACGCCAAACAGAAGACTTCTTGGTTCAGCTCTGAGCGTAAGACTCAGGCGACTCAGCCCAAAGCGTGAGGTCAAGCCCTGTGAGGTAAACTGTACCTTCGGTTTACTATTTCCATTGAGGATTAAGGAAGGTTCGCAATGCCCACCGGTCGAGTTCGTTGGTTTGACGCAGCCAAGGGTTATGGCTTCATCACCAGTGAGGAAGGCAAGGACGTGTTCCTGCCGGCTCAGGCCCTACCCACTGGCGTCACCACGTTGCGCAAGGGGGCCAAGGTGGAGTATTCCGTGGTGGACGGCCGTCGTGGGCCGCAGGCCATGGATGTTCGCCTGATCGCCTCCGCTCCCAGCTTGGTCAAGGCCACCCGCCCGAAGGCGGATGACATGGCCGCCATCTGCGAGGACCTCATCAAGATGCTTGATGCGGCCGGCAATACGTTGCGCCGTCACCGTTACCCATCTGCTGCCGACAGCAAAAAGCTGGCCACGTTGCTGCGTGCGGTGGCGGATCAATTCGATGTACAGGACTGATCTGATCTATGACTGATACCACCGAAACCATCGTGACACCGGACCCTCACGCCATCGCGCGCGCCGTGCTGCTCGAAGTGGCCGACGAGAGCGATCAGGTGGGGGATTTCGTTACCTCATATGATCTTGAGGATCACGTCACTGACTTCCGCTTCGCCGCGAATATCCGTGGCTACGAAGGATGGCAATGGTCGGTGACGCTGTATCACGACGAGGAGATCGACTCCTGGACCGTCAACGAATCCTCCTTGATCTCCACTGAGGACGCGTTGATGCCGCCCAAGTGGATTCCTTGGAAGGATCGCCTTGAGCCCACGGATCTGGCTCCCACCGATTCGATCGGTACCGATCCGGATGACGAACGCATCGAGGAAGGCGAAGTCGAGGAATCCTCGCTGCAGGATGTCAACGACGCCGTCGAGACCTTCCGACTGACCCGCCGTCACGTGCTGACCTCGCTGGGCCGCGCGCAGGCTGCCAAGCGCTGGTATGAAGGTCCGCGAGGCCCCAAAGCGTTGAGCACCAAAACCGCCGAAGGCAACCTGTGCTCCACCTGTGGTTTCTTCGTGCCGCTCGCGGGCGAGCTCGACCGTATGTTCGGCGTGTGCGCCAACAAGTGGAGTCCGGATGACGGCCGCGTGGTTTCCTTGGACCACGGCTGCGGCGAGCATTCCGAAATCGAACCTCCCGAGCCAAGCCAGCTGTGGGTGCAGTCCAAGCCTGCTTTCGACGATCTGCATATCGACGTGGTGGCCAACCGTCCGCGCAAGCAGGAGCCGGCTGCCCAGGACGAGGCCGAAGGCGAAACCGACAAGACAGGCGAGCCTGCCGGTGATGATATCGAAGCACAGAAGACTGTTGACGGGAACGCCGTCGATACTGAGCCCGCTGAGGAGGCGGCAGGCGACGGGACCTCGCAATCCCAGTCTGCCGGTGATGAGTCCGTTGCACAGAACGTATCTGATTCCGTTGTGGATGTTGATGCAGCTGATTCCAGCGACGATTCCAAGTCTGATGCTGACGACGAGGCCACCGAAGAGGATATCCTCAACAACACCGTTGCCGATGATGATGAGGATGATGAGATGGACGACGAAGAGGATAACGTTCGTCCTTCAGACGATGTGACTCCTGAACTCGAAACCGTCATCGATCTCATTGAGCAGCTGCGCCAGAACAGGGCGGACGAGGAATAAACTCCGAATTCCGCGAAAAGTAGATGGTGATGGGGTTGCAGGAATAAAGAATTCCTCCCTGCAAGCCCATCACCGAGGCGTGCGTTAGCACTCCATGCCGATTTTGGTGAATCAGTGCACCACGGTCACCGTGCATTCGGCGAAGTTCACGATCTGGCGGGACACCGATCCCAGGAAGTGCGCGTCCAGCCCGGACAGGCCACGCGAGCCGACCACCAGATGGCTGGCGTACCGCGAGGCCGCGATCAGACCTTTGGATGCGGGAATATGGAAGGCGTTTGTGCTGACCTTGACGCCATCGGGAATCCGGGCCTTGGCCATCAGCTCAGAGAGAATCTCCTCGGCGCGGCGCTGACCGACCTTCACCGGTGCCACGGCGTTCTCATAGCCCGGAATAACGCCCAAATCCTTGAGCTGCCAGCAGAACATCACATGCAGCGGCGCGTCGTGCAGTCGTGCTTCTTCCAGTGCGAAATCGAACGCACGGCGGGAAGTCTCGGAACCATCCACACCAACCACCACCGGGCGGCGAGCCTCCTCAACCACCGGCTGAGGCTGCGTGTAGTGAACGGGCTTGTCTCCCGGAGTCAGGGCGTTGGCAATGGCCTCGGTCACGGTCTCATCCTCGCTGCCGGCGATGCGCACCACGGTCACCGGCACTTCGGCGGCCTCGGCCAGCGAAGCGGACAGGGACCCCATGAACCAGCGGGCCATACGGCTCAGCGAGCGGCGGCCGACCACGATCTGCTGCGAATCATGGCCGATCTGCAGCAGGGCCGAAGTACCGGAGGCCTTCACCGAGGTGAGCTTCAGATTCGCCGGATCGAAGTCGATGCCTGCAGCGGCCTTGTCGACCCACACACGCAGCTCGTTGGCAATATCGTGGCGGACCTTGGCCCAGGCCTCGTCGCTGTCCGGTTCGGACCCCATATCCCAGGAATGCGTCCAGCCAAACACGGCGTTGACGCTCTGACCGGTTAACGAGGCCTCCTCAAGCGCCCACTTCAGCGCGGCAAAGGATTCATCGGAACCATCCACACCGACAACGATGTCGGGCTTGGTTGCAGCTTCACTCATTTCGAGCCTACTTGTAATCGACTACGGGTGAATCTAGAACCAGCATATCGTTTTCTTCTCCTCTCACGGCGCAATTCGTGGAATCCGATGAATAAACGTCATCGTGAATCGGTAGAGTAAGACGGAATGTCAATTGAGGAAGGACAAGCATGTTCGAACGGTTTACCTACCGTGCACGGCGCGTGATCGTGTTGGCGCAGGAAGAGGCGAGGGCCCTTCAGCACAACTACATCGGCACCGAACACCTGCTGCTCGGCCTGATCCGCGAAGGTGAGGGTGTAGCCGCCAAGGCACTCGCCTCGAAGGGCGTGGAGCTGGATGCCACCCGCAAGCAGGTTGAAGAAATGATCGGCAAGGGCAACGCGGCTCCGAACGGGCACATCCCCTTTACTCCGCACGCCAAGCAGGTGTTGGAGTTTTCGCTGCGTGAAGCCCTGCAGCTGGGCCACAGCTACATCGGCACCGAGCACATCCTGCTCGGCCTGATTCGCGAAGGCGAAGGCGTGGGCACCCAGGTGCTCATCAAGATGGACGTCGATCTTGGCGAGTTGCGTAGCGCGACCATCGATATGATTCGCGGCAACTCCGGCACCGGCACCGGTGACGGCAAGGGGCGATGGCCAACGCCGGCGGCGTGACGGACAAGCAGAACAAGTCCGGTTCCGCCATCCTCGATCAGTTCGGCCGCAACCTGACCGCCGAAGCCGCTGAAGGCAAGCTGGACCCGGTCATCGGCCGTACCAACGAGATTGAGCGCGTTATGGTCGTGCTTTCCCGCCGCACCAAGAACAACCCGGTGCTGATCGGCGAGCCCGGCGTGGGCAAGACCGCTGTGGTCGAAGGCTTGGCCCAGAAGATCCAAGCCGGCGACGTGCCGGAAACCCTGAAGGGCAAGCAGGTCTACTCGCTGGACCTCGGTTCCATGGTGGCCGGCTCCCGCTACCGTGGTGATTTCGAGGAGCGCCTGAAGAAGGTGCTGAAGGAAATCAAGACTCGTGGCGACATCGTGCTGTTCATCGACGAGATTCACACCATCGTGGGCGCCGGCTCGGCTGACGGCGCGCTGGGTGCCTCCGACATGTTGAAGCCGATGCTGGCCCGTGGCGAGCTCCAGACCATTGGTGCCACCACCACCGACGAGTACCGCAAGTACATCGAGAAGGACGCGGCTCTGGAACGCCGTTTCCAGCCGATTCAGGTGCACGAGCCGACCATCGCCGAGACCATCGAGATCCTGAAGGGCCTGCGTTCCCGTTACGAGAACCACCACCACGTGACCATCACCGATGGCGCGCTGCAGTCTGCCGCAGAGCTGTCCAGCCGGTACATCCAGGACCGTAACCTGCCTGACAAGGCCATCGACCTGATCGATGAGTCCGGTGCACGCCTGCGCATCAAGCGCCTGACCGCCCCGCCTGAGCTCAAGGAACTCGACGAGAAGATCGCCAAGATCGCCGCCGACAAGGACGAGGCCATCAAGGGCCAGGACTTCGAGAAGGCCGCCGAACTGCGCGACAAGCAGGAGAAGCTGGAAGCCGATCGCAAGCAGAAGGAAGACTCCTGGCGCGAAGGCGAGTCCGACGTCAAGATGGTCGTGGACGAGGACGTGATCGCCGAGGTCATCAGCTCCACCACCGGTATCCCGGTGTTCAAGCTGACTCAGGCCGAGTCCAAGAAACTGCTCAACATGGAAGCCGAACTGCACAAGCGCATCATCGGCCAGGACGAGGCGGTTTCCGCCCTGTCCCGCTCTATCCGCCGTACTCGCGTGGGTTTGAAGGACCCGAAGCGCCCGTCCGGTTCGTTCATCTTCGCCGGCCCCCACCGGCGTCGGCAAGACCGAGCTGGCCAAGACGCTCGCCGAATTCCTGTTCGACGATGAGGACGCGCTGATTCGCGTGGATATGTCCGAGTTCTCCGAGAAGTACGCGGCTTCGCGACTCTTCGGTGCGCCTCCGGGATACGTCGGCTACGAGGAAGGCGGCGAGCTCACCGAAAAGGTGCGCCGCAAGCCGTTCTCCGTGGTGCTGTTCGACGAGATCGAAAAGGCTCATCCGGACATCTTCAACACGTTGCTGCAGGTGCTCGATGACGGCCACCTGACCGACGGTCAGGGCCGCAAGGTGGACTTTAAGAACACCATCATCATCCTGACCACCAACCTCGGTACGCGAGACATCGCCAAGGCCGCCAACACGGGCTTCAACCTAGGTGCCAACAACGAGTCCAGCTACCAGCGCATGAAGGACCAGGTCAGCTCCGAATTGAAGCAGCAGTTCCGCCCGGAGTTCCTGAACCGTCTGGACGACATCATCGTCTTCAAGCAGCTCACCGAGCCGCAGGTGCGCCAGATCGTGGATCTGGACGTCAAGCAGCTCAACGACCGCCTGTTCGACCGTCATATGTCGCTCGAACTCACCGACGCCGCCAAGGACCTGCTCGCGCAGAAGGGCTTCGACCCGCTGCTCGGTGCCCGTCCGCTGCGCCGCGTGATTCAGCGCGACATCGAGGACGCCATCTCCGAGAAGATCCTGATGGGCGATCTCGAAGACGGTCAGCGCGTGATTGTGGATGCGGAAGGCGAGGGTATCCTCGGCGAATTCACCTTCAAGGGTGAGGAGTTCGAGGAGCCGGCCGCCGCCGATAAGCCCGCCGAAGACGGTGCCGCCACTGATGGCGAGACTCCAGCCGACGCCACTCCGGCCACTGAGCCGGCCGAATCCGCTCCCGCCGATTCCGGTGACGCTCCGCAGGAGTAGTCCGTTTCGATAGCGTAGCTAGCGCATACCAGCAAAGCTCCCTTGACAGGGGCTGTCAGCGAAAGCTGACTGAGGGGTAGACCTGCGCACACATGATGTGCACGTTTGTGGTCTACCCCTCAGTTGCCTCTGGCGACAGCTCCCCCTGTCAAGGGGAGCTACTGTTTGTGTCGGATTATTACAGCAGGGCGAGTCCGGTGTCGATGGTCTCCTCGCGGGTAAACAGCGTGCGGCCGGCGCGCACCAACGCAATACCGAGCAGCGCTCATACACGGCGTTGAACACGCTATCGGCGTCCAGCACAATGAAGTTTGCTGGCTTGCCCGTTTCAAGCCGTACATATCGCGCAGGCCCAACGTAGTGGCACCGTTGACGGTCAGGAACTTCAACGCATCGTCGATTTCTTCAAAGCTCATCATCTGTGCCAAATGCAGCACATAATCAAGAATGAGCATCATATTGCCATTGCCCAACGGGTACCACGGGTCCTGCATTGAATCCTGGCCCAATGACACATTGACACCCGCCTCAGTGAGCTCCTTGACTCGCGTGATGCCACGGCGCTTGGGGAAGGTATCCTGACGGCCCTGCAAATACAGGTTCTCGGTGGGGGCGCAGGCGAAGTTGATATGCGCCGCCTTAAGCAGCTTGGTCAGGTGGAAGAAGTAGGCGTTGTCCGCCGATCCCAGCGAACAGGTGTGGGCTGGCGGTGACCTTCGGGCCAATGCCAGCCTTATATGCCAGCGCCGAAAGCAGCTCCACGTAACGGGAATTCGGATCATCCGTCTCATCGCAATGCACGTCGATGAGCTTGTCGTATTTCGAAGCCAACTCAACTACCGTGTGCATGGAATGCTCGCCAAACTCACGGCACTGTTCGAAATGGGGGATGCCGCCCACGCAGTCGGCACCCATCTTGAGTCCTTCCTCCACCAGCTCGGCACCCGATTCGCCATGCGGGCCCTCGTAGGGAGTACATGCCCTCCTGCCGGAAGCTGACGATCGGAGAGTGACCGTATCCTTCAATTCCTCCTTAAGCTCCAGCAGCGCCTTTAACGAGGTCAGGTTCGGGTCGGTCACATCGGCATGGGATCGAATGAGCTGCACGCCATGCAGCATTTCTTTCTTAATGCCGATTTTCGCGCGCTGCTTGATTTCGTCGACCGTCAAGTCGGACTTGGTCTCACTCCATCGCTGGATGCCCTCAAACAAGGTTCCGCTTTCATTCACCGCACCGGGCTTGCGGGCCGTGAATACGTAATCAAGGTGCAGATGCGTATCGCAGAACGGTGGGCAGACAAGTTTGCCGCCCAGATCGACCACCTCAATGGCCGCCAGATCACCACCCTGAGCCTCATATTGTTGCGCGAGTCCGGGGCCGAATGCGGTGAACACACCATCCGTGACGAGAATGTCCTGCAATGGCAGGGTGCTTGCAGCCGTGCTTCCGGGTTCTCCGGTGGCGATATGTGCGTTGGTGAACAGTGTGGTAGTCATCGTCGCTCCTTCAACTGGTGTGTTGCCGAACGGTTACGTGAACCGACTGCCCGCGTAACCAACTGAGGTTATTGTCAACAGCACGCTTTGCGGTGAGGTTAACCGGAACGACCGGTGTTCCGCGGGGAATGGACAGATTGTATGACTGTATCGATTCGCAGTGTGCTTCATAACACGCAGTTCAAACGAGCCGATCCTGTGGTGGAGGTCGAAGGCAAAGACCTCGATACGCCAGTGCGATGGGTGTTCACCAACGAGCGAGAGGATGTCTCCAGCTTCCTTTCGGGCGGTGAGATGCTGATTATCGAGGGGCAACGCTCTGCTCGCCGCCGATTGGCACGGCACGCTAGGACAATATGTAGCAAGCCTGGCACAGGCTGGTGTCGCCGCTCTGGTGGTCGAACTGGTGGAGGGTGTGGTGCGGATGCCGGACGAACTGGTGTCTGCGGCCAGGCTGCATGGGTTGACGTTGATTGGTTTGAAATCTCGCGTACCTTTTTGTCGACATCTGTCAGAGCGTCAATACCGCTATCGTGCACGAACAGATGCACTTGCAATTGGAGGTGGACACAATGTCCACTTCATTACGTGAGGATTGTCCCGTACCGGCAATATCGAGGCTGTGGCCGAAACCATTGCGTCGCTGTTCGGCGAAAGCGTCGCCATTTTCGATGGTGACGGTCTGTTGGCCGCTCGAGCGGGTCGTGCGTTCGATGCCGGCAACGAATCGAGCGCCGTCATCGCCCTTGAAAGTCGCTCCCGGCCGGTGGGAGCATTGGAGATCACGCAACGCACCATGACTTCCGACGCCACGATGCGTCGGGCCATCGCCACCATCGTGTCTCCGGTGGCTGCCCTTTATATTGACGGCGGTGCGCGCATGGGCATGATGCATCATCTGAGTATGGGTCCGGCCGACGGCGTGCACGTCAATACATTTGAGGCGCAGGAAGCGCATGCGATGCTCGAAGCGCTGGGTTTTGCCGGATCATGCATCTATATGCCATTCGCTTTTCGGTTCAGATCGGTGGTGGAAGGCATCAACCATGTATCGACGATGGTCGAACGGTTCGAAGAACGGTCGGGATGCGCCGTCTCCTGCATGCTGGAAGGTGACTTGATGGTCGGATGGTGCTCCACCACCGATTCCTCAGACGGTGCGGCCGCATTCGGACGCCATTGCATGGATGCGCTTGCCGTACTGGAAGGCGACGGTATATACGTGGTGCATGGCCGAGTGGCATTGGACACGGTGACGCTGGTCGACGGGTTCGCGGTATTGCGTGACATCGCCAATCAGGAACCGGCATACGGGCGAATCGTAAGTACCATGTCCGCACTCGTCGACCGTTTCGTCGCACTCTGATATGGACAAGGCGATGCGCATGCTCGTGGTGCAGACCATCGGATTCGAGGTCGCCGCCTCTCCGTTGTTGCTGGACACACTGTGCGTCTGCTTCGACAACCTCGATAGCAAAACCGGCGCGTGCGAGCAATTGGGTATCAGACGGCAAACCCTGTACAACCGACTGGACAAAGTGACACAAATGGTCGGCGTCGACTATAACGACAAACCGAACTGGTCGATGCTGCTATTCGCCGCCAAACTCACGAAATCATGGCAAGAACAGCATGGTGAATAATGCGTCAGTGCCACTGGGCAACCTGTCCACTTCTACGCCGAACTGGTTAATCGACGATTCACGTTTCAGCAAATACTCAAGGGCATAGTCGAGGCTATCGCGGCGCTGGTCGACCTGCTGCGAAACGAATTCCCACTTGAATCCCATTCAGTCACACGAACAGCACATCCTTGAAAGGACGGTGACATCATGAGTTCCGCAACGATTACTACATCTGCACGACTGATGAATTCCACCCCGCAAACTGAAGAACAGGCCATGGTCAGAAAAGTCGCGGTATCTTCCTTCCTCGGCAACTTCATCGAGTGGTTCGACTACGCCTCCTATTCGTACTTCGCCACCACCATCGCCCTGGTGTTCTTCCCAACCGACAATCACACCGTCGCCATGCTGCAGACCTTCGGCGTGTTCGCGCTATCCTTCATCCTGCGTCCAATCGGCGCACTGTTCTGGGGTAGCTACGGAGATAAGAAAGGCCGTAAAGCCGCATTGGCCCACTCGATTATGTTCATGTCCGGTGCGAGCTTCCTGATTGGCTGCCTGCCGTCTTACTCGGTGATCGGCGTTGGCGCGCCGATTCTGCTTCTACTGCTGCGCATGGTGCAGGGCTTCTCCGCCTCCGGTGAATATGCCGGTGCGGCCACGTTCCTCGGCGAATATGCGCCCACCTCAAAGCGTGGCATCTACTGCTCGCTGATTCCGGCGTCCACCGCCATCGGTCTGCTCGCTGGCTCCACGCTGGCCACGCTGATGACCGCCAACATGAACTCCAGCGCGATGGTCGGTTGGGGATGGCGTGTGCCGTTCCTGCTGGCCGGCCCGCTCGGCCTGATTGTGCTGTACATCCGTACCAAGCTCTCCGATTCCCCCGTGTACCAGTCAATGAACGATGCTCTTGAGTCCAAGAGGCGCCGCCTCCGCTGACGGCCAAGTCGTTTCCAAGAGCGGCATGTTCGCCCCGCTCGCCGAACTCTTCCACAACCATCTCAAGGCCCTGATCATCAGCTTCGAGCCTGCGTGCTGAATGCGGTCGGCTTCTACACCGTGCTCACCTACCTGCCGACCTATCTGTCTGACACCGTCGGCATGGACGCCACCCAGTCCGGCACCATCACCACCATCTGCTTGGTCGCCTACGTGTTCATGGTGTTCGGCATGGGCCACATCTCCGACAAATTCGGCCGCAAGAAGGTGCTCATCGGTGCTTGCGTGGCGTTCATCGTCCTCACCGTTCCTGCCTTCCTCATCCTCAACACCTCCCAGTTCTGGCCCGTGCTGCTGGTTGAGCTGGCAATGTGCGCCACCCTGACCGCCAACGACGGTACCCTGTCCAGCTACCTGACCGAGACGTTCCCCACCTCCGTGCGCTTCACCGGATTCGCGTTCAGCTTCAATCTGGCCAATGCCATCTTCGGTGGTACGGCCTCGTTCATCGCCACTGTCCTGATTGCCCTGACCGGTTCGTCCATCGCCCCGGCCTGGTACATGGTGGGCGTTGCGGCCATCGCCTTGGTCGCGATGATCCTCTCCCACGAAAACACCGACAAGGATCTGAATCACATCTGATCTCCTCAGCTCCGGCTCCTTCCCCGAGGGAGCCGGGCGTATTCATCGACCATCCAATCCACCACCAACCTAAAGGAGTACTGCAATGGGTAGCAACCGCCGTATGGACCACATGACCTGGCCGGAATTCAAGGAGGCGAAGACTCGTCCCGTCATCGTGCCGATCGGTTCGACCGAACAGCACGGCCAGCATCTGCCCATCGGTACCGACGCGGTACTCGCCACGCGGGTCGCCGAAGATCTGGCGGAACGCATCGACGGCACCGTGCTGCCCACCCTGAGCTACGGATACAAGTCCAAGCCGCTCTCCGGTGGCGGGCCGCTGTTCCCGGGTACTATCGACATGAACGGCGTGACAGTGATCACCCAAATGCACGACGTGCTGAGCGAACTCATCGCCGATGGCTTCACCAAGATCGTCGTCATGAACGCGCATTTTGAAAACGAGGCGTTCATCGTCGAGGCCATCGACCTGGTCACCCGCGAAACCGGGGGAGTGGCCACCATCGTGGAAACCAATTGGTGGGACCCGGTTCCGCAGTCGGTTATCGACAAGGTGTTCGATGGATTGGTGTTCCCCGGCTGGGCATTGGAGCATGCGGCCGTCACCGAAACTTCGTTGATGCTCCACTACGCGCCGGAACTGGTGCACATGGACCGTGTGGTCGAGGAAGCCGGTGCCACGGCGAAATCCTATGTCCGCTACCCGGTGCGCCAAGGTGACGTTCCCGCTCACGGCGGACTCGCCAATCCGGCCGGCTCAAGCGCCGAACGCGGCCGTCTGATTGCCGAGGCGTGCGTGGGTGCGGTAGCTGAGATCTGTGCCGAGGAATTTGGCGAGTAATCTCCCCTTGCTGACGCATTCGTAGTGACTCGGGTTGCAAAGGTCTGACCCTGATAGTACGGGGTCAGGCCTTTCCCATCCCAAGACGCCGCTAAGAATTCACCTGAGAGTCGCCTTCCTAGGCATGGCCGTTCAATCGACGATCCTAGCGTGACTGGTGTGAGCAGGAATATGAAGAACCGGCGGTGGGCCGGAAAGCGATCGGGGATCGCTTTTGGTGCAGTATCGCCTATCCTTACGGCTCTGGTGGTTCCTTATGCTTGTGCGGGAACCACGGGAGCCGTTCCTTTTCCGGCGATAATCCATCTTCCGGCACCCGTACGGTGACCATCGCCGACATCACTGATTTTCACGGGCATATCGAACGTGGTGCGGACAACGCCACCGCCTTCACCGTGGCCGACAGCCATAACCCCGGCAATATGATCCCGGTATCGACCGGCGATTTGGTGGGAGGTTCCCCCGTATGAGTCGGCGGTGGAGAAGGACCAACCCACGCTGGACATGGCCAAAGCGTGGGGATTGACGATTTCGGCGGTAGGCAACCATGAGTTCGACCGCGGTGTCGCCGATTTCAACAATCGCATCGCTGATCCCAGCAATGGCATCGACTGGCTGTGCGCCAACACGTCTGCCGCCAGTAAGTCGCCTGCCGGACTGCTGAGCCACGTACGTGACTCTACGATTCGAACGGTGAACGGCAAGCGGATCGGTTTCGTGGGCGCCCTTACTGATGCGCTCGGCTCGGTGGCCACTCCGCAGATCACTCGTGATGCCGATCTTGACGAACGGGCGGTGGACGCGATCAATCGCGTGGCCCGTGAACTCAAACGCTCCGGAAAGGTGGATGCGGTGGTGGCCTTGCTGCACGCCGATGCTTCAGCCGCCGCCGATATTGGGCGAGATGTTGATGTGGTATACACCGGCCACAGTCACGCGATCAAGCGTGGTACGACCGCTGGTGGTGCGCCTATTTACGAGGCGGGCAGCTTCGGGCGGAATATGGCCGTGCAGGATTTGATCATCACCGGTGCCGGGCGTCGCGCCACGGTGCGAGTGGCCGATGTGGACCTCGGCAATGGCACCAGCCATACGGCGGTTGACGGCGTGCTGGGCGTGGAAGGGCTTAATGCGCATCCGGCGCAAGCCGCTTGGATGTCTGCCGGTGCTGAGGGAGAACGATGAGGTATCGCGCGCGCAGCATATTTACCAGGCGTCGGCAACATATGCGAACCATACCGGCAGCGCGGTGATTGGCACCTTGGCCTCCGGCGTGAATTTCGACAAACAAGGTTCGGACAAGCACGGGAATACGGTCGGTGTGCTGGTGGCGGACGCGAACCGAGAGTCAATCATGAAGCATGTGTATGCCGGGAATCGCTTGCCGGTAATCGGATTTTCGAATAATGGCAGTCTGCGGACTCCACGGCTTGATCTGAATGGCGATGGCAAAGTCACCGTGCGCGAGGTGGATAGTCTCATGGCCTTGCAGTTCAAGGCCGCGCATGAGACGCTCACCGGGCGCGATGTGAAGAGAGTGCTCGCCGAGCAATTTCGCCGTGACGATGGGCGACTGGAGCGGCGCTGGCTCGGCATCTCCTCGAACGTGACGTATCGGTATGCCGAATGCGGTACGGCTGGTGAGAGCGGCAATGCCGATGCCGGCGTTGATACTGATTCCGGCGCTGATACCAACGCTGACGCTGACGAGTGTGCTGCCGACGAACATGCGGCGGTTCGTATCGCGAACCTCGCCGTTGACGGCCGACCGATTGCGGACGATGACCTGGTGATTATCGCGTCCAATTCATATCTGCTTCAGGGCGGCGACAGTTACCCCGCCTTCCGTGCCGGAACCAATTACGGCGAGCTGGATATGCCATACAGCCAGCCGTTGCATGAATATCTGGCCGCACATCAAGGGCTCACGGCAGTTGTTGCAGTACCGGTAGGGACTCAGGCGTAAGACACCAATTGCTGGGTGACTGAGGAACTATGGGGTGAAGTTATGAGTATAGGGCAGGAGAAAACGGCATAAATATGACGAAGCTCCCTCGCTGAGGGGGAGCTGTCGCCGTGAGACGACTGAGGGGGCTTGCGGTATAACCGTAAACTCCCCTCAGTCAGCCTTGCTGCCAGCTCCCCTCTCTGAGGGGCACCTGGCGAGACCCTTACTTGATGGCGTTCAGCCACTGCTCCTTAGTGGCCTTCTCGGCTTCGAGCTTGGCCTTCTTCTTCGGGTCGGATTCGGCCGCGATCTTGGCGTCGAGCTCGGCGAGCTGGGCGTTGAGCTGCTCCTCGAAGCTGGACTTGCGGGCGTCGGCCTCCGGATCGGTCTGCTTCAAGCGGCATCCTCGATGGCCTTGATCTGCTTGTCAACGGCGTCGAGACGGTTCTCGATGCGGCGCATATCGTCACGCGGCACGTAACCGATCTGATCCCACTCTTCCTGAATCTTGGCCAGCTCCTGGCGGGCCTTCTTGGCCTCGGCGTCGGTCTTCACCGGCACCAGAGCCTCGGCCTTGACCAGCAGAGCCTCCTTGGCAGCCAGATTCTCCTTCTCGGAGGAGTTGATCTGATCGCGATCGGCCTGACGAGCGTTGAAGAAGGTGTCGGCGGCTTCGCGGAACTTGGCCCACAGCTCGTCGTCCTCGTTACGGCCAGCGCGGCCGGCCTTCTTCCAACGGTCCATCAGATCGTTGAACTTGCGGGAAGTCTCACCCCAAGCGGTGGAATCCTCGAGCTCATTGGCCTCGGCGATAACCGCTTCCTTGGCTTCCTTGGCGGCTGTACGCTCGTTGTCGCGAGCCTGAGCCCACTTGCGGCGAGCCTGGTTGAAGGTGGTACGGGCGACGGAGAAGCGCTTCCACAGCGCCTCGGCCTCCGGCTTGTCGATGCGCACGGTGGTGCGCTGGTGGTTCTGCCACTCGTCGAACAGGTTACGGAACTTGTCGGCGGTGGAGCGCCAGTTGGTGTTGTCGCCCAGGGAGGCCGCCAGTGCTTCAGCCTTCTCGACAATGGCGGTGCGCTCGGCAACGGCCTTGGCCTGGGCGGCCTTGCGTGCCTCGGCGATTTCGGTCTTCTTGGCCTCGCCGGCAGCCTTCAGTTCCGCGTAACGGGCCTTGAGGGCCGCGAGGTCGCCCACCACCGCCGGTTCGGAGGTTTCTTCACCCAAGAGCTTCACGGATTCGTCGATTTCACGGGCCTTGATGTTCGGGGAAGCCAGGCGGGTGGCCAGCAGATCGAGCTTGGCCTTGAGATCCAGGAAACGACGGGCGTACAGTGCCAACGCCTCTTCCTTGGAGACATCCGGGAACTGGCCTACCTCGCGCTCGGCGTCGCCATCCTTGACGAAGACGGTGCCGTTGTCATCCACGCGGCCGAAGGCCTCGGCGGCCTTGACATCAGCCTCGGAATAGGTGGCGGTGGCGGCGGCCGGGGCGGCAGCGCGCGGCTTGGCCGACGGAGTCTTCTTGGCGAAGGCGGCGGGGGAGGGCGCGTGCGGTTTCGGCATGGAAGCGGGGACGGAGTCGGCGCCGGCGTGGCCGCGCTGGCTTCGGGTGCGGGTGTCGTTGCCTGCTCTTCGGGCGCAGCGGTGTTTACGGGTTCGGTGACAGTTTCGTCGGCCATGGCCAGCTCCTTAAAGCGTAGAATGCATAAGCGGGAGCGTCTCCCATCCCGGGCGAACCAGGAAGTTTTGACGCAACCCTCACCTATTATATTGATTTCGTGGCTAAAGGTGCATCAATATCAGGATTCCCGGAGTGGCTCCCCTCCGAACGTGTTGTGGAGCAGCGTGTTATCGATACGCTTCGTAAGGTTTTTGAGCTCAACGGCTTCATCGGCATTGAGACGCGAGCGGTGGAAACCGGCGCTTCTTTGTTGAAAAAAGGCGAGACCAGCAAGGAGATCTACCTGCTGAGCCGTTTGCAGGAGGTCGGTCATGAATCCGACACTCCGATTGAAGAGCGTTTGGGCCTGCATTTCGATCTGACCGTGCCGCTGAGCCGGTATGTGGTCGAGCACTCGGGTGCGTTGGCGTTCCCGTTCAAGCGCTGGCAGATTCAGAAGGTGTGGCGTGGCGAGCGTCCGCAGGAAGGCCGCTTCCGCGAGTTCGTGCAGGCCGACATCGACGTGATCGGCGCCGGCGACCTGCCCGACCACTATGAAGTGGAACTGCCGCTGGTCATGGTCTCCGCACTGGAAGAGCTGCGCGCGTATGGCCTCCCCAAGGCCACCGTGCACGCCAATAATCGCAAGTTGTCTGAGGGGTTCTACCGTGGCCTTGGCCTGACGGACGTCGAAGGCGTGCTGCGCGAGATCGACAAGCTCGACAAGATCGGTGCCGATGAGGTGGCCCGACTGCTCACCGAGACCTGCGGCGCCACCGAGGCACAGGCGCGCGCCTGCCTCGAATTGGCCGAGCTCACCGCCTCCGACGGTGCCGAGCTTGCCGCTAAGTTCGATGCGCTGTGCGAGTCTCACGGCATCGTCAAGGATTCCGAGGCCTACACGCTGGCTCGTCAGGGACTCGATACCCTGGCCATGATCGTCGACGAAGCCGCCGCCATCCGCCCCGGTTCCGTCATCGCCGACCTGAAGATCGCCCGCGGTCTCGACTACTACACCGGTTCCGTCTACGAGACCTTCCTCGACGGTGCCGCATCACTCAGGCTCCATCTGCTCCGGTGGTCGTTACGACAATCTCGCTTCCCAGGGCAACCGCAAGTACCCGGGCGTGGGCCTGTCCATCGGCCTGAGCCGACTGGTCAGCTACATGCTGCACACCGCCGGCGCTCACGCCAACCGTGTCAGCCCGGCCGCCGTGCTGGTCGCTGTGTGGAATGAAGAGGACCGCCCGGCCGCCAATCGTATTGCGAACCAACTGCGTGCGCGCGGCATCGCTACTGACGTGGCACCCACCGCGGCCAAGCTCGGCAAGCAGATCAAGTACGCGGACAAACTCGGCATTCCGTACGTGTGGTTCCCGGCCACCGCTGCCGAAAGTGCGGAAGGCGCAGAGCCCGCTGGCGACGAGGTCAAGAACATCGTCACGGGCGAGCAGGTTGCCGCCGATTGCACGTCGTGGGAGCCGGATACTGTGGTTGCCCAGCAAACCGTCGAAATCTGACGTATTCGCGCGAAAAATCGAGGAGAAACAAGACAATGAGCCAGACGGCTTACAGAACACATCATGCCACTGAAGTGACCGAGGCCCTGGTCGGCCAGAAGGTCACCCTCGCCGGTTGGGTTGACCGACGCCGTGATCACGGTGGCGTGGCCTTCATCGACCTTCGTGATTCGACCGGCCTCGTGCAGGTCGTCATTTACGACGAGGATATGGCCCGCCCGCTGCGCAGCGAATTCGTGATTCAGATTACCGGCGAAGTGCGCCTGCGCCCGGATGGCAACGAGAACACCCATCTGGCCACCGGCAAGATCGAGGTTGTGGCCGAGACCATCGAGATCCTCGCCAAGTCCGACGCCCTGCCGTTCCAGGTTTCCACCGCTCTTGAGAATGAGTCCGAGAACAAGCTGCCTGGCGAGGACGTGCGTCTGAAGTACCGTTACCTCGACCTGCGCCGCCCGTCCATGCAGTACAATCTGAAGCTGCGTTCCGACATGGCTAAGGCCGCCCGCCACGCGCTGGAAGACATGGACTTCACCGAGGTCGAGACCCCGACCTTCATTAAGTCCACCCCGGAAGGCGCCCGCGACTTCGTGGTGCCGGCCCGTCTGGTGCCCGGTTCCTGGTACGCCCTGCCGCAGTCCCCGCAGCTCCTCAAGCAGCTGCTCATGGTCTCCGGCGTCGAGCGTTACTACCAGCTCGCCCGCTGCTACCGTGACGAGGACTTCCGCGCCGACCGTCAGCCCGAGTTCACCCAGCTCGATATGGAGATGGCCTACGTGGACCAGGAAGATGTGATGGCCATGACTGAGAAGGTCATCGCCGCCATCTGGAAGTCCGCCGGCTATGAGGTCCAGCTGCCGCTGCCGCGCATCACCTGGAAGGATGCGATGGACAAGTACGGCTCCGACAAGCCGGACCTGCGCTTCGGCAACCCGCTGGTGGAGCTGACCGAGTACTTCAAGAACACGCCGTTCCGCGTGTTCCAGGCCCCGTACGTGGGTGCCGTGGTCTTCAAGGGCGGTGCCGCCACGCCGCGTCGTCAGTTCGACGCTTGGCAGGATTGGGCTCGTCAGCGTGGAGCCAAGGGCCTTGCTTACGTGGTCTTCGGCGAAAACGGCGAGCTCAAAGGGCCCCGTCGCCAAGAACCTGTCCGATGAGGGAGCGCAACGGCCTACGCGAGGCCGTCGGTGCCGAGGAAGGCGACGCCGTGTTCTTCGCCGCCGGTTCCCGCGAGTCAGCCCAGCTGCTGCTGGGTGCCGTGCGTGTGGAGCTCGCCTCCCGCGAAGGCCTGCTGGATCCGAAGAAGTTCGCTTTCACTTGGGTTGTGGACTTCCCGCTGTTCAAGCCCACCGACGATCCGGATGATGACGATGTGGCTGTCGGCCACTCCAAGTGGACCTCCATGCACCACCCGTTCACCATGCCTTCCAAGGATTGGATCGACAAGTTCGACAAGGATCCCGAGCACGCCATGTCCGACTCCTACGACATCGTCTGCAACGGTGAGGAGATGGGCGGCGGTTCCGTACGTATCCACCGCGACGACATCCAAGCCCGTGTGCTCGATGCTGGGGCATCACCAAGGAAGAGGCCGACGAGAAGTTCGGCTTCCTGCTTGAGGCATTCAAGTACGGCGCTCCGCCTCACGCGGGTCTGGCCCTCGGTTGGGACCGCACCGTGTCCATCCTGGCCGGTGCAGACTCCATCCGCGACGTCATCGCCTTCCCGAAGGCCGGCGGCGGCCGCGACCCGCTGACCGGTGCTCCGGCCCCGATTTCCGACGAGCAGCGCGCCGAGACTGGCGTCGACTACGACCCGGACGCCGACGAAAACTAATCTACGGAGCGTATACCGCTTTTCCTCAGCACTCGACGTACTTCAGTGCGCCTTCGGCTTCGGACGGCGGTCTCCGCACGCGTAGATTAATTTTCGAGGAGTAATGCTCCGGTGCTATTAGCCGCAAATGGCCCTTGGAATAATTCCAAGGGCCATTTGCTTTTTGCGGGTGGGGCCCAATGTGCCAAATACCTGCCAAGGGGTGCCAAATACTCCGCCCGATGGCACCTCCGCCATGCGGCAAACCTCGCACCATGCGGTGTCCCCCTTGGCGTTTGCCGATTATCCTTCCATGGGGCGGTAACTTCCTCATGGGGCGGTAAACAACCCATGGGGCGGTGAAAACCCCATGGGGCGGTAGGTCAAAATGGCTTAATTCCGCGGTTTCACAATTTCTTCAAACCGCCCCATGGGCAAATTACCGCCCCATGAGGAGCGATCGCAACTCCGTATTTGATCAATGTTGTGATGCTTTGTTGTGTTTTGCTTGTTTCCGCCTCCTGTATTCCCTTTGCGCGCATTGATGGTAAGGCTGCCGTCTATTAATACCCGGCATGAAGGTTGAGGACGGCCAGGAAGCGGTATTTGCATCGCGGTGGCAACCTCTTGTGCGAAGGCACGTTGTTTGGCGGTGTTCCACAGGTCATCGGCGAACACCTCGATGACGGTCCAGCCCAATTGCCGCAGACGTCGACGTTTTTGCTGGTCCCGCACATATTGTTTGCGGAAGCGACGGTGATGATCGCCATCATATTCAATAGCGACTTTGTATTGTGGATAAGCCATGTCAACGGTGTAGGTGTATCCGTTCTCTGAATCGGTAATGCCATATTGTGTTTGCGGATGGGCAGGCCGAAAAGCATAAGCGCCAAGCGTGTACGAGTTTCCTGAACGGAATCCGATGGTTTTACGAGCTTCAGCGCCGCCTCACAACGCGCACGGCCAATAACGCGGTGAAAGGCCGTTAGTCGTTGAGTGAATTGTTCAATGGCATATCCATAACGTCTGATGAGCGCTTCAGCCAGCACCACTAATTCAGTGAGGTTGAGATATTGGGCAAACTGTATCCACGCATCCATGGGATGCATGCAGGTTACGCCGTTTGAGAAAGCGATACTGTTGAACTTTGCATTCCATATGCGGTAGTCGACATTGTCCAATGAAGAGCGGGTCCCCTTGCTCCTCACCGTCACATAAAAGTCCTTCTGCGGCAACGTGCTGTGCCTCGGCAACTCCACGCCGCATAATTCCAATGCGGTATACAGCGAGAAACACAACGTGCGTTTCGTGCGCACTTTGCCCAGCAGATTCCAACAGGCCGTGTTCTTGGCCGTGGCTTTGGCGTCAAGATCTTTGCGCAGATAGTTGTTGATTTCGCCATTGTGCGGCACTTCGCTGTATCCGTTCATGCGCCGAGCGTAGCGCATTCCACGGTGGCACAGGGGCAAAACCGAAAAATGGGGATAACTTAAGCGGCGCGAACCGGTTATCCACCGGCATATCGTGTGCCGCGCCCGGTTATCCACCGCGCTTCGGGAGTGTCGTCCACCGTATAACAGCACTCATCGTGTGCGAACAGCTAGCCACGCTCAAAATGCCTAGCGCATTTATACGAATACGACATGGGAAACGGCGAGACCAGCCCCACACAATACAAAGTGACCGCCAGCCATGCGCCCGACTGCGGCATACACGGCAGCAACGCCAACGACACCAAGGCCAAACATGGAATCAGCAGATAGGACAACACGTGCCCGCTTTGCCGTCGCAGCAACGTCTCAGCCACCACGCAGCAGGCAATCAGCGCACAGCAGACGCCGAGCGATGCGCGACTCAGCGAGAATGTATGCCGATGCCCAATGCCGCCTTCACGATGTCTGATGCGGAGATGAGACATCGACTGAGCAACTGTGTGGACATACTGTGAACACGTTGGAAACGTCGGTGTGCTATCCTCCCACTCATGTCTGAAACGAACAATGAAACAGCAGTGCGTTCGCGCGCGACAAGCACAACATCACCGAGCAAGGCCAAATTGACCCCGCTGGTTCCCGGCAAAGAGGACCCGAACCGTCCGCTAGTCGAACTGACCCACGTCGAAAAGCACTTCGGTGCTTTGCACGTCCTGAAAGGACATCAACCTGACCGTCACCAAGGGTGAGGTGCTGGTGGTCGTGGGCCCGTCCGGCTCAGGCAAGTCCACGATGTGCCGCACCATCAATCGCCTCGAGACCATCGATTCCGGCGACATCCGCATCGACGGCAAGCCCCTGCCACAGGAAGGCAAGGAGCTCGCGAACCTCAGGGCCGAAGTTGGCATGGTGTTCCAGTCGTTCAACCTGTTCGCCAACAAAACCATTCTTGAAAACGTGACGTTGGCCCTCATCAAGGTGCGTCACATGGACAAGAAGGAAGCCGAGCAACTGGCCATGGACCTGCTCGCCCGCGTGGGCGTCGACTCCCAAGCCAGCAAGATGCCCTCCCAGCTCTCCGGCGGCCAGCAGCAGCGTGTGGCCATCGCCCGCGCGCTCGCCATGCGCCCCAAGGTCATGCTGTTCGACGAGCCCACTTCCGCACTCGACCCGGAAATGGTCAACGAAGTGCTCGACGTGATGGTCGAACTCGCGCATGAAGGCATGACGATGATCTGCGTGACCCACGAGATGGGTTTCGCGCGCAAGGCCGCCGACCGCATCGTCTTCATGTCGGACGGCCAGATTCTCGAAGAGAACACGCCCGACGAGTTCTTCGAGCATCCGCAGACCGACCGTGCCAAGGACTTCCTCTCGAAGATCCTCACCCACTGACGAACCCACTGAAAGACGGGTACGCAATCCAATGACATTCACCAATACGTTCAAACGGAAGGCTTGCCGCGTGATCGCCGCGCTCGCCGCCGTGGCCTGCACAATGTCGCTGGCAGCCTGCGGCGCGGACGAAACCGGCAAGATCCGCATCGGCATCAAATTCGACCAGCCTGGCCTGGGCTTCAAGAAGTCCGGCACCTACGTGGGCTTCGACGTGGACGTGGCCAAGTACATCGCCAAGAAACTCGGCTATTCCGAAGACCAAATCATCTGGAAGGAAGCTCCCTCCAAGCAGCGTGAGGCCATGATTCAGAACGGCGACGTGGACATGATCCTCGCCACCTACTCCATCACCGACGAGCGCAAGAAGGCCGTCTCCTTCGCCGGCCCGTACTTCGTGGCCGGACAGGATCTGCTCGTGCGCAAGGACGACAACTCCATCAACGGCCCCGAAGACCTGAACGGCAAGCGCCTATGCTCCGTCACCGGTTCGACCTCCGCCGCCACCGTCAAGGGAGAAGTTCGCCTCCGAAGTCCAGCTTATGGAACAGCCCGGTTACGCCGAATGCGCCACTGCCCTGTTCTACGGCATCGTGGACGCGGTAACCACCGACGACATCATCCTGGCCGGCCTGGCCTCCGCCTCGCGCGGCAAGCTCAAGGTGGTCGGCAAACCGTTCACGCAGGAACACTACGGCGTGGGCATCAAGAAGGGCGACACGCAGCTGGCCACCAAAATCAACAACGCCATCGTGGACATGATTCAGGACGGCTCGTGGGAGAACGCCATCAGCGATAACACCAAGGGGCACCAACTACACGCCCGACGTACGCTACAACCCGCCCATCCCGGACGAAGGAGAGGAGGCCTGATGAGCGGATTCCTGGAACTCTTCAGCCGGTATGACGTGCTCGGCGCGTTTTCTGGTCAATATCGAACTGACCCTATGGTCCGCCCTGTTCTCCCTGATCCTCGGCGTGATCCTTGTGGTGATGCGCATCTCGCCGATTTCCTCGCTCAGGGCCGTGGCCGGTGCGTATGTGGAACTGTTCAAGAACCTGCCGCTGACCATCATCATGGTGTTCATGGTGCTGGGTGCCTATGCGCAGCTGAAGCTCAGCTTCTCCGACACCTTCGCCACGAACTTCTTCTGGCTCGCGGTCACCGGCCTGAGCCTGTACACGGCGGCGTTCGTGTGCGAATCTCTGCGTTCGGGCATCAACACCGTGCCGATTGGCCAGGCCGAGGCCGCACGAGCGCTGGGCTTGGGCTTCATGCAGTCCGCTACTGAGATTATCCTGCCGCAGGCCTTCCGAGGCTCCGTGGCGCCGCTCGGCAACACGCTGATCGCCCTGCTCAAGAACTCCACCGTGGCCGCCGCCGCATCCGTGGCCACCGAAACATCCTCGCTGATGAGCGAGATGATCGAATTCCGTCCCCGACGTGATCATCCAGATCTTCCTGATCTTCGCGCTCGGCTACGTGATCCTGATCATCCCCATCGGCATGCTCACCACGTACCTGTCCAACAAGCTCGCCGTAAGGAGGTGACGGATATGGCCGATACTTCGAATTCCGTGCTGTTCGACGCGCCAGGTCCCAAGGGCCGGCGCACCATTCGCATCGTCAACTGGATCGCGGGCATTCTGTTCGCGGTGGTGCTCGTGCTTATCCTCATGCGCCTGCACAACCCGCCGGACGGCGAGAATCAGCTCAGCTGGGAGCTGTGGAAGCCCGCCATCGAACGTGAAGCGTGGACCGATTTCTACCTGCCCGGACTGTGGATGACCATCAAGGCCACCGTCGTGGCCGTGGTGGGTGCCGTGGTGTTCGGCTTGGTGTTCGGCGTGGGCCGACTGCTGCCGAACCCGTTGGTACGTGGCGTCTCCGCCGTGATCGTCGAGTTCTGCCGTGCGGTTCCCGTGCTGCTGCTCATGATCTTCTTCTGGCGATGGTTCGCGTTCGCGGGCCTGCCCAGCCCGTCCTATTGGGCCGTGGTGCTGGCCTTGGTGCTGTACAACGGTTCGGTGGTCGCCGAACTGGTGCGCTCCGGCGTCGGCAATCTGCCGGGCGGCCAGCGTGAGGCCTCGCTCGCTTTGGGCCTGACCGAAACGCAGTCGCTGATGGAGATCGAGGTGCCGCAGGCCGTCTACGCCATGCTGCCGGCCGCCGTCACCCAGCTGGTCGTGGTGTTGAAGGATACCGCCCTAGGCTCGATCATCATGTATACCGACCTGCTGCAGGAATCGCGCCGACTCGGCTCGATGTACTTCAACATCCTGCAGACGCTGGTCATGGCCGCGGTGATTTACTTCATCGCCTGCTGGCTGCTGTCGAGGCTCGCCGAATGGCTGCCCTCGCGCATGCAGCAGCGTACGGCCGCACCCGCCGAACCCGAGCCACTGGCGCCGATCGCCGCCGGAGACCCGTCCAACGTCAATCCAGATCGCGGTGGCCAAGGAGCTCGAAGAGCTGCCGCTGGGCGGTACGCCGCGCAAATACCATGTGCATCACCGTGGCACCAACGCCTCGATTCGCAACTGGCGGCGCACCCGCTACGAACAGGGATATGACACCACCCAGCCCGAGTCACAGGTTGACCCGGAGACCGGCGAATTCCCGGCGTCTCAGCAAAGCCCGAAGACAAGCCAGAGGCCTGACGGTCAGCTCAATCGCCGCTAAGCCAGCACGAAGAATTTACTGAGTGTTTGACTGGGCTCCGGCTACGTAGCCTTCACGGAGGATAGGTTGGAACATATGAAGATGTTCCGGCACCTATCCTCCGTTTTTGCTATTGCGACCATTGCGCCGCTGGCGTTGGCGGCCACGCTAGCCGCGACGCCTGCAATCGCACAGGCCGACCAGCTGCCCAACCCGGATTGGGTGGCATTGCTCTCCGACTACGAAAAGAACTATTGGCAGGCCCCCGCCGATGCCGAACACGGTGGCAAGGTGCTCCACGCCGATACAATGAAACTCGACGAAGATTTGGCCGTGGCCATTAACCACAAAGCCGCCGAAAATCTCGATAAGGATGGCCTGAACGCCCAAAGCAAGCGTGCACTCGTCGACTCCGATCTGCAAGCCGAGGAAGCCATGCCGGACGCGCTCGGTCCGGTGCTTGGCAAATATATGAGCGAAGGGCTCAAATCCGGGAAACTCAACGCCGTCGCCGATATCTTCTCCTTTAACGTGGCCTCCACCTACGCCTCAAAACGTGCGGCCATGCATCCGCGCCCCTATCTGAACCGTGCGGAAAGCAGCTACGGCGGCACTAACGATCTCGCCGGACTGCCCGCCACGCTTGACATCAAGCAATCGCCCTCATGGCTCGAACACGTGCCCGGCTACTCGAACTTGCAGAAAAACAGTTCCTACCCCTCCGGCCACACTACCGGCGCCTATTCGTGGGGTATCGCGCTGGCCGGCATGATTCCCGAACTCGCGCCGCAAATCATGGCCCGCACTTCGGAGGCTGGCAACAACCGCATCGTGCTCGGCGTGCATTATCCGCTTGACATCATGGGCGGGCGCATTGGCGCATCCGCCCAGAACGGGCAGTACTGGCATAACGAATTCGCTTCGTCCATCGTGCCCGCGTCCCGGCAGCTGCGGGACTATCTGGTGTCCCGCTGCGCCGCGGACGGCCACGGCACTACCCTCGCCGCCTGCATCGCCAACACCAAGGCCTCCGGTTCGGGCGGCTACACCAACGATTTTCTGGACCCGGTGGCCACCGAGCCGGTCGCGGACCAAGCCTCGGCCGTGCGCGTCTACACCGCACGCCTGACCTACACCTTCCCGCAAGACACCGCCCAGTCCGGCGCTGATTTCGTGGCACCCGCGCGGGGCGGCGGACGTGCTGCGACTGGCCTATCCCGAACTGCACGCCGATCAGCGCAACGCGATTTTGAAAGCCACTGCCTTGGATTCCGGATACCCCCTATGGCAATCGAGCGACGGCTGGCAGCGTATCAACTGGGCCAAAGCCCTGTGCGCCCGCGTCACCTTGGATAAGCACGGCGACGTGGCCAAGGTCGAGACCGCTGACCAAGTGGCGCTTGCCGGCCCGAGTGTGGTCAATGCCCAGTACACCGACGCGGGCAATCACCCGGCGTCGGATAGCTCGGCGGGGGTGAAAACAGTGCCATTGCGGCCGGGCCGGATCTCGCCACCCTCCATGCCGTGCAACGACCGGCGTTGATCAGCGTAGCTATCGGTACCGCTGTAATCGCGATTATCGGCGGAATACGGACGGTTCGACGCAAATCCAAGAACTAGCTTCAGCAGTAATTCAGCCAAAGTTCAGTCGCGCTGCTCACCGCTGCGGTGACACTGAGCAGCATCGCCCTCCGATCGGCGTGCCCGCTGCGACTGCGGACGAGCAGCAGACCACTGCCGAACAGAACACGGCTGCCAAACCATCCGTAATCATCAACGAGGTCTATGCCGGCAATACGAAAGCTGCCGGAGACCCGGATAGCAAGCGTTGCGATTGGGCCGAGCTCAAGAACACCGGCTCCACAGACGTTGACGTGAAGGTCTGGGGCATCTACGGCAGTGACAAGAAAGCCAAGAAGCACTACACCATCGGCACCAGCGAAGTAACGAATACGGACACCGTCATCAAAGCCGGCGGATATCTGGTGGCATACATCGACCCCGACAAGGCAAAGCCTGCCAAAACCTGCGATGCCGCTGCCGATATGAAAGTCTCCCTCGATCAAGAGCGAGAGCGACAATCTGATAGTCACGATTCTGGCCACTTCGAATTGTGATGATAAGAACGCATCCACGAAATTCAATGATTCGGCCACCCGACTCACGTTGCAGGACAGCGACGATAATGTCGTGGCCGATGCCGTGTTCGATTTTTTCGGGTCTATTCCACGTATACCGCGCAGTTGTCCAGCAAGCGCAAGGGCATGGAAGCTGAAGGCAAGACCTGGAACTATCACGATATTCTTGCGCAATTCATCACGATGCACAACAAGAAGTCAAACGTACTGCTTATCTGGTCGGGTGACTGGCCCACCTACAGCAGCAATTCCGACAAATACTATGTGATTCTTGCCGGTGAGGGCTTCGACTCGACGGATGAGGCTTGGAATTGGTGCAAAGCCAACAATTACGGTCCGAACGACTGCATGTCTATAGATTTGCAGTAACAAGTGGAATGTGAATGTCGCTACGTTGCTGGGTCTCCTGAGTTACAAGACGTACAATCGGGAGCATGGCCAAGGACGACGACAGAACCAACAAGCCTGAAGAGGCCGGCAAGTGGGGTACAGCCGGAAAATCCTCAGGAAAGAACAACAAGAACGGCAAGGGAAAGGAATACAAAACCGATCGCCGGATCGACAAGGTATTACAGCTCGCGGCGGATCGCATAGACACCATCGACTCCAGTGCCAGCGTGCCTGAACGACTGGCACGTGCGGCGAAATCCAGTGAACTGCTCAGCGCCGTATGGTCGTTGCCGCCCGCTCAACGTCTTATGTTCCACCACGGCATGCAGGTCACTGATGTCGAAGGCGATTCCACTCCCGGATTCGACGGCAATAAAGAGGACGCCGAGAAGTTCATTTCGATCAGCTCCTCCGAAATCGCCCGATACCAGCGGCTCATGTACGCGAATGGCGTCAAAGGCTCGACACGGCGGCTGCTCATCGTGCTGCAAGGCATGGATGCCTCCGGCAAGGGCGGCATCGTGCGTCACGTGTTCAGCCAAGGTGACCCGATGGGCATCCATTACCATGGCTTCGGCAAGCCTGCGGCCGAGGAGCTCGACCACGACTTCCTCTGGCGTGTGAAGCGTGAATTGCCCAAGCCGGGGTGGGATTGCCGTATTCGACCGCTCCCATTATGAAGATGTGGTCATGCCGCACGTCTATGGCACCTATCCCGAAGACGTATGGCGTGCCCGCTACGACCAGATCAACGATTTCGAACGTGAACTGGCCGCCAGCGGATGCGCCATCCTCAAGATCTTCCTCGTGGTAAGCCAGGAAGAACAGAAAAAAACACTTCCTTGGGAAGACTGGATGATCCCACCAAGTTCTGGAAATTCGATATCTCCGATCTCGAGGCCCGCGACCGATGGGATGAGTACATGTTCGCATTGGCAGGAAGTGTTCGAGAAAACCAGCACGGCCGCCGCACCGTGGTACCTCGTACCGGCCGATAACCGCTGGTATTCGCGAGCAGTGGTCTCCGAACTGCTGCGCACCACCTTGAAGAACATGAACATGACCTGGCCGCCCCTCGAACCCGAGGTGGACCCCGACGAGGTGCGCCGCCGGTTGGCGTGAGCGATCCTCCCATTGGCGGAGCCAAGCGCATGGCACAGCTCTTCGCATGGCTCCGCCCGCTGGCGGGAGGCGTCGCATAGCGACGGAGGGCGGCTCGTGCCGTCGGAATAGGCCACTAGGTAGACTGAGCATTATGACTGACGAGAAGGAATACGGATCCCTGGGGCGGCTGGCCCCGAATGGGACGGCGACGGACGCGAACGGAATCTTACGGCCGACGACATCTACGAACGGTTCTTCGGCTGGGTGGAAGACGTCAAGGGCATCGAGCCGTGGCCGCATCAGGAAGAGGCCATTATGGACCTCTTGGCCGGCGACCATGTGATTTTGAATACCCCGACCGGTTCGGGCAAATCGCTGGTGGCGCTCGGCATGCACTTCGCCGCCCTGTGCACTGGCCGCCGCTCTATTACACCGCTCCGATCAAGGCGCTGGTGTCGGAGAAATTCTTCGACTTGGTCGAAGTGTTCGGCCGCGACAATGTCGGCATGATCACCGGTGACAGCCACATCAACGCGGACGCGCCGATCATCTGCTGCACCGCCGAAATCCTCGCCAATCAGGCTTTGCGCGAAGGCACCCATGCCGATGTGGGCCTCGTGGCGATGGACGAATTCCATTATTACGGTGATCCGGAGCGCGGCTGGGCGTGGCAGGTACCGCTGCTGACGCTTCCGAAGACGCAGTTCCTGCTGATGAGCGCCACGCTCGGCAATGTGGACGCCATCGCCGACAAGCTCTCCGATCTGAACGACACCCCGGACGTGGATGTAATCGCCGACGCGCCGCGACCGGTGCCGTTGAGCTACGAATACACGCTCGACCCGATGGAAAAAACCGTGGAACTCGCCTTCCGCAACGGCGAAACCCCGATTTACGTGGTCCACTTTTCGCAGGACGCCGCATTGGAGACCGCGCAAGCGCTCGCCTCCACCGGTGTATCCAGCAAGGAACAGCGCCAAGCCATCGCAGAAGCCATCAAAGGCGTCAAGTTCACCACAGCCTTCGGCAAGATTCTGCAGCGACTGCTGCGCACCGGTGTCGGCATCCATCATGCCGGCATGCTGCCTCGCTACCGCCGCCTGGTCGAACAGCTCGCCCAGCAGGGTCTGCTGCCGGTGATTTGCGGCACCGATACATTGGGCGTCGGCATCAATGTGCCGATTCACTCCGTGGTGCTCACGGCCCTGACCAAGTTCGACGGCACCAAGATGCGCCGCCTGCGCGCCCGCGAATTCCACCAGATTGCCGGACGAGCTGGCCGTATGGGATTCGATACCGAGGGACTGGTGATCGCCGAGGCTCCCGAATATGAAATCGAAAACCAGAAGGCCATCGCCAAGGCCGGGGGAGATCCGAAGAAACTCAAGAAGGTCAAGCGCAAGAAGGCGCCGGAAGGTTTTGTGACCTGGAACCAGAGCACGTTTGACAAGCTCATCGACGCCGAACCGGAAACCCTGGTCCCGCACCTGAAAATCACGCATTCGATGGTGCTCAACGAAGTGGCGCAGGGCGGCGACGCCCGTGCCCGTATCGACGATCTCATCGACGATTCCGCGCAGACCCCCGACCAGAAGGAGCATCTGCACCAGCGGGCCGACGAGATCTTCCAAACCCTGTTCGATACCGAAGTCATCGAAACCGAGGACCGCAAGGACGGCGGCAAGGACTACTACATGACCCTTGATATGCCGGACGACTTCGCCCCTCGACCAGCCGCTCTCCCCGTTCCTGCTGGCCGCGCTCGAACTGCTCGACCCCGAGTCCGACACCTATGCGCTGGACGTGATCTCCATGGCCGAGGCCACGCTCGAAGACCCCAAGCAGGTGCTGCGTGCCCAGGAGCGTCAGGCCCGAGACAAGGCGAGGGCCGATATGAAGGCCGACGGACTCGACTATGACGAGCGTATGGATAAGCTGCAGGAGATTACGTATCCGAAGCCACTGGAAGACATGCTCGAAGCCGCGTTCGATCAGTACCGCCACGATGTGCCGTGGGCCAACGACTACTGGCTGTCGCCGAAATCCGTGGTGCGCGACATGGTGGAAACCGCCTCCGACTTCACCGGATACATCACCCGATACAACATCGCCCGCTCCGAAGGTACCCTGTTGCGCTACCTCTCGGACGCCTACCGCACGCTGGCGCGTACCGTGCCGCCCGAAAAGCGTGACGAGCAACTCGAAGACATCATCTCCTCGGCTGCGCGTGCTCGTGCGCTCCATCGACTCCTCGCTGGTGGATGAATGGGAGAACGCCGGCGATTCCGCCGACCAGTCCGAGGCGGCGGCCTCCCTTGGCGGCGCCGGGCAAGAAGAACGCGGTGGTCGAGGACCGACGAGGCCTTATCGTGCTGATCAGAAACGCCATGTTCCGCCGTGTGCAGCTTATGGACCTCGACCAGCCGGACAAGCTCGGCGCGCTCGACAAAGACTGGGGCTACGGCGTGCACGAATGGGAAGATGTGCTCGACGACTACTACGACGAGCACGAGTACGTGGGCATCGGCGCCGAAGCGCGCTCGCCCGAACTGTTCATGTTGGATGACAGGCACGAGAACGACGAGCATACGTGGAAGGTGCGTCAGATTATCGATGATTCCGATGGCGATCACGATTGGGCCATCGAAGGCATCGTGGACCTCGACGCCACCCAAGACACCGGCGAAGTAGTCTTCCACGACTACAAGGTGAGTAACTGATTCCTTTCTTGGCTCCTCTGAGGGAAGCCAGGGTGCAGCTCGAACGTCTGTTCGAACACTGGGGTACTGTAGGACGTTATGAGTGAGAACGATTTGTTTGGGGCGGCTGATGCGCCGGAGTCGATGACGCGGCCGTTGGCGGTGCGCATGCGTCCACGCACTTTGGACGAGGTGATTGGCCAAACGCAGGTGTTGGGCCAGGGCTCGCCGCTGCGCCGCCTCGCCAATCCGGCCAGCAAAAAGGCAGTCTCACCGCGCCGAGCTCCGTAATCCTGTTCGGCCCTCCAGGCGTCGGCAAAACCACGCTCGCCACCATCGTGGCCGGCCAATCCGGCCGCGTGTTTGAAAAGAACTCTCCGCCGTGACATCCGGCGTCAAAGACGTGCGCGACGTACTCACCCGCGCTCACGAACGGCTCGTGTCACGCGGCCAGGAAACCGTACTGTTCATCGACGAGGTGCATCGCTTCTCCAAATCCCAGCAGGATGCGCTGCTTCCCGCCGTCGAAAACCGCGACGTGACCTTTATCGGCGCCACCACCGAGAACCCGAGCTTTTCCATCATCAAACCGTTGCTCTCCCGTTCGGTGGTCGTCAAGCTTGAGTCATTGGAGCCTGATCAGCTCATCGAACTGGTGCAGCGCGCGCTGACTGATGACCGCGGTCTCAGGGGCGAGGTCAAAGCCACGGACGAAGCCATCGCCGACATCGTGCGCATGGCCGGTGGTGACGCACGCAAGAGTCTCACGATTCTGGAGGCCGCGGCTGGCGCGGTCACTGGCGACGAAGCCCGCAAAAGGGCGCACGCCGACCCATCATCACCCCCGAAATCGTGGCTACGGTAATGGACACCGCCACCGTGCGCTACGACAAAGACGGCGATGACCATTACGACGTGATTTCCGCATTCATCAAATCCATGCGGGGCTCCGATCCGGATGCCGCCATCCATTATCTGGCACGCATGCTGAAAGCGGGTGAAGATCCGCGCTTCATCGCCCGTCGCATCATGATCGCCGCCAGCGAGGAAGTCGGCATGGCCGCCCCGCAGATTTTGCAGGTCACCGTGGCCGCGGCGCAGGCCGTGGCGCTGGTCGGCATGCCCGAGGCACGTATTATTTTGGCCGAAGCTACGATTGCCGTGGCCACCGCGCCCAAATCAAACGCCAGCTATAACGCCATTAACCAGGCGCTCGCGGACGTGGATGCCGGCAAGATCGGCGCTGTTCCGCTGTATTTGAGGAACGCCCCCACCAAGCTTATGAAAGAGTGGGGCAACCACGAGGGGCTACAAGTATGCGCACGATTGGCCCGGTGCCGTGGCGCCACAGGAATATATGCCCGAAGAGCTGCGTGGCACCGAGTACTACCATCCCAACGATCGCGGCTATGAACACGAAGTCAGCCAGCGTCTTGCCAAGATTCGCCCGATGTTGCATGGCGGGGAACCCGAACAGAAATGAACATAGGGGGAGTAAAGTGTAACGCAACAATAACAGTGGGAAAGGGAAGACAAACACCATGGCGACCATCTTCATCGTGGACGACGATCAGGCCATCGGCGAAATGCTTAGTCTTGTTTTGGAAAACGAGGGATTCCAGACCGTGACCTGCCTGGACGGGCTGAGGGCTGTGGAAATGTTCCCCATCGTCAAGCCCGATTTGATTCTGCTTGACGTTATGCTCCCCGGGCTGGACGGCACGGGGGTGGCCCGCCGCATCAGAGCTACCTCTAATGTGCCGATTATCATGCTCACCGCCAAATCAGACACACTTGACGTCGTGGCCGGCTTGGAAGCCGGGGCCGACGACTACGTGCCCAAGCCCTTCAAAGTGGCCGAATTGCTGGCGCGTATCCATGCACGCTTCCGCATCGCCAAGCCGGCCGCCGAAGACGGTGCCACCGGTGGCGCAAGCGGTGGCAATGCAAACGTCAACCATCTGGAACGCGGATCCATCGTCATCGACCGTTTGGAACACACCGCCACCAAGGATGGCAAGGACCTGAATCTTACTCCGATGGAATTCGAGCTGCTGTTCATGCTTGCGGCCGCCGCCGGCGAGGCCATCAGTCGTTCCAGCCTGCTCAAGAATGTCTGGGGATACGAGAATTCCGGCGATACGCGCCTGGTCAATGTGCATGTTCAACGCCTTAGGGCCAAAGTGGAGGACGACCCCGAGAACCCGCAAATCGTGCAGACCGTACGTGGCATCGGCTACAAGTTCGTCACTCCTGAACAATGAACCTGCGCCCTCGATTCAGCCTCAAACGCTTGCTGCGCCACGGACGCGCTGAAGTTCGTCGCTCGCTGCAGGCCCGCACCGTGGCCCTCACCGTGATTCTTACACTGGCCGTGGCCATCGTCTTCTCTGGCGTATCGATGGTATCAGTGCGCGCCTCGCTGCTTACCCAAATCACTTCGCAGTCGCGTGCCGACTATTCAAACATGGTGCAGCAGGCCCAAACCAGTCTGGACGCGGCCGATGTCTCCGCCACAGTGCAGATCCAGCAGCTGGTCAATGACTTGGCGTCCTCGTTGCAATCCGAGGGGCCCTCCAACCTGATAGGTGTGTATTTGTGGAGTCGTGATACCAACTCGCGTGCCATCATCCCCGTATCCACCGAACCCAGCTATCAAAGTCTGATTTCTGATGACATCCGTTCGTCCGTGGCCTCCGACTTGGATGACAGCGTGTTCTATCAGCCGGTCGAAATTCCCGGTGATTCCGGCATGTCGGGCAGCGGGACGCCCGCAGCGGTGCTCGGCACCGTATTGGACTTTGGCGTGGCCGGCAACCTCGAATTCTTCGCCATTTATTCGTACACGTTCCAGCAGCAGTCCTTGACGCAGATTCAGCTCAGTCTGGTGGTCATCTGTGCGTTGCTGTCCATCGTGGTGGGCGTAGTAATCTGGCTGGTGATTCGTGGCATCGTGCGCCCGATTGAACGAGTGGCAGCGGCCTCGGAAACACTGGCCTCCGGCAATCTCGATATGCGCGTTACCGTGGATCGTAAGGATGAGCTTGGTGTGCTGCAGCAATCCTTCAATACGATGGCTGATGCGCTCAACCAGAAGATCGATGAGCTGGAGGAAGCAAGCGTTTTCCAGAAACGATTTGTGTCCGACGTCAGTCATGAATTGCGCACCCCGGTGACCACCATGCGTATGGCTTCCGACCTGCTCGAAATGAAAAAAGACGGCTTCGACCCCTCCACCAAGCGTACGGTCGAACTGTTGGCCGGCCAGATCAGTCGATTCCAAGACATGCTCGCCGATCTGTTGGAAATCTCCCGCTACGATGCCGGTTATGCGGCACTTGACCTTGTGGAAACCGATTTATGCGAACCAATTGAAACGGCAGTGGACCAAGTTGCCGGCATCGCCCAAGCCAAACGGGTGCCGATTCACACGTATCTGCCCAATGTGCAGGTTTTGACTCGTATCGATTCGCGTCGAGTGATTCGCATCGTCAGAAATCTGTTGGCCAATGCCGTCGATTTCGCTGAGGACCGGCCGATCGAAGTGCGCGTCGCGGCCAACCGCAAAGCCGTGGCCATCAGCGTTCGCGACTATGGCGTTGGTATCGACGAAGACAAAGTCGCTCATGTATTCGATCGATTCTGGAGAAGCGACCCTTTCACGTTCGCGCGTTACCGGCGGCACCGGATTGGGCTTGGCCATCGCCATGACTGATGCCTTGCTGCACCACGGTACTATCCGTGTACGTTCGGCAGTGGGGGGAGGGCACCTGGTTCTTGGTATTGCTGCCGCGTGACCCCGACCAAGGTGAGGTGGCGGACGCTGAACTGCCGGTGAATTTTGCTTCTGAAACGCCCGATGACCTGCGTATTACCGGTGGGTTTGGTGTGGCCACCAGCCAAGTCACACATGATTATCATGAGGTTCGCCGCGACACGATGATGGGGAGGCCGCTATGAGACGAGTGACCAGAACGATTGCCGCCGCAGGCGCGGCCATAGTCTGTTGCGTCACGATGACGGCATGCTCAAGTCCGTTCGGTTTGCCGATTAGCGGCTCGGTGCAGACTCTGGCACCGGTGGAACAGCAGACTCAGCGTGTTTACACCAATCCTCAGGGGCCTGCGGACGATGCGCAGCCGGAAACCCTTGTCAAAGGGTTCTATGACGCTATGCCTGCCGGCGTACAGTCCGATGGCTACCGTGTGGCCCGTGAGTTTCTGACCGGTTCGGCGTCGGCCGGATGGAATGGCGATTCCTCGGCACTGGTCTACAGCGGTACGCCGGATTTCCGCCGCCGTGCCAATACGATGAGTACCCCGCAAGGGGCGGAGAGCTCGCTGATTGTAGAAGTACAGCTCCAAGTGGTCGGCTCTCTGGACTCGCATGGCGTGTATACGCCGACAGATAGCAGCACGATCAGCAAAGTTCCTTATATCTTGATTAAAAAGAAGCGGCCAGTGGCGCATCGCCTCGTTGGAGAACGGCGTGGTGATATCCACCGCCGATTTTGAACAGGTGTTCCGCCAAGTATCCGTGTATCAGGTGAGTACTTCCGGCAAGCAACTTATCCCGGATATTCGTTGGTTGAGCTGGCGCAACTGGCGCACCCAGGCAGTCGGTGAAGTGCTCTCCGGATGCACCCTCCTGGTTGGAAGGAGTGCTGCGAGGCGCCGGCTTGTCTACCATCAAACTCGCGGTCGACAGCGTGCCGGTGAAGAACAATGTGGTGGAGATACACCTTAACAGCGGTATCAATGCGTTGAATGAGGAAGAACGAGGCCTGCTGGTACATCGCATCCGTCTGACTATGGGCGACGGCAATGCCGAATACGCGCTGAGGATTACCGGCGATGGAGTGGACTATTCCGATGCCGACGCAAATGTGAAACTTACTACCGAGCAGCCGACAGCGGGCGTATACACGTTGACCGGTGGGCATATCGTTTCCCTGGCCAGCTCCAGTCCGTTGCGTGTAGTGGAGGCCCCCGGATATGACGATGCTCGGGGCTTCGTTTTTCCTCATCCGGCGGTGCGGTGTTGCGTGCGGACGGTGTGGTCGAATGCCTGAAATCTGATGGTGCGTCCTGTGGGGTGATGTTCTCCGGCGAGTCGATGCGATCGATTACCGAAGGTCTGGATGGCGAAGTATGGGCTGTATCCGAGAACGGGCGCGAATTGCATGTGTCAGATGGGGGTAAGAAACCGATCTGAAGCTTGATTGGCTTGGCGCTGCCGACAGCATTGTGGCATTGGCGGTTTCTCCGGAAGGGTGCCGATTGGCGTTGGCAGTCGAGGGCGAGGACACGAACGGCGTGATGATGACCGGTGTGGCGCGCAACGGTGATAAAACACTGAGCGGTCTGAGCAAAGCGGCCACCCAAGTGAGTGTGCTCAGACACGTCACCATGCTCACGTTCTACAACGATCTGAATCTGGTGTACGCCACCACGCCTCCTGAGGGAAACAGCGAACAACAAGAGGCATGGCGTCAAATGGCACCAGGCCCGGCCAATGCGCAGCGTCTGCCTAATGGAACCATAACGTCGATGGCATCGGGGCAGATTAGCCTGTCCCGTCGCCTGGCCATTGTGGACGATTTGGGTATTGTTCGCTCCGTTTCCGGCTCACTCGACGGTTCCTGGACCATCGCCGATAGCCAGGTCACTGCCCTCGGTGCGCAGTAGATGGTATAAGAAAAACGGTGTTCATAATAACCTTTCTTGTTGTATGAGGCAACGGCTTTGTCGCTCGGCTGGCGAGCGGCATTGCCGCTGCGCAACCAATCACTATTATTGGTCTGTTATCAAGGCAAAACAGTGTTGCGACGCCATTTTTTGAACCACTGTTATTAATTTGTTATAAACCTGTTATCAAACTGTTATCGCATGCGATTGAACATTTGGCCTGTGAGCGTCATACTAGAGGCTGTCGATGACGAACAGTCACCAAGCAGGATGAAAGATCATCCAAAAAATAAACACTGCTCGAGGAGGAGTATTTATGAAGAATTGGAAGAAGGCCATTGCCCTCGTTGCTTCTGCTGCTTCGCTTGTCAGCGTTGCCGCATGCGGTTCCAGCAACGCAGGTGGCAGCTCGGACTCCGGCAAGAAGACGGTTGGCTTCGTGGCTGTCGGTCCTGAGGGCGGCTTCCGTACCGCCAACGAGAAGGACATTCAGAAGGCATTCGAGGATGCCGGCTTTGACCTGACCTACTCTCCGACCCAGAACAACGATCAGCAGAAGCAGATTCAGGCGTTCAACAAGTTCGTTAACGACGAAGTCGACGCCATCATCCTGTCCTCCACCGAGGATTCCGGTTGGGATGACTCCCTGAAGAAGGCCGCTGAGGCTGAGATTCCGGTCTTCACCGTTGACCGTAACGTGGACGTCAAGGACGCCGAGGCCAAGAAGGCCATCGTTGCTCACATCGGACCGTCCAACGTCTGGTGCGGCGAGCAGGCTGCCGAGTTCGTGAACAAGAACTTCCCGGATGGCGCCAACGGCTTCATCCTCGAAGGCCCTGCCGGCCTGTCCGTGGTGAAGGATCGTGGCACTGGTTGGGGCAACAAGGTTGCCTCCAACGTCAAGGTTCTTGAGTCCCAGTCCGCTAACTGGTCCACTGATGAGGCCAAGACCGTGACCGCTGGTCTGCTCGACAAGTACAAGTCCGACAACCCGCAGTTCATATTCGCTCAGAACGACGAGATGGGCCTCGGTGCCGCTCAGGCTGTTGACGCCGCCGGCCTCAAGGGCAAGGTCAAGATCATCACCATCGACGGTACCAAGAACGCTCTGCAGGCTCTTGTTGATGGCGACCTCTCCTACGTGATCGAGTACAACCCGATTTTCGGCAAGGAAACCGCTCAGGCCGTCAAGGACTACCTGGATGGCAAGACCGTTGAGAAGGACATCGAGATCGAGTCCAAGACCTTCGACGCCGCCTCCGCCAAGGAAGCTCTGGACAACAACACCCGCGCCTACTGATAAGTCTGCTGCGACTCATTGATAACTGAACCAAATAATTGATGTGATGGTGTGAGAAGGATGTTCCTTCCACGCCATCACTCATGTGTGGCTCAAATATCACAAAACGATAACACTTCATTCTCGTTTAAGGCAAAGACATGACAGATAAAAAAACCCCATCGTCGTAATGAAAGGCATTACGATTGAATTCCCGGGCGTCAAGGCCTTGGATGGTGTTGATTTGACTCTCTACCCGGGCGAAGTTCACGCCCTGATGGGTGAGAACGGTGCAGGCAAGTCCACCATGATTAAGGCTCTGACCGGTGTGTACAAGATCAACGCCGGCTCCATTATGGTGGACGGCAAGCCTCAGCAGTTCAACGGCACCCTCGACGCACAAAACGCCGGTATCGCCACCGTGTATCAGGAAGTGAACCTGTGCACCAACCTTTCCGTCGGTGAGAACGTGATGCTGGGCCACGAAAAGCGCGGCCCCTTCGGCATCGACTGGAAGAAGACCCACGAGGCCGCCAAGAAGTATTTGGCACAGATGGGCCTCGAATCCATTGACCCGCACACTCCGCTGAGCTCCATCTCCATCGCTATGCAGCAGCTGGTCGCCATCGCCCGCGCTATGGTCATCAACGCCAAGGTGCTGATTCTCGATGAGCCGACCTCTTCGCTGGATGCCAACGAGGTCAAGGAACTGTTCGCGATCATGCGCAAGGTGCGTGACTCGGGCGTGGCCATCCTCTTCGTCTCCCACTTCCTCGATCAGATTTATGAGATCACCGATCGTCTGACCATTCTGCGTAACGGCCAGTTCATCAAGGGAGGTCATGACCAAGGACACCCCGCGCGACGAACTCATCGGCATGATGATTGGTAAGTCCGCCGCCGAGCTGTCCCAGATTGGTGCCAAGAAGGCTCGCCGTGAAATCACCCCCCCTGGCGAGAAGCCGATCGTCGATGTCAAGGGCCTCGGCAAGAAGGGCACCATCAACCCGGTTGATGTTGACATCTACAAGGGTGAGGTCGTTGGCTTCGCTGGCCTGCTGGGCTCCGGTCGTACCGAGCTTGGTCGACTCCTGTATGGTGCCGACAAGCCGGATTCGGGTACCTACACGCTCAACGGCAAGAAGGTCAACATCTCCGATCCGTACACGGCTTTGAAGAACAAAATCGCGTACTCCACCGAAAACCGTCGTGATGAGGGCATCATCGGCGACCTGACCGTCCGCCAGAACATCCTTATCGCCCTGCAGGCAACGCGCGGTATGTTCAAGCCGATTCCCAAGAAGGAAGCGGACGCCATCGTTGACAAGTACATGAAGGAACTCAACGTTCGTCCCGCCGACCCGGATCGCCCGGTCAAGAATCTCTCCGGCGGCAACCAGCAGAAGGTGCTCATTGGCCGTTGGCTGGCCACGCACCCCGAGCTGCTGATTCTGGACGAGCCGACCCGTGGTATCGATATCGGTGCCAAGGCTGAAATTCAGCAGGTCGTGCTTGACCTGGCCTCTCAGGGCATGGGCGTTGTCTTCATCTCCTCCGAGCTTGAAGAGGTCGTGCGTCTGTCCGACGACATCGAGGTTCTCAAGGACCGCCACAAGATCGCAGAAATCGAAAACGACGACACCGTCTCTCAGGCGACCATCGTCGAAACCATCGCTAACACCAACGTAAACACCGGAAAGGAGGCATGAGATGGCTGAAAAGGCAAAAGCCGAGGGCAACAACTTTGTCAAGAAGCTGCTGAGCAGCAACCTGACCTGGTCGATCGTCGCATTCATTCTTCTGGTCATCATCTGCACCATCTTCCAGCATGACTTCCTGGCTTTGAGCTGGAACAGCAACACCGGTGGTCTGGCCGGCCCGCTGATCACCATGCTCCAGGAATCTGCCCGATACCTGATGATTGCAACCGGTATGACCTTGGTTATCTCCACCGCCGGTATCGACCTTTCGGTCGGTTCCGTTATGGCAGTGGCAGGTGCCGCCGCCATGCAGACCCTGTCCAATGGCATGAACGTGTGGCTCTCCATCCTCATCGCCTTGGCTGTTGGTCTGGCCATTGGCTGCGTCAACGGCGCTCTGGTTTCCTTCCTGGGCCTACAGCCGTTCATCACCACCCTGATTATGATGCTCGCCGGCCGTGGTATGGCCAAGGTCATCACCTCCGGTGAGAACACCGACGCCTCCGCAGTTGCTGGCAACGAACCGCTGAAGTGGTTCGCCAACGGCTTCATTCTGGGCATTCCCGCCAACTTCGTCATCGCCGTTATCATTGTGATTCTCGTTGGCCTGCTGTGCCGCAAGACCGCTATGGGCATGATGATTGAGGCCGTGGGCATCAACCAGGAAGCCTCCCGTATGACCGGTATCAAGCCGAAGAAGATCCTCTTCCTCGTCTACGCGATTTCCGGCTTCCTCGCGGCCATCGCTGGTCTGTTCGCCACCGCATCCGTGATGCGTGTCGACGTGGTTAAGACCGGTCAGGACCTCGAAATGTACGCCATTCTGGCAGTCGTCATCGGCGGTACTTCACTGCTGGGTGGTAAGTTCTCCCCGCCGGCTCTGCTGTCGGTGCTGTAATTATCGCCATGATCCGCAAGACCATCATCACCCTGGGCGTCAACGCCGAGGCAACTCCGGCCTTCTTCGCCGTCGTTGTGATTGTGATCTGCGTGATGCAGGCTCCGAAGATTCACAACCTGAGCGCGAATATGAAACGCAAGCGCGCGCTCAAGGCTCAAGCTAAGGCGGTGGCAGCATGACAACAGCTACGGCAAACAAAGTGAAGGCTCCCAAGAAGGGCTTCAAGCTCGATCGTCAGATGATCCCGACCCTCGCGGCCGTGGTGATCTTCATCCTGATGATCATCATGGGTCAGGCGTTGTTCGGCACCTACATTCGACTGGGCTTCATCTCCTCCCTGTTCATTGACCACGCCTACCTGATTATTCTGGCTGTGGCCATGACCCTGCCGATTCTGACCGGTGGTATCGATTTGTCTGTCGGTGCTATCGTGGCCATCACCGCAGTCGTCGGCCTGAAGCTGGCGAACGCCGGCGTGCCCGCCTTCCTGGTCATGATCATCATGCTGCTCATCGGCGCTGTGTTCGGCCTGCTGGCCGGCACCTTGATCGAGGAATTCAACATGCAGCCGTTCATCGCGACCCTGTCGACGATGTTCCTGGCCCGTGGTCTTGCCTCCATCATCTCCACCGACTCGCTGACCTTCCCGCAGGGCAATGACTTCTCGTTCATCTCCAACGTGATCAAGATCATCGATAATCCGAAAGATCTCCAACGATCGTCCTTCAACGTCGGCGTGATCATCGCACTGGTGGTTGTGGTCTTCGGCTACGTCTTCCTGCACCATACCCGCACCGGACGCACCATCTACGCCATCGGCGGCTCCCGTTCCTCCGCGGAACTCATGGGTCTGCCGGTCAAGCGCACGCAGTACATCATCTACTTGACCTCTGCGACTCTCGCCGCCCTGGCCTCGATCGTGTACACTGCAAACATCGGCTCTGCCAAGAACACCGTGGGTGTTGGCTGGGAGCTCGACGCCGTTGCCTCCGTGGTCATCGGCGGTACGATCATCACCGGTGGCTTCGGCTACGTGCTCGGCTCCGTGCTCGGCTCTCTGGTCCGCTCCATCCTCGATCCGCTCACCTCTGACTTCGGTGTGCCGGCCGAATGGACCACCATCGTTATCGGTCTCATGATCCTCGTCTTCGTTGTGCTTCAGCGCGCGGTGATGGCGGTCGGCGGAGATAAAAATAGCGGGCTTGCCCGCTCGGTCTCCGCACCGAATACGACACACACCATAACTGAATAGGCGGGATCAGCCCGGCTGCTGTGATGGCAAGGTCACAGCAGCCGGCACTGCCCGCCAAAGCTTTCTTTCTCCTTTTCTTCCTTTCATTAGCGTGTGGGGCGTGCCCCGGGGTTCTCCCCGGGCACGCCCCACACGTGTTTGGAAAGCTGGGACTCTATTGGTAATCAGATTTATGCACGCTTACGTGCCGCGCGAATGCGGAACGCGGTGGCCAGACAGCACCAGCCAATCAGGCAGATAACCGTCATCGTGGCAAACGTCCATGTGCCGCCGACGGCAGTGGCGTGAGCAAACTCAGCGGTGCCTTCTTCTCCTGCGCCGGCCTGAGCCACGGAAAGAATCGTGGAGAACAGTGCGGTACCGGCAGCGCCGCCAAACTGAAGACACGTGTTGAAAATGGCGTTGCCGTCCGGCTTGAACTCGGGAGAGACCTCCGACAGGCCACTGGTCATCACATTCGCATTGCCGATGGAATAGAACAGACCGAAAATGAAATAGAATCCGGCGAGCAGCACGGGCGTAAGCTGCATCGAGAACACCAGCATAAGCACTGGGCCCAAAATAGCGATGCCGAGCGGAATCAGAATCGGCTTGACCGCGCCGAACTTATCGTAGAACCAGCCGCCAAGCGGGGCACAGACAGCGCCGACCAGTGCGCCGGGCAGTACCAGAGAGCCGGCCACAAATGCCGTGGTGCCGAGCGAGAGCTGTGCCACATTGGTGATGACATAGCCGTAGCCGATGGCGACCAATGGCAGCAGCAGATATGCGCAGGCGTGTAACAGTACGGCGGGATCGCTTGAGAATGCCAAGGCGCAGCAGCGGGGAGAAGGCACGCTTGGAACTCATGGCGAACACGATCAACAAGGCGAGGCCCGCAATCAGACTGACAATGGCGATAATGCCGGAGCGTGTGGCTGACTTGCCGGACACCGCCGCACTGATGGCCACGCCACCTTGGTTGAGCGCCAGAACCAGACCGACCAACGCGACAACAATGGACCCAAGCTGAATCGGGTCAAGATAGGCAGCCTCGGTCGGTGTCTTCTGCTCAATGCACTTCATGCCGATGCATGCTGCGATTAGCACCAGCGGAATGGCGATGACGAAAATCGCGCGCCACGGCAGCACTGTGGTCACCGCGCCGCCGACGGTCGGGCCGATGGCCGGAGCCACGGTAATGACCAGCGATCCTACGCCCATCAATCGGCCGATTTTCGAACGAGGAGACTGCTCCAGGATGATGTTGATCATCAACGGCGTGGCCACGCCTGAGCCAATGCCCTGAATAATGCGGGCGACAATCAGCAGCGGGAAGGCTTGGGCGACGATCATGATCAGCGAGCCAACGATGGCCAGAATCACAGCCGCAAGAAAAAAATGGTTTTCAGCGCGAATCGGCGCTTCAAAAACGAGCTGGTGGGCATGGTAGCGGCCACCGCCAACAGATAAATCGTGGTAATCCATTGCACAGTGGCCGTGTCGACATGGAATTCGCGCATCAGTGCGGGGAAAAAAAGCACGGTCATCACGGTTTCGGTCAGAATGCCAATGAAGGCAAGTGAGCCGACAGCCACAATCGCGCCGATAAGACGTGTGGGAATCTTCTCGTTATCAATATGCTGCTCAGGCATACATGCTCCTAAACGTTCGGTTGCAAGGTATGGAATGTAAGGTTTACCAACCGGCGTAGGTACCTGTGCGTGCGGATAAACCGGCAATCGTACTGCCTTGGCTGCACGCTATGGAATCACAAAACCACCTGTGAGTGTACGGTTCGGGGCGGACGCTACGGTCGATGCGCAATGGGTTGTCCCTTGGTTTGGTGGGGTTTGATGGGGCGGATTCGGCATTGGTCCGGTAGCAGTTCGGCATTGGTTCAGCATGAGGAAACCGCGATAATATCTGCCCTGCCGCCTAGTTTGGTGAACCATGGGTATTGAGAACACGCATAAGCTGATTGTCAACTGCCTGCCACTCAACGAAGGGAGAACGGAGGGCTTTCGCCAAGGCGGCTCGCGATGTGCCGCAGGAATTCGTGGGCGACGAAGCGCACCGCGGCGACATGGTCTGGTCGGCCGCTGTTCCCGAGGAGCTTCGCTCCCGAGCTACCGCAGTCATCGGCAACTTTCCGGTCTCGCAGGCTTCCCAATACACCCGTCTTGAATGGTTGCAGACCTTCAGCGCCGGTGTGGATGCGTACATCTGCCCGGGTGTGCTGCCTCGCGGCACCATGGTCACCAATGCGAGCGGCGCGTATGGCCAAAGCGTGTCGGAACACATGTTCGCCACCATGTGGGCATTGATGAAGAACCTCAACCGGTATGCCTCCAATCAGCGTGATCATCAGTGGCAGGATGAAGGACCGGTATTGAGCCCGGAAGGTGGCATCGCGCTGATTATCGGCGTCGGTGACATCGGGTCGCATTTCGCTCAGCTTGCCCAATCCGTAGGTATGCGTACTTTCGGCGTGCGCCGTCATGCGGACGTGCCGGCCAAGGGCATTGAAAAGATGTATGGCTTCGAGCGGCTGGAGACGCTGTTGCCATTGGCAGACGTGGTGGCGATGGCGGTGCCGCGCTCGCCGCAGACCCATCATCTGCTGAATGCGGATCGTCTGGGTCGTCTGAAATCCACAGCCATCGTGATTAATGCCGGGCGTGGCGACGCCATCGATCCCGAGGCCTTGGCTGACGCCTTGCACAATGGACGGCTCCACGGTGCCGGATTGGACGTCACCGAGCCTGAGCCGTTGCCGGCGGAAAGTCCGTTGTGGGATGAGCCGCATTGCCTGATCACCCCGCATGTGGCCGGCGGCAATCATTTGGAAAAGACTTCCGAACACATCATCCGCATCGCCCTGACCAACGTTTCCCGCTATGCCAAACAGCAGGAACTGTTGAATCTCGTGCGATACTGATTCGCCTGTGTCGGGCGGCGGGCGGCCATCGCCTGACACTGAATACAGATAAGGGGCGTATAACACCGTTGTTATACGCCCCTTATCGGGCAATCCGAAAAAAGATGGTTGATAGTCAGTACCAATCAGTACTGGTTCGCGCCGATACCCTCGAACTTCACGTTGAAGCCACGCTGGTAATGCAGGAACATGCTGGCGCCATAGCGGTCGACCGGACGGTGCGTGAACAGCATACGAATGGCGAATGCGGTCTGCACGTCCTTAGGCAGCGCCAGGAATGCTTGGTGGGCGTCCCAGTACGGGTCGTACACCACGGCGGCACCGGGCACGTAGGCGTAACCGTAGCCATCCTCGTTGACGTATCCCATGAACGGCAGATCCCAGGCGTTGTGTTTGGTGAGTTGTGCCTTGAAGTCCTCGACCTCGGCCAACGCCGCGTCGCTCAGGCCGAAGCTCTTGGCCACTTCATTGGCCTTGGTTGTTTTCGAATCCGGGTCCTTGCCGAACATATCCGGGTTGACGATGATGACTTTTCCCTCCGCCATAATGTGTTCCTTTCAGCATGGCGTTCCCCAAGCAAGCACCTAGGGGAAGTACTGGCATTGTTCGATTCACATATGAATTGAACAACATGTTACCTTCTCTGTAGAAAAGGATTGTGCACTTTGTTGATGTGCTGGTTTCAAAGCCTAGCATGAAAAATGGCGGATATAAGCCGTTTTGCCGGTTATTAATCTATTGGTAATGCAATTGGGAAGTTATGGTAGTCTGTGATGTCTGATGTTCATATCTTGCAAAAGTGAACATGATAAATGTATGTTTTGAGGGTGAAAGCAACAAAAAAACGGCCGTGTACATGAACTCATGTACACGGCCGGCGTGTCGCATCCCGCTGCGACTGCGGCATCGAGATGATACCTGCAGAGGCGTGGTTGATCAGGGGCCCAATGAACGTCGCCCGAGGTTAATTTCAGTCTGATAGTTCGTAGCCGTTGGCGTCTTTATGCCACGGTGAGCCGGGCTTGCTGCACAGAATGATGATGCCTTCAACAAAGCCCCAGATGGCGGCTGCGATTGGGCCAAGTCCGAGCAGAATCCAGCCGACAAGCGTCAGCAGCAGCTGGGCCACGGCCTTGCCGGTGTTGCCGAGATAGAAGTTGTGCACACCAAGTCCGCCGAGGAAGATGCCCAACAGGCCGGCAGCCAGCTTGACTTGGACGATTGCCCCACCGGGGCGGCGGCATACGGAGCGGCGGTGGTGTATTGCGGCTGCGCGTAGGCGTTCGGCTGCTGGTAAGCCTGTCCATAGCCGGGCTGCTGGCCGTAGCCCGCTGCGGGCTGTGCGGGCTGGCCGTACTGCGGCTGGCCGTACTGCGGCTGGCCGTACTGAGGCTGAGCGTATGCGCCGGCGGGCTGGCCGTATTGCGGTTGCTGCTGGCCGTAGCTTCCGGCGGCGGGTTGAGCGTATGCGGCGGGCTGTGGGGCGCCATAGCCCTGCGGCTGCTGTGCGGCATCTTGGCCGTAAGACGGTTGTGCCGGCTGTGCGGGCTGTGCCGGCTGCGGAACACTGTCCGAACCGTACGGTTGTTGTTGATTATCAGTCATGCGGGTCAGTCCCTCTCAATCGGGAACGGCAATACCTTCTTACCGTTTCTGCACAACATCATCTCATGTTTTGCCCAATAGTAAAACCTGCCGCGCTACGATTGGGCCATGAGAAGTTTCCTGACCAGCTGGTTGATTATGACTATCGCCGCCGCCGTCATGGTCGCGGTGACTCCCGGCATGACCCCGGTGGGGGAGCCTCCGATTCTCGGCATCGCCGCGTTCGCTTTGTTCATGGCGCTGATTAATGCGTCAATCAAGCCGATTGTGCATCTGATCGCACTGCCGTTTGCGATTCTGTCTCTCGGGCTGGTCACCTTGATTATCAATTGGCTGTTCATGCGACTCGCCAGCTGGCTGGCGGTCAGTCTGTTCGGCGTGGGCGTCTTCGTACACGGTTTCTGGTGGTCGGTACTGGGGTCCTTGGTCCTGACCATTGTTGCGGGAATCGTCGGGTCCATCTTGGATCAGTGACGGTGCTCGTTGGGCAGAATATGAGTAATGGCGGTTGGAATCGGACTGATTCCAACCGCCATTACTCATATCAAGCTACGGGCGAGCGGGCGAACATTACTCGCGCACCAAGCGGATATGCTCCACATCGTCGCGCCGGGGAGCGACGGAACAGCACGAAACGATTGCCGATGGACTGCACCACTTCGGCGTTCAGCTGCTCGGCAAGCTCGGCGGCGGCTTCCTTTGGCGGTCAGGCCAGAACCGTCCTGCACGGCGCACTTGATGAGCTCGTGCTTCTCAATGGTCTCATCGGCCTGATTGACGGCCGACTCGGTCAAATCGTTCTTGCCCACATAGAACAGGGGCTTCAGCGAGTTCGCCATCGCGCGCAGCTGCTTGATTTGCTTCTTGGTCAATGCCATGGGAATTTCCTTTACATCTTTCGTATAACCACACCAGCATAGCAACCGGTGCTGTCTGCGCTGTTTGCCGCCCTACAGCGCGATGATGGCCGCGATGTAGATGATGACGGCAGCGGCGAATATGAGATCTCGCGCGGCGATGGTCAGGGCACGCCAGTGGGTGCGGCGGATGCCCTCCTCGTAGCAGCGGGCGTCAAGTGCGAGGCTCAGGTTGTCCGCGTGACGCAACGTGCCGGCGAAAATCGGCACGATAATCGCGCTCATCGCCTTGATGCGCTGGGCCAGTGAACCGGTTTCGATGGAACCGCCACGCGCGGATTGGGCGTCGACGATGGCGCGGGTTTCGTCGGTCAGCGTTGGAATGAATCGCAATGCCAGACTCATGACCAGCGCGATTTCTTGGGCATGGATACCGAGCCGGTTGAGCGGACTGATCAAGGTGGCGAAGGCGTCGGTCATGGCGGTAGGCGTGGTGGTAGTGAGGAAACACCGCGCCCAGAATGATTACCAATGCGAAACGGCAGGCGTACAGCACGGCTATGGTCACGCCCTGATCGGTGATGCTTAGCGGGCCAAGCGCCACCACCGGCGTGCCGGTGCGTACCACAAACAGATTGACCACGCCCATCAGCACCAGCAGGATCGAGAATCGGATGAATGGATTCAAGCACCCGTAACGGGTTCAGGCGTGCCGCCGCGATAACGGCCAGGGTGATGGCGATGCCCAGCGCGAGCTGGGTTGGCGTGTTCACCGCGAACATCGTGAACATGGCGGCCAGGGAAGCCCACCATCTTCACGCGCGGGTCAAGTCGGTGTATCACTGAGTGCGCAGGGCCGTTGGAGGATACGGCCGGCTCGGTGACGGTGGCCGTGACGGGGCCGCCGGATGCGGGGGCGGCAATCGGCATACGGACCACGCGGTCGGCGATTTGCTCGGCCTCCTCCCGGTCATGGGTGATGATGAGCACGGTCACGCCACGCGATTTGAGCGTGCGCAACAGCTCATGGATACGCTTCTTGGCTTGGGCGTCCAGACTCGCGGTCGGCTCGTCCATGATGAGCACGTCAGGATTGCAAGCCAGCACGCCGGCAATGGCTGCCAATCGTTGTTGCCCGCCGGACAGGTCGAAGGGGGAGCGGTCGGCAAGATGCCCGATATGCAGCAGTTCCAGTGATTCGCGCACGCGGTCGGCTACCTCGGTCTCGCCAAGCCCTTGGTTGCGTGGGCCGTACGCCACGTCCTCGGCTACCGTGTCAGCGAACAGCTGATGCTCTGGATGCTGCATCACGTAACCCACATGCCGGCGCAATTGCGCTAATTGCTTGCGATTCGCCGACTTCGGGCGCACGTTGCGACCGCGCTTGCCGGTCGAGGCCACCGGAACACCGGCCACTTCGATGCTGCCGGCGGTCGGCGCAGTCAGTGCGCACAACATGCGCACCAGCGTCGACTTGCCCGAACCATTCACGCCCATCAGTGCCACGGTTTCACCGCGCGCGATGGTGAACGACAGGTCATCGATAACCGCCCGTTTGGCCGAAGGATAGCGATAGGTCAGATGCGAGACGCGAATAATGGGGTTCGTCATATCACCGATGCCATCGGAGAGCAGCGGCAGTTCGGAGCCGTCTTCGCGCTCCCGCTGGCGGGGGCTGTCGTTCGTAGGGCGACTGGGGGCGGCTTCTGTGCCGATACTACCCTCAGTCTCGCTTTGCGAGACAGCCTCCGCTAGCGGGGGTCGATTATCGACGGCTGCAGTGATACCAATGATTCGCCCGGCCTCCATGTGCACGATGCGATCGGCATGAACGGTTTCATCTGGATGATGCGTGACATGCACAATAGTGGTGCCGCGCGCCTGCAAATCATCCAAAATGCGCATAACTTCGGCGCGTGCGGATTCGTCCAGCATGGCGGTCGGCTCATCCAATACCAGCATTGCCGGGTTCATGGCCAGCATGCCGGCGATGGAGGCGCGTTGCTGCTGCCCGCCGCTCATACGGGTCGGGTCGGACTGGCGTAAGTTCGCCAACCCCACGGCCTGCAATGAATCAACGATACGCTCGCCGATGAGCTCGCGCTCCAGCCCGAGATTCTCCGGGCCAAAGGCCACGTCATCCTCCAACACGGTGGTGACCAGCTGATCCTCGGGATTCTGGAACACCATACCGATGCCGTGGCGGGCAGCACGATAGGCATCGGCATTCGGGCCGGCTGCGTACACGCGTTGCCCCAGTAACGTCACTTCACCACCGTCCGGCGCGGTCAATCCCGCAATCAGACGGGCTAACGTGGATTTGCCCGACCCGTTCGGACCGACCAAGCATAGGCGCTCGCCGGCATGGACCGTGAGTGAAACGCCATCCAAAGCCCATGAGGTGCCGCGGTCATAGCTGAAACGAATGTCCTTGAGCACGGCGGCGGGGAGGCAGGCTCGGCGGAAGCGTGAGGTTCGGCAGAATCGTGGAACTCGTCGGCGTCGAAGGAATGGGGTGCAACGGTCATGAAACAGCAATCCGTAACTGATAGGCGAAAACGCAGAATCCCGGCCCGTGCCGGGATTCTGCGTTCTGGTTTCTTTGAGTGGTCTTTGGTGGTCGTTAGTCGTGGCGGGCATCGGCCCGTCTCAGGCCAGTCACTGCTGCTTGGACAGCAGGTTGGAGATCGGCTTGTAGATCAGGAAGGTGATCACGGCGTGAATCGCCATCTTAGCCACGTTGAACGGCAGCAGAATCGGCAGAATCATCGCGGCCACAGCTTGGTAGGTCATGTGCGCGTAAATCGGCGTGACAATCAGGTTGCTCACCAGCGCCACCACGATGGCCAGCACCGCACCCACCAGAATGCCGATGGCGGCACCCTTGCGCGTACGGATCTTACGGTAGATGAACGCGGCCGGCACAGACAGGAACAGCGCCACCAGCACAGCCATCAGCGAACCCCACGGATTGGCGAACATGTGCGGCACAAAGCCGAGCACAGACACGATTGCGGCGGCGGCCGGGCCATACGCAAAGCCGGCAATCAGGCAGACGATGCCGGACGGGTCGTACTTCAGCCAAGTGACCGGCGTAATCGGGAATTCAATGAAGCTGGTGACCATCGCCAGCGCCACGAACAGTGCATACATGGCGATACGGCGCGTGGACCAGCGACCAGAATCGGCCACACCAGTGGTGTGTGAGCCAAGTTTGGCGCTGGTGCTGGCGGTGGACGTGCTGGCCGAACCCTCGGCCTCGGGTGCCACAGAACGAACAACTTGCATGCGAATACGCGAAGATACACTCATAATGAGCCCTCGTTTCTTCCATCCGGACTATACCGTTGGCGCCGGAATCTCACCGGATCAGCCGCTTGCGCGGGTCGCGGGCTTCCTGCCATCCCCGTTATGAAACCCGGGGTGCAGGTTACCGCCAGTAAGGAATTGCACCTTCCCTGAAACTGACAGGCTTATTCATACGCCATGCGCCGGACGTATGCAACCCGCGTTTCACTGTGCAGAAATTCGTCTTGTGCCGGTCAAGTGCAACAATGGGAGCCATGGCTGAAGTGAAGAAACCCAACAACACCATCGACAAGCTTGCCCTGATCGTCACCACCTACAAACGTCAGCAGTTGCTTGAGACACTGTTCGATTCGATTCTGGCGCTTGAACAGGCACCGTGGCGCATTGTCATCGTGGACAATGAGCAGTCCGATCAGACGGCGGACATGGTCGCTGCGTTTGCCGGCAAGGTGACCGGCCAATGGGGCACCACCGTGGCCGACCAGTCCGGTAACGAAGAACGTGTGGTCTATGCGCCGCAGACCGAGAACCTGGGTGGTGCGGGCGGTTTCTCCGCCGGCGTGGCCAAAGCCTACGAGCTGGGTGCCGCATGGTTCTGGGTGATGGATGACGATGTGGCCGTGCTGCCGGACGCCATTGCCAAGCTGGCCAAGTGGACCGACAAGCACGAGGTGATTCAGGGCTCCCGATTCGATTACGATGGCGGCCCGTTCTACTGGCAGTACGACTTCATTGTGCCGCTGGGCATTCCGAACCCGATTGCGCCCGCCGCATTTGGTCCGGCCGGGTATCGAGTGATGGACACGCTGTGCTTCGAAGGCGGCCTGTTCAACCGCCGTGTGGTTACGGAAATCGGTCTGCCGGACCCGCGCTTCTTCATCTACTGGGATGACACGATGTATGGCTACCGCGCCAGCAAGGTCACCAACCCGATTGTGGTGCCCGACGTGATCCTGCGCCGTACGCGCGAAATCGGCAATTGGGATATCGCCGGCGTGCGCCAGCTCAACTCCACATCCGACATGAACCGGTATCACATCATGCGCAACCGCGGATACATGGCCCGGTACTTCATGACCTATGGTGACTTCCGTCCGCTGGTGTTTGGACTGGGTACCGTGCTCACCGCGGCCAAGGAAGTCATCCGCCTGGTGATGGTGGATCGCGAGCACCTCAAGACCGGTTTGGTACAGATTGCCAAGGGCTGGTGGGACTCGCGCAAGCTGATGCACGACCCCACCTGGAAGCCCATGCCGTCGCTGAAGTAGCCGTAGTAGTGGCTCCCCTCTATGAGGGGGTCACTACAGGTTACTTATGGATGAACAGGCCACCGTCGCCCCAAGCCCACTGGCCTTGGCCGGCACCGATCTGGAAGTGCAGCTTGGCGATGCCCATGTCATTGAACGCGTGATGCTCATCTTCCGCACTCTGATCGATATGCGCGGCGGCGGTATCGTCGGCCGGATTATACGAGAAGGTGATTGGCTGACGGTTCATCGCGCTCGGCGCCTTCATCGCAGCCTCGCGCCGGACTTGAACCAATCCGGAGCGGCCTCGCGCCCCTCATCGCTCATTGTGGCGGTGAACTGCTCATAGGTCTTGGTGGCGCGGCGCGTGCGTTGCGCTTCGCATAGCTCCTCATAGGATTTCGCCTGATAATCCAGATGATTCTTCGGATGCCCGATCACCACACCGAGATACAGCTCCTGGCCAGAGGTGACGCGGCAATGCTTGGCCGCCTCCGCCTTGTCCCATGAGCCGGCGACCCATAAGGTGCCGAGGCCGCGCAACGTGGCCGTGAGCACCATGCGTTCGGCATAGAAGCCGGCACGCTCTTTGGCTTCCGCATCGTTCGCGGGGCCGACGATAGCCAGATAATTCGCCGCATTGGTCAGATGACCTGAAGCATTGGCTTCGGCGAACACCTTGGGCTGGTCGCGCACCAGCTGAATGTTGAGATCGCCGAGTAAGTTGATCGGCTGAAGCGCCATCTCGAGCTGGCGGGCCGTATCGTCGTCGATCGGCTCATCATCGTAGGCGCGTACGGCGGTGCGGATGTTAATTGCATCAATAAGTTGGGTATGTTCTGCCATACCTCTCATTATCGCGCGCGACACAGAGTCAGTCCGCCATAGACGCCGATTTTTCCTAGTATGCGAAATCGCATGCATTGCCCCATTGTCAGGCTTGAAAACGATACGAATAGGGTACGTAGTGACCGGCGACGATGCACACGTTTGCACAATTGGTGTGTAATGGTTTCGTGTTGAGCGTAATTCGCGTTAAACTGGGCGCAACCTTACGAACTGATGAAAACGTATGGAAAGGAAGGTCAACGATGATTGAAACTGCACAGGCTTTCGGTGTTGACATTGGCGGTTCCGGCATCAAGGCCGCACCTGTCGATCTGACCAAGGGCGATTTCGCCGAGCCACGATTGAAGATTCTCACTCCCGAGGTCTCCACCTCCTCAGGCCGTGGCTAAAATCGTCAAGCAGCAGCTCGACCACTTCGAAGTGCCTGAATCCGCACCCGTTGGCATCGCTTTCCCCGCGCCGATCAAGCCCGGCCAGAAGCTCGACTTCATGGCTAACCTCGACCAGTCTTGGATTGGCGTGGACGTTACTGAAGTGTTCTCCGAAGCCTGCGGCCGCCCGGTCGTCGTGGTAAACGACGCCGACGCCGCCGGCCTGGCCGAAGTCCAGTTCGGTGCCGCCAAGGGCCAGGATGGTCTGGTCATCGCCACCACACTGGGCACCGGCATCGGCACCGCCTTGATTTACAACGGCGTGCTCATCCCGAACACCGAACTTGGACACATCATCCTGAGCGCCAAGCATCTGGACGCCGAGAAGTATGCCTCCTCCGCGATTCGCGAGAATGAGGAACTGGGCTACAAGAAGTGGGCCAAGCGTCTGACCAAGTACTACGGCCTTATGGAGAAGTACTTCAACCCGGACCTGTTCACCGTCGGCGGCGGCGTGAGCCGTCAGAGCGAAAAAGTTCCTGCCGTACGTGGATATCAAGACCCCGATCGTGCCCGCCAAGCTGCGTAACCAGGCCGGCATCGTCGGTGCCGCCTACTATGCCAGCACCAAGCAGCAGTGAGCCAGTGAGCGTGGGTGTGCAGCGCTGACCCCGCGAATATGCTTCAGGCCGTCCGACTAGTCGGGCGGCCTTTCGCATTGCATAGGAAAGGTATGCGACGCATTCCCGGGAAAGTTGCGCAAAGTGGGCGTGTGTATGGAGGTCTGTGGCGACGCATTCCCGGGAATGTGTCGCGTTTGAGGGTGTGATTCGGGTCCAGAGCGACGCATTTCCGGGAATGTTGCGCGATTGAGAGCGGGACAGGGGGCACCACGCTCTATCGTGGGAGGGTATGAGCGTGCATTTCTCTTCTCGTGTGGATATTTCTGCGCCGAATCCCATTGCGGCGGCCGAGGCGGCAGCCAAGGCAAACGGCATCGCACTCAGCAAACTCAACGATTCCAATCCGACCCGCCACGGGCTGGCACCTGAATTGGTGCCGAGCGTGTATACGGCCCGACCCACGTGGACCGCGTGCGGCACGAGAAGCATTGGCCGCATTCCTCAATACGGCAAACGTGGTAGACGCAAGCAGCCCTCAGTTGGCTTCGCCCGCCGCCATCGGGGCGGGAACGAGCGCCATGCCGCTTTCAACAATGCGAATACCGCCATCGAGGGCGTTGACCCGGACGTCCTGTACTTGCTGAGCTCCACGTCCGAGGCGTATTCGTGGCTGATTAAGTTACTTTGCGATGCCGGCGACGCGGTGCTGGCACCCAAACCCGGCTATCCGCTGATTGAGTCGATTGCACGGCTTGAATGCGTTGACACGGTCGAATACCAGTTGCAATTCGACGGCTCCTGGTTCATCGACATCGCCGAACTCGAGCGGCTGCTCAGCGAGCCCGGTGGCGAACGCATCAGAGCATTGGTGCTCATCAACCCGAACAATCCGACCGGTTCGTACGTAAAACCAACCGAGCGTGCACGTATCGTGACATTGTGCCGTGAACATGGCATCGCCCTTATCGCCGATGAAGTGTTCTTCGATTACTCTCTCGAACCTTTCCCCGGCAACGCACGGCTCGCGGGGAGCGCGGCGTGCTCACCTTCGCCCTAGACGGATTCTCCAAAATGCTGGCCGCGCCGCACGCCAAAGTCGGGTGGATTCAGGTATCTGGACCCGACGAGGACGTTGCCGAGGCACAGCGTCGACTGGACGTCATCGCCGACGATTATCTGCCGATGAGTGACATAATTGCCGAACGGATTCCCGCATTATTGAACGCCGCGCCCGCACAGACCAGACGGGTGGGGGAACGCGTGCGCAATAACCTGGCCAAGTTGCACGAGTTGCTTGACGCCGATCCCAACGGGCTGGTCAGCGTGCTACGGGCCGAAGGCGGCTGGAACGTGCCGCTACGAGTGCCTTCAGTCATCGATGAGAACGAACTGGTGCTGCGGTTGATTGACGAGCACCAACTCACCGGACAGCCCGGCTACTTCTTCGACATGACTTCCAATGGATACCTGGCCGTTTCCCTGCTACCCGAACCGGACGAATTCGAGCGTGGCATCCGCGCCGTGCTCAATACCGTCGCCGCTTTGCTGCGATAGGCCGGTGTTTGCCGGCACCACACCTGTACTCCACGTACAATAGCGGCATGGGATTCTTGTTTAGACCGAAAGAACTGCCACGCCCGGCGTCGCTGACGTTCACTTTGGATCAGGCCGGGCATACGTATGATGATGGGCACGTGGGACTTGCTCCCACGGACATCACCATCAGCGAGCTGCGGGTGGCTGTGATCGGACTGAACGGCGCAGGCAAATCCACATTGCTGGGTCTGCTGGACGGTTCGTTGAAGGCCAACGCCGGCACGGTGACCATTGCGGGCGGTGAGGAACGTCTTGACCCGGCTGTGAAGAAGGACGCGAAGCGCATCGATAATCTGGTCGGCAAAGTTCGCCGCGAGGAGATTCCGAACAGCTTTTACCAAGCGGCGAATATTTCCGAGGCTGTTTCCGAAGCGCTGAAAAAAGCACAAGGTGCCCGAGTCAGAACGTCATGCGCGCATCGGCAATCTGTTCGCGCATTTTGATTTGGCGCAGGTCTCCAAGGCCAAGGCCAGCGAACTGGACTCCGAGAAACGGCACCTGCTGGCTATTGCGGCCGCGCTGAGCTTTGAGCCGAGTGCGATTGTGGCGGATGAGCCGAGCAAGGGATTGATGAGATTGGCACCGCGCATGTGGCCAAGGCGTTGTTCAGCTACAACAAGCAGGTGATTTTCGCCACGCATGACACGGATATGATCCGCCGGCCCGAATACGCCATCGACCGTGTACTGGTGCTGGATGAGCACGCGGTCGCGTTTGACGGAGCGCCGGCTGAGGCTGTGGCGTTTTATGAGGATCTGATTCGCCGCAAGTATGAGGCTGCGAAGCGGTAGCAGATAGGAATCGGCCGTTGGGGGATTGGCATCGGCCGTGAGGTCGATGCCAAGGCTCACGCGAAGTAGAAGCCGCGGAAGCCGTACTGGTAGACGCGGTAGATGTATCCCGAACTGAGCACCATCTTGTACTGTGCCTTGAGGTTGCCGTCGTCATCGTAGACGCCGAACAGGCCCTGCATGCCGATGTCCACCAGGTTCAGGTCATCGGACAGTTCCTGTGCGGAGGAGACATACGGCGAATACGGCACATCGAAAGTCCTGCACTTCGGTGTAGGTTCCGGCGTTCTCGTCGACCAGGTACTTGCGGAACTGGGAGTTCGAGTTCTCATCCTTGAGCTCTGCGCGGTCGAAATGCCATCGATCATGGTCCAATCGAAATCAGGACGGGTCATGGCATAACCGAAGTCGTTATCGAACATGTAGATGTAGTACTGGCCGTCCTCCAGCGAGGAATCGTACTGCACAGTGATTGAGTGCTGGCCGCCGGTGTCGCCGGAATCGCCCACCTTGGTCAGGAAGGAGGGCTGCGCATCCATGCCATTCCATACGCTCGGCTCGCCGATCATGTAGTCGAGCGACGGCGTGCCTTCGATGTCATTGATCTTGATCATCGTGGAGGTCTCACGTGCGGACAGCAACGCGGAGCCATCATCCATGAGCTGGATGGTGTTGAAGTGGATCCAGTCCCAACGGTTCGTGGCGGTCGGATCGGATTCGTCGATGCCGGAATGATTGGTGGATTGCTTGTAATCGGGGAACAGGTCGCCGAAATCCACCAGCAGGCTCACCTCGCCGGAGTCGGTGTCCACCTTGATGACCTGATCCCTGCACGGCATGGTCCGAATGTTTCAGATCGGTGGCCAGAGAGACGATATTGCCGTCGGAATCCAGCGCGTAATCATGGTGCAGGATGTACTGGTCGCCCAGATTGATGATCTTGACCAGCTTGCCCTAGGCGGTTCATGCCGACGAAATGCTTGGTGGAGGCGGAGAACCACATGATGCCGTCATTGTCGAACAGCAGACGGTGCGAGCGGTAGTAGAGCACCGGGATTTCGCCGCGAATCACACCGTTCGCGTCATAGTAGTACATGAAATCCTGCTCGTTGGAATCATTGCCGAGAATCGCGTACAGGCCATTGCCGAGCGTGGTGACCGTGGATTCGTCGGGGGGGGCGATGGCCTGTTCGAGCCGTACTTTCTCCTCGCCGAGCAGTTTCGGGCCGGTCTGCTCGATGGTGCGCGTGGTGGCGTTGCCGTCGGTGTCGGTGATGGTCAGGGTAATGGTGTTCTTGACCTTGGGGATCAGTCCCAACACCAGAAACTCGTGCTCGGTGGAGGCGATGTCATTGCTCGATACCGTGGTCGTCTGACTCGCCGTGCTGGTACCGCCGACATTGCCGGAACCGTCGGCGTCGCCGGCGGCGGCCTCACGGTATGCGGCGGCCGCCTCATCGCTGGTGATGGCGTTGGCCGTGTAATCCGGGTACCCCTCAGCGGAAACGGTGTAGCTGACGGTGGAGGCCCGATCGGTGGTGAAGTACACGTACATGGACGTGGTGTTGGTGCCGTACGGGTTCACCTTGGTGTAGATGCTGTCGACTGTGTGCGTTCTTTGGCGTCGCGCTCGTCGGCGATCTCGGTGTCCATCATCTGCTGGTATTCGTCGGTATAGACGTTCTCGATCTGGGCGTTGAGCCGCTCCACGCGGCGTTCCTTGATGGAGGCGCTGACGTCGTCCTGTGAGAACAGGCACAGACCAATGGCGATGGCTGCGGTGACGGCTGCTGCGGATATTTTGAAGACGCGACTACGGACGGCAGTGGACACGGGGAAACCCTCACGACAGTATGGGTAAACGATTAGTGAATTACGTCACATACATTATGCCGCAGGTCTTGGAAAAACACCGGCCGGAATGCTGGGAGAATACTGAAGCTTGGCGGGTCGCCGAGCGGTCCGGTCCTATAGCAGGGTGAACCAAGACTGAACCTGATGCCAGAGCGTCGGATTGTTGGCGATCATCGAATCGCTGCGCGACTGCACGAAGCAACTTAGTATGGCTATGCCCAGCGCCCACAATACGGCCAGCATCACGACCCAGCGCATCAGCCAACGCCACGGAGTGACGCGGGCGATGCCATCGCCTGAAGCGGCGTCGTTGGCCCCCGCCAATGAGCGGCTCGGTTCGCGCCCATTGACCAGCCACAGTAGCCCCGGTATGGACGCCAGCGAGATCAGCCAGCCGAAATCGGCGGAATACCGCCATCCCAAACCGCCGACGCGGCTGTCGAATACGACCAGCACCGCCGCCACGGCCAAGCAAGACATCAGCCATGGCCGCATGCCGTGTGTTTCCAATCTGCGCAGCAGGGGCAGCGCCAAAGCCATCAAGGTCAGTGGCGTGGCCGTGAAAATCGCGCCGACCATCACCTCGTAATAACCCCATTGCGGCATCGGGGCGGGAGAGCCCGCCAGCCACGGGAAACGATCCATGAAGCGCAGCGGCAGGAACAGGTAATACCAGATGTTGGCGGGCATATCCGCGGACGGGGTGGTATACCGGGTCATATCGGATATGGAGAACTGATACGCATTGCCGAAATTGAACGGGGAATCGAACCGAACCATGTTCCACGCCATCAGAGGCGTCACGACGAGAATGGCGGGAATGATTACCGCCAGCGGCGCGCGCAACGCCTGCAACGGCTTGATGCGGCGTGTGCGCAGACCGGTGCCCAGCGCGCGAATCTGCGGCCAGAACAGGGGAACGCAAGCAATGCGGCCAAGGTGAACGTCGGTCGGCATCCGAAATTCGCCGCAATGCACAAGGCGCCCAAGGCCAGTCGTGGCAGGGAGAGAGGCTTGGCATCGCCCGCCTGCCATCGGTCCGATGGTCTCAGCGGACGGCGGGACGTGTCCGCGCCGAGCCATAGCCATAGTCCCAGCGACGTCAACGTCAGCGATGCGGCGAACGGTATCTGATAGAAGTTCGTGCGATACAGCAAATACCCCATTTGCGCGCTCACCAACGATGAGACCACTACTAACGACGCGGCCGCCACCGAAGTCTTCGGCATCACACGATGGATGACGCGCAGCACCAGCAAGGAGAAGAAGATGATGAACAGCAGCACGAGAATATACTCGGCGGCGGATGTCGGCAGATTATGACCGGCCAGCAGACGATAGGGGACGAACAGCAGCACTGCGGGCAACACGCCAAAATAGGAATACCAGTGACCGTCATAATACGCGTAATCCCAGTAGAGCGGACTGGCTCCATTGGCGAGTAGCTGGGCACGTGTGGCTACGTCATAGGGGTGCTCGGTGGCGGCCAGCTGTTCGGGAACCGGCAAGTCGAGCCAGGGCCGGCCGGCGACCAGCGCATCGGCCACATGCCCATACTGGTCGAAATCATAGGTGTAATCGCCGGAAACGTGGAAGACGAGCGAAGACGTGTACCACAGTTCGTGGATGATGGATACGCCGATAAGCAGGGTAGGAATCGCCAGAAGCCCCACGAAAGCAAGTCGTTGCCGAGTGCTGGACGGGTCAAGCGTGATACGCCACAGGCGCGATCCCGGCCTCCAGACGGCAATCATCAGCAACACCAAGGCCATGGCGAGCACGCGCATCCAATTGATGACGAACGGTACGCGCACGTTGGCGCGGGCGTCGGTGACCGGTACGATCGCGCCGCGCTCTTCCTGAATCCAAATACGCACGATGCCGGCACCCGGCGCCTTGACATAATGGCTGCGAATAGCGTCGGGATTCATCGACTGGGCCTTGCCGGTGATGCCATCGACATCCGCGCGCACATGAATGGTCGCCAGCGGTTTGAAGACTTCCTTATCGTCGTTCGCTTTGGATTCGGCCTCGGCCTGCTCGCGGGCCTTATCGATGACCTTGCTGCTCTCGGTATCGATGCGTAGGTAATCCGACGTGCCGTCCGCGGTCAGTTCAAGATAGGCCTTGGTCGGATCGGTGACGGTCAACATGCCATCATTCCGGCGCGTGAGACCCGAACCCAGCGTGTTATGCACGGCGTTCGTATCCGTGCTCGCTCCGAGCGTACGCCAGAACGGCAGGTTGAACACGATGCACTCCATGGCGGCGATGGCGGCGACGGCGGCCAGCAAGGCGATCAGCAGGCGCACCAAACGCAGCCGGTGCCGGGTATCCGGGCGGCTGGGCAGGTGCCGTTCATGATTCGACGGCATCGGACGGTCTGCGCGAGTGTGGTCTATGGAATGCACGCATTTATTCTATAGGCTTTATTCGGGCTTGATGTCGGGCAAACAAGAGACAATGTGAATCATGCCAAAACGTACATCGGACCATGGGAAGCACAACCGCACGCCACTGCTGGGCGGGCTGAAGGATTCGATGAACGCGCTCGCGGCCGATCTGGGACTGTCCAAGCCGAAGAAGCACGATACGAATCCGTTCGGCGATGCCTTGCGGGAGACCAGTGAGCGTAAAGGCGGCATTATCGACGAACTGACTCGCCATGCAGTGGCGCTGAGTCCTGTAATCAAGCGGCGCACCTTCCCCGAATTGGAGAACGTGCCGGAAGGGCTGGTGCTTGGATGGGCGCAGCTGCCCTCCACCAGAGGCCGCGGCTTCTCGCTTGGCATTTTCCCCGACCGCGATCATTTTGCGCAGGTGGCGTTCGCCGATACGCATGGCCGCGTATTCGTGGGCACCGACCCCAACATGGACGTGCAGGATATGCAGGCGCGATTCATGTTCGGCAAGGAAAAAGAAGTGACATTGCCGGACGGTGAGCGGCTGGGCGAAAGCGACGAGCCTCGTTCACGTTCCGGTTTCTCCCGTACAGACCGTGGCCTGGGAAGTGCGCTGCATCATGGGCGTGGTTTGGGGCGTGGCCTTGGTCATGGTGCTGACGGTGTGAAGGCCATTACCGGTGGCGTGGTGGGGCGTGACGACACCGGACGCATGACGTGGCTCGCCTCATGGCTCAAGGCCGGCAACCGGTACACGCTTGAGCAGATGCGTGCCAATCTGCCGCCTGTGATGCGTCATGATTTGGAATACCGCGATGCCATTACCATCGCGTTCTTCGCCACGTATATGTTGCCGCAGATCAATGGTCTGCTCATCGGATTCGGTTCCGGCAATATCTTCCGCCGTCTCAACCGTGAGGCGCCAATCGGTGCGATTCGCCGTTCGGTGCGTGACACTTTGGCGGCACGTGCCCACGGCATGCGGGCCTCCGGTCTGGAGGATCATTTCGCCGATCTGATGCGCGAAGCCGGCGCTCTCGACACCACGCCGGGACTGGAAGCGGTGCATGGCGCCGAACCATTGCACCTGTACACCTCGACGTATTCGAGCGGCTATTTCTTTACGTGGGATAAGTCCTTGGCATTCGGGCAGGCGCTGAAATCCTTGAAGATCGAAGGCAACCTCAACCGATTCGCTGCGGTGAGCGCTTGGTTGGAGCGCAACGCTTCCTTGGGGCGCAACCATACGGAAGATACGGTGACCCGTGCCGAGGCCGCGCAAATCGACATGAAACTCATCGAAAACCCTGCGATTATGGCGCTTGACCCGTATGATGGCGAGCAGGAGCGTCGGGCCGTGCTGAGCCTGATCGATATCGCCGCACGCACGGCTGGACAGATTCGCAGTGAATTCCCTGATCCTCGAGATGTGCTGACCCAGCAGAACGTGCCGGATTCGGGTGTGACGAATGCTGCGGGCGCTGAAAGTACTGAGAGTGTTGAGGGCGCTGTAGAGCGGACCAATAAGAGCGACACCAACACTCAAGCCGCTCGTCCTTCGTATTCGCCGGCGAGGAGCGACGAATGGGTGTATCGTCAGACCCTCTCTTCACTGTTGCGCCGGTTACGGTTGCCGTATCGGTTTGACGTGGAGTTCCGGTCGCGCTTGGATTCGGGTGAAGTGGCCATTGGCTTCACCACCGCCGGCACCTCGATGATGCCCGATAGCCGGTATGACACCACTCGACGTACGTGGCGTGCGCTGAGTAGCGCCGAACGCGCGTCAATGAGCGCCGCCTACAACCTGCGTGTCGGCCTGATGATGGCCGCGCTAAGTTTCGGCACCAGCGAATCCGTGCGCCAGGTGTCGTTGCACATCGATTCCATTGGTCTTGAAGAGGCGATTGCCGAACAGGATTCCGCCATCGAGGCGATGATGAGCGAGGCCCTAAGCGCCTTCGAACATCTACGCAGTGGCGATTTGGGGCGTGTGGGTTCCAAAGCCGACCCCAAAGATGGTAATTTCCATGGCGACCCGACCCGCCCCATCACCCATGAGGAGACGTTCGGGCAGACGGCGTCCGGTGACGAACGCGGCACGGCCGGGGGAGCAGGCAACGGTACCGGACCGTCTGCGGATGCTACGGATCAGGCCGCGGCCAAATCTGCTGACGCCGATGGCGCTGCGTCCATCGATTCGCAGTTCGAAGACCTGATGAAGGGCATCGATATCGACGAAATGGCGTTCGGCATGCCGGACGATACTGGCGCAGGCGACGACCTGGGCGGTATCGGCGGCGAGGGCGTCGGCACTGACGGTGCTGATGGGGCCGCCGGCATGGACGATGATCCGATGAGCGTGCTGCGCCGCAATCCCACCGTGCGCAATATGGTCACCGTCACCTTCACCCGTGATGCCTTCCTCAAGCGACTGGACACCGCTGGGCTTGACAATCCCGAGGAAACCTACCGCATGTTCGGTGCCGTGATGGACGTGGACGGCGAAGGTGGTCTGAAACCCATCAGCGCCGACTTCGACTTGGCGGACAGCCGGTTCTCTCCCACCGGATCCCAGGAGGAGCCCGAACTGGCCGACCGTCAATTCAGCCCGGCGACCGCTCACGTGCTGGGCGCACAGAATAGTGCCGGACTGGCTATCCAGCGAGTGGACCTGCTGCAGCATGGCGTCAACGAATTCCACGATATCGCCAGGAACACGTCGCTCGGCTCCGTGGAAAAGGCCCAGCGAGCCATGCAGGTCATCGAATCGATATGCGATCCCGAACGACCGGTTTGGCCTCTCAGGTCACCAGTGCGTTGATCGATGGCAAGGACACGCCGGACTTCACGTTCACGCTTGCCGACGATCTTGACAAGGAGCGTCTGCGCGCCCGAGATATGCTGTTCTCGGGCCAAGCCGATCAGGCCATCGAAGCGGCCGAAGCGGCCGTGGCCCATTTGGACCAGGTGTATGCGGCAGGCCATGGCGTACCTCGATACTTCAACTCCTATGCCGAGCGCGTGGTCTACAACCGGCTGTTCGCCACATTGGACGAGCGTACGGTGCTTATCCCGGACAATCTGTTCTACGCGCACATGGAGCTGGCTGACGTGTTGAGTCAGATCAAGGGTGCCGAGGCGGCCATCCGCATCTCAACCGTATGGTGGCGTACGCGCCCGCCTACCCGCTCTCACATCTGAAGCTCGCCATTCAACTGGCCCGCAATGAGGATTGGGATTCGGCACGCGCCGCCTGCCTGAATGCTCTGCGCGTGGCCTTGGACCGCGACGATGCCGCGTTCGCCTATTACCGGTTCGCGTACGCCGAATGGATGCTTGACCGGTTCGACACAGCCGCCGCAGCCTACATTATGAGCGATCACATCGCTCCCGGGGCCATTGGTTCGCTGGAAAGCGAACTGCAGGAACTGGTTTCCCGTGCGGACTCGCAGTGCATACCGGTGCCTGAATCGGTGGAGGCCGCCGCCCATGTGCTTGCCACGCATGATCTGCCGGTCTGGCCGCATATCGAAGTGGCTGACATCGTGCGTGACGCCGCTCGCGTGTGCGTGGATGAGGGCATGTTCGTGCCGGCCCGCACGCTCTCGGTGGCTGTGGCCCGCATGAATGACGGCGAAGGCGATAACATCGACATCATCCAAGCCCAGTTCCTGCGCTCGCTATCCGCGTAGCCGCCTGAGGGGAGTTGACGGTATAGCCGGCCGAGGGGAGCCGAGCCCGCTAGGATAGACAACCATGAGCACGAACGAACAACTGGCATGGGATTTCGACGATGGGGATGTGGCCGAGGTCCGGCCTGATACCGGTATTGCACGTTTTGCCCCTGGCTCCGAACAATGGATAGCCGCACTGCAGCCCACTGACGACGACGCGATACGCCTCGACCGTTTCGACGTGAACACGATGACCGCTGAGGCCGCCGCCCGCCTGTGGGCTCGCGTGGCCGCATGGGTGGAATCCGATCAGATCGCCTACTACATCGACGACTCACCCGTCAGCTCCGACGCCGCCTACGACGCGCGCATGCGTTGCCTCGAACGACTCGAAGCGGCGTTCCCCTCACTGGACAATCCGCAGTCGCCCACCCATCGCGTCGGCGGCTCCTTCTCCAACGACTTCGCCTCCGTGCGCCACCCCAGCCGCATGATGAGCCTTGACGACGTCTTCTCCATCGAAGAACTCAAGGATTGGTACGACTCGGTGATTCGCGACCTCGATTGGCCTGAATCCAAGCCCCTGCCCATGAGTTGCGAGGTCAAAATCGACGGCCTCGCCCTGAACCTCATCTATCGCAACGGCGTGCTTGAACAGGGACTGACGCGCGGCGACGGCGTTACAGGCGAAGACATCACCCTGAATGTGCGAACCATCGGCTCCATTCCCGCAAACCTCGGCGGCCCCAAGGAAGACGTTCCGGACTTCGTGGAAATCCGAGGCGAAGTGTTCATGCGTTGGGATGATTTCCACACCCTGAACAACGAGCAGGAGGACGCCGGACGAGCGCCCTTCGCCAACCCACGCAACGCCGCCGCCGGCTCGCTGCGTCAAAAAGACCCTCGCATCACCGCCACCCGTCGCCTGAGCTTCTATGCGCATGGTCTGGGGCAGCTCACTTGGGGGCCGGACCATCCGCGCGGCACCCATGACGTGGTCGCCGACCAGTCGCAGGCCTACGATCTATACACCAAGTGGGGCGTGCCGGTCTCCCCGCACAATCGTGCGGTGACCTCATTCCAGGAGATCCTGGACATGATCGAGTACTACGGCGAGCATCGTGGCGACATCGAGCATGCACTTGACGGCATCGTCGTCAAGGTCGATGACCTGGGCCTGCAGCGTACCCTCGGCGCCACTTCGCGCGCGCCGCGCTGGGCCATCGCCTACAAATACCCGCCCGAAGAGGTCAACACCGAACTGCTCAACATCACCGTGCAGGTGGGGCGTACCGGCCGTGTGACGCCGGTCGCCGTGCTCAAACCTGTCTACGTGGCCGGCTCCACCGTGGCTCGTACCACGCTGCACAATGGATTTGAAGTCAAACGCAAGGGCATTCTGATCGGCGACACCGTGGTGGTGCGCAAGGCCGGCGATGTGATTCCCGAACTGGTCGGCCCGGTGCTTGAACGGCGCAAAGGGCGTGAGGACCAGCTGCGCGAATTCGTCATGCCCGAGTTCTGCCCTTCATGCGGCGCGAAACTGTCACCCGCCAAGGAGGGTGACAAGGACATTCGCTGCCCGAATGTGGAGAGCTGCCCGGCCCAGTTGACCGAGCGCGTGATTTCGCTGGCCTCACGCAAGGCGTTCGACATCGAGCACTTGGGCGAACAATCGGCCATCGCTCTGACCAACCCGGAGGAGAACCGGCCTGATTCGGTGGCGACCTACGCGCCGAACATCACCGAGGTTCTGGTCGCCCCCGGCGAAGAGCCTGACCCGTACGAGCCGGTGGAAGGGCTGGAATTGCCGGCCGCGCAGAAGCCGGTGTTGTCTAACGAATCCGGGTTGTTCAACCTGACCGCCGCCGATCTGCGCGACGTGCGCGTGTGGCGTGAGGCCGCAATCGTCGAGGTGCATGAGACGGTCGGTGCGAACGGTAAGAAGAAAAAGGTGCGTAAGCGTGTCGGCGGCTCTGGCCTGTGGCATCAGGTGCCTGCTTTCTGGACCGCGCCCACGCCGGCCAAAAAGCTCACGGCCAAGCAGCTGGCCGAACGCGCGCAAGGGGAGGCCGCAATCGAATCTGCCGAAACACAGGGAGGTACCGCCAGCGAGACGACCGGCGCACCTACCGGGGCTGAGGCGCCACTTGGTACTATGCCGGGCTTTGCCGCAGCCTCCTATCCTGAGTATGACGTGCCGGCCGACGCGGTTATCGTGCGCGTGGATCACAAGACCACGCGCACTGGCGTCACGGATGTACCGGTGATCATTCGGCCCGGCGAAAACACGCGCAAGATGTTCGACGAAATGGACAAGGCCCGTCACGCCGACCTGTGGCGTGTGCTGGTCGCGTTGTCGATTCGCCGGCTCGGTCCGCCTACCGCACGCCTGATTGCCTCGGCGATGGGCTCGCTGGCAGCCATCGAAAACGCCACGATTGAAGATCTGACGGCCATCGACGGGGTGGGCCCGGAAATCGCCGAATCGGTGGTGAACTGGTTCGCCGCCACCCGCGAACCCGGCGACTGGCGCGGCGCGACTTTGCGTGCTTGGCAGGCCGCCGGCGTGGGCGTCGACGAGGCCGAGACCAGTTCGTTGCCGCAGACGCTGGCCGGCAAAACCGTGGTGGTCACCGGTTCATTGGAGGGCTATTCGCGTGATTCCGCCAAAGAGGCGATTATCGAGCGCGGCGGCAAGGCGGCCGGTTCGGTGAGCAAGAAGACCGATTACGTGGTGATTGGCGCAAACGCCGGCTCCAAGGCCGCCAAGGCCGAGGAACTCGGCATCCCCATGCTGAGCGAAACCCAATTCGCCCAGCTCCTAGCCACCGGCACCATCTAAAATAGCCCCTCAGACGCTTCATTAACCCCCTCTGATGAGGGGGCTGTCAGCCTTTAGGCTGACTGGGGGAGAGAAAAAAGCGAATCCCGCCCCAGTGTGACTTACTCCACTCCCTCTGGCATGCCGCCGCATCACACGCTAGGGTAGAACAGGCCCTAAAGGAGGATACGGATTTATGAGCGACGCACGTCGATCGAAGCCGACATCTACGAACGCCTGAGCAAGGTCATCGACCCCGAGCTCGGTCGTTCGGTCACCGACCTCGGCATGATTGCCGCCATCGAAGCCGCGCCCGCATCGTCGGACGCCGGCACTTTACGACGTCACCGTGCACGTTGAGCTGACGGTTCCCGGATGCCCACTGAGCGAGACCATCACCAGCCAGATCAATGGCGCGGTCAGCTCCTATCCGGGCGCACAGCTGCTGCCTCATATCGAAGTCGGTTCGATGAGCCGTGACAAGCTGGCCGATCTGGTCGCCGACCTCAAGGCCGAACGCAAGCAGAACCCCTTCAGCAAACCGGGTGTCAAGACCCGCATCTTCGCCATCGCCTCCGGTAAGGGCGGCGTCGGCAAGTCCTCGGTTACCGCGAACCTGGCCGCCACGTTTGCGGCCCTCGGCTTCGACACGGCCGCCATCGACGCGGACATTTATGGCTTCTCACTGCCGCGCCTGTTCGGCGTGCATACACAGCCCACCAATCTGAATGGCATGCTCATGCCGGTCACCGCGTGGGGCGTGAAACTGATCTCCATCGGCATGTTCGCCGGTGCTGACCGGGCGATTCTGTGGCGTGGGCCGCGACTGCAGCGCTCCTTGGAACAGTTCCTGTCTGACGTATGGTGGGGCGAGCCGGACGTCCTCTTGCTCGACTTGGCTCCCGGCACCGGCGACATGGCGATTTCCGTGGCCCAGGCGCTGCCCAACGCCGAACTCGTGGTGGTCACCACCCCGCAGCCCTCCGCTTCTGACATCGCCGTGCGCTCCGGACTCGTGGCCCTGCAGGTGCCGATGAAGGTGCGTGGCGTGGTGGAGAACATGAGCTACTACGAGCACAAGGGCGAGAAGCTGGAGATTTTCGGTGCCGGCGGCGGTCAGCGCGTGTCTGAACAGCTCACTCAGGCGCTGGGCTATGACGTGCCGCTGATGGCCCAGCTGCCGCTGGAACCCGAAGTGCGCGAGACCGGCGAGGCCGGCCGGCCGGCGGTGCTGGACGCCGACGGCGCTTTGCGTACGGATGGCATTGGCCAGACCTTCCGAGGGTTGGCTGAACGGCTGTTGGCAGTGTGAGCCTGCGCAGCCTCACACTTTTGTAGGCGGCGTTGGCGTTTAAGTCCGGTTCGCTGCTGGTGGGCGAATCGCTTGACCACAGCACCCGCGACCTGGTGGTCGAGGCAATGGAGCGCACTGCCGGCGTGGATAGGCTCATTAACCTGCAGGCCATTCACATGGACGAGGACGCCGTGCCGCGCTGCCTTGGTATGAATGGGAGATCTACGTTGAGCCCGATATCTGGCGGGTGCCTCGCAGTAAATAACGGCATAGCGCATTGTCGGTGCGATGCTAAGAGGTAATGGCCCATGAGCGGTTCCAATCGGCGAGATTGCATTGCCGGGACACCACGACATGGGCCATCTCGATAAAACGATGCCGCGTGTCGGCTGTTCTCAGGTCATCCGCAGTGACGAGAATGACGATCCAGCCGAGCAGTTGCAATGCGTTTCGCTTTGCCGCGTCGATTCGCATTTGTGCCGGATCGGCGTGATAGGCTCCCTGATATTCGAACGCGACGCGGCGGTCCGGATATGCCATATCCAATATGACGTATGAGTTGCCGATATTCACGCGATAGTTGGCGGTGGGGCATCCCAAGCCTGAATCCTTCAGCATCCCAAACAGCGTGTTTTCCGGCGGAGAATCCGTGTTCTCTGTCATGTAGGGCAGTGCCTCGTGGCATTTGTTACGACCTATGAACCGCGGACTGATTTCCAAGTAAGTATCGAAATCCTTGCGAGTGGCCATTCTGCGCCGTTTATCGCGGCTCATCAAAGAGGCTCCAATGGCCGCAAGTTCCTCCAATGTAGAGTATTGGGCCATCTGAGCCCACATCATGACCGGCGAGGCAATCCAGAACTGTTCATAATCCTTTTTTGCGGATATCCAGTTTTACCTTAAACACATGGAAGACCACGCCTTTGATTCGTCTGCGTTTGTTGGCACTGGAAACACAGGCGTGCACGGCATCAACAGATGGCGTGCAATGTCGGGGGATGGGCGCGCCGTAGTAGTTGGCCGCATTGATGTATCCCACCAGCAATGGACCTTTCGAACGGCGCGCAGCATCATTGCAGCGTTCACGTTCTGCTCGGCGTCGGCCGACAATATCCTCATGCATAAAAGAGCTCATGGTGCGACCGTAAAGCTGATTTGGACTTGAATGCAAGCCAGGCAGGGCAATGTGGTTCCAGCTTATGGAGTTATCCACATTGTCTATTTGCGCAGAGAACGGTTCTCAGTAGTATCTGTGCGCTCAAATGAACAAGAACATAACAATCTCACATCATCGCAAATGGCGACATGGCAGTGATTAGGGCATATTCCATGTGTGCTTCGGGCGTAGAGAAGTGTGCACAGACATTATTGAGAACCGTTCTCTGCGCGCCTATCTGGCTACGACCTCGGTGGGCAGGAGCCCCGTGCGCTGGAACGGCCGGTCCTCAATCGGTCAAGCACTAGGGTAGCCAAGCTGACGCCGAATGCGTCCATTGGCTGGCGCACGGTGGTCAGCTGCGGGCACGCTGGCGTCGGCGTCGACGTCGGCAAGTACGACGGCCCGATGATATAGGCGATTCGTCGATACCCGCGCCCCAACATATGCTCGGTGAGCTTGCGTGAAGCGAGTCGGTTGTCGATGTCGACGGTGGGGAAGGGGTGGCGCTGCCATAGCCGACGCCGGAAATGGCGACTGGCACGCTGATATTGGCGAATCCCTGAAATAGCGGGTCGTCCTTATGAAATGTGTTGAGAATCCACGGGCCGTATCGCATGGCGCAGCGCAGTCTGCACCGCCCCGCCGCCGAACCAACCCCGGCAAGATCGCGCGCCGCGCCGGCACCACTATCCTCGCCCTGCTGTTCTGCGTCGTATGGTTCTTCCCGGTCTACTGGATGATTATCACCGCCGTAAAGCCGCGCGATTAGATCATGACCACGACCCCGTGTTCTGGCCCATGCACCTCTCGATCGTCCTGTCGATTATTGTCGCGTTCTTCGCGTGCACGGCCCCTGACCCTGTACCGCTTCCGCGGGCGCAAGCCGATCATGGTGTTCGTGCTGGCCATCCAGATGACCTCTGGCGGCATCATCCCGCGCAGATCATCATCTACAACCAGCTCGGCCTGCTCAACAAATACAGCGGCCTGATCCTGGCGTACATCGCCATGGTGCTGCCGTTCGCGATCTGGAACATGCGCGGGTTCTTCCTGAACATCCCGAAGGACATCTTCGAATCCGCGGCCGTGGAAGGCGCGAACGACTGGCGATCCTGTGGAAGATCACCTTCCCGCTGGCCGCGCCCGGCATCGTCTCGACCTCGGTGTTCGCGTTCATCAACGCCTGGAACGACTACATGATCGCCTATACGTTCATGAAGGACCAGTCGAAGTACACGCTGCCGGTATGGCTGTCGTCCTTCTCGGCACCCACCATGGGCACCGATTTCGGCGGGCAGATGGCCGCTTCGGTGACCTTCTCGTTGCCGGTGGTGGTGTTCTTCATGCTCATCCAGCGCAACATCATGAAGGGTGTGACGACCGGTGCCGTGAAATAGCGTATGCCGCCGTACCTCACCAAACGATTCGTCCGCTGATGGCGGCGTGACCGCGTGTCGCCTGCCGTCAGCGGATGAACGATAATAAAAACAGTATGAAAGGAACAGCTGTGCCCACATTCGAATATAAGGCTGATGCCGCAACGCCGTGTCTCACCCTGATTCCCGCTCCGGTGACATTGGAATACACGCATGGCACGGCTATGATCGGGTCCTTGGTGACGATCGAGAAACGAATTCCCGAATATGCCGTCACCGAAGATGCCGATGAGACCTGGGAAACGCTGCCAATCGAGCAGCTGTCCAGCGAACTCGAGCGTTACTGCGGCGTCGCCGTCCGTACGCGCCGAGTACTCACAGCCACAGATGAAGCCGACGCCGGTGCCAATGCCGCCGAAAAAGCGCGAGATGCGGGCGTGGGTGCGGGTGCGGGCGCGGGTGCGCCGGCAGCGATGAACGGCACCGTCATATTGCTGTGTGTGGATGCGCGATTGGCGCATGACGAATACACGCTGGATGTGTTCGCCTCAGATACCATCGCCGTGCGTGGTGGCAGCGAAAGCGGATTGCGGTACGGCATGCAGACACTGCGGCAGATGATCAGGCAAACCTCGCGGACCTTGCCCTGCCTGCATATCCAAGACAAGCCTGCGTTCGCGGTGCGCGCCTACAGTCTTGACGTGACGCGCGGGCGTGTGCCGACGATGGCGTTCCTCACCTGGTTCATCGACCAGCTGGCGTTGTATAAGTACAACCAATTCCAGCTGTACGTGGAACATGCCTTCGCTTTCGGCGAGCTCAGCGAAGCGTGGCGCGGCACTGACCCGCTCACGGCCGACGACATCATGTTCCTGGACGAATACTGCGCACACCACGGCATCGAACTGGTGCCGTCCTTGGCCACTTTCGGGCACATGTATATGAACCTGCGCACCCGTGAACATCGTGGACTGGGAGAGTTCCCCGAAGACGCCGACCGTCCGTTCAGTTTCATCGAACGAATGGAACACCACACACTGAACGCAGCCAACCCCAAGTCGCACGATTTCGCCTCGCGCCTAATCGAGGAATACGCGCCGCTGTTCCGCTCGCGGTCCTTCAATATTGGTGGCGATGAGACTTTCGACTTGGGCCGTGGCCGGTCCGTACAGGACTCGCCGGGCGCCAGTCGCGATGAGCTGTATGCCGATTTCGTCAAAGACCTATGCAGCACGCTTGCCCATCGTGGTCTACAACCGATGCTGTGGGCGGATATCGCGCTCGAGAATCCGCACACCATGGACTTGCTGCCCGGCGACATCACGATGCTCAACTGGATGTATGAGCCGGATATCGACGAAAGCAAGATCCAGACCATCGCATCACAAGGCCGCCGCCAATTCGTGTGCCCTGCCGTGCGTGCGTGGAGCCGGTTCTTCCCCGACTATGACGGTGCCTGGCTGAACACGTACCGCATGGCGGTGGCTGGGCTCAAATATGGTGCGGAAGGCATGGTGGTCACCGATTGGGGTGACTATGGGCATGTCAATGATCCGCGGTTGAGCGTGCCGGGACTGTGCTACGGTGCGCAAAACGCGTGGAACCCGGTTGCAATTGACGCATGCGAAATGAACCATCGGATTTCTAATCTGGCGTATGGCGACGAATCCGGTTGGCTTATGGATTCACTCGCTCGCATCGACTCCGATGGAGTGTCGTTCCCCTGGGACCTCGCCGTGCAAGTGCTGGAACTGGAATACGGTTCCGGCACCGGCATGCTGAATACGGATGTGGCATCATATGTGGAACGGTCGTGCGGGGGAGAGCTCATGTTTGACCGTGCGCTGGGATGCGCCGACGCGCGCCGCCGATTGCTCCTGCGGAACCATGCCCGTCTCGAACGACGCCGGGATTGCGACCGGGCGTTGATTGATTGCGGCAGTGCGGTTGTCGCGGTGCTCGATGGCTCGGCACGAGGAGGATTGAACCCGGAGCTGCTGTGGGTGATGCTGGATGGGCAGCGGTTGTTCAATAGACTGGGTGAGGAACTGCTGGTATTGGCTGGCGGCGAGGACGCCTGTGACACCAAGGATGTGACCGGCCGTGCGCTGGATGCCTCGCGCCGCGCCCGTCTTGCCGCCGATTTGGAGTTGTGGTTCGAACGGTACCGTGTGCAGTGGCTGTCCATCGGCCGTTACGCCGAATTGGCGCGTATCGCCCATGGGTGTGGTCGTTTGCGGACATATTGCGTAGGGGAGCGCTATAGGGGGCTCACAGAAATTCGGTCCTGCTGAGAACAATGTGAGGCTTACTCGCCGTCAAACGCACATGGTGATTTCAAAATGGCGAATTGCTGCCATTCTTGCACCTATGCGTTTGATGGGAAAATGTGCGTATGCCTCACATTTTTTTGCATAAAAAGCATGAAAATGTGTGAGACCGGCGTCAAGGTCGAATTCGAGAAGAAGGCCTTCGAACAGATTCGCCAGAACGCCTCCCAGGTCCTCAACTCCGACGACGCTCCGGACGTTACGGAATACAACAAGGGGCAACGCCACGTCCGGCCTGCTCGCCAGCCAAGGCCTGCTCACCAACCTCAACGATTACGTGTCCGAATATGGCTGGGACAAGATTATCACCGGTTCCTTGGCCGACACCGGCAAGTACGATGAGCAAGGCATGATGGGCTCCGGCGACTGGTACGGCATCACCACCGGCGCGGTGAAGTAAGGTCATTCGCACAACAGGCAATTCAATCAACAAGCAGCACATATTGATTTTGGTTTCGGCCGCCTTGTTCCCTGCCGGCCGGAACCGCCTCTCCCACAAGGAGCACAGCAACAATGAAGTTCACCAACGGCTACTGGATGATTCGTGACGGCGTCGACGCCCTCTACGCTCGTGAAGCCTACGAACTGGCGGCGGATGCCACCACCGAAAGCCTCAACGTCCTCGCCCCGACCTCCGTGGTGCGCGGCCGATACGATACCCTGAACCTGCCCACATTCAATGTGGACATCACCACGCCGGCAGAAGGCGTGATTCGTGTGTGTGCCGAACACTGGCAAGGCGCCACCGAATACCCCGGATTCCCGCTCAATGCCGACGAACCCGGCAACCGTGATTACGTGACCGTTCAGGCGAACGGCAATGGTGATGGCGAAGTCGGCGTCAATGGCGCGGACGTCACGCTGACCACTGGCGGACTTACCGTGAAGGTCGTCAAGGGCGCCCCCTGGAACCTGACCTTCATCGGCGAGGACGGCAAGGTGCTCACTGAGTCCGCAGGCAAGTCGCTGGGCCGATTCAAGCTCGGTGCCGAATCGAACGTCACCGCCCAGCCGGTCAGCGAATTCGGTGTGACCATGGACGGTTCCGCCCGTGATGAATCCGACGTGTTCATTGCCATCCAGCTGCATCTGTCGGTTGGCGAAGACGTATACGGCTTGGGCGAACGCTTCGGCGCTTACGTGAAGAATGGTCAGAGCGTCGACATCTGGAATGAGGATGGCGGCACTGCTTCCGAGCAGGGCTACAAGGACATCCGTTCTACATGACCTCCAATGGGTATGGCGTACTGGTCAACAACCGCGGCCATGTCTCCTTTGAGATCGGTTCCGAGAACACCGAGGCCACCATCAACTCCTTCATCGACGGTATGGCCGAGCGTGATATTCCGCTGGCCGCCTTCCACTACGACTGCTACTGGATGCGCGAGTTCCATTGGTGCGATTTCCAGTGGGACAAGCGTTTCTTCGGCGACATCGAATCCACGCTGAAGCGCCTGCACGAAGACAAGGGCTATCTGGTGCGCAAGCCCAATGGCGAAGTCTGGCAGACCGACTTCTGGCAGGCCGGCATGGGCTTGGTGGACTTCACCAACCCGGCCGCCCGTGAATGGTTCAAGGACAAGGTCAAGGCCCTGCTGAATCAGGGCGTGGACGCCATCAAGACCGATTTCGGCGAGCGCATCCCGCGCGACGTCGTCTGGTATGACGGCTCTCCGAAGCTCTCCATGCACAACTGGTACACCCAGCTGTACAACCAGGCCGTGTTCGAAGCCATCGAAGAAACCTACGGCAAGGGCAACGCCTGCCTGTATGCGCGCTCCGCGACGGTCGGCGGCCAGCAGCAGCCCGTGCACTGGGGCGGTGACTGCGAATCCACCTTCAATGGCATGGCCCAGTCCCTGCGTGCCGGCCTGTCGCTGGCCTCCTCCGGCTTCGGCTTCTGGAGTCACGACAGCCGGCGGTTTCGAGGGCGCGTTCCCGGACCCGGCCGTCTACAAGCGTTGGGTGGCGTTCGGCATGCTCGGCTCCCACTCGCGACTGCACGGTTCCACCGTGTACCGTGTGCCGTGGCTGTTCGACGAGGAAGACGAGAAGAACGGCGTCGCATTGGTGCCCGGCCAGACCGCCGTGGATGTGGTGCGCGAGTTCACCAAGCTCAAGCTTGAACTCATGCCGTATGTCTACCAGCTTGGCCTGCAGCCTCATGCGAACGGTACTCCGGTCATGCGTTCCATGTTCGTGGAATTCCCCGATGACCCGGCATGCCGCACGCTGGACCGTCAGTATATGTTCGGTCCGTCCATGCTGGTCGCCCCCGTGTTCACCTACTCCGGTGAGGTTTCCTATCGATTCCGCTGTGGGTGCGCGACGGCAGCGTAACGACATGAACATTTCAGCGTGGTGCTGTAACACTTCGGTGTTGCGGCACCACGCTTTTGTGCTGATATGGGGATTTGTACTAGTCGAATCCGCGAAATGTTCAGTAAATGTTCACGTAGCGAAATCGGCATAGAATGCGAACAAACGCATAACGGCACGGTGCTGTTCATGCGTACACCAACGCCAGACGAACCGCCGGAAAGAAGGGGTCTCCGTGATTGAGACAGTGGACGATATCAAGACGATTGCGAACGTCGGCACGGGAACCATGGGCCACGCGATCACGTTGCAGTTCGCGTTGGCCGGATATCCGGTGCATCTGGTCGGCCGCGGCGAGGCCTCGCTGGAGAAGGCGATGAAGGCGATTCGTTCGGATGCCGAGGACTTCGCCGAAGCCGGACTACTCAAGGACGGCGACACCTTGGACGCGGTGCTGGCCCGCATCACCGGTTACGCCGACTATGCAAGCGGCGTGGCGGACGTGGACTTCGTCATCGAATCCGTGGCCGAGAACCTTGACATCAAGAAGTCCGTCTGGGTCGAAGTGGAGCACGCCGCCCCCAAGGACGCGATTCTGTCCACGAACACCTCCGGCCTGAGCCCCACCGCGCTGCAGTCGGTGATGGGACACCCCGAACGCTTCGTGGTGGCGCACTTCTGGAACCCCGCACAGCTCATGCCGCTGGTCGAAGTGGTGCCGGGCGAGAAAACTGACCCGAAGGTAGTGGACATCACCTTCGACCTCATGGCCAAGATCGGCAAGAAGCCGGCGAAGATCAAGAAGGAATCGCTGGGCTTTGTGGGCAACCGCCTGCAACTGGCCGTGCTGCGCGAGGCGTTCTACATCGTCCAGCAGGGGGGCATCGCGGACGCGGCCACCGTGGACGACGTGATGAAGTACAGCCTCGGCCGCCGCTGGAACCTGGTCGGCCCGATCGCCAGCATCGACCTCGGCGGACTCGACGTGTTCTACAACATCAGCACCTACCTGTTCGACGACATGGACAACGGCACCGGCCCGAGCCCGCTGCTCGCCGAAAAGGTCAAGGAAGGCAACCTTGGTGCCAAGACCGGTCAGGGCTTCTTCTCCTGGCAGGGCGAGGACGGCAAGCGCATCATCGAAGCCCGCAACAAGGCCCTGCTGCGCGCGCTGAAGAACGACGCCGCGGATGCCGCCGCTGCGCAGGCGTGAGGCATAAATATCAAGGATCGGTGACGACGATGACGTCCACAGAACACAGCACGCGAGCCGACATGCTGGCCCATATGGGCAGCCTTCAGCAGGCCGCCTACGTGCGCCCGATCGAATACTAGGAAGGCCGAGCCCACGGCCTCAAGGCCATCGAGGTGAGGAACGGTCCGTTGCGTTTCGTGTCCATGGCCGACCGCGCCCTCGACGTCTGCCAGTTCGAATACCGCGGCGAGAACCTCGTACTGCGTCGCACAATCACCAGCGTGTACGGCCGGCTGTCGATCACGGTCGAGGATGAGGTGACCAACGAATCCTCCTTCCGCGACGATCAGTCCCGAAAGCGTGTACCTGCACGAGCTCGCCGCCGACGAGAACGGCCGCAGCTTCGCCGCCGTGGTCAACCGCAAGCTCGGACTCGGAGTCGTCATCGACTTCGACGCCAGCCTCTTCCCATACTTCATGGAATGGAAGTCGACGGGTGCGGGCGACTACGTGGTCGGCCTCGAACCCTCGAACTCCAGCGTCCACGGCCGAGGCTGGCACGAGCAGCGCGGCGACCTGCACGCCATCGCCCCGCAGGCCAGCGAACGCAAGTCCCTGACCTTCACCGTCATCATCGAATTGGCGAGGCCGCGATTGATTAGCGGGGGAGCTCATCGCCCGCCGCGACCCGATCATCGACGCGATGCTCGCTGGTGGTTTGCGCGACGACGTGAACAGTATCCCGACATGGAATCCCGCGGCTGGACGAACCGCGACGTGGTCAATGCCTGCAATCCCATCCGGACTGTTCGGCATCGGCTCAGGGTCTTGGCCGTGGCCGATGACCATCACCGATCATCGCGTTCGCGGACAAGCTGCCGCAGGCCTGTGGATGCTGCTGCGGCGGCGCTGGACGGTGCCGGCGTCGGGCGAAGATTCCCCGGACGATGCCGTTCCTGCAGTCGAGATCACGGCTGAAACCGAGGCGTAGGGCGTCGCAATGCCTGTTTACAATCGACCCGAATGGTCTTTGTGGTGAGAAGAGGCATATGGTGAGGCTGCCGACGTTGAACGTGAATTGGAGTCGCGATCGGGTCTACGCGATTCGGCGCGGGAGTGGTCGCCTGCTGTATCCTGTTCTGCCCTGATCGGCGCCGGAGTCGAGACCGCGGGGCGCAGCGCAGCTGGCCGCGAGCCGACACCGCATCCGCCGCCGCAACCGCAGCGGCGAACGAGCCCACGCCGTTACCCGCAAGCAGGTTCCCGATAGCGGCAAACAGGGCGGGTCGCGGAAGACGCAGAACACGCAGAACGGCGATGACAAAGCCGCGCAAAGCGTGGACTGGAAGGGGCCGACCGGCAAACAGCCCGACCTATCCCAGTACTCCGACCTGAGCGTGGAGGTCAGTCTCGCCAAACAACGGGTGTACGTCAAGTCCGGTGGCCAGACCATTTATACGATGATCGCCAGTACCGGCGTCGACGACGCCACCCCGCACGGCTCGTACACCATCGATACGCGCGGCGAACACTTCTACAATGCCGAAGAAGGCATGGGCGCCGACTATTGGGTGCAGTTCTACGGTTCGTACCTGTTCCACTCGGTGCCGACCGGCGAGGCCTTCGGCGACTATCTGCCGGAGGAGGGTGCCAAACTCGGCCAGCCCGCCTCGCACGGCTGCGTGCGCCTGGCCGTGGCCGACGCGCAATGGTTCTATGACCAGGTGCCGGACGGCACGCTGGTCACCATCGCGTAGGGTGGTCTCTCCCTCAGTCTCGTTGCGCTCGACAGCTCCCTCGTCAGAGGGAGCTTATCAGAGGGAGCTTAGCTGATTAGCGCGCTTTGGGCGGGCGGTATTGGTCGTCGGCGGTGAAGCAGGTGCGGTAGATCATGACCATGATCAGGCCGTCGGCCAGCAGGGTCAGCGCGGCGATGGCGTCGAGGACCACGAACTGGTATTTGGCGGCGTTCAGCGGGTCGCCGCCGGCGATCACCTGGCCCGCCATCATGCCCGGGATGGTCACGATGCCGCTGGAGGCCAGCGAAGCGGTGGTGGGCAACAGTCCCAGCCGAATCGACGAGATGACGGATGGACGGGCGGACTCCCATGCCGTCGCCCCCAAGGCCAGCATCATATCCACCTCGTCGCGGCGTTCCTCCATGCTCTCATAGAATCGGCTCAGCCCGACAGCAAGCGCGGAAACGGTGTTGCCCAGCAGCATGCCGGTCAGCGGCACCACCAGCTGGGGCGCGTACCACGGGTGCGGGCGCACGATGAGCTCGGTGACCAGCGCCAGCATCAGCAGCATGGTGATGACCAGGCTCAGGAAGATCGGCCCGGCAAGGCCCTTGGGGATGCCGCGTGCGCGGGACATCACGATCTGCACGGCCGCCACCAGCATGACCGCCATCAGGGCGAACACCATCCACACGCTGTTCGAACGAATCACATAGCTGATGATGAAGCCCATGGCGCACAGCTGCACCAATGCGCGGCACGACGACCACATCAGGGTCTTGCCGATGCCCATGTGCATCAGTTCGCTGATGATGGCCGCCACGGCCACCATGCCCAGCGCGATGAGCAGACCCCAGATATCGATGTTGTAGGAATTGCCCATGATCGCCGCTCATGCCTGCGTCTCCTCATTTCATCGGCGCCGTCAGGCACCGCGTTCGCGTCCTGCGCCGCCGAATCCGTCATCTCGCGTTCGGTCAGCCGCCCCTGTCCAGCGTCAGCGTGCGGGTGGCGCGTCCGTCCGGCGGACGGTGGCGGATGCGGATGATCGCCATGCCGTGTGCGGCCGCGTCCGCCATGATCGCGGCCACTTTGGATGCGTTGTCGTCGTCGAGTCCGGCGTCCGCCTCATCGGCCAGCAGCACCTTCGGGTCGGTGAGCAGTGTGCGGGCCAGAGCCACGCGGGCCGTCTGGCCGCCGGACAGGTCGTGCGGGGCGCGCTCCAGCATCGATGTCCTCGCAGCCCATCGCGTCCAACGTCGTGCGGATGCGTTCGTCGGGCAGCAGCTGCTCGGCCTTGCCGCCCTTGCCGCGAATCGCGAGCGTCCAGGGCAGGCGGATCGCCTCGGCCACGTCCTTGCCGGTCAGTATCGGTTTTTGCGGCAGGTAGGAGACGTCCCGCCGCCACTGCTGTGCGCTGAATTCGTCACTGCCCACGCCGTCGAGGGCGAACGTGCCGTGCGCATGCGGGTTGAGCCGGGCGCACGCGGTCAACAGACTCGACTTGCCGGAGCCGGACGGTCCCACCAGATCGACGATCTCGCCGCGCTCCACAGCAAAGGACAGGTTCTCGAACACCGTGCGTTCGTCGTCTGCCGGCGATTGCGCGGGGACGACGCAGGACACGGATATGGCTTCGAAGAAGGATCGCATATTCATCCAGTCTAGCCGGGGGGGTCACGTGGGAAACCCCAGCGTTCACTTCCTGTATACCCGGTGTGGCATAATAGCCGAGGCAATTTTTGGGCTTTGCCTAAGCTAGTTTGAATTTGAAATAGGTGAATAACGTGGCACAGACTACTAACGACATCAAGAACGGATCCGTCCTGAACCTCGACGGGCAGCTGTGGACCGTCATGAAGTTCCAGCACGTCAAGCCGGGCAAGGGCCCCGCCTTCGTGCGCACCACCATCAAGAACGTGCTCTCCGGCAAGATTGTCGACAAGACCTTCAACGCGGGCATGAAGATGGAATTCGAGACCGTGGACAACCGCACTCTCCAGTACTCCTACGAGGACGGTGACAACTTCGTGTTCATGGACATGACCACCTACGATCAGATCATGGTTCCGAAGACCCTCGTGGGCGACAAGGCCAAGTTCTTGCTCGAAGGCACTGACTGCCTAGTCTCCTTCCACGACGGCACCCCGCTGAGCGTCGATCTGCCGGGCTCCGTGGTCCTGACCATCACCCACACCGAGCCGGGCCTGCAGGGCAACCGTTCCAACGCCGGCACCAAGCCGGCCACCGTTGAGACCGGTGCCGAGATTCAGGTCCCGCTGTTCATCAATGAGGGCGACCGCGTCAAGATCAACACCGAGGACGGTTCCTACACCGGCCGCGAGAACAACTGATCTCCGCATCCTCAACAGACGACCGACCGTATAAAGGACTAGGACAGCAGCAGTATGGCACGTTCCACCGCGCGCAAAAAGGGCTCTGAACACCCTGTACGAAGCCGACGAAAAAAGTCAGGATATTCTCTCCCTGCTTGACGAGCGCATCGCACATCCCGGTGCCCAGACCCCGCTTCCCGACTATGCCATTGAAATCGTCAAGGGCGTGGCCGAGCACCGTCGTCAGATCGACATGACCCTGGACGAACACTCCACGGGTTGGAAGGTCCGCCGTATGGGCGTGGTCGATCGCAACATTCTGCGTATCGCCGCTTGGGAGATTCTGTTCACCGATGATGTGCCGGACAAGGTCGCCATCGACGAGGCTCTGGCATTGGCCAAGACCCTGTGCGATGACGATTCGCCCGCTTTCATCCATGGCCTGCTGTCTGCGGTGTGCACCGCCAAGAACGCAGCACCGGCACCGGAGTCCGTGGCAGAAGAGGCCGATGAGGAATCGTCCGATTCCGCTGCCGCCGCATCCGAGCCGACCGATGAGGGCGATGTTTCCGATTCGCCCGATTCGTCCGGTGCATCCGACGAGCCTGCTGCCCCGTCCGCTGAGATTCAGCCGACGGTCGATTAGTCATTTGTTGTTCAGCCTCCCCATTCGGGAGGCTTTTTCATGGGCGGACACTTGTGCCGCCGTACATTCTCAAGTCGGCACCTTGCCGACAGCCCCCCGCCAGCGGGGGGTGAGACTTTGCGCCCAACGGCGTGTGAGTCTGCGCTGGCCGTTAACCTTGGTACGAATACCCGAAAAACATAAGGGGGTTTTGGTGAGCCAGAACGAGTCCGGGACCATCGCAATTCCGATGTATGACAAGGACGATGCAGTCCTCGTTTTTTGGAAGACGGACAGGTATATGTGGGGGAGCTCATACGGCGCCCTCGGCGAGACGACCGGTGAGATCGTCTTCGCCACCGGTATGACCGGATACCAGGAGACGCTCACCGATCCGAGCTACGATCGCCAGATCGTTGTGCAGACGTTCCCGCACATCGGCGATACCGGCGTCAACAGCGAAGACCCTGAGTCCTCCCGCATCTGGGTTGCCGGATACATTGTGCGTGATCCCTCTCCGAACGTGAGCAACTGGCGTGCCGAAGGCAGCCTGGACGACGACCTCGCCAAGAACGGCATCGTCGGCCTGAGCCACATCGACACCCGCAAGCTGGTGCGCCACCTGCGTTCCGCAGGCGTGATGCGCGCCGGCATCTTCTCCGGCGACGCCCTGACCGATCAGGCCACCGGCGCGCTCAAGACCATCGAGCAGCTGCTCGAAGACGTCAAGAACACCCCGCAGATGCAGGGTCTGAGCCTGTACGACGAGGTGTCCACCAAGGAGACCTACACCATCGAACCGTGCGGCGAGTACGAAGGCAAGGAGCCGCTGTACACCGTGGCCGCTGTGGACCTCGGCATCAAGGGCATGACCCCGCACCGCATGGCCGAACGCGGCTGCCGCGTGCACGTGGTGCCCTCCACCATCACCTTCGCCGAAATCGAGAACCTGAACCCGGACGGCGTCTTCTTCTCCAACGGCCCGGGCGACCCGGAACAGGCCGGTCCCGAAATCGAGCTGCTGCGCCAGGTACTTGACGCCGGCTACCCGTTCTTCGGCATCTGCTTTGGCAACCAGCTGCTCGGCCGCGCACTCGGCTTCGGCACCTACAAGCTCAAGTTCGGCCACCGCGGCATCAACCAGCCGGTCAAGGATCTGACCACCGGCAAGGTCGAGGTCACCGCCCACAACCACGGCTTCGCGGTCGACGCCCCGATCGGCAAGCAGGTCGACGCGCCGTTTGAAAACGGCAAGTACGGCAAGGTGTTCGTCTCCCACATCGATCTGAACGACGACGTGGTCGAAGGCCTGCAGTGCGTGGACATCCCCGCATTCTCCGTGCAGTACCACCCGGAGGCCGCAGCAGGCCCGCACGATGCGGCCTACCTGTTCGACCGTTTCTGCGAACTTATGAAGAACAACTCCAAGGAAGGTAAGTGATATGCCGAAGCGCACCGACATCAAATCCGTGATGGTCATCGGCTCCGGCCCGATCGTGATCGGTCAGGCGGCGGAGTTCGATTACTCGGGCACCCAGGCATGCCGCGTCCTTCGTGAGGAAGGCATCCGCGTCATCCTCGTCAACTCCAACCCGGCCACCATCATGACCGACCCGGAGATGGCTGACGCCACCTACATCGAGCCGATCGCCACCCCGATCCTCGAGCAGATCATCGCCAAGGAACGCCCCGACGCGCTCCCTGCCCACCTTGGGCGGCCAGACCGCGCTCAACGCCGCCATGGCGCTGGGCGAGGCCGGCGTCCTGAAGAAGTACAACGTCGAACTGATCGGTGCTTCCCTGGAAGCCATCGACCGTGGCGAGGACCGTGAACTGTTCAAGAAGGTCGTTGACGAGGCCGGCGCCGAATCCGCCCGCTCCGACATCGCCCACAGCATCGAGGAAGTCGACAAGATCGCCGAGAAGTTCGGCTACCCGCTGGTCGTGCGCCCGAGCTTCACATGGGCGGCCTGGGCTCCGGCATCGCCCACAACGAGGAGGAGCTGCACCGCATCGCCGGCGCCGGCATCCATTACTCGCCCACCGACGAAGTCCTGATCGAAGAGGGCATCGAGGGCTGGAAGGAATTCGAGCTCGAGCTCATGCGCGACCGCAACGACAACGTCGTGGTCGTCTGCCCGATCGAGAACGTCGACCCGGTCGGCGTGCACACCGGTGACTCCATCACCGTGGCCCCCTGCTTCACCCTGACCGACCGCGAATACCAGAAGCTGCGTGACATCGGCATCGCCATCATCCGCGGCGTGGGCGTGGACACCGGCGGCTGCAACATCCAGTTCGCCGTTCATCCGGACACCGGCCGCATCATCGTCATCGAGATGAACCCGCGCGTCTCCCGTTCCTCCGCACTGGCCTCCAAGGCCACCGGCTTCCCGATCGCCAAGATCGCCACCAAGCTGGCCCTCGGCTACACGCTCGACGAGATTCGCAACGACATCACCCAGTCCACGCCGGCCTCCTTCGAGCCGACCATCGACTACGTGGTCACCAAGGTGCCGCGCTTCGCTTTCGAGAAGTTCCCGGGCGCCGACCCCACCCTGACCACCTCCATGAAGTCCGTGGGCGAGGCCATGGCCCCCTGGCCGGCAACTTCCAGGAGTCCCTCGGCAAGGCCATGCGCTCCATCGACAAGCGCCACATGGGCTTCAATTGGGATGGCGAGAAGCCGTCCGCCGCAGAAGTGGCCGAACTGCTTGAGGCCATCCACACCCCGACCGAACACCGTTACCTGCAGCTCATGCGCGCCATCTGGGGCGGTGCCACGCTGGGAGCAGGTGTTCGCGGCCACCAAAGATCGACCCGTGGTTCCTGAAGCAGATCTTCCTCATCAATGAGACCGCCATGACGGTGCGCGAGGCCGAAACCCTCACCCCCGAAGCTGCTCAAGAAGGCCAAGCTCGCCGGTCTGTCCGACGTGCAGGTGGCCCACCTGCGTGGTTTGGGCGATGAAGGCGAGAACACCATCCGCGAACTGCGCTGGACCTACGGTCTGCGCCCGGTCTACAAGACCGTCGACACCTGCGCCGCCGAGTTCGACGCCGCCACGCCGTACTACTACAGCTGCTACGCCGACGAAACCGAGCTGCGCCGCGCGAACGCGAGGCTGTGATCATCCTCGGCTCCGGCCCGAACCGCATCGGTCAGGGGCATCGAGTTCGACTACACGTGCGTGCACGCCGTGCAGGAGCTTGGCAAGGACTATGACACCATCATGGTCAACTGCAACCCGGAGACCGTGTCCACCGATTACGACATGTCCGACCGCCTCTACTTCGAGCCGCTCACCTTCGAGGACGTGCTCGAGATCTACGAGGCCGAGAAGAAGATGGGCCCGGTCAAGGGCGTCATCGTCCAGCTCGGCGGCCAGACCCCGCTGTCCCTGGCCGCGCGTCTGAAGGCTGCCGGCGTGCCGATTCTCGGCACCACCCGGAATCCATCGACTTGGCCGAGAACCGTGAGCTGTTCGGCGAAGTGCTCAAGAAGGCGGAGATGAACGCCCCCGCGTTACGGCACCGCCCCTGAGCCTCGAAGAGGCCAAGGAAGCCGCCCACCGCATCGGTTACCCGGTGCTCGTGCGCCCGAGCTACGTGCTCGGCGGCCGTGGCATGGAAATCGTCTACGATGACAAGCAGCTCAACAAGTACGTGGACCGCGCACTTGCCGAGGCCAAGGCCGATACCGTGGTCTCCGGCCGCCTGCCCTCCCCGCTGCTCATCGACAAGTTCCTGCAAGACGCCATCGAAATCGATGTCGACGCACTGTTCGACGGCGAGGAACTATACATCGGCGGCATTATGGAGCACGTCGAGGAGGCCGGTGTCCACTCCGGCGACGCCGCCTGCACCCTGCCTCCGTCCACCCTGTCCGACGACCAGATTCGTCGCCTGCGTGAAGGCACCTACGCCATCGCCAAGGGCTGCCATGTGCAGGGCCTGATCAACGTGCAGTACGCCTTCATGGCCAACACGCTGTACGTGATCGAAGCCAACCCGCGCGCCTCCCGTACCGTGCCGTTCGCCTCCAAGGCCACCGGCGTGGCACTGGCCAAGGCTGCTGCCCGCATCATGGCCGGCGAAACCATCGCCGATCAGCGTGCCAACGGTCTGCTGCTGCCTAAGGGCGACGGCGGCGACATCCACCCCGGCCAGCAGGTCGCGGTTAAGGAATCCGTGCTGCCGTTCAAGCGCTTCCCGCACCCCGGTGGGCAAGACCGTCGACATCCTGCTCCGGACCTGAGATGCGTTCCACCGGCGAGGTCATGGGCTTCGACCGTGACTTCCCGCACGCCTTCGCCAAGAGCCAGCTCGCCGCCTACGACGGTGGCCTGCCGACCCACGGCAACGTGTTCATCTCCGTGAACGACACCGACAAGCGTCAGCTGCCGTTGATCGCCGTGCGCCTCGAAGAGCTTGGATTCAAGCTCTGGGCCACCGAGGGCACCGCCTCCGTGCTTCGCCGTTACGGCATCGAGTCGAACATCGTGGACAAGATCAGCACCCGCGTGGACACCGATCCGGAAGCCCCGGTCGAGGTGCATCACGCTGCCGGATCCGTGGGCAAGAACGTGGTTCAGCTCATCGAGGAAGGCAAGATCGACATGATCCTCAACACGCCGAACTCGCGCGGCTCCCGTTCCGACGGCTACTCCATCCGTGCCGCCGCCATTGCCGCCGATCTGCCGCAGTTCACCACCATCACCGAGTTCCAGGCCGCACTGCTCGCTATCGAGGCCGTGAAGCATAATGATTATCGATCATGAGCATTCAGGAGCATTCGAAGCAGCTGTTCGAATTGGAGCGACGGGAGTTCTGATGACTACACTCAGCAGTGAGGAATTGCAGGCACAACGTTCGGATTTCGGTCTGCGATTAAGCAATTCAATGGCCAAATACGGGCCGCTGTGTGTGGGCATTGACCCGCATCGCAAGCTCCTCACCGACTGGGGATACAACGTCGACGCCGAAGGCGCCGAACTCTTTCCATGCGTATGCTGCAGGCCGCCAACGGGCGCGCCGCAGCAGTCAAATTCCAGACGCCGATGTTCGAGCGCTACGGAGCCAAAGGTTTCGAAGCGCTCGAGCGCGTGCTCTACGCGGCACGACAAATGGGCGTCATCACCATCGTCGATTGCCTGCGCGGCGGCCTGTCCACCACGATTTCCGCCATCGCAGACGCCTATTTCAAGCCCGGTGCACCGTTGCTGGCCGACGCCATCACGCTGCTGCCGTACTATGGCGCGCGTTCGTTGAACGGCCTGATTACCGAAGCGCTGGAAAACGGACGCGGCGTGTTCATCGCCTCCTGACCTCCAACCCGGAAGGCATGAGTCTGCAGACCGCGTTGCGCCAGAGCGGCGATTACAAGGGACGTACCGTGGCCTACGGCATCGCCTCCACCGCGCAGAAGCATAACGTGGATATCGAAGGCATGGGCTCGGTTGGTCTGATCATCGGTGCCACCATCGGCCAATGGATGCAGGATTCCGGCGTGGACCCCTCCAAGTTCACCGGTCCGATTCTTTCCCCCGGTTACGGTTGGCAGGGTGCCGAGGCCAAGGATCTGAAAACCGTGTTCCGCGGTACGCGCGGCAACGTGCTGGTCACCGTGTCCCGCTTTATCGCCTCGCATGGGCCGGATATCGCCGCACTGAGCCAAGCCACCGAGTCGATTGCGCTTGACGTACGTCAGGCGCTGATGGAAGCCACTGTCGAAGGCTCGGAAAACCAGTAATCAGAACGGAATCAGATGTCGCGGCATGCGTACGTGTCTATCTCATCGCGTACGTCGCATCACGATTCATATTCTTCCCTGTTCGTCGGGGCTGTAGCAGTTACCGGTCATCTCGCCGGTGAGCCGTTACCACGTTGGATTCATAATCGCTGCACACCACATCATCTCCGGAGGAACCCATGACTGAAAACACCCATGCTGGCCGTCTAATCGTCCTGACTGGCCCCACCGCAGTAGGTAAGGGCACCGTGGAAGCCAAGCTGCGCGCCGACCACCCCGAAGTGTGGGTGTCCGTCTCCGCCACCACACGCGCTCCGCGCCCGGGCGAGGTTGATGGCGTCAACTATTGGTTCCTCACTGAAGACGAGTTCCTGGCCCGTGAGGCGGCCGGTGAGTTCCTGAAACTGCAGTGGTGCACGGCATGGCCCATTATGGCACCTTGTTGAAGCCTGTGGAGGAACATCTGGCCGCCGGTGTGCCCACGATTCTGGAAATCGACCTGCAGGGTGCCCGCCGCGTCAAGCAGCGCGCCGCCGAGCTCGACCTCGAAGTGGTGTACGTGTTCATCGCGCCGCCAAGCTTCGAAGAGCTCGAGCGCCGCCTCGATCGGCCGCGGCACCGAAACCGCCGAACAGCAGGCCCGTCGCTTGGAGACCGCCAAGGTGGAGCTCGCCGCCGAAAGCGAATTCGACGTCACCATCGTCAACGAAACCGTCGATCAGGCCGCTGCCGACCTCTGGTCAGTCATCGCCAAGGAATACGGGCTGTAAACTACCTCTTTACCACCAACTGCTGGTGGAGGATTTCGGCGCTGTTTTTTGGCCGGCGCCTGCTTCCAGCGGATTGCTTCGGTTTCGTGATGCTCGGTGACGTAATGCCGCATCCATTCGAAAGCACCGCTGGGTTTGGATGGCATCGCTTAATGCGCGGTGCTCCTCATTGTCCGCGATGCCGAAGCGTACGATCAGGTCGGCCAGACGGTGATGCCGCTGCGCGGGGAACAGGGCGCGGCTGATCTGCATCGTGTCATAATCCGCGCAGGCAAAGCCGCAGCCGGCGATATGCCGGGTGTTGTAATCCAGGAATCGCAGATCGAAGCTGACGTTATGGCCGACAATCGGCTCAACGGCGGACCGGCAGCCGGGGTAGCGAGCCATGCGATGAATCGGGGAAGCACCTCGTCAATCGGATCGAGATCGGCCACCATCGCATCGGTGATGCCGGTCAGCGTGGTGATCTGACGCGGAATCGGCCGCAAAGGGATTCACCAGCTGCTGGAATTGATCGACGATATGCCCCTCCCGCACGCGCACGGCACCGATTTCCGTGATGGCGCAACTGTTCGGGTAAAAGCCGGTGGTCTCCAAATCCAGCGCCACATAATCGGTGGGGGAAGACGGCATCGTCCATGGCGATTCGCCCGCCGGCACCATGATTGGGCTGGGATGGTTGGCCGAAAACGGTAATGCCGGAAGTGGTCACGGAGGCTCCTCATATCAGTCGGTGTTCGGTGACTTATTGTACCGGCAGCCCGGTCTGTCGGTACAATTTTTCCCCTCCCGGATTTTCTCGGATATATTGGTTAGGCGGCCGGCAATTGCGCGGCGCATCGGGAAGGGAGCACAGCTGATGAAACAGATAGTGGCAGGCATCGTTGCGCATGTGGACGCGGGCAAGACCACGCTGTCCGAGGCTCTGCTCTACCGTACCGGTGAGATCCGCAAATTGGGGCGAGTGGATCACGGCGATGCGTTTCTGGACACCAATTCCTTGGAGAAGGCGCGAGGCATCACGATTTTCGCGCACCAGGCATTGGTGGAACACGGCGACCTGCGCCTGACCTTGCTGGATACGCCGGGGCACGTGGACTTCGCAGCCGAAACCGAACGTGTGCTGCGTGTGCTTGATTACGCGATTCTTGTGGTCTCCGGCACGGATGGCGTGCAAGGCCATACCGAGACACTATGGCGTCTGCTGGCCAGATACGGTGTGCCGACGTTCATCTTCGTCAACAAGTGCGACGCCGCCGGATTCGACCGCGAGGCCATTCTGGCACAGTTGCGCAAACGCCTGAGCGATGCGATATATCCGCTGCCGGCAATGGAGCAGTCCACTGAGGGCAGCGCGGTACCGTTGGACGCGTTCGCCGAAGACATTGCCACCCTGGACGAGGAGGCGATGAACGACTATCTGGAACATGGCGCGCTGTCCGTGGGCAGATTGCGAGCGATGATCGCCGTACGCGAACTGTTCCCCGTATATTTCGGCTCGGCATTGAAACTCGAAGGGGTCGAGGAATTCCTGGACGGGCTGGAGACGTTCACCCGCGAACGTGAATGGCCGGCCGCCTTCGCCGCACGCGTGTTCAAAATCGCCCACGACGGCCAGCACAACCGTATGACGTGGCTGCGCGTCACCGGTGGTGCGCTCAAAGCCAAGGAGATCGTCTCTTCATCCTCGTGCGCTGCGGCGTCATCAGCACCGTCGCCGGTACAGGGGGATGATGGCACGGTATGGTCCGAGAAAGTCGATCAGGTGCGCGTCTACAATGGCGCCAAATTCGAGACGGTCACCGAGGTGCCTGCCGGATCGGTGTGTGCGGTGACCGGACTGACGCGGACCTTCCCCGGCGAAGGGCTGGGAGCGGAACCGGACGCCGAATCACCGTCGCTGCAACCCGTGTTGACCTACACGGTGTTGCCCGCCGGAGCGGAATCCGATACGGCCGGCACCTCGGGAGCGGCCAAACGCGGTGACGCCGGCCATAACAACGTGAATCAGGACGATGCCGAGCATGATGCCGCCAAGTCGGGAACCGGCCGCAATGAGGAGAACGACACCGCCGGCCAGACCGCGGCGGACAATAGCTCGCCGGCCCGTCCCCAGTTCGATGATCTGACCTTGCATAAGGTCATCACCGCATTGCGTGAGCTGGAAGACGAAGACCCGTTGTTGCATGTGGTCTGGGTGGAGCGGTTGGCCGAGATTCATGTGCAATTGATGGGCGCGGTCCAGCTGGAGATCATCCAGCAGACCCTGCACGACCGGTTCGGTCTGGATGTGTCGTTTGGCCCCGGCTCCATCCTGTACCGTGAGACCATCACTGCGCCGATCGAAGGCGCAGGTCATTTCGAGCCGCTCCGTCATTATGCCGAAGCACATATCCTGCTGGAACCAGGGGAGCCGGGCAGCGGAGTCACTGTGGCCTCGGCCCTGTCCGAAAACGATTTGGACCGCAATTGGCAACGGCTGATTCTGACCCATCTGACCGAGCGTGAGCATCTCGGTGTGCTCGTTGGCGCGCCGCTCACCGATATCAAGATGACTTTGGTGGCTGGCCGCGCGCATCTGAAGCATACCGAAGGCGGCGACTTCCGCCAAGCCACCTATCGTGCGATTCGTCAGGGGCTTATGGAAGCCAGAGCTGGAGTTAGTGGCCGGCCCGAGACGCCGGTCGAGAGCCGTCCGGACACCGCAGGGGAGGGCAACTGCCGACTGCTGGAACCGTGGTATCGGTTCCGGCTCGAAGTGCCAGCAGACATGATCGGCCGTGCCATGAGCGACATCCAGCGCATGGCCGGCACCTTCGAATCCCCGGTCACCGATGGCGAATACGCCGTGATCGAAGGCGAGGCGCCGGTGTCCGAGATGCGCGACTATGCGATGGATGTGAACCAGTACACGCACGGCCATGGCCGTTTCTCCGCCACTTTCAGCGGCTACAAGCCATGCCATGACGCCGAACAGGTCATCGCAGCCGCCGCTTACGATCCCGAAGCAGATCTGGACAACCCCCCCGACTCGGTCTTCTGCGCCCACGGTGCCGGCTACCCCGTCAAATGGTATAAAGTCCCCGAATTCGCCCACGTCGACTACGCCATGTGAGGTGGTGACTACCAAATCTGCGGCCGAATGAATCCGTTGGTCTCCAAGAACCGTTGAATATCGCGCATTTCCGGCATATTAATGGAATGGGCCATGCCCGGATACACTTGTTCGGTCAACGTGCCGTGCTCGTGCCAGAACTCACCCATCGCCGTCACATCGGCTTTCGGGAAGATGTCGTCTGCAGCACCATGCCCATAGAACACCGGCGGCTTCAACGAAAGCCAATTCGGCATCGCCCGCAACGGACCCCGGTGCCAGCCATCCAGAGCAGGGAGACGGCTGCGGCATATCGCTTCGGATTGAAACGCAGCAGATGCGCGGCCAAGAGGCCGCCCTGCGAGAATCCCATGGCAACCACCGGCCGAGTGGCGGGAATATGCTCCGCAACCCATGCATCAATGGCTTGGGCGGCTTCAGTCGCCTGCTTGTCTAATGATTCGCCCTCCGGCACACCTTCATGCGCCCACGCACCGAACCATGTATATCCCATGCCATAGGCGATGGGTGCCTGCAAACTGGCATAATCAGCCGAACCGGCACCGCAATAGTTCAGCAGATCGGGCAAATCGTATTCATTGGAACCCCAGCCGTGCAACAGCACGAACACCGGAGCGGTTTCGGGACCGGTCAAACGGGTCAGAGCTTTGGTGATCTTCATAGCCTCAGTGTATCCACCGTTTGGGCGACAATAATGCCCTGATGTTCGCCCATCGAGTAACGTCCCATAAGTAATGCGTATAGCGCAGCGGCCGTGCCACGTGTTCTGATACTCTACGATGACACGGCAGGGGGAGACAGGTATGTTCGGCCCCCGAAATCGTACATGGGTGGCTAAGACCGTTTATGCGCAGGAGAAGAAACGAGAAGCAAAGGAAGGAGCGCGCCCAATGACATTCGATTGGTCGTTCGTGCAGCGTTACGCGCCTTTCTTCGTCAACGGCACATTGATGACCTTATTCATATCCGTGTTTGGCATATTGCTTGCCATCGCGGTGGGTCTGGTCTGCGCTGGCGTGGAAATCGCGCGTATCCCGGTCGCCCGGCAAATCGTGAGAATCTACATCGAACTCAGCCGCAATACGCCATTGCTGGTACAGCTGTACTTTCTGTACTTCGGCCTGCCCAAACTCGGCGTAGTATGGTCCGCCGAAACCTGCGCGATAGTCGGCCTTGGATTCTTGGGCGGTTCCTACATGGCCGAGGCAATGCGCGGCGGATTGGAAGCGGTGCCCAACGTGCAGCGCGAAACCGCGTACGTGCTGGGACTGACTTCCACGCAAACCATCACCCGAGTCATTCTGCCGCAAGCAGTGTCCACCGCCATTCCCGGCGTAGTGGCCAATGTGATCTTCCTGTTTAAGGAATCGAGCGTCGTCTCCGCCATTGCGCTCGCCGACGTGATGTACATGGCCAAGGATCTGATCGGCATGTATTACAGCACCTATGAGTCGTTGTTCATGCTGGTCGTGGCCTATCTGGTGATTCTGCTGCCGATTTCCATCTTCGGCACATGGTTGGAGCGGAGGTTCGATTATGAGCGGCGCTGAAATACTGCTCCAGCCGGGCGTATTCCCACGTCTGTTGCAAGGCCTGTGGGTCACCGTGTGGATAGCCGGCGTATCCGTAGGCGCGTCCATCCCGGTCGGCCTGTTGGTGGGCTGGTTGATGACGCTGAAGAATCCCGTGATCCGGGCCGCGATGCGCATCTACCTCGACTTCATCCGCATTATGCCTCAGCTGGCGTTGCTGTTCCTTGCCTACTACGGTTTTGCTCGATGGTTCGATTGGAATCTCGATGCCACCGGTGCCTGCGTGCTGGTGTTCATCCTGTGGGGAGGCGCCGAGCTGGGCGATCTGGTGCGTGGCGCATTGCAGTCGATTCCCAAAGTGCAGTACGAATCGAGCTACGTACTGGGGTTGAGCCCGTGGCAGACCTTCTCCCGCGGTGATTCTGCCGCAGGCTGTTCGCCGTATGCTGCCGGCATCCGTAAACTTGGCGACACGTATCGTCAAAACGACATCATTGGCCGTGCTGCTCGGTGTGGTCGAGGTCATCAAGGTCGGCCAGCAGATTATCGACGCGAACCAATTCCAGTTCCCGACTGGAACCTTGTGGATTTATGGCGTGATTTTCTTTATGTACTTCATCGTGTGCTGGCCGCTGTCCATTGTGGCCCGCCGACTGGAAAAGAGGTGGTCGAGTGACTGAACCCGAAATGACCTGCAAGGGTTTCGAGGTGAATCATCTGGTCAAACAGTATGCGAATGCCGACAAGCCGGTGCTGGATGACATCTCCTTCAAGGTGGAGCATGGTTCGGTGCTCGTGGTGCTGGGTCCTTCCGGCTCGGGCAAGTCGACGCTGCTGCGCACCATCGCCGGTCTGGAACCGATTCAGGGCGGCACGATTTCCATCAACGATCAGGTGATCGATGCCGGCAAGCCTGGCACGGAACGAGCCGGACGATCCGACCGGTCCAGTGAACTGCGCACGCGTATCGGCATGGTGTTCCAAAGCTACGATTTGTTCCCGAACAAAACGGTGCTCGGCAACATCACCATGGCGCCGGTGCTCGTGCAGAAACGCGATAAGTCCGAGGTGGAGGCTGAAGCGATCCGGTTGCTTGGCCGCGTGGGACTTGCCGATCGCAAGGACTCTTGGCCGCACGAATTGTCCGGCGGTCAGCGCCAGCGTGTGGCCATTTGTCGTGCGCTGATTCTGCACCCGGAAGTACTGCTGCTCGATGAGATTACGGCGGCTCTCGACCCCGAAATGGTGCGTGAAGTGCTCGACGTGGTGCTCGAACTGGCCAAGTCCGGGCAGACGATGCTTATCGTCACCCACGAAATGCAGTTCGCGCGAGCCATCGCCGACCACATCATCCTGCTGGACGGCGGGCGCATCGTCGAGGAATCGTATGATGCGCAGGCGTTCTTCGAACACCCGCAAACCGAACGTGCGCAGCAGTTCCTGCACACCTTCGAATTCGAGTGATTCGATTGTGCCATATCGAGGTATTTGAGAAGAAATATCAATAACAACAAGAGAAGGAGAACCCAATGAGTATCAAGGTTGGGAAATCATTCAAAGCACTGATTGCCGCAGGCGCGGCATTGGTAATGGCGGCGTCCATGGCCGCATGCGGTCCGTCGGCAGGCACCCCGAGCGAAGCGAAGTCCTCTGACACGGGCACCAGCTCCAGCGCCAATGCCAAGGCCCGCAGCCTCGACGAGATCAAGAAGAGCGGCAAGATCAAGATTGCCGTCTTCTCCGACAAGGCGCCATTCGGCTACGTGGACAAGGACGGCAAGTACCAGGGGCTATGACGTCTACTTCGCCGAACAGCTGGCCAAGGATCTGGGTGTGGAGCCGGAATACACGTCGGTTGACCCGGCTGCCCGTGTGGACGTGCTCACCTCCAACAAGGTCGATCTGGTGCTCGCCAATTTCACCGTCACCGATGAGCGCAAGGAGAAGGTCGACTTCGCCAAGCCGTACATGAAGGTGGCGCTTGGTGTGGTCTCCCCGGAGAGCGCCCAGATCACCGATGTCAGTCAGCTCGACGGCAAGACCCTGATCATCGCTAAGGGCACCACCGCCGAAACCTGGTTCGAGAAGAACGCGCCGAACGTCAAGCTGCAGAAGTACGACCAGTACGCCGATGCCTACAACGCGCTGCTGGACGGCCGTGGTGACGCCTTCTCCACCGACAACACCGAGGTGCTCGCCTGGGCCAAGTCCAACAAGGGCTTCAAGGTTGGCATCACCCACCTTGGTGACGACGACACCATCGCGCCCGCCGTGCAGAAGGGCAACACCGAACTGCTGAACTTCGTGAACGACGAGATCGTCAAGCTCGGCAAAGACAACTTCTTCCACAAGGATTACCAGGAGACTCTGGAGCCGGTCTACGGCAACGAAGTCAACCCCGATGACATCGTGGTAGAAGGCGGAGCCGTCTGACGGACAGTCCGGTGGACTGTCCGTGGCGACGCCGAGCCGCGGCAGCGGCGAGGTGTGTTGGGCCGGTCGTCAGGCCGTCCATTCTTGCAGGACGGAGAGGTCTGATTATACCCGTCCATAACCAACACATATAGCAACGCCGGCCTTCGGGCCGGCGTTTTGCGTTAAGGTCGTAATCGTGCCGCGCGGGGAACGGCTTCGCGCAGATGACGCAACACTTTAAGGGGGTGCGCAATGACCAGGTTCAACACTCAGCTCGTCCACGGACTGCCGGTTGGAGACAACAACACCGGAGCCGTGAACCCGCCGATCTACAATTCAACGACATATGCCTTCGAGAAGGTTGACGCGATGCCCCGTTACGACTATGCGCGCAGCGGCAATCCCACACGTGACTTCCTGGAACAGCAGATCGCCCAGCTCGAGCAGGGAACGCGTGGTTTTGCGTTCGCCTCCGGTCTCGCGGCGATCCACGCGGTGCTGAGCATTTTTCAAGCCCGGCGACCGCATCGTGGTCGGTGACAATATTTATGGCGGATCGTATTCCCAGCTCAATGAGTTCTTCACTCGCTGGGGAATCATCGTTGAGGCCGTCGACACTCAGGACATCGCAGCATTGGAGGCCGCCGTCAAGGGCGGCCGCGCGAACGGCATCGTGCCTGCCCAAGCCGTCTACTTTGAAACCCTGACCAATCCTCTACTCAAGGTGAACGACGTGCGCGCCATCTCCACGGTGGCCCACCGTTTCGGGGCGCTTTCGATTGTGGATAACACGTTCGTGACCCCGTATCTGCAGAAGCCGCTTGCTTTGGGTGCCGATGTGGTGATTCACTCCGCCACCAAGTATCTGGCCGGTCATTCTGATGTGAACGCCGGTCTGGTGGTCGTTTCCGGTGAGGATTTGGCGAGCCGCGTGTACTTCGCGCAGAACCGTTTGGGTGGTGTGTTGGCTCCTGCTGAGTGCGACGCGGTGCGCCGCGGCATTCAGACGCTGGCCCTTCGCATGGATCGTCAGCAGGAGAATGCCAATGCCATCGCCCGCTACCTGCTGGTGCATCCGCTGGTTAAGGCGGTGCATTACCCGGGTCTGCCCGGCGCAGGCGACCAGCGTCTGGCTGCCAAAGGTCTCAAGGGGGCCGGTGGCGTGTTGAGCTTCGAGGTCGTGCCTGGCGTTGATCCGGCTGACGTGCTCAACAACCTGCACCTGTTCCGTCTTGCTGTGTCGTTGGGTGCGGTGGAGTCTCTTGCCGAGCTGCCGTGTCGTATGACGCATTTCGAACTGCCTCGCGAGGAGCGTCTGAAGATCGGCATCACCGATGAATTGGTGCGTCTCGCCGTTGGCATCGAGGACGCCAACGATCTGATCGAAGATCTCGGCCAGGCGTTCGATATCGCTTACGCCCGTTACATCGATCGGCATGCCGACTTCGACGTGTTCAACAGCTGACTTCGGGGGTGTTTGCCTGATCTAATTCTTTTTCTGCCTATTTTTTCTACTCCTGGGGAGCGGCGTCGGTTGTGCCACACCGGAGCCGCTTTTTTATGCTCTGGTTCCGCCTCCGCTGGCAGAGGGCTGTCGGCGTAGCCGACTGGGGTGGTTAAGCGGACCGCCCGCATTATGCCAACCGCGATATCACAGCATCCCCGTTACGATGAATACGGTTTGATAGTGCACCGCGTAAAAGTCAAGCGCGGCGGAACAAAGAAAGGACCCGATATGACCATCGACGTCTACGGTGCCACATGGTGTGGCGACTGCCGCCAGGCAAAGAACACTCTCGACAAACTGGGCGCGGCAAACACTTGGCACAACATCGACGAAGAGGAAGGTGCCGCCGACCGTGCCGTGGCGATCAGCGGCCAGATGCACATTCCGGTGGTGCGGTACGATGACGGCTCGTTCCAAGTGGAACCCTCTGCAGTGGATATCAAGAACAAGCTGCAGGAGCTGGGGCTGCTGGCTGACTAGGAATCCGTGGTCTGAGCTGCATAAGGCGTGCGTCATCGATCGGTCTTGATGGCGCACGCCTTATCTGTTTATGTGGATCAGAGAGTAGGGGGCTTACGCTTCGGTGCCCACTACTGTTCCAATTGCCGGGCTTTGACCCCAATGCGATTTCGGTAGTCGGCAAGCATATTTGCAAGCGTAACTTCCCTCATGGAATCCGACATGGCTTTGGCCACTGGAGCATACGCATCTTTGAGAACGTCGTGGATATTCCGAGCCACGGGGCATGTGATTCCCTCTCGTGGATGCCGATCACATCATCGAGGTTCGTGGATTCCACTGCCTGATGGATATCGAGCAGAGTGATTTCCTTGGGGGTGTGGGCAAGTTCGGCGCCGCCGGTTCCGCGTGCCACGGTGATGAGCCCCGCGCGTTTGAGCGCTCCCAAAGGCGTTACGAATGCTGACGGCGTTCGTCCCGGTGCTTTCGGAGAGAGCGCGCTGGGCGCCGATCGTTATTTCGACTATCGCATCGAGAACTATGCTGAAGCTCTTTCTGACGCACCGGTTGACCATGTCATCGACACCTTAGGCGAAACGGCAAAGTTGTTATCCGGATGGAGCGACCGAGCGTCTTTGCGCTGATTGCTGATTTGATATGCGTTATCGCCAGATATGAAAAAGAGAACCATGACTCCCTTTTGATGAGATTGTCTGAAGGCCAACGATTGGTCCGGATGCAATATGTGTCCAAGGGAAGTTTCTGAAGCGTTGGTGTCGCAAATTACTAAAGGGTTCGGCATCGATGTCAACATAATCTTTGGAGATATCGACATCGTCGCGGATACCCCCGATAGGGGGCATCGTGGCCATTTTCGATGATGAACCGGTACGGATTGACGCGGCTTTGAATTATTTGAGGCAGCGTAATATTGCGGCCGAGGTGCTGAAAGAGGGCTGGGCAGCTTGGTGTGTTCCGGCATTCGGCGGATATTCTATAGCCATTGCTTATAAGCGCGCATTGACAATTGCGATACCGATGTGCCGGTGTCGCGTACCATGACTTGCTAAGTTCGGGAATAGAGTCGAGCCCGCCACAATAGAGCGGCATGAGGAAGAAGGATTAATGGACGTTGATTTCCGAACGCAAGCCATCCACGCCGGCTACGAGCCGCTGGATAACGGCCGTGCCGCTGTGCCGCCAATCTATGCCTCGGCCGCATTCGACCTGGGTGACGCGGCGCGCGGCGATGCGCTCGCGGGCGGTGACATCGACGGCTTCGAGTACTCCCGTGTGGCCAATCCCACTGTCGATGCACTGGAAAAGCGGCTTGCCGCGCTGGAGGACGGTATCGGCGCCGTGGCTGTCGGCTCAGGCATGGCCGCAGCATACTGATTGGATGCCGCACTTTTTTATAAGCGCATTGCACACACATAGTGAACAGTTGGATATGCCGCACCGCTTTTGTTCTTTTTATAAACCAGCATGCACACATAGTGAACAAGCCCGACCGCTGGGCCGCCTGGGCCGGCACATATGCGTACGATGTCGCGGTACCTGCCGCCGAGGGCACCATGGCCGTTTGTTTTGAACGCTGATTATCATCGTGCTACAAGACACGTTCGAGGCCGGGCGGTTTCGGACGTGGGTGCGAGGGCACATGGCCAGCTTCGCCGCGGGGCGGCAAGGAGGACCGCAACGGCATGATCGCCGGTATCTGCCCTACGATGGAAATCACGAGTCGAGGCCGAGCATGGGCGTTTCGACGTGGGTGAAGGAAAACATCATGGCCGTATTCTTTGCTGGTCCGCTGATTATCATCGTGCTACTCATTGTTCTGCTGTCTGCCGCACTCTTCGTCGTGCCGCAGCAGCAGGCGTACATCATCGAACGCTTCGGCAAGTTCCTTAAGGTGCAGTTCGCCGGCATCCACATCCGCATCCCGTTCGTGGACCGCATCGCCATGAAAACCGAACATGCGTGTCAACCAGCTTAACGTGCAGCTGGAAACCAAGACGCTCGACAACGTGTTCGTCACCGTGGTGGCCTCCACCCAGTTCCGCGTGAACCCGAACGATGTGGCCACCGCCTACTACGAGCTGCGTGACCCGGCCGGTCAGCTGCGCTCCTACATGGAGGACGCGCTGCGTTCCGCTATCCCCGCACTGTCTTTGGACGATGCCTTTGCCCGCAAGGACGATGTGGCGTTCGACGTGCAGAAGACCGTGGGCGCCGAAATGAGCCGTTTCGGCTTCACCGTGGTCAAGACGCTGATCACCGCCATCGACCCGAGCCCACAGGTCAAGAACGCGATGGACTCCATCAATGCCGCCCAGCGTGAAAAGGAAGCCACCCGTCAGCGTGCCGAGGCCCAGCGTATCCAGATCGAGACCCAAGCCGCCGCCGATGCGGAGAAGACTCGCTTGCAGGGTGAGGGCCAGGCCAATTACCGCCGTGAGATAGCCAACGGCATCGTCGATCAGATCAAGAGCCTGCAGGCCGTCGGCATGAACATCAACGACGTGAACAACGTGGTGCTGTTCAACCAGTATCTTGATGTGATGCGTTCGCTGTCCGAATCGAACAACACCAAGACCGTGGTCTTGCCGGCATCGACGCCAGGCGGCTATCAGGATCTGTATGAGCAGGTCACCAAGGCCATGCTCACCGCTTCCGAGACGAAGTAATCACCCCGTTTGCGAATCCCCATCCATCGATAGTGAAGCCCCTCCAAGCGAGGGACTTCACTATCGCTATGCCTGAAGGAATGCCGGAATGGCCTCGGCCGCCGCGTATCCCTTTGCGATACATCATTTCCAGGCCCTCGAAGTTCTTCTTCAGGGTGTTGAGACCATACAGGTCTTCGGGTGCGAGATCAGCACTTTGCCTTCCCGCCTCGTAATGCTTGGCGAGTTCGAGTTCGTCGTTGTAGGTCTTGTAGCGCATGCGCAGCTTCTCGGCCGCGGCGGGGTGGGAGCGTTCGAGGATGCGGGCCGGAGCCAAATCCTTCTGCTGCTTGCGCACTTCGTCACGCAAGCGGGACAGAATCAGAATCACGCGATCGTAGCCGTCCTCCAGCGCCTTCTGCACCGGCACCGGATCAGCGATGCCGCCATCGAAATACGGCACGCCATCCACCACATACGGCTCGCAGGCCACCGGCACGGCGGACGAAGCCTTGATGATGTCGAAATCATCAAAACGCACGCGCGATTTGTCGAAGTACTTGGTCGAGCCGTCCTCGGCATTGCAGGCCACCACGGTGAACCCGGTCTCATTGGCCTCGAACGCCGCGAAATCCAACGGATTCTCGCCATCGTGATTGCTCAGCGTGCCGTAGATGTAGTCGAGGTTGGCAAAGTTGTGGTTCTTGAAGAAGCTTTCCGCACTCGCGTACTCCTTGCGGAAGGCGTACTTGGTGTAGAAGGTGTGGTTGCGGCCGTGCTGGCGTGCGATGAATGAGGTCATATTGGCCGCGCCGGCGGAAACGCCGTAGCACATATCCACGTCGATGCCGTCCTCCAGCATGCGGTCCATAACACCACAGCCGAAAATCGCGCGGAACCCGCCGCCGACATCAATCATCGCCGTCTTTGTCATACCAACCCCTGTTCACTTGAATCTGGTATGAGCTTACGCGTGCTGCACGGACAACGATATGGGCAGTGTGCTGTGAATTTGTCTGGTTCTTCCTTGGCTTCCCTCAGAGAGGGGGAGCCAAGAACGGCTCATACGTTCAGCAATTTGCGTGACAACTCGGCAATCCGTTCGGACGGATCGGAATTGGCGAGCTCCACGCCGCCGGTCGCGTCTTCGGGTGCCAGTTTGCCCAGGGACTCCAACACCACGCCCAGATGGCGCACGGTACCCTCATTGCCGTCGATGACAGCAGCCCGTTCGGGCAGCAGCTCGCGGAAGTAGTCGCGGTAGAACACGAAATGCGTGCAGCCCAGCACCACCGAGTCGATATGCTCCATGTCGTACTGGTCGAAGTAGCCGTGCAGCGTGCGCATCACCAGGTCATGGTCGCCGAGCCGCCCGGATTCCACGATCTCCACCAAGTCGGGGCAAGGCTCCTTGAAAATCGTGTTGTTGGAATCGAATCGATATCAGTTTGGCGAACTTCCGCTCACGCAAGGTCAGGGGAGTGGCCGCCACAATCACCCTCTGGGGAATATGATGCGGGTCGGAAGGCACGTCACCACGGTCGCACGCCACTTTCAGGGCCGGCTCCATGCCGATGATCGGAATATCGTAGTGTTCGCGCAAATCGTTCACCGCGGCGGAAGTGGCGGTGTTGCATGCGATGACCACGGCCTTGACGCCTTGACGCACGAACCGTTCGACAATATCGAAACTCAGGGCCCTCACTTGTTCAGGCGTCTTGATGCCGTACGGTGCGTTGGCCGAATCACCAAAATACAGCACATGCTCGGCCGGCATATCCTTGGCGATTTGGCGAGCCACGGAAATACCGCCAAGACCCGAATCGAATACGCCGATTGGAGCCGAAGAGCTCATGCCTGAATCCTCCCTATAGCCATGCCTGCAACCGTATGTTGCCGCGACCGATCACAAAGCCGATTGTTTTGCGGTGTTGTTTCGCTCCCTAGAGTACTCTGAAAGCCATGAGTCTTCCGCAACGAGTAACCAAGACACACGCAACCGGCAATGATTTCGTGGTATACCTCGACAAGTCCGGCAAATTCGAGCCTACCGCCGATGAGGTCCGATTCCTGTGCGACCGTCACTTCGGCATTGGCGGTGACGGCCTGATTCGCCTGACACGGCCTGATTTTCGTGTCTGATTTAAGCGATGATCAGCTTTCGGACGTACTGGCCGGGGGCACGAAATGGTTCATGGACTATCGCAATGCGGATGGATCGTTGGCGGAGATGTGCGGCAACGGTACACGCGCCATCACCTTGTTCGCTCAGCGTGAGGGTGTGGCCGACTCCACCGAGCCGTTCCGCCTCGGCACCCGTGCCGGCGTCAAGATTCTGACGCCACGCGGCAATATGAGGCCGTACGGAGCCAACGTGTTCCAGGTCGAAATGGGGGAGTGGAAGATCGGCGAAACCGACGCCTACGAGGTCACCATCCCCGGCACTGAGGGCTCGGCGCGCGGTACGTTCGTGGATATGGGCAACCCGCATGTGGTCGCGGTGATCGAGGATGCCTTCGCGTCCCTGCCAGTGGTTGAATCACTGGATTTGGTCACCAAACCAGTGGTGGCTCCGGTCATCGAATCCGACCAGAACGTGGAATTCGTGCGGGTCGACGACGACATCGACCAGAACACCGGCGTGGGTGAAGCCACGATGCGCGTCAACGAACGTGGCTGCGGCGAAACCCCTGTCCTGCGGCACCGGCCTGTGCGCCACAGGCATTGTGCTGCGGGCCAAGACCGGCATCAGCCACTGGGACATCACCGTACGTGGCGGCACCCTGCGCGTGGACGTCACCGACAGCGACGTAAAGCTGACCGGAGCAGCCACGCTGGTCGCCGATATCGATTTGTTGTAAAGGAATCAGGCAGCGAACAGGGCCGCGCCTTCGGTGACGATGATGAGTACCACGATCGCCACGATCCACAGTATGTCGACCATGAGGTCGATGTTGAGGCGGTAATACTTATTGAGTCCGGCCGGCACCGCCGCGACCTCAGCCTCACCGTCGCTATCATCAGCCGCCACAGCCTTACGCGACGGCAATCCCTGCACGGCCACGGTCGCATGGCTCAACGCCATGAACTGGATGGTGGTGGAGAACATCAGGGTCAGGCACCACGGGCACAGCGCGTGAATCACGAACAGCGACTGCGTGCTCAGCCAGTACGAGTAAGCCAAAGCGGCCAGTCCGCCCAGCCACGTGCAGGTCGCGAACCAACGCGGCACCTTCACACGCGCCAAACCGATCACCGCGATGGTAATGAACACCGATTCGGCGGCGATGCCGAAGAACGCGTTCGGATAGCTCAGCCCGCCGAACTTCGCGATTTCCGCTTGCCAGGACTGGGCCACCGCCGAACAGGACACCACCGAGTTCAGATCGCAGCCGAGTGCGGACTCCGGATGCCGAGCCACTTGCAAAGTCTCAGCGGACAGAATGAGCGAGGCCCCCAACGCCACTGTCGAGGCAATCAGCATGATGAGATATGTCCAAGTGGCACTGTGGCGCCATCCAATCAACGGTCGTGCCTCCGCCAAGCCAAGCGGCGTGGTGTTCGTGGTGCTGGATGATGTGTCGGTTGCGGTGTTACGAGTCATCATGTCCCTTTCGATAGCGCTGCGCTCCAGATTAGCCTCTGCGGTTATAAGCTGGGTGCCGAATGTCTGGTTTCGGCCGTTGGCAGAAGGTGACGACCTGTCTGCGCCTTGCGTGGGAATGCTGAAATGAGGTTACGATGGACGGTATGACTGGATACGTGATGCCTATGGAACCGCCCACAACCGGGTGGGACATCCATTGCCATACCGCCTTCTCCGACGGCACGGAAACGCCGGCCACGTTGGCCGAACAATCAAGGCATTGGGACTCAAGGGCGTGGCCATTTCCGATCATGACACCACCGCCGGCTGGCCGGAGGCCGAAGCCGCGGCTCATAGGGTCGGTTTGCCGTTGCTCCGCGGCACCGAGATCACCGCCACGGATGAGAACGTCTCCGTGCACATGCTCGGCTACCAGTATGATCCCACGAATCAGCACATCACGGACTTGTTCGCCAATACTCGAGCCGCACGGTTGCAACGCACGCAGCGCATGGTCGAATTGTTGTCTCGTGATTATCCGATTACCTGGCAATCCGTGCTCGCCCAAGTCAAGGAGGGTAGCAAAACCACCATTGGCCGGCCTCACATCGCTGATGCTTTGGTGAGTGCCGGCGTATATCGGACTCGTTCGGAAGCGTTTGCGGATGCGGTCAGCGCCTCATCCAAATACTATATTCCCACGCCTTCGCCGACCTCTCATGAAGTGGTGGCCGCCGTCAAGGGAGCAGGCGGTGTGATTCTGATCGCCCATGCCGGTGATGTGAGCCGTAACCGCAGACTGTTGTCCGATGACCAGATCGAGGCATTGATCAGCGAAGGACTGGACGGGCTGGAGGTATGGCACCGTGGCAACACCGGGCAACGAGAACGGCTGCTCACCATCTGCCGCCGGCACCAGCTGCTGGTCACCGGTGGGTCTGACTGGCATGGCAAAGGCAAACCGAACAAACTGGGGAGAACATCACCGACGAGGCCACTGTCGAAGAGATCGTTCATCGCGGCGTGCTTCCGCTATATCGGTGATTCAGCAATACAAAAAAGCGGCCTTGAGATAATGCCCAAGGCCGCTTATGCGCGATTCATGGTCACAGCGTGCCGAAGCCGACGGCGTGCTTGGTTTCGGAGCCGATGATCGCGTAACCGAGTGCCTTGGCGGGCACGATGATGCGACGGCCCTTGTCATCGGTCAGATCGATCGTCGCGTTGTCGGCCACGGCCTGCGCGATGGCCTGGCTCACATTGTCGGCTGATTCGTCGGTGCTGAAGTTCACCGGTCGTGCCACGTTCTGAATGCCCAGTTCGATATCCATATAAGGCTCCTTGTTCTGCCGTCTTTGTGACGAACATCATGGTAAGTGGCCGTCGCCGGCCGAGGTTCTGTACTCTATTGTGCCGCGTGTCTGCGTCGTCATGTGCGGTGTTACGCGCTCGGCGTGGCGCGGAACACCGCACACGACATTATTTGGATGATGTGGACGATTCGGCCAGCGGATTGCCCTCGCTGTCATACCCGTCCAACCCGGCACGGGCATCGCGCAGAGCGCGTTCTTCCCGCTCCAACAGCGGAATCACCGTGGTTTGGGCACTCGAGGCTCCGTACTGAACGAGACTGTCCGGAGTATCGTCATTCACCGCATCGTCGGTCGGGGCGGCGGATTGAGACGCAGGGGAAGCGTCGGTTGACGTCGTGCCGCTATGCCCGTTCATACTGAGGAGCTCCTTCAGCGTGATCGTCACCGAAGAATGGGAAGCGCCATGTGAGGGCTGCGGTTTGGTCGATCCCGTACCGGTTGCGATGCCGGAGACATTCGTTTGCGGGTGATTGGCGGTCCGGTCAGCATCGGGTTCGACTTCCGGGGTAAGATCCACGTCGCCAGCGGCCACGATGTCAGCGGAACCGGTGCGATCGGGATCGGGCGTGTCGTCCGAGACCTCGGCCGCCGCGGTACCGGTGTCGGACTGCTGCGGTTGTGCGGGTGCCTGATGACGGTCGTCCTGCAACAATGTGCCGACGGTGATTGTGGAAGGCAAACCGGGCTTCGTTGACGAGGCGGCGGCCGACCCTGCGGCTGGGGCCGGTGCCGGAGTGTGCTTGATCACGCCCAACTGGTGTGCGAGTCGTTCGACCTGTGCCTTGAACTGCATGATGTGATCGTTGTCCGCACGGTTCAACGCCTGAATGAATTCGCCCACCTGTTCCATCTGCAGCCACAGGTTGGCCCTGAGCATGATGAGATCGTCAAGTCGAGAGCCCATCATGCGGCCGTATGCGGAAAGCACGGCGTTGCGATGGGATTCGTCGAGCTTGCCGAAAATCCAGGCAAGGTCTCTCGTGCCGGATCGTTGACCTGCATATCCTGCCAGTTGGTCACCGTGGTGATGGTGGAACCGGAGAACAGGAAGTCGCCGTCGGAAAATCCGCCGTGAACCGTGCAGGTGGAGAACGACCACAATCCCTCGGTGTCCATGATGCGCGCCCAGCTGTCGGTGATTTCTTGGGGAACATGGCCGGCGGAGCGTAAGCGGCGAATCCAGGCGGTCAGCTGCGAACGAATCTGACCGGTGGTAACTACCGGATATTTGGCATTGGCCAGAAAAGTCGAAGGCAGGCGATGAATGGCTCCGATGGCGGTGCCGACGGCCGCGCAGTCATCCAATGTCAACAGGTCGAGAGGCCGCGCCTGGCCATCACGGTGGACGGCAATCATCACGGTCGTCTCGCCTGTGGGACCGGGCTTGCGCGGGGTCAGCGGTGTGGACTCCGCCTGAGTCTGCTGCCCCACGGCCTGTGCGGTGGCCGTCTGGCCGGGTCGGGAAACGTCTCCCGGGGCGAACGCGACCACACGGTCCATATCGAAGCCGAGGCCACCAGGCTCGCGCGCGGCTGCCAGTGTCTGCGCCGCTTTCACACGGCGAATCAGACGCGTACGCCCTTCCTTGGTATTAGTGGCGTATACGTCGTACAACTTGCCTGAGGCATCTTGAATCACGGTCTGATCGATGCCTTTGGCCTCGTCGGTTGCGCTGGCCTGCACGTTCTCGCGTACGCCGGCCACCCCCAGATTCGGCAGGACGGCTGAGGCGAGTGCCGCCAACATATAATCGCTACGTTTCATCACCCTTCCACACTAATACATCCGTGGCGATTCGCACCGCAGAATGACACGCAAAACGCGTGATTCTGGCGATGTTTTGTCGTGAGCCCGATTCAGCCATAGGCATGAGTCGTGCCGTGAGCGCGAATCGTGCCACAATGGACGCATGGAACAGGCGCAGGGGATTCTTGAGGGGCTCGATGAGCGGCAGCGTACCGCCGCGACTACGTTGCAAGGGCCGGTGCGCATTATCGCCGGCGCAGGTGCCGGTAAAACACGCACGGTCACGCGGCGAATCGCCTATGCCTGCGCCACCGGGGCATGGAAGCCGGAGCGGGTGCTTGCCGTCACCTTTTCGGTAAAAGCGGCGGCGGAAATGCGCGCACGATTGGGCCAGCTCGGCGTAGGGGAGGTACTGGACGTTCCGGTTCGGGTGCGGGAACTGCCGGAGTCACGGCCGCGACCTTCCACTCAGCGGCATTGCATCAGCTCAACAGCGTCTGGGCAGACATATGCGAGGCTCCATTTCCGCATGTGATCGAAGATCAGCGTGACGTCGTCTCCCGCGCGATCATCCGCGCCACCGCACGTACCGATGCCGATCCGCTGACCGTTCGCGATGTGCTCGCCGAAATCAATTGGGCCAAAATCTCGTTGGTGGCGGTGGAAGATTATGCCCGGGCATGTGCCATCGCCCATAGGCAGCCGCCCGCCGGACTCGACACCGCTCGGTTCCCGACGTCTACAGCGCCTACGAGCAGGAAAAGACCTCGCGTGGCGAAATCGATTTTGACGATATTCTGCTGCTCGTATGCCATATCATGGATGGTTTTCCCGAAGCCGCCGCCCAAATTCGTTCCACCATCGGCTGGCTCACCGTCGACGAGTATCAGGACGTCTCGCCCCTGCAACACAGGCTGCTGACCCTGTGGCTGGGCGGGGGAGGACCTGACGGCAAGAGCGCAATGAACCGCAACGTATGCGTCGTGGGCGATCCGGCCCAGACCATCTACTCGTTTGCCGGTGCCTCCAGCTGGGATCTGCTGCGTTTCGCCGATGAATTCGGGCCGCTCGCCGCCGATGTCAATCTCAACACCGACTATCGTTCGACGCCGGAAGTCGTGAACCTCGCCAACCGGGTGCTTGCGGCCGCGCCGAACCGTGAGGATTACCTGAAACTGGTTTCCGCCCGTGAATCCGGCCCGCGCGTTACCCGAACCGCTTATGAGAGCGATATGGAAGAGGCACAGGGCGTGGCGGCACGCATAGCCCGGTTGGTTGCCAACGGGGCCAAGCCGTCCGATTGCGCGATCCTCACCCGCATCAACGCCCAACAGCCGGTATTCGGTGCCGCCTTGCGCGCTGCGAGACTGAAATATCGCGTCCGCAAGGATTCGGGATGGCAATCATCCGCGCTCGCCGACGATGCCGCGTCCAAACGCGCACTATTGGAGGCGATGGGTTTGGACGCCACCGGACTTGCCGCAAACGACGATCCCGGGGTTACGATTTCCACGATCCACGCATCCAAGGGTCTGGAATTCAAGCACGTGTTTCTGATCGGCTGTTCGGAAGGGCTCTTGCCGTATGGTTCGCCGGAAACGGGGGATGCGCTGGAAGAGGAACGCCGGCTTATGTATGTGGGCATCACCCGAGCTGAGGAGTCGCTGCATTTGTCGTATGCACGGACCAAGGATGGTTATGGAGTGCAGCGCAGACGCCCATCACGATTTTGTGACGGGCGTCTGTAATGCATACTGAATGCTCCTGAACGTTCAGGAGCGGGAATTGGCTGAAGGCCGGTTGACTATGCCTGCGTATCCTCCGAGTTGCCGTTTTCACCGTCTTCGCCATCTTCGCCGAGCAGCTTGGACAGTTCGGCATCCCAATCGATATCGCCGGTCTTGCCATCTGCGGCAGGGTGAGAAGCGGAACCGTTGGCATCGGAAGAAGAACCTGAAGGGGCGTCGAATGACGGAGACGCGCCATCTGCGGGCTTGTCGCCAGGCAGCGAAGGCAGCAGATCGGGATGCGACCACTTGGCGTCACGGCCTTCAGGGCCTTCGGCGGCGGTGATCATCTCCCATATCCCGGTGGCCTCGCGCATGCGCTTGGGACGCAGCTGCAAACCGAGCAGACTTTCGAACGTACGCTCGGCGGGGCCACCCATCGCGCGCTCGCGGCGCATCATCTCACGCAACTGTTCGATATGAGGCAGATGGGCCATACCGGCGCGCCACACCACGCAATCCACCCAGCCCTCGACCATCGCCAGCAGCGATTCCAGCGAAAGCCAGCGCCTCGCGCTGTTCGGGAGTGTCGGGGATGCCGACCTTGGTGAGATTCACCGCGCCGGAAATCGACTCCGGATCCATCGACGTGGCGTCACGCAGCTGTTCCTCCATCGCATCCAGATCGATGGAGATGCCGCGTGCGTACTTGCCGATGAGCGCCTCGAAACGCGGCATCAGCCACGGTACCGAGGCGTACAGGCGGGCGTGAGCCATTTCCTGGGGCCAGGAAGGAAAAGCACTTCAGATTCGGGGATTTTCTCGGTGGTCTCGAATCCGGAGAGCGCAGCCTCGAACGCGGCGGCGTCGGCGGCATCGGCGGAAGCATCAGAGCCGGAGACTTGGGCGGTACCGTCAGTTGCCGGAGTATCGCTGTTGCCGGCCGAAGTGAAGCCAATGGGATTGGCAGAAGCGTCGGTGGATGTGGAGAACGGATTGACCGAGTCGGTTGAAGTGCCGGCCGTGTCGGCCTCGGCCGCAGAAGCCTCACCGTTCAGCATCTTCGCGTATTCGGTGGCGTTCTGGGCAATCAGTCCACCAGCCGGGTTCTTCAGCAACGCGATGCCCTGATCGAAGCTGCCATGCACTTCATGGCTCAGATTGCCGGCCGCATGCCCCAACTGCATGGCAAAGGACGTGTTGCCCAGCAGCTTCATCAGTTGGGCTGGGTCTTTCATACCGTCGGGAATCGGAATCGGCACCGGTCCGGCGAACATGCCGGCAATCTCGCCATCGCCGAACGCGCCGCCAAGACGCTCCGAAAATCACCGAAGCCAAAGCGTCGTTCATCGACTCGGCCACAGGAGCTGCGAACTTCGCCCACTGGTCGATGGTGCCCTCCACCCAGCCGGCGCGGGTCAGCACATCCGGATCGCCGGGTGCGGGATTGAACTCGCAGGCGGTATCCAGCCACAGGTTCGCCTCACTCATCGCGCGGCGAGCCGCCTCGCCATCCACGGCGGACACGCTGGATGCAGAACCGGAGGCGTTGGCCTGCTGCAAGGCAATCGACTTGGCGAGCTTGACGTTGATCGGCCCTTCCTCGACAGTGCGCTGCATATCGCCCATCGTGTTGAGTCCGCCGGCGCTGAACGCGCGGCCATCATCTGCTGGACTTCGGATGGATTGGGCAGTCGGCTGGGGTCCTGACTCATCAGCTGTTCACGGATCTCCTCAGGCAACTGGCTGATCTGCTGCCAGGCCATCTCACCCTGAATGGGGCCGAAGCATTTGATCAGCCACTCGTGAATCGCGTTGTCGTCCATGCGTATCCTTCTTTGCCGCGGTGTGTTACCCCAAGTGTAGGGTCTGCCCGGGCCTGTTCGCTTGTGGCCGAGCATTATTTTCGGTTTATGTTCGTTTTCGGCCGATTTCGGCCCTCCGCTTACACTGTAGGGGGTATGTTTGCACGCCACAGGAATCAGGGAACCAGACCTCGTCCAGGAGCAGGAGAGCCCGACTGCGGATTCGGAAGCAGGAGATGAGCACATGCCATCGTTCGAAGTGAAGCATGATTCGCGCCTATCTCGTGGAATCAGCCGTGCTCGCCTATGCGGCCGCTCGTCCGAAACGCCATTTCGTCGGTGCATTCGCCGTGTTGCTTGGTGTGGTGATTCTGCTGCTGCCCAGCCCGTACGTCATCGAGATGCCCGGACCCACCCAGGATGTGCTGGGCAAAGTTGAGGATGGTGCGGTTATCGACATCACTGGTACCGGCGTGACGACGTATAAGGATTCCGGCAAGCTGCTGCTGACCACGGTGAACGCGTCCGGCGTGCCCGGGTACCCGATCATCAACGCGCAGGCCGTCTGGGGTTGGTCCAATCCGCAGGTGGAGGTCATGCCGCGTGAGGCCACGGTGTACCGGTGGGCCAGAGCGCGGACCAGTATCAGAAGAAAGTCGAACAAGACATGGCCGGTTCCCAGGATTCGGCCAGTGCCGTCGGTCTGGCGTATGCCAAAGCCCATGCGGACGAACTGGGCATTGACGCCAGTGCATTGCAACACGCCAAGGTGACGATGCACGTGGACAGCATCGGCGGGCCGTTCGCAGGCATGATGTACACGCTCGGTCTCATCGACAAACTCACCCCCGCCAACGAGAGCGGCGGCAAGACCATCGCCGGCACCGGCACCATAGACAAGGACGGCAAAGTCGGCAGAATCGGCGGCATAGAGCTGAAGATGCTTGGCTCCAAGCGCGATGGCGCCACATGGTTCCTGGCCCCCGCGTCGGGTGTTCGGATGTGGCCGGCCGCGTGCCGGATGGTCTGCGCGACGTCAAGGTCGCCACGCTGGACGAGGCGTATCAGGCGTTGGTGGCCATCGGCAAGGGGCAGGCCGACGATTTGCCTCATTGCGAGGCCTGACATGCGCGGCCAGTCGTTGTTTCTGATGAGACGACTCGCATGGGTCTGCCCACAATGCGGCGATTTTCGGCCGCGTTAACGCATTTGTTCGCGAAGACTTGCTAATGTGTCCCCTGTGAATCAAACGGCATCACAGAACGCTGAAGAATTTGGTTTCGAGCCCGGCGATATCGTCCAGGAGTGGCTCTGGGACGACGACGTGGACGATTCCATTCGTGCCCAGATTGAAGAGCTCACGGGCGAGGATCTCGTGGACGAGGACTACGACTCCGCTGTGGACGGCGTCATCGTATGGTGGCGTGACGGCGATGATGAGGACAGAATTGTCCGATACGATCGTTGACGCCTACGCGGTACTGGGCAATGACGGCCCGCTGTGGATACTGACTCCCAAGCCCGGCCGCCCGGGTGCCACCAGCTCATCCACCGTGCAGTCCGCCGCACAGACCGCCGGTATGAACGCCGCCACCCCGCTGACCGTCAGCTCGGACTGGAACGGCATCCGCCTGCGCGCATTCGGCAAGGGTCGCTGATAAGCCTCAATCAATACGCTTGACTTTAAGCGTGTTGACTGGCGTCGTGTGCTGCGTAGTGCTGCTGGGCGTGACTGAATGTCATCGCGATGAGCGCTACGGCACGCGTATGCGACACCACGTGTCGCGCAGTGCCGGCCATACGCTATTGTTGTCATTTGCGGGCAATTAGCTCAGTTGGTTAGAGCGCCACCTTTACACGGTGGATGTCGGGGGTTCGAGTCCCTCATTGCCCACTTTCATTTTTCATCGCTTCATGGAATCCCCTCATTCCACGGATATAGGCTGTGACGATATTCCCCGACAGTCTTCGGCAAGGGTTCTGAAATCTCAATGAGATGCGTGCAGAAGGAAACCGGCAGTACTGCTACAAAATCGTGAATTTCGGTTTTTCTTGGTCAGATGCGTCTCAATAGTCACGTAAAGTTGTGGCAGAGTGTTTATATCCAGCAGGAGGTCGAATAGCCGATGGCGCAGGAACTTCGTGAAGGGGACGGCAAGTCGGGCATCGCACGTGCGGGCAAGCGCAAAGTGGGGGGTATGACCCGCTCAGGTGGACGCTTTCCTGGAGCGCGCCCATGCTTTAATATGACAGCGAGGCATGAATCTCACCCAGCATGACATTCAGAACGTGTCCTTTGATTTGCGCAAGAACGGCTATGTGATCGCACAGGTTGACGCCGCGCTTGGACGTCTGGAACGTGCCGTGGTCGATAAGCAGACCACATGGGAGTCGCACAGCATGGGCGTGTGACGTGGAAGGCGAAGACCGAGAAGCTGTATCAATGAAGTCCAGAACCATGCCAGGCGTAACGAGCGTGAACGCTTCAAGTCCGGAGCGCCCAAGCAGCCTTCGTACGATAAGAAGCGGTGGATGATCTGGTCGACCAGATTGTGGACAAGGCGGCGGCCGCATTGGGCGTTGACAGCGTTACCGAAGACGATGTACGGTCTTTGGCCGATCTCAATGCGAATACGGTCAACAATGATGATCTTTCCCCAGCGCAAGGGCAAGAAAGGCTATGACGAGCGACAGGTCGATTACTTCCTGAACGCCTGCGTGCAGTTGCTGAGTCGCTTGGGGATCCCTATGCATTTGTGGCCGATTTCGTGTCCGGCGAGCCCACGGCTCCTGCCCCCGACCGCCACGAACGTGACCGTTCAAGCGAACGGCGTCTCGCCATTGTTCGCTTCCGGAACGCAGCGCCCGGCAACTGACGAACGTTTTGCGCCGTCTGCCGTTGCTCATGACAGATCATTCGATGCCCCTGCATCAGGCCGAGCAAAACTTGTTCACGGCTCCGGCTCCGGTTGCTCCCGCAACGCCGGCCGCGGCGGCGCTATGCGCCGGCTCCTGCATCGTTCGATGCTTCCACAAGCACCAATAGCACCAATGCGGAACAGCCGGTTTCCTTTGCTCCGCAGCATACCTGGTGCATGCGTCCAACGAGTCTGCGGCGAAGCCCCGTCTCGAACGCCTTCCGTGGCTCCTACCGCAGCTGCTGCGGGAGCCTCCGTCAGTGCCCGTCCGCGCCGGTTTCCGGTGTGACCGCTGGCAGCGTCCCCTCGTTTGCTCCGGCACAGGCAGCCTTCACGAATCCGCAGCTCCGTCATCGACCCCGTCGGTGTTCGCGGAACATCCCGTGGATATGGTGCAGAACGATTCCTCTTGGCCGCTCTCGCCCACATGGCTGCGGTTTCTCAGGAACTTCCGGCAGTGGATGCGCCGTCCGCTCCTCTAGATGCCCAGCCTTGATGCACCGAATGCGCTGAAATTGAATGAGGTACCGGGTTCGGTTTCATCCCCGGCACCCTCTCCGCCCCGGCAGCGCAGCCTGTGAATAGCACTGCCGACGAGGCTGCGTCCGCTGCTATGCCGGTCTCCTTTGCTCCCACCAGCAAGCCGGATCGTAACACGAACTCCATTCCGGTTCGCGTATCCGATAGTCAGCCTGCAGACAGCACGATCTCCCCGTCCGGCTGCGGAATCATCTGAATACGTCGCCGCCTCCCGACACGGAAGCAGCTCAGCCGTCACAGGATAAGCACGATTCCAGCGATTCGTTCCCGCTGCTGTTCCCGCTTGGCGGCCAACTTCGATTCGGATATCCCCGACCTGTCGTTTCCCCACACTGAACAATGACGATACGAAGAAGGAACAGTGAGCATAGCCTCCAACTCCACTGTCATCATTCTCGGATCCACCGGATCCATCGGCACCAAGGACTTGACGTCATCTCGCGTCATCTGAACGATTTACCGTCACCGGTCTGGCGGCGGGCGGAGCACATATCGAGCTGCTGGCGCAACAGGCCGCACAGTTCCATGTGCCCGAAGTCGCGCGTTTGGATGAGAATTGGGTTCCAGCACTGCAAGCGGCTCCACAGGCCGGCGCACAAAGGTGTCCGCGTGACCGGCGGTCCGGAGGTCATCGCCATGGCGTCCGGCGCTCAACGGCCCATCGGCCTCGGACCATCGATACGCGGCGCTCAACCAGGTTCCCAGCTGGCATTGGCCAACAAGGAGTCCGTAGTCGCGGGCGGGCATCTGCTGTTCAGCGCGCAAGTGCGCGGGTCCATCGTTCCATTCCGCCATCTGGCAATCCCTGCGCTCCGGAACCCGCTGCCGATAAGCTTGTGGTCACCACTCCGGCGGCCCCGTTCCACGGCTGGAAACGTGTCGACATGGGAGAACATCACTCGCCGCTGCATCATCCGACGTGGATGGGGGCCGGTCACCATCAACTCCTCCACACTGATGAACAAGGGCCTCCCGCATCGAGGCGTCCCGCTTGTTCAACGTGTCGCCTGAACGCATCGACGTGACCGTGCACCCGCAGTCCATCGTCCATTCCATGGTCGAATTTGTGGATGGCGCCACGATTTGCCGAGCTTCGCCGCCAGACATGCGTCTGCCCATCGCGCTAGACCTGTCCGCGCCGACCATTGTGGCCGCCGTGCGACTGGACACCAAGCCGCAGACCTTTGAGCCGTTGGACGATGAGGCGTTCCCCGCCGTGCAACTGGCCCGCCACTGCCTGGCCGCCTCCGAAAGCATACGGCGGTGCTCAATGCAGCCAATGAACAGGCTGTGCATGCGTTTTCTTGATCGTCGGCTGCCGTACCTCGGCATCGTGGACACGGTCAAAGCCGTGCTGGACCAGATGGACGCCGAGCTTCGTGGTAATCCGCGTTCACGGACGTGGAGGAAATGAACCAGCTTGAGCTTGAAGCCCGCCGACGCGCCGACAACCTGATAAACAAGCAATGATGAATACCTTGAATACGGAAAATCCCATCGAAAAAGCCGTTCCGCAAAACCGGTGATCCGGTCGACCCTGACCAGCGAATCGCCCTTTGCATCCGCGCCGCAAGTCCCGCCGCATCATGGTGGGCCCGGTGCCGCCCGTGGGCAGGGGGAGCGCCATCTCCGTGCAGTCGATGACCAACACGCTCACGGCCAACGTACCTTACCGCGCCGCAGCAGATCGCCGAACTGACCGCCGCCGGCTGCGACATCGTGCGCGTGGCCGTGCCGCCGAGTCAGGACGATGCCGACGCACTGCCGGAAATCCCGCAAATCGCCGATTCCGGTCATCGCCGATATCCACTTCCAGTCCAAATACGTTCCAAGCCATCGACGCCGGCTGCGCGGCCGTGCGTGTGGAACCCCGGCAACATCCGTAAGTTCGACGAAGTCGGCCCGACATCTGCAAGGCCGCCACCGACGCGGGCATCTCGCTGCGTATCGGCGTGAACGCCGGCTCGCTGGACAAAGAGAACTCTACGCCAAATACGGTGGCCCGACTCCGGAAGCGCTGAGTGGCCTCCGCCTTGAAGGAAGCGCACATGTTCGAGGACGTCGGCTTCCACGATTTCAAGATCTCATCCCAAACACCATGACGTCATCACCATGGTCAGAAACGTACCGACTGCTCATCAAGGGCGATTGGCCGTTGCACCTCGGCGTTACCGGGGGCCGGCCCGCCTGGCGAAGGCACCATCAAATCCTGCCTGGCGTTCGGTGCGCTCCAGGCCGGGGCATTGGCGACGATTCGCGTGTCCCTTTCCGCCGCCGGCCAGAAGAAGAGGTCAAGGTAGGGAGGGTGCAAACTCCTGGAATACAGGATTGCGCCCCCGCAAGGTTCGACATCATCTCCTGCCCGAGCTGCGGCCGCGCCCAAGTGGATGTGATCCCGCTCGCCTCCGCCGTCACCGAAGGCCTGAAGGACGTGACCGCGCCGATCCGAGTGGCCGTCATGGGCTGCATCGTCAACGGTCCGGGCGAGGCACGCGAAGCCGACCTCGGCGTGGCCTCCGGCAATGGCAAGGGCCAGAATCTTTTCATCAAGGGGCAAGGTCATCAAGACCGTGCCTGAAGACCAGATCGTCGACACGCTGCTCACCATAGCGAACGATATCGCCGCCCAAATGGAGGCCATTGACGGCCAAGTGCCCGTCAATTCCACCGGCCCGGTCGTGGTCCCAATCCAGCATCCCGGTCACTGATTCGGCCGAATAGGCCCCTCGGCGTAAAATATCGCGGTCAGATTACAATAGCGCACGTGTCGCAAGAAGAAGAGCATCGCCTGACTGTTCGATCCAAGCCGTGACCAGCACCCACCGGCTGATGGTCGGTCAGCCTATCTTCATTATCTCGAC